>FSTQ01000170.1_pt1 | contig 16048 bp, 11 predicted proteins | sample 1637281 | NCBI WGS metagenome assembly FSTQ01 (sample SAMEA3914818, study PRJEB12502) | metagenome | biome: forest; material: soil | place: Canada | collected 2010-06-26 | depth 0.1 m
CCTCCCCTTCGATCCCCAGCTCACGACTCCGGGGGTGGGCCGCGCCGACGTCTGGGTATTCGACGCGGATCACCTCGGGAGCTCGCCCTTCGGCGCTCCGCTCAACATCATCACCCTCTTCACCGACACGCCGCGAGCCCTGGCCGTGACCCCGGACGGGAAGAAGGTCTATGCGGCCGGCTTCCACACCGGCAACAAGACCACGGTCATCCACCGCCAGATCGTCGCGGCGCACGGCGGACTCCCCCCGCCCCTCATCAACGCCGGCGGCGACCTGCAGCCCCCGACCGCGCTGATCGTCCAGTGGAATGGCTCGCACTGGGTCGATATCGACAACCGCGTCTGGGACAGCTCCGTCAAGCTCTCTCTTCCGGACAAGGACGTCTTCGTCATCGACGCGATGGCCAACCCGCCCGCCGCGAAGGCGGGGGCCGGAGGCTTCTTCACCGGCGTGGGCACCATCCTCTACAACATGGCCGTCAACCCGGTCAGCGGGAAGGTCTATGTGTCGAACACCGAGGCCGAGAACCTGACTCGCTTCGACGGCCCGGGGACCTTCGCTGGCATGACCGTGAGAGGCCACCTGCACGAGAGCCGGATCACGGTCCTCGGCACGGGCAGCGTCACGCCGCGGCACCTCAACAAGCACATCAACTACGCCGCCTGCTGCGCGCCGATCCCCAACCCGGAGAACGCCAAGAGCCTGGCCACGCCGGTGGGGATGGCCGTCACCGGCAACGGGAAGACGCTCTACGTGGCCGCGCTGGGCTCGAGCAAGATCGGTGTCTTCAAGACCAGCGAGCTCGAGAGCAACACCTTCGTGCCCAGCACGGCGAGCCAGATCCCGGTGAGCGGCGGCGGGCCGACCGGGGTCGTCCTCGACGAGAGCCGGGGTCGCCTCTACGTGCTCACGCGCTTCGACAACGCGATCTCGATCGTCGATACGCAGGCGCGCGCCGAGACAGCGCACCTCCGGATGCACAACCCCGAGCCGCCGAGCGTCACTGTCGGGCGCCGCTTCCTCTACGACGCGAGCTTCAGCTCGAGCCACGGGGACTCGTCCTGCGCGAGCTGCCATGTCTTCGGCGACGTCGACAGCCTGGCGTGGGATCTGGGCAGCCCCGAGAAAGGCACGGTGAACGACCCGGGGCCCTTCAGCCTGCTCAGCGGGCCCGATACGAGCTTCAAGCCAATGAAGGGGCCGATGACGACCCAGAGCCTGCGCGGGATGGCCAACCACGGGCCGATGCACTGGCGCGGCGATCGCACCGGCGGAAACGACGCGCCCAGCGTGCAGCCGGACAGCGGCAGCTTCGACGAGCGCGCCGCCTTCGCGAAGTTCCAGGCCGGGTTCACGGATCTCCTCGGGCGGAGCGCGTATATCCCGGAGGCCGACATGACGGCGTTCGCGGACTTCGCTCTCCAGGTCATGTATCCCCCGAACCCCATCCGCGCCCTCGACAACGAGCTCAACGCCGATCAGCAGGCGGGGGCCGACCATTTCTTCAGCCCCGGCTCCGACGTCCCTGCCGGGTGCGTGAGCTGCCATGTCGTCGATCCTGACGCCAACGCAGAGTTCGGCGTGCCCATCCCCGGGTTCTTCGGCAGCGACGGGCGGAGCGTCGGGAACGAGGTCGATCAGAGCATGAAGATTGCCCAGCTCCGTAACCTCTACACGAAGGTCGGGATGTTCGGCATGGGGGCGACCTCCGGCATTCACCCGGGCGACAACGGGTTCAAAGGCGATCAGATCCGCGGCTTCGGCATCGCCAACGACGGCGCCATCGACAGCCCCTTCCGCTTCACCAAGAACGTGGGGTTCGAGAAGGGCCCGGCCGCCACGGACGGCTTCGACGACAGCCCCGGCGGCAACGGCGATGTGGTGAGGCGGCAGGTGGTGCAGTATCTGCTGGCCTTCGAGACCAACCTCGCGCCCGTGGTCGGTCAGCAGGCGACCCGCAGCGGGCTGAACGGAGCCCTGGTGGGCCCGAGCATCGATCTCATGATGGCTCGCGCCGAAGCAGGGGAGTGCGAGCTCATCGCCAAGAGCCGGTTCCAGGAAGAGGAGCTGGGCTTTCTCTACATCGGCGGCGGGCGCTTCCGCCCCGATCGGCAGGCGGCGCCGCCGCTCCTCGACGGCGTGCTCCGGGCGTTCGCCGCTCTCCCGGGCCACGCGGTGACGTACACCTGCGCGCCTCCCGGCTCGGGCCGCCGGCTCGGCATCGATCGCGATGGGGATGGCCACCTCGACGGCGACGAAGAGGATGCCTGCACCGATCCCGCCGATCCGAGCAGCCCCTGACCGCCGCGACTGCTCTCCCCGAAGGAGGCCCGCAATCCCTCCTCGCTCTCTCCCCCTTCGACAGCGAAGTCGATGGTTGCCCAGGATGAAGTGATACCTCATGAGCACTGACAGCAACGTATTCCATCGCTTCTTCACGAAGTGCCCGGACATGCTCCTCCTGGCGGGCCTCGACGGCGCCGTCCGGCACTCGAACGAGGCGATGGCCCGCGCCCTCGGGCTCCAGGCCAAGGAGGGGACGAAGATCGTCGAGCTCGTTCACCCCGAGGATCGAGGCACCTTCGAGGCGGCGTGGGCGCGGCTCACCGGCAGCGCGGAGCCAACGCGCTTCGACCTCCGCCTGCGCACGGCGGGCGGCTCCTATCGAGCCTTGTCCTGCAACATGAGCGTGGATACCGCGCAGGGCGAGGTGTACATGGGGTTTCACGACGCGCGTATCCCCGGCTGGCGCGAGGCTCCTCCTCCGGCGGCGGGCACGACGCCCGAGGAGGTACACCTGGCGGAGCTCGCCGACCCGGTGCTCGCGCTGGCGCTCATCGCCGACAACCTCCCGATCACGGTGTGGTGTTGCGATCGAAACGGCGTCTTCCGCGTGCACGTGGGCAAGGCGGCCGAGCTCGTGGGCATGAGGCCGGGCGACCTCGTCGGGCTCAATATCTTCGATCTCTATGGCCCGGATACGGTCGGGAACGTCAAGCGCGCCTACGCCGGCGAGACCGTGCACTATAGCTCCCTCGAGTACGGCCACTACTGGGAGTCCTGGCACCTCCCGGCCCGGAACAAGGATGGTGAGTTCATCGGCATCATCGGCGTGGGGCTCGACATCAGCGAGTCAAAGCTCAAGGAGAAGGAGCTCTCGGCGCAGCTCGACGTCATCCGGGAGCAACAGCAGCTCATCCGCGAGCTGGGCACGCCGATCATCCAGGTCTGGGACGACGTGCTCACCGTACCGATGATGGGCGTGGTCGACAGCCGCCGCGCCGCCGACCTGATGGAAGACCTGCTCGCGGAGATCGCCCGCACCCGCTCGCGCTTCACCATCCTCGACCTGACCGGCGTGGAGGTCCTCGACACGGCGACCGCGAGCCACCTCCTGCGCATGGTGGCGTCGATCCGGCTCCTGGGCGCCGAGGCCATCATCACCGGTATCCAGCCGACGGTCGCCCAGACGATGATCGCGCTCGGGGTGGACCTGTCCACCATGGTGACGCTCGCCACGCTGCGCGATGGACTCAAGCTGTGCATGAAGAAGCTCGCCGCGCGCTCATCGCGCTGACGAAGCCGTGACGGCAGCCCGGCCGCCGGGAGTCGACTCGAGATCTCCCGGCGGCCGCTGCACAGGGCTGCTCCGACTCTCACCCTGTGGGGGCGCGGCGTCGGCGCTCTTTCCCCGAGCCGAGCGCGAGGCTCCGGCGCGCCGCCGCGGGCAGCGTGGCGCGCCACCCCATCTCGACGATCCGCGCCACGACTCCGGCGATGGCTCGTGACACGCGGCGCGCTCCGGCGGCGACCCGCGTCAACGCCAGCAGCGTGAGCGGGCTGCGGCGCGCTGCCTCGACGCCAAAGGTCCCTTCGATGTGGGCGAGGTGGCTCGGCGTGGGCTCGAAGAGGTTGTTGGGCGCGCTGGGGGACTTCGGCCGATCGGTGAGCTGCGACTCGATGCCAACGCGGGTCCGGAGGATGGCGTCGGTGAGCGTGGGCGAGATCCTGTGGGCGAGGAGGAGCGCTATCCCCGCCCCGCCGACCACGAGATCCCGCGCCGGCATGCACGCCGCGTGGAGGATCGCCCGGCTCACCAGCTCCGGCGCATAGACGGGGGCCGGCGGCCGCGGCTCGACGCCGAGGCGGGTCAGCGCCTTCTGGAAGAGAGGCGTGTTGATCCCCGCAGGCTGGATGTTGACCACGTTGATGGGGACGCCCTCCCGCCGCAGCTCGAGGCGCAGGGAGCCCAGGAACCCCACCACTCCATGCTTCGAGGCGGCATAAGCGCTCTGGAACGGCAAGGAGACCTGGCCTTCGATCGACGAGATGCAGATCAACGACCCGCGGCCGGCTCGCCGCAGGTGGGGCAGCGCCGCGAGGGCGCCGTGGATCTGGCCGAGGAGGTTGACCTCGATCACCCGCGCGAACTCGGCAGGTGTGGTGTCCTCGAAGCGGGCATAGACCGAGACGGCGGCGACGTGAACCCAGGTGTCGATACCTCCGAGCTCCTTGGCGACGAGGTCGGCGGCGGCCCTCATCTGGTCGACGTCGGTGACGTCGGCGGCCACCGCCACGGCCTTGCCGCCCTGGCCGCGGATCTCCTTCACGAGCGTGGCGAGGCCGACCTCGTCGCGCGCCGCGCACGCCACGGTGGCGCCTCGCGCGGCGAAGGCGAGGGCGGTGGCGCGGCCGATACCGGACGAAGCGCCCATGACCACCACGACCTGCTGATTCAATGGCTTGAGTCGCATGCTCGGCCTCCTCGCGCCGGCGATCGGCGCCCCCCCAGTGGAGAATTTACCCACCTGGCGTGAAGCTAGAGCCCGGAGCGCGCCGCGACCAGCCCGCGCCGGCCGGAGATCATCAGAGGCTCCTCCGGCTCATCGACGCGGAATACTCCGAAAGAGCGCTGTCGAATGAATCCTTGGCTATCCAAACGGAGCTTCGATAGCGCGTTGCAGCGTATCGAGGTCGACGGGCTTGACCAGGTGGAGATCGAATCCAGCCTTGCGGCTCTGTTCGCGATCGGTGTCCTGCCCGTAGCCGGTCACCGCGATCAGGCGGAGCTTGCTCGCCGGCAGCGCCTCGCGCAGGCGCGCGGCGAGCTCGTAGCCGTTCATCACCGGGAGGCCGATGTCGATGAGCATGACGTCGGGCGGCGACTCCTCCACCCGCTGCAGCGCCTCGGCGCCGTCGTAGGCCACCGCGGTCTCGAAGCCGGCGTCGGCGAGCATCTCGGCCAGCAGATCGGTCGCGTCCTGGTTGTCGTCGACGATGAGCACGCGCCGGCCGCGCCGCGGAGAGCTCGGGGCCGGCGCGGGGCTCGCCTCGACGAGGGCGACGGCGTCGGCGCTCGAGAGCGCGGGGAGGCGGACGGTGAAGGTGCTCCCTTGCGCGGGCCCGGCGCTCTCGACGAGCACCGCGCCGCCGTGGAGCTCGGCGAAGATCTTCACCAGCGCGAGCCCGAGGCCCAGGCCGCCCTGGGTCCTGGCGATCGGGCGCTCGCCCTGCACGAAGAGATCGAAGATCGAGGCGAGCATCTCCGGGCGGATCCCGCAGCCGTTGTCGGCGACGTCGACCACCAGGGCTTCCCCTTCGCGGCGCGCCGAGACCGCGATCCGCCCGCCGGGATCGGTGTACATGGCCGCGTTGCCGAGGAGGTTCGCGAAGATCTGGCAGAGCCGCGTCGGATCCCCGTACACCGCGAGGCCCTCGCGCGGCACCCGCACCGAGAGCGCGTGCGACCTCTGCGCGAGGGCGGGGCTCGCGAGCTCGATGGCCCGGTGCACCACCGTCGCGATCTCCAGGGGCACCCGGTGCAGCTCGATCTTTCCGCGGGTGATCCGCGCGATGTCGAGCAGATCGTCGACGAGGCGCTTGAGGTGCGACGCCTGCCGGCGAATCACCGCGCGCTCGCGCCGGCCCTGCGAGTCGCCGCGCAGCTCCATCAGGTCCACCGCGGTGGTGATCGGCGCCAGGGGGTTTCGCAGCTCGTGGCCGAGCATCGCCAGGAACTCGTCCTTGCGGCGATCGGCCTCGGTGAGGCGGCGCATCGCCTCGCTGCGCTCCCGGTGGAGGCGAGCGTTCTCCACGAAGGCCGCCACGCGATGCGCCATCTCGCGCAGGAGCTCCACGTCGCCGCGCTCGGGCGGCCTTGCGGGGCTGCGGCGATAGAGCGTCAGTTGACCGACGACGCGCCCTTCGTACTCGAGAGGCGCGGTGATCGGCGACGCGAGCTGGAGCTCGGGGAGCTGCGCGGCGACGTCCTCTCCGGAGGAGGCCTGGAGCCGCGCCTCTTGCCGGGCATCGCCCGGGACGAGCGCCAGGCGCCGCGCTCGCCCCTCCCCCTCGATGACCTCGAGAAAGCCCAGATCCCCCAGGCTCGGTATCGCCAGCGCGAGGACGCTGGCCAGCGTCGCCTCGTAATCGCGCGAGCTCGCCAGCACCGCGCTCAGCCGGACCAGGCTCTCGAGGCGCACCTCGCTGCGGCGGCGATCGGCGACCTCCGCTTCGAGGGCGAGGGCTTGCTGCTGGAGGACAGCGATGCAGCGCGTGTGGCCGCGGGCCGCCGCGAGCGACGTGAGCACCGGAATGACGTGGTCGTGCTCGTCGCACAGCGCGCGGAAGCCTTCGGCGTGCGAGGGGTGCCCGAAATGCTGGAGGGGATAAGCGCAGTAGAGGGCGACAGCGTGCTTGGAGAGCAGAGAGTTCCAGACCCGCTCCGCGATCAGCGACGCCTCGATGTGCCCCTGTCCGGCGATGACCGCGACGCAATCGCCGTAGACGCGCACCGCTCCGCTCGTCGACACCGCCGCGCCCGCGTCGACGATCTCGCGGGCGAAGGAGGCGAACCGCGCCCGATCCAGGACGCCGTCGGCCATGAACGCGGCCATGGTCGATCGGGAGTCACACGCGCGCAGGCGCCCGCTCCGCTCGAGCTCGTCCAGCGACGCTCCGTGCCCAAGCAGCTTCTCGCGCACGAGCGCGATCTGCTCGGGCGAGGTGAGCAGAGCCGCGCTGTCACCCGCCTGGATCCCGATCCAGATGAACTCGGCGATCGACGCGCAGGGGAACATCCCCTCGGCGTAGAAATGCACGACATGGCGTGGACCGGAGCCCTCGTGGTCGCTCTTCGAATATCCCTCCGCAGCGAACGCCGCGAACACGTCGTCTTCGTTCATCCAGGGCCCCCGGTGTCCAGCTCAGGAGAGGCTACCAGCGGTTCGCAAAGTGCAAATCGATCTCGGCTGCCGAGATGCGGACAATCGCGCTTGGATGGAACCCGTACTACTGCGGCAAATCTCGACGCAGTAGTGCTAGCGTCCGCACGCGTGAACCGGTGCATCGCTCTCCTCGCTCTCGTCCTGGCTTTTCCGGCCTGCCAGCGCGAGGCGCCCGGGCCGGCTCCCGCGCCTTCGCTGTCCCCGGCTCCCCTCGCCGCCGCCCCCGCGCCGGCCGCGGGATCGCTGGAGGCCGCGGGGGTGCGCTACCTCGAGCGCGTCACCGGCGGCGCGTCGGCCGAGGAGGCGCTCCCGCTGGTGATTGGCATTCACGGCTACGGTGATCGCCCCGAGAGCTACGCCGGGCTCTTCGAGGGGTTCCCCGGGCGGGCGCGCTTCATTTTCCCTTACGGGGAGCCGAACGGAGAGGGCTTCTCGTGGTTCGCCATCAGCCCTCGCTTCAACCCCGACGCCCTCGCCGCGGGCACCGAGCGCGCCGCGCACCGCCTCGCCGGGATGATCGCCGCGCTCGCCGCGGCGCGGCCCACGCTGGGGCGGCCGATCGTCACCGGCTTCTCGCAAGGAGGGATACTGAGCTACACGCTGGTCATCCTCCACCCCGAGAGCGTGGGGGAGGCGTTCCCCGTCAGCGGCCTGCTCGCGCCGCCGCACTGGCCGTCGAGCTGGGCCGCCGGCAAGACGCAGCCGCGGCTCGAGGCCTTTCACGGCGACGCCGATCCGATCGTGCCCATCGCTGTCGACCGCCAGAGCGCGGCCCGCCTGCGCGCCGTCGGCTTCACGGCGGAGCTGCGCGAGTACCCCGGGGTGGTGCACACGGTGACGGCGCAGATGCGGCGCGATCTCCACGCGGCCCTTGGAGGCGCGGTGATCCGCGCCGCCAACGCGCCGCGCTGAGCAGAGCGGCCTCCGTCAATCGGCGCGGAGGGCGTCAGCGATTTGCGTTGCCCTTCCGGGGCCCGCGCGCATTGGCTATCCTCGGAGTCGGCTTTCTTCCTCGTCGAACATCAAGGACTTCACGATGACGCTCTCCTCTGTCTCCAGCGCTCGACCCTGGACCGCGCGCGCCGCGCTCCTCGTCCCCCTCTTTCTCGCGGCGACGAGCGCGGGCTGCGGGCAGCGGGTGTGCATCGAGTGGTCGCAGCAGGAGGGCGTGTGCCCGTCGAGCGCGGAGACGATGAGCCAGCACCTCGGGACATGCACCAACGTCACCTCGGTCGACGGCGAGGGCGTGCACGAGGGCGATCTCTGCTGCTACCCGGTGACGAAGGTCGGGCCGCTGCCGGACTGCTTCGATCAGATCACCACGGCGGCGCAGGGTCCGACTCCGTCCGTGGGCCCGGGCCCGACCAGCACCTGCAACGACACGGGCGTCTGCGGGACCTTCTTCAGCGGCGACTGCGTCGCCTGCGCCGCCAGCACCTTCTGCTCAGCGGAGCTGAGCATCTGTCAGAGCACCACCGCTTGCTCCAACATCTTCAACTGCGTCGGCAGCTGCTTCGACGGCGATGTCGAGTGCGAGACGCAGTGCGAGAAGCCGAACCCCGACGGCGTCGTCGACTTTCGCGCCCTGACTTCGTGCGTGTACTGCAACGAGTGCTTCAAGGAGTGCCCCTCGCACGGGGCCCAGTGCGTCAGCCCGACGACGAGCTCGGGGATGGGCGGCGCGGGCGGGATGAGCAGCGGCGGCGGCGCGGGCGGGATGAGCGGCGCAGGCGGCGCGGGTGGCAAGGGCGGCGCGGGCGGCGCGGGCGGCGCAGGCGGCGCGGGCGGCAAGGGTGGCGGGCCCTGAGAGCGGAGGCTCAGCGCGACTCGAGGCAGGCGGCGAAGCCTTCGAGGTACGAGGGGTAGACGAGGTCGACGCCGAGCGTCCGGCGCGCAAGGGAGCCGTCGACGGCGCGGTCGTGGCGGAGGGTCTCGTGCAGCGTCGCGGGCGGAGCCGAAGGCGGCACCGGGACGCCGAGGCGCGCGGCGAGCCAGGTGATCACCTCGATCTGGGGGACCGGCGCGGCGTCGGCGGCGTTGAAGATCGCGCCGCGCGGGCCGCGATCCAGCGCCGCGAGCGCGAGGCGGGCGAGGTCGGTCACGTGGATGCGAGAGACGACGGCGAGGCCGTCGCCGGTGAGGCGGTGCTCGCCCCGCGCGAGGCGGACGTGGAGGCCGCGGCCGGGGCCGTAGATGGCGGCGGCCCTCAGGATCACGGCACCTTGCGCGCGGTAGGCCTCCTCCGCGTCGAGGCGGGCCGCGGCGCGGGGCGCGCTGGGATCGACGGGCGCGCGCTCGTCGATCTCACCGGCGGCGTCGCCGTAGACCGCGGTGGACGAGATGTAGACGAGGGCCCTCGCGGCGCTGAGGGTGGGCGCGATCAGCGCGTCGGTCACCCCGTCGGGAGGGAAGGTGATGAGGACGTCGGCCCCCGCAGGAACGAGCGCGCTGACCGCGGCGGCGTCGAGGCGAGGCAGCACGCGCGCCTCGATGCCCAGGGCCGCGAGCTCAGCGGCGCGGCCCGCGGATCGCGTCGAGCCGAGCACCCGACGCCCCGCGTCGATCGCGAGGCGGGCGGCCTCCACGCCGGTGAAGCCGCACCCGAGGATCACGAGAGGCGGGCGGTTATCCATGGGCCTTTCGATAGACCCGCAGCGCCGCTCCGGCGAGCGGGATTCTCTCCCCCTAGTTCCGCCCGCCAAAAGTCCTGCCGGACTTTTGGGCCGCTGCGCGGCCGCTTCGCGCGGACGAAACCAGCTGGTCACGGTGGGGCTACGCCCCACACCCCAGCGGCCGCTTCGCGGCCGCACTAGCGCCGCCCGACGATCGTTCAGCCATGACACTACTTTTGGCGGGCGACACTAGGCCCCGGGGACGGATAAGCTCCGCCCATGGGAAAGCTCGATCTTCGCGTGCGTGATCTCAACTCCGGCGTGAGCTCGCTGGTCTCGTTCGACAGCGAGGAGGCGGCAACAGCCTGGCTCGTCGCGCGCCCCCGGTTCATCGAGGTCCTGGGCGTGGCCACGCTCGGCCTCGACAACGACGCCAACAACCGGCTCAAGGCCTCGCTGCGGCCGCTCGACCCCGAGGAGAAGGTCCTCGAGCGGCGCCTCGAAGCGGCGATCGACGCCGTCACCCGCGAGCGCGAAGAGGAGAAGAACCGCCGCGAGCGCGAGGCCTCCGAGGCTCACCGCGTCGCGCTGCGCTCCGCCGACCCCAACCGCCTGATGGAGGTCCACTGGACCTTCAACGCCGAGATGACGCTCGTGGACCTCGCCGACGAGCGCAAGATCCCGGACGAGGCCCGCGAGGCGGTAGTGGCCTGGGTCCGCGAGCGCGACGAGTGGGTCAAGGATCGCAACCAGGTGGTGGGCGACGCCAAGGTCATGGTGTGGCCCGGCCCGGTCCCCAAGGGCGAAGAGCGCGTCAAGCGCGGGACCTTCATCCCCGTCACCGCCGCGGCGCCGAAAGAGGCCCCCGCGGCCGGCGGCGAAGCCCCCGAGAAGGCCTGATCCACGCTGATCGTCAGCGGCCTTTGAACACCGGCGGTCGCTTCTCCATGAACGCCATCACGGCCTCGCCGAGGTCCTCCGAGGCCAGGAACGCCGAGTTCCACGCGGCCACGTAGGCCAGGCCCTCGGCGACCGACTTCCCCTCCCCGAAATCGAGCACCTGCTTCACGCCGCGCACCGTCAGCGGCGCGTTCCCCGCGATCTCGGCGGCCATGGCCCGGGCCGCGGCGAGGAGCGCGTCGGTGCCCGCGAAGACCTCGTTGACGAGCCCCATCTCGCGGGCGCGCGCGGCGCCGACGTCTTTGCCAGTGAAGGCCAGCTCGCGGGTGTTCCCTTGACCTATCAGGCGCGGCAAGCGCTGCAAGCTGCCGAGATCGGCGACGATGGCGATCTTGGTCTCGCGCACCGAGAACCTGGCGTCCGCCGTCGCCAGGCGGATGTCGCAGGCGCTGATCAGATCGACGCCGCCGCCGATGCACCAGCCGTGGACCGCGGCGATCACCGGCACCGGGCACGCGGCGACGGCGTCGAACGCGCCCTGCAAGCGGCGGATGATCCCCAGGAGCTCCATCCGCGGCCCGGCGGTGGTCGAGCCCTGGAAGTGGTGCCCCATCTCCTGCGCCGCGGCCGAGAGATCCAGCCCGTAGCTGAAGGCCTTCCCCGCGCCGCGGATCACCACGGCGCGCACCGCGGGATCGGCGTTGATCTGGCGGAACAGCGCCTCGATTTCGGCGAAGAACAAGGGCGGCATCGTCGTCCGCTCCAGGGTGACGACGGCGACGTGATCCTCGGTGCGGAGAGAGACAGTCTCGGGCATGCGCGACCATCGCGCGCCGAGCCCCTCTCCCGCAAGCGATTCTTGCCGCGGCGCGGAGATCTGGTGATCGCCTGGCCGGAGGCGCATGCTCGCGCGCCATGAAGTCCGCGCCGCCGATCCTCGCCGTCCTCGGGCTCGCAGCGCTCAGCTCGTGCGGCGCGCGCTCCAGCCTCGAGAGCGACAGCGCGACGACAGCGCCGCCGATCCTCTGCGGCGACGGCAAGCTCGAGGCCGACGAGGCCTGCGACGACGGCAACGCCTCGAGCGCCGATACGTGCGTCGCCGGGTGCGCCTTCGCCCGCTGCGGCGACGGCTTCGTCCAGGCCGGCGTCGAGGCGTGCGACGATGGCAACGACGTCAACGACGACGCCTGCACCAACACCTGCGCGCTGCCCTCGTGCGGCGACGGCATCCTCCAGGCGGGCGAGGGCTGCGACGACGGCAACCTCGACGACAGCGACGACTGCACCTCGCGCTGCCTCGCCGCCGCGTGCGGCGACGGCGTCATCCACGCCGGCTTCGAGGCCTGCGACGAGGGCCCGATGAACGCCGACCGGCCGGCGATCCTGCTCCAGCAAGACGGCCTCGCGCGCTGGGTCGCCCCGGTGGATCGCGCCCAGGACTTCCCCTCGTTTTACGACAAGTCCTCGTCGAGCGGCCACACCGGCTTCGAGGGCCTGCGCAAGAGCCAGATCTACGTCTACCGCGACGTCATCACCGGCGTCCTCACCCTCGCCTCCGAGCACGGGATCGACGCCGACGCGACCGGCCAGGTGCAGCCGCCCTCCTCGGTCACGCAGCGCTTCCTCGGCGTCCCCGCGGGCGTGAGCATCAGCGTCGTCGACGACAACCCGAGCGAGTTCTTCTTCGACTCCCCCACCAGCGTCACCGGCGCCTGGAAGTTCGACGGCAACAGCGACGGCGGCGCGCTCTCGGGCTTCCCCTTCCCCGGGAGCTGGTCGGTCGACGTCGTCCCGACCTTCACGTCGGGCATCGACGACTGGCGCTACCTCGACGGCGCCGCGGCCGCGGAGATCCCGCTCGAGCTCGGCGCGACGGCGACCCTCACCGCGTTCCCGACGCCCTCGAAATGCAGGCTCGACTGCTCGATCCCGGCCTGCGGCGACGGGATCCTCGACGGCGGAGAGATCTGCGACGACGGCAACACCACGAGCGGCGACGGCTGCTCCGCGGACTGCAAGGCGCTGCAGTAGCGGCGCCGATCAGTCGAGCGGGACCTCGGCGACGAGCCGCTTGTAGACCTCGAGATCGGCGTGCCCGCTGTCGCGGAGGAAGCGCCCGAGGGCCCGCGAGAACTCGATGTTGTCGGCGCGGAAGCGGTGCAGGTTGAGCCCGTTCTGCGCGAAATAGACGGCGAACGCAGCCTCCCAGCCCGGATCGAGGCGCTCCTTCGCCACGTCGCGCCGCATGGCCGAGAGCACCTCCTCCGGCGAGCGCGCGCCCTCCCAGAGGCCCCAGGCGACGCCGCGAAAGACGCGGTAGGCGCGCGGGATCTCGCCCTCGTCGCCCTCGCCGGCGACGTCGAGCGCGTAGTTCGAGCTCCAGGGGCGGAGGTTGTCGTGGGCGTGAAAGACCTCGTGCATCACCTCGATCTGCTGCCCGCGCGGGAGCTTCTCGGCGAGCGCGAGGGCGCGGGCGCGCGTCACGGGCGCGATCATCAGCCCGGCGAGGACGTTGACGCGGCCCCAGTCGTCGCGATCGGCGAGCGACGCCAGCGCGGGCACGTCGCCTCCGTCGAGCACGAGGAGCAGCCAGCTCCGCCCCGAGAAGCGCTCGGCGAGGCGCCGCGCCACCGCTTCACCGGCCGGCGTGGACCACGCGATCGAGGCGAGCAGCGCGGCCCCCGCGTCGGCCGCCTGGTTGCGCTTCCGCAGCGACGCGCGCGCGATCTCGGCGGCGCGCGCGAGGGTGAGATCCACCGAGGCGCGATCGTAGAGCGCGGTCAGGCAGGCGAGCGCCATCAAGCGATCGGCTTGCTCGACCGCGGTGAGCGGAGCCGCCTCGAGGCTCGGCGTCACGGGTCGCACGAGCATCTGCTCCACCGCGGCGATGCGCGCGAAGACGCGATCGATCTGCTCGGGATCGGGCACGCGACGGAGCTCGATCGACGAGGCCTCCGCGCCCTCCCCCACCGTGACCATCGGTGGATCGAGCGCCGCGAGCCGGACGAAGAAGGCGCAGTCGGCCGCCTGATCCGCGGGGGGCATCTTCCCTTCTTCGGCGGCGGCGAGCGCCCCCTCTTCGAGCACCGCGCGCCCCGCGTAGAGCGGAATCGTGCCCGGATAGCGATCGCCGTTGGGCGGGTAGCCGTCGGCCATCGACGCGGGCGCCGCCTGCGCAGGCCCATCGTCCCCGCCCGCGCCGCCGCCCGGCGCGCCCTCCGCGGCGATCGTCCTCGGCGCGAGATCGTGCGCGCGGGCGTAGATCTCCACGAGCTCGTCCGCAGCGAAGCGCGAGCCGCCCGGCAGCGCAGCGCGACCCGAGAGCAGATCGATCTCTTCCTTCCCGTCGCTCAGCACCGGCGTGAGGTGCGGGATCGCGCCCGCGCCGCCGTAGTACCGGAGCCACGCCCCCTCGGCGCGGCCGGCGTCGAAGAGCGCCGCGGCGAGGAGCTGCGCCAGGGGCTCGCACGATCCTCCGCCCTCGATCAGCGCATCGCCCACGCGCCCGCCCGCGCGGCCGTAATAGTGCAGATCCCCGAAGACCTCGGGCACCGCCGCGCGCAGCGGCTCCTTCGCCGCAGCGAGCCGAAGATCGCCGAGCCGCGCGGCGTAGAGCGCGCCTGCCCGCTCGCGATCGAGCTCCACGCCCTCCTCGCGCGCGTCGATCGCTCCGGCGTCGAGCAGGAACTCCCCCAGCAGCAGCCGCCCGGCGCGCCGCGCCTCGCGAGCGCTTGCGACGAGGGCGCGGCGATCCATCGCGACGCCGGCGCGCTTCACCAGCGGCGCGACGCGCGCGGCGTACCCGGCGCGCACCAGCAGCGGCGGCGCGGGCTGGCGATGCGCGTCGATCCGCGCCTGGATCGCCGGCGCGGCGAAGAGCGCGGCGTGCGCGATCGCCGACGCCGCGACCACCGCCGCCGCGCGGACGACGCTCCCTCCCCGCGCGCCGCGCCTCGATCGTCGACCCAGATCGTGCCTCCTCGATTCGATCTCGCCTTCGTCACCGCGCGCGCCGCTTGGTTCCCGGGCGCGCGTTTTTTGACGCGACGCGCTCCATCGTGCCACAAGCGAAGCCCCGGCTGCCCGCGGCAAAAGCGAGGACTCTCCATGGTGCGATCCATCCCCCTGCTCGTGTCGGCCATCCTGATGTCGCGCCCCGCGATGCCGAAGCCCGAGGCCGCGCGCTACGCCGCGGTGCTCAACGAGGTCGCGCTCGAGCACGACTTCGATCCGCTCACGGCGGTGGCGATCATCCACTTCGAGACGCACTGGTACCCGTCGCTGATCTCCGCCGACGGCGAGGACTACGGCCTCGGCCAGGTGCGCGCGCGCTACCTCTCCGCCTGCCGCGACGACGCCGATCCGGTGGCCGCGCCCAGCGCCGCTTGCCAGGCCGCCAAGGGGAACCTGCTCGACGGGGCGTTCAACATCCGCCGGATGGCGACGATCATCACCGCCAACCGCGAGATGTGCCGCGAGCGCACCGGCACCGCGCTCGCGCCGCAGTGGCTCGCCGGCTACCAGGGCTACAACTCCCCTGGCGCCGATCGCTGGTGCTCCCCCGGAGAGAAGACCTGGCGCGTGCTCGATTACCGCAAAGAGCTGATTGCCACTCTGGTGCCGAAGCCGAAGGTGCGAGTGGCCGCAAAGGGCGCTGCGACGAAGGGCAGCGCGCCGGCGCCGAAGGCGAGCGGCAAGGGGGCTGCAGCGCATGCTCCCGCTGCAAAGGCATCACGCGCGGCCGAGAAGCGATCATCAGGGCACTGAAGCAAGATCTCGGAGCGGCTCCGACCGGAGCGGGCCTATGGCTCCGAAGTCGTTCGGTGCGACTCGAGACGTTGCGCCATGTAGCGGGCGGGCGAGGTGCCGAGCGTCTTCCGAAACATCGTCACGAAGCTGCTCGCGCTCTCGTAGCCGAGATGGATTGCGACGCTCTGCACGCTCGCGCCGCGCGAGAGCCGCTGGAGCGCCAGGATGATGTGGAGCTGCTGGCGCCAGCGGCCGAAGCTCAGCCCGGTCTCCTGCACGATGAGGCGATTCAACGTTCGCTCGCCCACGCCGATCCGTTTGGCCCAGGTCTTCGTCGTCGCGCCGTCGGCGGGATGGGCCGTGATGGCGTCGACGAGACGTCGGAGCCGCGGATCGGTGGGCATTGGCAGGCGATGCTTCTCGATCGACACCGTCGCCAGCTCGTCGACGAGGACGCTCACGAGCCGGGCGTCCGGACTGTCGAGGTCGTAGAGCGCCGGCCGCGTGGCGAGCCGGAGGAGCAGCTCGCGAAAGAGCGGCGTCACGGACACGGCGCAGCA
>FSTQ01000149.1_pt1 | contig 15988 bp, 11 predicted proteins | sample 1637281 | NCBI WGS metagenome assembly FSTQ01 (sample SAMEA3914818, study PRJEB12502) | metagenome | biome: forest; material: soil | place: Canada | collected 2010-06-26 | depth 0.1 m
GCCGGCGGAGCCAGGGACGGGCCCGCGGTGACCGCAGGGGGCGGCACCGAGACGCCGTCGCGCGCCGGGAACTGCACCTCCGGCGCCTCGTTCTTCCAGTCCTTCCACGTCAGCGTCACCAGCGGGCGCCGCTGCGGCCGGCCCTGGAAGACGTGGTCGAAGATCGCCAGGTTGATGAGCTTGCCCCGGCTCGCCTGCTCCAGGCTCTGCCGCACGCTCTCGAAGCGATCGAGGATCAGCCGCTTGGCGTCGTCGTCCGACGTGCCCGGCGCCACGGCGTAGACGATCTCGCGGTAGCTCAGGGGAGAGCGCTCCGACGGCTTGTCCTCGCGCTCGTTCACCAGCGTGTAGCTCGGCAAGTCCGGCTCCGCGGGCGCGGGCGGCTCCGCCTCGACCGCAGGAGGCTCGGCCGCTGGAGCCTCGACTGTTGGGGCCTCAACTGTTGGAGCCTCAACTGTTGGAGCTGCAACCTTCGGAGCCTCGGCGGCAGGGGCCGCGGCGCGCGCGCTCTCGATCGCCGCCGCGGCCTCGATGACCGCCGCGGAGCCTACCGACGAGAAGGCGATCGTCTGCGCCGCTTTGCGCGGGCGCACACCGGACGCGGCGATCGGCGTGGCGGCGACCGGCTCGAGCGGGGGCTCGGCAGCGACCGGCTCGGGCGGAGGCGCGAGCGCGGGCGACCGCACGGACTCGGCCACCATCGCCGCGCCCTCCGACGTGTACGCGATCGTCTGCGCCATCGCGCGCGCCTTCGGCGGCGGCGGGATCTCGGGATCGGGCGTCTCCACCTTCGCCTCGGCGACGGGGCTCGCCTTCGTCGAGGGCGCCTCGGCCTTCGTCGAGGGCGCCGGCCCTTCGCCCGGCGCGGTGTTCGTCAGCGCCGCGTCGTCCGGAGCCCGCTTCACGAGGTAGCGGATGCGCGAGACGGGATCGATGGCCCGGAAGCCGTCTTCCAGGAGCTCGATTGAAAAATTACCGAGCGGCCCTTCGTCCCCGCGTAGAGCGCGGGCTTTCTGGAGGGCCGGCTGCCATTGCGGGGCCTCCACGCAAAGAGTGGTGGTAGTCCCGGGCTTCACTCCGAGAGCCGATATCTCGACGTACCAACGCATTGGGGGCGTCCATTCCGCGCTCGCGCCGCAGCGGCGCCCAGCGCCCGGAAGACCCTCTCTACCGACCACGCGGGTGGGGGTCAACGCACCGTCTGTCCGCGATCGAATTAATCGTTACCTCGGGCCACGTACGGCGCGGGAGTAGCTGGAGAAGCGAGCCCCGCCCCGTCCCGGACGAGCCGACCGTCGGCAGGTCGTGTAAAAGGCGCCGGGTGACGCCTCCGACCTGGTTCGACCGCCTCGCCGCGCGCTGGCCCCGGATCGACAGTGTCCTCTACCCGGTCTTCGCCGCGCTCTGCACGCTCTACGCGGCGCTCTTCTTCTACGGGTCGCTGCATCGGCAGACGCACGGCGCCTGGTCCGCGCCGCTCGACGACGTCTTCATCCACTTCGACTACGCCCGCGCCACCGCGCGCGGCTACCCGTTCCAGTGGTCGGAGGGGAACGGCTTCTCCAGCGGCAACACCAGCCTGAGCTACCCGTTCGCGCTGGCCCTCGGCTACTGGGTCGGCTTCCGCGATCTGGCGATCATGCGCTGGGCGGCGATCGTCGCCTGCATCTCGATCCTCGCCTTCTTCCTCGCGGCGGGCCGCCTCGCCGAGCCGCGCGGGCGCTGGGCGAAGTACCTGATCCCGCCGGCCGTGCTCTCGCTCGGCGCCCTCGACTGGTCGCTCTTCAGCGGGATGGAGAACGCCTTTCACCTCGGCGTGTGGGGCGTGGCGCTCGTCCCGGTGCTCCGCCTCGTGCGCGAGACGAAGCGCGAGGCTTCGAAGGATCGCCATCGCCGCGTCACGCAGCTTGGCTGGCTCGCGGGCCTCGCCGGGGCGCTGCTCTACGCCACGCGCCCCGAGTCGGTCGTGTGCGTCGCCTCGTTCGCGATCTTCGCCGCTGTCGCCGTGCGCCGCGCCGATGGCAACCGCGCTGCTGTCGCCACGGTCCTGCGCATCGGCGTCCCCGGCGCGGTCGCCGTCGTCGCGCAGGCGGTCGCCAACCGCGCCTTCACGGGCGAGTGGTCGGCCAACGGCGCCATCGCCAAGCTGGCGATCAACAACCCGTACATGACCGGCGAGGACAAGCTCGCGCAGTACGTCGATCTGCTCAAGTACGTGGTCCTCCGCAACACGCAGCACCACTTCGCCGACGCGCTGCCGTGGGGCTGGCTCGTGCCGATCGTCGCGCTGATCCCGCTCTTCTCGCGGCGCCTCCGCAGCGCGGCGATCCTCCTCTGGGCCCAGGTCGCGGGCTGGCTCGCGCTCGTGGCGCTCAACGGCCAGGTGCGCTGGCAGAACGAGCGCTACACGATGGCCGCCGTCGCCTGGCTCTTCGTCCTCGCGGCGCTGGGGATCGCCACCCTCCTCGGCGGCGCGAGCGCGGAGCCCGCCGAAGCTTCAGCGACCGCGCCGCGCGCGCAGCCGCGTGAGCCTCACCTCCAGCGCGCCCGCGAGGCGCTGCGCGTGGGCCTGGCGCTCGGGATCGTCGCCGTCTTCTGGACGCACCAGATCCCCAACATGCGCGACCAGATCTGGTTCTTCGGCCGCGCCAGCCGCAACATCCGCGATCAGCACATCGTCGCGGGCAAGGTCCTCGCCGAGCTCCACGCGCGCCGGGTCCTCGTCGGGGACGCAGGCGCGCTGATGTACTCCTCGGATCGCGCCGGCCTCGACATCATCGGGCTCGGCGGCTACCACGATCTCCCCTTCGCGCGCGCGGGCGTCCACGGCCTCGGCGCCTCGCTCGAGCTGCTGGAGCGGCTGGATCCGAGCGAGCGGCCCGACCTGATGGCCATCTACCCTTCGTGGTGGGGCGACCTCCCGACGCTCTTCGGCGAGCGGCTGACGCAGATCCCCGTGGTGGGGAACGTCATCTGCGGCGGCTCGGAGAAGGTGATTTACCGCGCCGACTGGAGCACGTTCGACGCCTCGCCCGAGCCGCGCACCATCAAGCCGAGCGAGCTGCTCGTCGACGAGCTCGACGTCGCCGATCTCGTCAGCGAGAAGGCCCATCGCTACGTCTTCCCCACCCCGGCGATGGGCTTCGTCGACTTCCGCATCCTCGCCGATCCCGCGCTGCCCGCGCGCGATCTCTTCGACGCCGGCCGCGTGATCCAGCCCGGCCACAGCGAGATCGCCGTGATGCGCGCGCCCCGCGCCGGCGGGCGCCTTGTCGTCCGCAGCGTCGTCGGCCACCGCGTCACGATCCAGGTGCACGCGGCGGGCAACGCGATCGGCCGCCTCACCCTCGATCCGGCGCGCGGCTGGACGGAGGCCTCGCTCGCGCTCCCGCCCGACCTCGCGCCCTACTTCCAGCTCGAGCTCTCCCCCGTCGAGAGCGACTGGCTCGACTGCCACGTGTGGATCGTGGAGCCGAAATCGCGCGCGGCCGTCTCGTCGATACCCGAGCGCTGAGCCCGCGTCTCAGCGCTCGGCCGACGCGCGCCTCAGTGCTTGCCGAGCAGCTGCTCGAAGAGCGCCAGGTTCTCCCACTCGTCCTGAGCGACCTCGCCGTCGGCGGTGATCACGTCGCGGATCGTGTCGAGGAAGAGCTGCCGGTGCTCGCGCGGGATCGTCGTCGGGTCGACGTCCTCCGGGCGCGGCGGCACCTCGAGCCAGCCCTTGACCAGCTCGCCCTCGGACGCGTCGAGATGGAGCTTCTTCGCCATGCGCGTGACGAACTTGCGCTCCGACTCCTTGACCTCGAGATCCGCCCACACGAACGAGCAGACGAATTTCATCAGGCGGAGCCGGTCCTCGGAGGTGAGCTTCTTCATGATCGCGAGACTACCAGAGCGCCGCGCTCCGTTGCCGCGGCTTTCCACGCGCGAAAGCACGCAAGCGCCGTGAGGGCGCGCACGAGCCCGCCTCCCGCAGAGTCGTAGATCGTGCTTTCCCCGCCGGCACGCTCGATGCGAAGGTCGCGCGGGCGAGGCGCACGCTAGAGTGCAGGCCATGAGCATGGATGCAGCAGCAGACTCGGCGCCCCCGGGAGCGGCGCGCTCGATGTTCGACGCGCTGCGAAAGGCGGTCACTGGCACCTCCGGCCCCCTCGACGCCGATCGGCTCGACGCGCGCGATCCCGAGCTCATCGCCGCTCTCCTGCCTTTTGCGCGGCTCTCCAACGAGCGTTACTTCCGCCTCCGCAAAGAGGGGTTCGACAGCCTCCCGAGCGGGCCGGCGCTCTACGTTGGCAATCACAACGGCGGTATCGCCGGGCCCGATCTCTGCTGCACGCTGGCCTCGCTCTGGGACGCGCGCGGCCCCGAAGCGCCGCTCTACGCCCTGGCCCACGACTTCGCGATGCGGCAAGTGCAGCCCTTCGGCGCGGTGCTCCAGCGCTTCGGGGCCATGCGCGCGGCGCCGGGCAACGCGCTCCGCGCCCTCCAGAGCGGCGCTCAGGTGCTGGTCTATCCCGGCGGCGACCTCGACGCTTACCGTCACGCGAGCCGCCGCGACGAGGTGATCCTCGGCCAGCGCACCGGCTTTGTGCGGGTGGCGCAGGCCGCGGGCGTCCCCATCATCCCCATTGTCGCGCACGGCGCCCACCGCAGCGCCTACATCTTCTCCGAAGGCGAGGCGCTGGCCCGCTTCCTCGGCCTCAAGCGCTGGGCGCGACTCGAGCGCTTCCCTCTCGCCCTCTCCTTCCCGTGGGGGCTCACGCTCGGTCCCTGGTTACCTTATATGCCTCTCCCCTTTCCCATTCAGCTCCGCGTCCTCCCGCCCATCCCCGCGCCCGAAGGCGCTGACCCCGCGGAGATCCGCGAGCAAGTGCGCTCCGCGATGCAAACCGCGCTCGACGATCTCGCGCGCCGCGCCTGGGAGCCCTCGTGAGCCGCGGCGCCGAGGGGCACGAGGACGGCTTCGCCCGGCTCCCCGACGGGGGCAAGATTGCCTATCAGGTCCGCGGTCGCAAGCACGATGGAACACCGGTGCTCCTCGTCCGCCCCCTCGGCGGCTCCATGGCCCTCTCGGATCCCTTCCGCGCCCACCTCGCCGAGCACCACCGCGTCATCGCCTTCGATCACCGCGGCTCCGGCTTCTCGAGCCGCACACCCATGCTCACCACCACCCGGGGGATGGCGCGCGACACTCTCCATCTCCTCGATCACCTCGGCGTCGAGCGAGCGCACGTCTTCGGGATCTCGCTCGGCGGAATGGTCGCCTCCTGGATTGGCATCCTCGCTCCCTGGCGCGTGACCAAGCTCTGTATCGCCGCGGCGCCCACGCGCGGAGTCGAGCTCACCCGCGCCGGCCTCGGCCGTGGCCTGTCTCTCCTGGCCTGCCTGGCCAAGCCGCTCGCGGAGGTCGAGGCGAGCCTCGTCGACCGCATCCTCTCTCGCTCCTTCCGCGAGAACCACCCCGACGAGGTGCAAAGGATCGAGCGCCTCGTCCGCGCCGAGACCGCCACGCGCACCGAATTGACGAAGCTCGCCCTCGCCGGCGCGAGGCACGATGTGCGCCGCTCTCTCCACCGCATCTCAGCCCCGACCCTGGTGCTGGCCGGCGCCCACGACGCCCTCCTCGGCACCGAGCCGCCCCGCGCGCTCGCCGCGGGGATCCGGGGAGCCACGTTCGAGGTGATCGCCGACTCAGGGCACGACCTCACGCTGGAGCAGCCCATCACCACGGCGGCGCGCGTCGCGGAGTTCTTTGAGGCGAGTTAAAGCAACGAACGGGCTGAAGGCTCGAGGAATCGACGCGTTCAGTACCGCGACCGTCAGGGAGCGGTGATGTCGGCTCGCGCGACCTGCACCGCTCCCTGACGGTCGCGGTACTGGGCTCGGCATTTCAAGGGCTCTCGCTTACCGCCCTTTGGCTTTCCCTTTGCCCGGCGGCACGGGCGGAGGCCCAGGCGGCGGCGGCTCGGGAGAGAGGTTGTTAGGCAAAGGCGCTTTCGGCGCAGCGGTGCTCGCCGGCTTCTTGTTCGGCGCGAGCCTCCCCCAGCCGATGGAATCTCCGTCGTCCGCGGGCGGCTCGACCACCTGTGCTGGAGGAGCCGCGTCGCTGCCCTCGACAGTCGGCTTGGATCGACCGAGGGTGAGAGCCAGCGTGATCCCGACGCCCAGGAGCAGGAACACCGCTCCGATCAGGATGGCAATCAGCAGGCTCCGGTCGACAGAGCTCTTCTGCGGAGGGCGCGGCGCCACGATGGAGACGACAGGCGCTGACGCCGGGCCTCGCGACAAGGACACTGACAGCGGGCCCGGCTCGATACGAGGCGAGGCGGGGCTCACCAGCAGCACCTGGGATCCGCCGAAGCGCGCTGCCGCCGCCGCCGCTGCTGCCGTGGGCGCGTCCTCCAGTGATTGTGCGGACTTCAACGTTCGCTCCGGGCCGAGCTGCTGCGCGGCGGGGCGGCTCTGCGTCGGGGAGTCGGCGTAGCTCGACGCGGGCGACGTGAGCGCCACTGGCATCGCCGCGTAGCTCGAGGCGCTCACCATCGGTGTCACCACTGCGGGCGTCGCGACGGCGGGCGGGGAGACGATCGCGGTCGCCGCGGTGCGCTCGGCGCTCGCCTGCTGGCCTGGCCGGACCGTCACCGGATCGAGGAAGGCCGCGGCGTCCGGCGCGAGCTTCGGCGCGGCGTTGGGCGGCGGCAGGCCGGCTCGCACCGCGCGCACGTCGGCCTGCATGGTGAGCGCGTCGGGGTAGCGCTGCTCGCGATCGAAGCGGAGCGCGCGGTCCACGATCTGGCCGACGCCGGGCGGCGCCTCCGGCGCGACCGAGAGCAGCGGCGGCGCCGGCAGGCTCGCCATCTTGAGCAGCATCTCCGTCTCGGTCTTGGCCTCGTGGATCCGGCGCTTGGCGATGAGCCGGAACATCGTCGCGCCCACCGCGAAGAGGTCGGCGCGCGCGTCGATCTCCAGCCCCTTGATCTGCTCGGGCGGCATGTACGGCGCGGTGCCCAGCGTGGCGCCGGCCCGCGTCCGCATCTTCAGCGGCACGCCGTCGCGGATGCGGGCGATCCCGAAATCCAGCACCTTCAAGCGCCCGTCGGTCTGGACGAAGAGGTTATCGAGCTTGATGTCGCGGTGGATGATCCCGCGGGCGTGCGCCGCCGCGAGCACGTCGAGCAGCTCGTCCGTCAGGCGGAGGATCTCGTCGAGCGGGAGGTCGCCGAGGCGCCGCACCCGCTCGCCCAGCGACTCGCCCGAGAGCAGCTCCATCACCAGGAACGGCGAGCCGTCCTCGGCCACGTCGATGTCGCGGATCTCCACCGCGCCCGGGTGCTGGAAGCGGTTGACCGCGTGCGCCTCTTGCTCGAAGCGCGCCAGCATGTCCGGCTGCTGCGCGACCTCGCGGTGGAGGATCTTGATCGCTTCGCGGCGGCCGATCTTGTGGTTTGCCACGTAGACCGCGGCCATCCCGCCGACGCCGAGGAGCTTCTCCAGCGTCCACTTGTGGCAGAGCGTCGTGCCGACGCGGGCCGCGGCGAGGGTGTCGTAATCCATCGGGCAGGGGGATCTGAGCGGGCGAGGGGTCGCGGGTCAAGCCGCCCCGCCACGCGGGCGAAGACGGGGAGCGAAGGGCGCTCCGATGGACCCGTGAATCGAGGTAAAGTACGCCCCCTCTATGCCCGAGATCCGCCTGCCCGCCGAGGCCAAATACCAAGCCGAGCTCGACGCTCTCGCCCAGAACGACACCTCGCCGCGGCCCCCGGGGTGGCGGCTCTCCCCGCGCGCCGTCGAGGCGTACGTGATGGGGAGCGACAAACCCGTCGGTGGAGTCACCGTCACGCCGAAGTACATCGGCGATCGATCGCTGGTGCAGGTGGCCATCGCCACGCTCGCGTCGGACCGCGCGCTGATGCTGGTGGGCGAGCCGGGGACAGCGAAGAGCTGGCTCTCCGAGCACCTCGCCGCGGCGGTGAGCGGCACCTCGGCGCAGGTGGTCCAGGGGACGGCAGGGACGAGCGAAGAGCACATCAAATACGGGTGGAACTACGCGCTCCTCCTCGCCGAGGGGCCCTCGCAGAAGGCGCTCGTGCCCTCGCCGATCCTGCGGGCGATGCGCGAGGGGACGTTCGCGCGCTTCGAAGAGATCACCCGCACCGCCCCCGAGATCCAGGACGCGCTGATCTCCATCCTCTCCGAGAAGCAGATCGCCGTGCCCGAGCTCAACGAGATGGTGAGCGCGCAGCGTGGCTTCAACATCATCGCCACCGCCAACACCCGCGACCGCGGCGTCAACGAGATGAGCGCGGCGCTGAAGCGCCGGTTCAACTTCGTCACCGTCCCCGTCGTGGAGGATCTCGAGCAGGAGATCCGCATCGTCACCAAGCGCGAGTCCGAGCTGCGCTCCGATTACCAGGTCGGGATCGAGGCCCCGGCCGAGCTCTCCCGCCTGCTGGTCACGCTCTTCCAGGAGCTGCGCGCCGGCGTGACCAAGGACGGGAAGACCAAGATCAAATCGCCGGGCTCCGTCCTCTCGACGGCCGAGGCCATCAGCGTGCTCTTCAACAGCGGGATCCTCGCCCAGCACTTCGGCAGCGGCAAAGTGACGGCCGACGATCTCTCCCGCTCCCTCGCCGGCGCCGTCGCCAAGGAGGGCGGCGACGATCTCAAGGCCGTGCGCGAGTACTGCGAGACGGTGGCCAAGTCCCGGAGCGGCCTCTGGAAAGAGTTCTACGCCGCCGCGAAGTCGAAGCTCTCATGATCGATCCTCGCCTCTTCGAGCAGGTGCACGTCTTCCCGGTGCGCCACCATTCGCCGCGGACGAGCGCCGTGCTCGCGGCGTTCCTCGACGAGGTGAGCCCCGACCTCGTGCTCGTCGAGGGGCCGGAGGACGCGACGGCGATCCTCGGCGTGCTCGTCGATGCCGAGACGAAGCCGCCCGTCGCGATCCTCGGGTATCGAACGGATGGGATCCCCGGGTCGTCGCTGTGGCCGTTTGCTGCGTATTCGCCGGAGTATGTCGCGGTCGCGTGGGCGAGGAAGAATGGGCGCGAGGCGGCGTTCATCGATGTGTCGGTCGGGTGCGCGCTGGCCTCGCATGATGGCGGGGGGGTGCTGGATATCGAGGAGGGGGAGGACGAAGAAGAGGAAGAGGGAGATACGAGCGCGCACGCGCACGCGCACGGAGACGCGCACGGGGACGAAGACGGAGAGACGGGGGACGGGGACGGGGACGGGGACGAGGGAAAGGGAGGGCCGCGCTTTGGGTTCAACGTGCACGAGGAGTGCGCGCGGGCGAGGGGGTTTCGATCGTTCGAGGAGTTCTGGGAGGCTTCGTTCGAGGCGCCTCGTTATGAGCAGGTCGCGTTTCGCGAGGCGCTGATGGCCTACGCCGATCTGGTGCGCGCGGCTGATCGCCGGCCGCTCCATCGCGCGCGCGACGCCTTCATGGCCAAGAAGATCCTCGCGCGCATCGGCGCGGGCGGGGTCGCGCCGCACAAGGTCGCGGTCATCGTCGGCGCGGCGCACGCGGCGGCCTTCGCGGCGGGCGACGTCGATCTCGACTTCGATCGCGTCCTGCCCGCGCCGGTGCCGAGCGCGGTGACGCTGATCCCCTTCAGCTTTCCTCGCCTCGCCGAGCAGCTCGGCTACGGCGCAGGCAACCGCGCTCCGCAGTTCTACCAGCGCGCCCACGACGCCGGGTGCGACTACCGGCGCGCCGCGCTCGAGGTGCTGGTGGAGTTCACCGAGCACCTCCGCCTGCGCGGCTTCATGGCCTCGCTCTCCGACACCATCGAGGCCTACCGCCTCGCGCTCACCCTCGCGGACATCCGCGGCAAGGCCGAGCCCGGGCTCGACGAGGTGCGCGAGGCGACCATCGCCACCATGTGCCGGGGCGACGCCACCCACGTCGACGGGTTCCTCTGGCCCAGCGTCATCGGCCGCAACATCGGCCGCGTCGCCGACCGCATCGGCAAGAACTCGCTCCAGGAAGAGTTCGCGCGCGAGATCAAGGCGCGGCGGCTCCCCGCGAGCGACGCGGTGGAATCGTTTGTGCTCAAACTGAATGAGCCGTTCCAGGTCGGGACCAGCGTGTTCCTCCACCGGCTCCGCGTCGCGGGCGTCTCGTACGCCTCGTACCTGGGCAAGCAGGTCGGCGGGGCCAAGAGCAGACAGAAGAACAAGAACGTGCGCCTGGAAGAGGCGGGCGAGATCGACGCGCTCCGCCGCGTGAGCGAGGCCTGGGAGGCGCAGTGGACGCCGGCGACCGAGGTCGCGCTGGTGGAGAAGATCGTCCTCGGCGACATGCTGGAGCAGGTGGTGACGCGGGTGCTCGAAGACCGCCTCGCCGAGGTGCACACCACCGGCGACGCGGCCGACGTGCTCCTCGAGGCGGTGGTCACGGGCAGCGGGCGCACGCTGAGCTCGGCCCTCGCCGCGTGCGATCGGCTCGCCTCGGACGACGACGATCTGCCCTCGCTCGCCAAGGCGGCGAGCGTGCTCTCGGAGCTGGTCTCCTACGGCTCCTCCCGCGCGCAGTCGCTCGAGGGCGACGGGGTCATCGCCGCCCTCTGCGAGAAGACGTTCGCGCGCGCCATCCTCCGCATCGAGGGCGCCTGCACCGTCAACGACGACGCGGTCGAGCCCGCCAAGGAGGCGCTCCGCGTGCTTCACCGCATCGCGCTCGCGCAGGCCAAGGTCGATCGCCAGGGCTGGTTCGCGGCGATGCGCGCCCTCTCGACGAGCTACGCGGTCAACGCCAGCGCCGCGGGCCTGGCCTCGGGGCTGCTCTACCTCGCGCAGGTGCTGGGCGACGACGAGGTCGGCCTCCTCGTCGGCCAGCGGCTCTCCAACACCCTCGATCCCACGGGCGCCGCGGGCTTCCTCCAGGGCTTCTTCGAGGTCAACGCCCTCGCCCTCGTGAAGAGCCGCCCCGTCGTCGCCGCGCTCGACGCGTACCTCACCTCCATCGACAAAGATCGCTTCCGCGATCTGCTCCCGGTGCTGCGCCGCGCCTTCGCCCCGCTCGGCCCGACCGAGCGCCGCTACCTCCTCGAGAACGTGATCGGCGTCCGCAGCATCGGCGAAAAATCCCGGGAAGCGACGGTGATCTTGCTCGAGAAAGACAAGGACAAGCTCAAGGCCATGAGCGCCGATCTCGCCAAGGCCATGGACGACATGGACGATCTCCTATGAGCGACGACGGCCGCGATCTCAGCGACACCGACCGCGACGCGCTCCTGCGCTGGCGCCTCTCCCTCGGCCCCACCGCCGAGAACGTGAGCCCGGACTTCGGCCTCGGTCACCTCGGCGGCGGCGCGGGCGGGCTCGGCCTCGACGTGAGCCGCGTCAGCGATCTCGATGAGGCCCTCTCCTTCGTCTACGAAGAGAAATCAGCGAGCCTCGCGCGCTCGCGCCCGTACATCCCCAAGTGGCTGGCCTCGCTCCGCGAGTTCTTCCGCCACGACGTCGTCGCCCTCGTCCAGAAAGACGCCATCGAGAAGAAGGGCCTGACCCAGCTCCTCTTCGAGCCCGAGACGCTCCCTTTCCTGGAGAAGAACGTCGAGCTCGTGGCCACGCTCCTCAGCGCCAAGGGCCTCATCCCCGATCAGGCGCGCGAGGCAGCCCGTCAGATCGTCCGCGAGGTCGTGGAGGACGTGAAGAAGCGCCTCGAGAGCGAGATGCGCACCGCCATCCTCGGCGCCGTCCGCCGCGACCGCACGAGCCCCCTCAAGGTGATGCGCAACATCGACTGGAAGCGCACCATCCGCTCCAACCTCAAGGGCTGGGACGTCGAGCGCCGCCGCATCGTCCCCGATCGATTCCACTTCTGGGCCAACCAGCGCAAGCGCCACGAGTGGGACGTGTGCATCCTCGTTGACCAGTCCGGCTCGATGGCGGAGAGCGTGGTTTACAGCTCGATCATGGCGGCCATCTTCGCCTCGATCGACGTCCTCCAGACCCGGCTCCTCTTCTTCGACACCGAGGTCGTCGACGTGACTCCGCTCCTCGTCGACCCCGTCGACGTGCTCTTCACAGCGCAGCTCGGCGGCGGCACCGACATCAACCGCGCCGTGGCCTACGCGCAAAAAGAGTTCGTGGTGCGCCCGGAGAAGACGCTCTTCCTGCTCATCAGCGACCTCTACGAGGGCGGCAACCGCGACGAGCTGATAAGCCGCATGCGCCAGCTCGCCGACGCCAAGGTCAAGGCCATGTGCCTGCTCGCCCTCTCGGATGGGGGCAAGCCCTCGTACGACCACGATCTGGCGCACATCTTCGGGGAGATGGGCATACCGTGCTTCGGCTGCACGCCGAAGCTGCTCGCCGAGGTGGTGGGGAGAGTGATGAAGGGGCAAGACCTCACGCCGCTGCTGGCAGCGGCGGAGTCGGCGAAGAAGTAGCCTCGCGCCGCAGCCCGCGCTCCGACAACGCTCAGTAGATCCCTGGAAGGATCTTGGAGGGCACCTTCTCGCAGTACTCGTCCCAGAACTGCCCATACTTGGTGCGGCAGCGCTGATCGTCGCGGCCGGCGCGATCAGTGAGCAAGATGGTCAGGAACACGAAGTAGAAATAGGGCAAGAAGTGGCTGAAGCCCGCGGGCAAGCTCCACGCGAGGGCCAGAGTCAGCTCGGGCACGTAGTGAAAGTGACGAGCGATGCGCCAGAAGCCCGAGACCAGGAGCAGGCTTTGGTGTGACTTCCCATCCGCGGTCGTGTACTCGGCGTGAATCAGCTCGGGAGACTTGCCCCACACCGTGGTCTTACCGCCGCTCGCCCGCACCCGCTGCCGCTGCGCATCGGCCGCGTAGTTGGCCCAGATAGCGCCGAGGCCGAGCGCGAGCAGCGCCGCTGTCAACGGAGCCCCGAGCTCGCGCGGGTGCTTGACCAGGTACTGCGCGGTGATGGTGTACACGCCCGGCACCCAGGCGATCACGCCCCAGCAGATGTAGAAGCCGAAGCGGTCGTGCATGATGTCGAGGCTCGCGAAATAGCCGCTCTCCCAGTAAAAGAACTTGAAGAGATAGACCACCTGCAAGGCCACGCAGACCAGCATCGAGGTCGACACGTGGCCGATGTCCTGGTGCTGGCGCGCGGCGAACGAGATCACCGTCAGGCTCCAGCCCATCATGCTGATCCGGCAATTGAAGAGCTGCTTGAGGTTCACCCCGAAGATGGTCGGGTGGAGCTCCACGCCCCAGTAGTAATCCATGATGACGTTGCCAGACGTCCCGGCGTCCGGCGTCGAGGGAGCGTGGAGCCCCTTCCAGTAGAGGAACCAGCAGAACAGCAGGCAAGAGGCGCTCAGCGTGATGAGCAGCTCGCCGAAGTGATCGAAGACGATGGCCGGCGAGAACCAGCCGAGCCCGTACGAGGCGCCAAAGAAGGCCGCATGCGAGACCAGCCAGGCGAGGATACCATTGAGCTTGTACCGCGGCTGGTGGCCGGTGGGCGTCACCGGCCCGTCGTGGATTCTCCCGGGCAGCAGCTTGAGCAGGCAGAGCTCGAAGGCCGCGAAGACGAGGATGATCGAGGCCGCCGCCAATGTCGGCCGCGGGAAGTGCTGCACGACCGCGGCGAGCCCCTCGGCGCTGAGCAGGCGGAGGAGCGACCCGTCGAGGTAGGTGCAGGCGATCCAGAACAGCACCGCCGCAGGCGGGGTGACGAGCACGAGCAGGAGCGGGCCTATCGTGGTGCGAACCAGCTCGGCGATGCGGCTCTGCGAGCGGCCTGCCCAGGTGGGGGCGAGAGAAGATGCCTTGTTGGTCATGGGGTATCACACCCCGCAACCACGTACGCGACGCTCGAGATCCCCAGGAGCAAGATTCGTTTCATGCCGCGCGGCTTCGCCCAGCTACCGGACGCCGTCAACCGCGCAGCACGGTCTCATGAGCGCTGCAGCTCCGCGACCAGATCCTCGAGCCGGTCGTAGCTGATGCCCGCGCCGCGGGCCATCCCCGACGCGATGACCGCGTCACGCACTTGCAGCGACGCATAGCGCACCATGGCCGTCATTCGCGTCTTGCCGCCCTCCTCGGTGAAGACCGCCGTCACCACCGAGACGCTGTCCGGATACGGCTCGAAGATCTCCGTGTACACGAGCCGACTCGGCGGCGTGATCTCCCGGTACTCCCCGTAAAAGACGGCCTCCCCCGTGGGGTGTCGGTTCACGAAGCGCCACGCGCCGCCCGGGCGAAGGTCGATCTCGCAGACAGGCACCGAGTAGCCCTCGCCCAGGCGACCCCACCACCGCTTCACGTGCTCGGGCTTCGTCATCGCCTCGAACACGAGCTGCCGTGGCGCGTCGAACAGGCGCGTGATGCGGATCTCCTGATCCGACGCCGTCGTGACCTCGAAGCTGCTGTTATTTGCCGCGCTGCTTACGACCATGACTCTTCTCCTTCGCTTGCAGTTCTTGCAGGTAGTTATCCAATCGATCGAGCCGCTCTTCCCAGATGTGCCGGTAGTGCTCGGTCCAGTCCGCCACTTCCTTCAACGGCCCCGCTTCAATCCGGCACGGCCGCCACTGCGCGTCGCGCCTCTGCGTGATCAGCCCCGCGCGCTCGAGCACCCGGAGGTGCTTGGATACCGCGGGCATGCTCATGGCAAAGGGCTCGGCGAGCTCGCTGACCGAGCATTCACCCGCGACGAGGCGGGCCAGGATTGCCCGGCGGGTTGGGTCCGCCAGGGCGGCGAAGGTGGCGCTGAGTTGATCGGATGACATGGCAGCTTAACCGTTTATTTATTTAACCTTTTGGTTTAATACGTCGCGGCGCCGGGTCTGTCAAGAAAGAATGCGCGACGCGCACCGCTCGCCTGGGCTGCCGCTTCTGCGCGGCGTCCTCTGCGCTGCGAGGTCGACGTCCCCAACGCCCTGCTCGTTGCCGCAGCGAGCCGCGGCATCGCTGTTTCAGCGGTGAGACAGGGCCCGGCGTATCATCTGCTCGACTTCAACGGTGGCGTTGGTCCAGCGGAGCGTAATGTCAGGGTGGGCATTCTGGAAGACCCGGAACACCTCATCGGCAAAGGCCTGTCCGACCATTGGAACGCCGGCGAAATCGAGGAGCACGTCCTTGAAGCGATCAAACCGGGCGACGAGCCTCTTCGCTTGCGAGCGCGAGATCAGGTTCTCGGCCCCGTGGCGGGCAAGAGCGACGGGCACGTGAGTGCGCGTGAAGCCATAGTCTTCTTCCTTGTCCGAGAAGCGGTCGAAAACTTCGACCTGCGTTCGAGGAGAGTGGGTGTCGATTTTCATGGTCACGAAAGTGCCCTCCACCAAGGGAAGATCCACGGTAAAATCGCGCTGATGGAGTACCCAGCTCTCGGCTTTCTCGCACACGAGCATGATAGGGCCCGAATATATCGAGAACTTGTCGAACATGCGCGAGGTGAAGAAGATGCCCTCACCGGAGTGACGCGCCGGGGCGGTGGTGAGCTTGCCCTTGCAGAGCTCGAGGATGGCGTGCCGCTCATCCTCCAGGTGAAGATCGGCCGCGATCTTTCGGAAGATCCCCACGCCTTCGTCGAGGATGTTCATGGAGACCTCCACGAGCGAGCGCACGATGTGAATCGTGACCGTGTCACTCCCGGAGTGATCAATGACGTTGTTGAGCATCTCCGTGAATCCGTAGAAGCAGATTCCCTCTACGTTTTCAGGAAGGCCTTTCAAGAGCGGGGCGACAGATTCTTCCCAGACGCGATCCTCCTGGAGCGAAGAGGAAACAGGGAGGACGAACTGCTGGTCGATCAGGAGAGCGGGCGCATACCGCCGCTTGCGAGTTGCACCAGCGGCGGTCAGCTTCCCTTCGTCCACGAGTCGCGCGAGGTGGCGGTTGACGGCTTGCCGCGAGATGCTGAAGTGCTCCGAAGTCACACGCGCAATGTCCTCGGGATGCGCGAGGATCTGAGCGATCACGAACGCTTCGATCTCTTCGGTGCGGGAGGCTGACTTCTTCACTCGTCGCCATGTGCAGCAAGCACGGGCGATTGTCAAC
>FSTQ01000614.1_pt1 | contig 15934 bp, 11 predicted proteins | sample 1637281 | NCBI WGS metagenome assembly FSTQ01 (sample SAMEA3914818, study PRJEB12502) | metagenome | biome: forest; material: soil | place: Canada | collected 2010-06-26 | depth 0.1 m
GGAGGAGAAAGGGCAGCAGCGGAGTGGCAGCGCGAGGCTTCATGGTGTCAGCGGTCTCAAGGTGCGGTGGCCTTACCCCAGGATCTCTTTGACTCGCTGCCCCGTCGCCTCGGCCAGGCCTCGTGCAAACCGCTCTGGGTTGAGCTCCACCGCGATGGCCACCGCGTCGCGGCTGAAGGTGGCGAGCGGCGGCTCGATCGGCTGATCGAGGCCGAGGAGGTGGCCGAAGGAGCCCTGGGCCAGATCGTTCCAGGACGCGACGAGCTCCTTCGAGGCGGGCGCTCCGCTCGTCGAGAAGTCGCCGGCGACTGCCACGCTGATGGCGATCCCCTCGCGCGCGCTCGGCCGCGCCGCGGCTCCGATGGCGGTCGCGCCGGCGAGGAGGCCGCGCGCGCCTCGGGCGAGCTCGCCTTCGAAGGGGCCTGGAGAGAGGGCGATGACCGGGGCCGGGCCAAAGCGGGCAGCCAGGGATTTCAAAGGCTCCTGCGAGAGGACCGTGGGGGATTTTTTCAAGCGATCTTCGGCGTAGAGACCCGCGATGCGGGCCGGGCCGCGGCCCGGGTGACCGCCTTGCTGCAAGCCGATGACGTCGGCGCCGATGGCCGTCATCGTGCTCTGCGCGACACCGATCTTGCCGGACACGCGCACGAGGTCCGGGCGCTCCACGGTGCGTTTTTCACCCGTGGTGAGGCGCTTGCGGAAGGCGCGCTCGATCGCCGCGGGATCGCCGTTGTGGCGGGCGAGGTAGAAGGAAGTCTCACCGCTGTCGCCGGCGACGCTCGCGATGGCGGCCTCGGGGAGCTGGCGGAGATCGAAGCCGTTCGTGGCGGCGAAGCGGTCGAGATCCGACTCGCGGGCGAAGAGACCTATCCAGGGGATGAGCCAGGGGATCGAGGCGATCTCGCGCGGGCGCGCCAGGAGCAGCCAGCGGAGGTCAGCGAGCGGGAGGAGGTCGGTGAGGGCCTTGACGGAGAGGGGTTTGAAGGGAAGGTCGCCGAGCTTGAGCGGCGCTTTGGGGCTCGCGCCGCACGCGGCGGCGGACAGCGCCGCGAGGGCGCCGCCGAGGAACAATCGCCGCGAGCAGCCGGGCGGATTCACGTCACTTGATGGTGACACGAAGGAAGCGGCGGTTCTTCGAGCCGACGCGGAGGAGGTACTGTTGGCCCTTGAGGAGGCGAGCCTTCTCGTCCTTCACCACCTCGCCGTCGACGTGGACGGCGCCGCCCCTGACGAGGCGCATGCCCTCCGACCCTGATTTGGCGAGCCCGGCGAGCGCGAGGACCTTGCCGATGCCGATGGCCTCGCCCTCGGCGTCGAGGGTGAGCTCTTCAATCACCTCGGGGAGGCCGCCTGCGGCGACGCTGCGGCGGCGCTCGAGCGCGGCCCTGGCGGCGTCCTCGGAGTGGAAGCGGGTGACGATCTCCTGGGCGAAGAGCTCTTTGACCTCGATGACGCTGCGGCCGGCCGTGACCTCGGCGCGGAGGGCAGCGATCTCTTCGTTGGTGCGGGACGAGAGCAGCTCCATGTAGCGCCAGATCACGCCGTCCTCGACGAGGAGGAGCTTCTGGAGCATCTCGAACGGAGGCTCGTCGATACCGACGTAGTTGTCGGAGCTCTTCGACATCTTGGCGCCCACCACCTTGCCGTTCTCGACGCGGGCGTTGGTGCCTTCGAGGATCGGCGTCGTCATCACGAGCTGCGCGGGCTTGCCGTAGCGAGGCATGATGTCGCGGCCGACGAGGAGGTTGAAGAGCTGATCGGTCCCGCCGAGCTCGATGTCGGCCTCGAGCGCGACCGAGTCGTAGGCCTGGAGGAGCGGGTAGAGAAACTCGTGGACGAAGATCGGCCGCTGCTCGGCGTAGCGCTTGGAGAAGTCGTCGCGCTCCAGCATGCGAGCCACGGTGTACTTGGCGCAGAGCTCGATCATCTGCGCCGGATCGAGCTTGCCCAGCCACTCGGAGTTGTAGCGGACCTCGGTCCGGGCCTTGTCGAGGACCTTGAAGGCCTGGGTCTGGTACGTCTCCGCGGCGGCGAGGACCTCTTCGCGCGTGAGGCGCGGGCGCTGATCGTTGCGGCCCGTCGGATCGCCGACCATCGCGGTGAAATCGCCGACGAGAAAGATGACCTGATGCCCGAGGTCCTGGAACTGACGCATCTTCTGCATCAGCACGGTGTGACCGAGGTGGAGGTCGGGGCGCGTCGGATCGAAGCCCGCCTTCACGCGGAGAGGTCGACCTGTGCGGAGGCGCTCTTCGAGCTCGGCCCGGACGTGGAGGTCGACGACACCGCGGCAGAGAATCTCGAGCTGTTCTTCGGCGGAGCGCATGCCTTGCCCTTATCCGCGAAGCGGGCAGGACCGCAAGCCCCGCGGCGCGTTTCACGCGGCGGCGTGTGTCAGGGGAAGCTCTCGTGCTCGTCCCGAACGCGTGAAGCGCTGAACGGACGAGCCAGCCAGCGCGATGTCCAGTACCGCGACCGTCAGGGAGCGGTGAACCCGGCTCGCGCGACCTGCACCGCTCCCTCACGGTCGCGGTACTGAAAGCTTCGATCTCCGCAGGCTTTCTACCTGCTCGGAGCTTCTAATCGTCGTCGTCGTCGCCGTCGTCGCCGCCCGAGATGGCGAAGGCGCGGCTGCTGTTGACGAGATCCTTCAAGTCCTTGCCCACTTTGAAGAAGGGGAGGCGCTTGGCCGGGACGGGCACGGGCTGCCCGGTGCGGGGATTGCGGCCGTTGTACGGCTTGTAGGGACGAACGGTGAAGCTCCCGAATCCTCGGATCTCGATGCCCTCGCCCTGCTGGAGGGCCTCGGTCATCGCGTCGAAGACGCAGTTGACCACGAGCTCTGCTCGGGCCTTGGTGAGCTCTCCTCGTCCGGAGATCGCGTCGATCAGCTCGCTCTTCGTCATGTCAGCTACTGACCCCCTAGCTGGTTGCGTCGATGCGTTTCCCGCGGCAACGAGGCGTGAGCCACGTTGGGTCGATCGCGGGGTGGATGCCTCCGTATTCCCGCGAATCCCGTGTGAAGCTCGCATGTTACGTCAGCGGGGGTCAATCGTTTTCGCCCCAGTCAGATCGACTCGGTCGAGCGCCATCAACGGCGCAGCGCGGGTCGAGGAAGGCCAGGGATCGCGCGAAAAGACGAGCTCCAGGCTGCGAACGCCGGGCGGAAAGGCCGCGGCGGGCAGGGCGAAACAGCGCAGAGCGCCCGGGGCGAGCGCGGGCTCATCGAGCCTCCAACGGTGAAGCGGCGTACTGTCGGCCTCCAGCGTGAGCTCGCCGCGCGCTTCGGAGCCGAGCGCGACGCGGGGCTCCATTGATCCTCCTGCGGAGAGCACCGGCACTCCAATGCGCACCGAGGCTGACTTGCTGGCTGCTCGAGGATCGGGATCGGGGTGGAGAGCGAGCCAGCGGCCCGAAGAAGCGCAGGTGCCGGAGGCGTACTCGGCGAAGGCCCAGCCGTCGCGCTGCTCGTGCGGTGGCCAGAGCGATTCGCCCTCGATCGGCAGCGGATCGAGGCCCGGCGGCGCGAGAGAGAGCGGCTCGATCGAGACACGCGCGGGCGCGTTGTCGGGCTGGAAATCGTAGCGGTAGCGGAAGGCGGGCGGCTGGCCGCGCTCGGCCCACAGCAGGCGATCGACGCCGTCGCCGCGCGAGCGGGCGAACTCGATCCCCTTCGCGGAGGCGGCTCTTCGTACCGAGGCGGCGGGATCGAAGGCGAGGTTGAAGCCGTGGTCGGTGTCGAGAAAGACGAGGCCGTGATCGACGCCCGACTCGGCGAGGAGGCGCGGTTCGAACATCGGCCGCCCGCCCTCGCGATCGCGGAGCTGCGCGTGATCGAAGCCGGCGCGCAGGGCGAACCCGACGAGCGCGAGGGCCGGCGCGAGGGCCGCGAGGCGCGCGCGCGAGCGCGAGCGCGAGGCGAGCGAGGCTGTGGCGAGGGCCGCGAGGACATGCTCGAGCGGGAGGACGTCCGCGAAGAAGCGAGCGCCGCCGCCGGGGTAATTGCCGTCGAAGTAGAAGGGCGCATAGGCGACGATCTGGACGAGGACGGCGAGCGCGAGGAGCTTCGCGCGCGAGCCCTTGGCTCGCAGCGCGAGGCCCGCGCCGAAGATGACGAGGAGCGCGAGCGGCTCGGCGTTGAGCGGATCGACGAGGTGCTGCTTGAGGCGACGCAGCGTGGTGCCGAGGGCCTCGAGCCCGCCATAGCCGCGCGAGAGGTGCGCTGCGACGAAGTCGTGATGCTCGCCGACGCAGCCAATCCCGGCGCCGAATCCATAGCGAAAGCACCCCGGCGGGCCGTCGGCGGCGGCGTAGTAGGCGCGCTGCGAGGAGAGGCCGAGCGAGCCTGTGGCCGCGCGCTGGTGGGCGAAGAGAAGCAAGAGCCCCGGCAGCGCGCCGAGCGCGACGAGGCCGAGGAGGCGGAGCCGCGCGGACGGCGCGAGCGCATGGAGCGAGGAGAGGGTGAGAGCGAGCGTGAGCGCGACGGCAAAGGCGCTGACGGGGCGCGTGGCGACAAGCCACCCGAGCGCGAGGCCGGCGCCGACAGCGAGCCAGGCGGCGCGGCGAAGAGCGAATTCGCGACAGGCATCCACGGCGCGAAATCCGAGGGCGAGCGCGCTCGTGGTGCAGAGGGCGGCGAGGCCGTGCGACATGGTGTCGGCGGTGTGGTAGCGAAGCGCGGCGCAGAGCACCGAGAAGATCGCGGCGATCTCGGGGACGCCGAGGAGCCCATTCACCGATGGAGCCAGCGGGCCTTCGCGGGTGACGCGCTCGGCGAGATCGTAGGTGGCGACGGTGATCCCCGCGGCGAGGAGGGGGCCTATCGCCAGCGGGGCGTGCAGGAGAAACCCGAGCGCGAGCAAGAGCGGGTAGCCCGGCGGAAAGATCACCGCGGCGTGGGCGCCGTCGGGGCCGACCGCGCGCACCAGGAAGCGCCCGAGCACGGCGGCCTCGGGCGACGCGAGCGGCCAGGCGAAGAGGCCCTGAGCGAGGGCGCGGGCCTCGAGGTAATAGCTCGTGGCGTCGATGATCCGCGGGCCTCCGCGGAGGTAGGCGACGACGTAAACCACGGAGAGCGCCGCTGACGCGAGGGCGGCGAGGCCGAGAAAGACGCGGCGCTGGGCGGCGGGGCGCACGAGCCGCGGGCCGAGGGCCATCACCACCACGGCGAGGGCGAGGGCGATCCACTGAGCGAGATCGCGCGGGAGGCCGAACGGCGGCATCGGCGGCGTGTACTTCCCCGCCGCGCGGTGGGCAATGGCGCTCGCGCTCACCCTCGCCGCGCGGAGTGATAGCCTCGCCGCAAGCCGATGCTGCAAATCGATTGCGAGAGCCGGATTGAGCGCGTCGTGGTCTACGCCCGTGGAGCGGTGGTGACGCGCAAGGTGACCTTGCCCGAGTCGCTGCCGGAGGGAGCGGTGGAGCTCACCCTCGCGGGGATCACCGCGCTCGCCGAGGCGGGGAGCGTCCGCGCGCTGGCGCAGGGGGAGCGCGAGGTGACGGCGATCAAAGCGCGGGCGGTGATCCCGAAGGCGCCGACGAAGCCGGGGCGGCTGCGCGAGCGGCTGCGCGAGCTCGAGCTCGAGAGCGAGCGGCTCGAGGACGCGCGAAACCTCGCGGCGCAGAGGCGAGCCGAGCTCTCGGGCCTCGCGCCTTCGCCGCAGTTCACGCGGTGGGCGCGGCAGGTGGATCCAGCGGCGCGCTTCCAGGACGCGCTCGCGCTGGGCGGGATCGTCGCGGAGGAGCTGCACGCGCTCGACGACCGCACCCGCGAGCTCGACGCGGCGATCGAGGACAACCAGCGCAAGCTCGACGCGGCCCGGCTCGAGGCGGCGCAGGGGACGCCGGGCGATCTCGAGGGCGAAGCGCGCGCCGCGCTCGGCGTGCAGGTGCGGCTCGGGCCGGCGGGAGCGCTGGTGTCGCTGGAGATCGACTACGTGGTGACGGCGGCGCGCTGGTGGCCGGCGTACACGGCGCGCCTCTCGGCGGCGGCGACGCGGGTGACGCTCGGCATGGACGCCTTCGTGGCGCAGGCCTCGGGCGAGGCGTGGTCGGGCGTGAAGCTCTCGGTGGCGACGGCCGATCTCGCGAGCGACGTGCGCTTGCCCGAGCTGCGATCGCTGCGGCTCGGGCGGGCGCAGCCGCCGCGGCGCCTCGGTTACCGGCCGCCGCCTGCGGGCCTCGACGCGATGTTCGAAGGGCACGATCGCTCGGCGGATCGGCTGGAGATCACGACGAGGCAGGTGGACATGATCGACGCTTTGGAGGGCTCCGACGAGGACGACTTCGAGGAGATGACCAAGGGCGGCTCGAGGCCGGAGGGCGGCGGAGGTTACGGGCCGCCGCAAGGGAGGCCACCGCCGCCGAAGCCGCGCGCATCGGTGATGGCGGCGAAGGCGACGGCGGCGCAGTCGGAGATGACGATCAGCGCGTCGATGTCGATGCCAAGGTCGATGCCTGCGCCCGCTGCGGCGCGGGCGCGCATGCTCATGCCGGAGAAGAAGTCGCGCGCGATGGACATGCCGGCGCGCGCGCCGCGCGAGGAAGAGGCGGGCGACGCGCTGACGGCGATGGACCAGACGGTCACGTTGGGCGGAGCGCCCTCTCACACCGAGCATGCACCGCCCCCCGAGGCGATCGAGCCCGACGAGGTCTGGCTCGACTTCGACGCGCTCATCCTCGCCGACCCGCTCGAGCCGGCCAACCGCCGGCGGCGCGGTCGCCTCACGCGGGACGCGGCGAGCGCGGTCGGCTCGCGCGTCGAGGCGGCGCGGGCCTCGATCCAGTCGCTCGGCGCGCCGCCCGAGGCCAGGGATCCGCTGGCGACGCGCGGCAATTTCGATCATCGCTACGACGCTGAAGGATCGGCCGACGTGCCCGCGAGCGGCCGGCCGCACCGCGTGGCGATCGGCTCGGCCGAGGGCGAGGCGCGCCCACGCTTCGTCGCTGTCCCGCGCGAGGCCGCCGAGGTCTACCGCGAGGCCGAGATCACCAACCCCTTCGCCGCGCCGCTGCTCTCGGGGCCGGTGGAGGTGTTCCTCGACGGCGCGCTCCTGACGACCTCGACCCTGGCCTTCGTCGATCGCGGCGGGCTGCTGCACCTCGGCCTCGGCGTGGAGGAGCGCCTGCGCGTCGCTCGCAACGCGCGCGTGGAAGAAGGGAGCGCCGGCCTGCTCGGCGGATCGACGACGGTCGATCACCACGTGACCATCGACGTCGCCTCCTCGCTCGGCCACCCGGTCGCGATCGAGGTGCTCGATCGGATCCCGGTGACCAGCGACAAGGACATCGAGATCAAGCTGATCTCCTCGAAGCCGACCTCGACCAAGGCCACGCAGGCCGAGCGGGGGCACCCGGTGCGGGGCGGGCTCGCCTGGAACATCTCGGTTTCCCCCGGGGAAAAGCAGCGGATCGAGGTGTCGTACCGGGTGACGCTGCCCGCCAAGAACGAGCTCGTCGGAGGCAACCGCCGTGAGTAGCGAAATCGATCTCGTCCTCGTCCCCTCCCCGAGCCGCGCGACGCGCGTGACGCTGTTCGAAGATCGCGCCGAGGTGACGCGCGCCGCCGAGGTCGAGGCCGCCTCCGGCTCGAGCTGGATCGCCGTGGGCGGCGTGTCGCCGTTCGTCGACGAGCGCAGCATGCAGATCAAGGCCGCGGGCGAGGGCGTGCGCGTGCTCTCGGCGCGCGTGCGCTTCCACTCGCACCTCGAGCGGGCGCTGGGGCGCGAGGAGATCGAGGCGCTGGAGACCGAGGAGCGCGCGGCCCTGCGGCGCGTGGTCGAGGCCGAGCGGGCGCAGGAGCGCGCCGAGCAAGGCCGCGCGCGGGCCGACACGCTCGCGGCGAGCTGGAGGAAGCTCGTGGCCGACGCGCCGCGCGGCGCCGCGGCCGAGGCGACGCTGGCCTCGGTGCGCGCGGCGCTCGCGGCGATCGAGAAGAGCGGCGCCGAGGCGCTCGCTCAGGCCGCCGCGGCGCGCGAGGCTCGCCTCATGGCCCTGGACGATCTCCAGCGCGCCCGGGCTCGCCTCGCCGAGGGCCGCGCCACGCACCCTCGCCACGAGGCGCGGATCGAGGTGCAGCTCGTCTGCGCCGCGGCCCGCGCTGTCCCGCTCGAGCTGACGTACCGCGTGCCCTGCGCGCTGTGGCGGCCCGAGCACCTCGTGCGCCTGGCCTCGGCCCCGCCCGCGAGCGGAGGCAAGGCGCCGATCGAGATCGTGACCTTCGCGACCGCCTGGCAGCGCACCGGCGAGGCCTGGGACGACGTGGCGATCCGCTTCTCCACGGCGCGCCCTGCCCGCGACGCGACCCCGCCGCTCGTCACCGACGACGTGCTCACGGCGCGCCGCAAGACCGACCAGGAGCGCAGCCGCATCGAGGTCGACCTGCGCGAGCAGGCGGTGATGGTCGCCGGCCTCGACCGCGGCGCCCGCGCCGTCGACGAGATGCCCGGCGTCGACGACGGCGGCGAGCCCTTGCTGCTCGCGCCGAGCGAGAAGGTCTCGCTCGCCTCCGACGGCCGACCGCTGCGGATCGAGGTCGCCCGCGTCACCGTCGAGGCCACGATCGATCGCGTGCTCTTCCCCGAGATCGCCCGGGTCGCCCACCTGCGCGCGACGGCGACGCTGACCCGCGGCGGCCCGCTCCTCGCGGGGCCGGTGCGCATCGCCCGCGGGCAGAGCCTCGTCGGCCGCGCCCGCCTCGATTTCGTGGGCAAAGGCGAGCCGTTCGAGGTCGGCCTCGGCACCGACGACGGCGTGCGCGTGCGGCGATCCCACGTCGATCAGCGCGAGACGACCCCGGTGACAGGGACGCAGAGGGTCCGGCGCGCGGTGAAGGTCTACCTTTCGAACCTCTCCAGCGAGGCGCGCCGCGTCCTCGTCACCGAGCGCATCCCGGTGAGCGAGATCGACGACATCGAGGTCACCCTCACCGCGGCCGGCGGCTTCCGCAGCGAGGGCAAGGACGGCTTCCTCCACCGCGAGGTCGAGCTGCCGCCCAACGCCACGCAGACGCTGGAGATCGGCTACGAGCTCCGCGCCTCGTCCAAGGTCGTCCTTCCGCTGTAGGCGATCTCGCGCCGCGCGCTCGTGCTCGCCTTCGATCCGGGCGGGACGCGCGCGACCGGATGGCGTAGAGATTCCCTCATGCGCAGTACCCGCTGGTTGCCTGGCCTCCTCGCCCTCGTCGCCGCCGCAGGGTGCGGCATGGACGCGGCGCCCGACGCCTCCTCGCTGAAGCTCAGCGTCGCCGGCAACCCGAAGTACCTCACCGGCAACGTCACCGTGCTCTTCGACGCGCCGCCGGGCTCGGTGAGCCGCGTCGAGCTCTCTCTCCGCGGCAAGACGGTCGCCGCCGACGAGGACGAGCCCTTCTCGTTCGCGCTCGACTCGACCGCGTTCGACGACGGCAAAGCGCAGCTCTCGGCCAAGGCCGTCCTCTCGGCCTCGGGCTCGAGCGCCGCCGCCACGCTCGACGTGGAGCTCGCCAACGCCGCTCCCAGGCTCACGGTGATCTCCCCTGTCGACGGCTCGACGGTGATCGGCTCGCCCTCGCGCGGCTTCACCCTGTCTCCTGTCGTCAACGCCGTTGACGGCAACAGCATCGCTTCGGTGTGGGCCGACTCTGCCAAGGGCCCTGTCGATCTGGGCAAGGCCGACGGCTCGACTCCCCTCCTCCTCGACGGCGTCGGCACGGATTTCCCGCACGCGGCCGTGAAGGTCACCCTCCACGCGCGCGACACCAGCGGCGCCGAGGCCGCGGTCACGATCAACGTCATCCCCTCCAACGTGAAAGCGCGCTTCGAGCAGCCGACAGGCGACGCGATCGCCCCCGCCGCCCGCCTCGACGTGCTCGCCGACGGCCGCCCGCTCGTGGGCTTCGCCGGCTCGTACTACCTGCTGCCCGAGCCCGCGGTCCCCGCCAAACCGAGCCTCGTCCTCGACCGCGTCGACGCGCTCTCGCGGAGCGGAGACAGCCTGTTCTTCACGACCCACGACGACCCGTTGACCAAGGAGAGCCTGCGGTTCTCCAGCCTGAAGAGCGGCGAGACCAAGACGCTCTTCGCCATCTCACCGGAGACCGACGCGACGGCGTTCGACCCTTTCGTGAGCTCCTCGGGTCACGTCTACGCCTCGTGGGGAGACAACAGCACGCTTACGAGCCACGTGCTCGGCTACAGCCCCGAGGGGAAGCTCGACTTCGAGACGGTCCACCCGGGCTCTCTGCTGCTCGATCAAGCAGTGGAGACGCCCGACGGTCGCCTGCTCACGGTGGCCGCGCCGGAGACGTCGGCGCGCTACGTGCTGCCCTTCGACATGACCACCGGCGCCGAGCAAGCCGGCTGGGCGCCGCCTGGAGGACAGTTCGTCTTCTCCGACGACAAGGGCGTGGTGCTCGCCTATTACACCGCGAAGACCTACGGGACACCGGCCATCCACCTCGCCTCGATCGACTTCTCGGGCGCGCTGCAATGGGACGAGATCGTGGACGAGACCTATCCGCAGCTCGTGCGGCGCTTGCCCGGCGGGGACGCGCTCGTCTACCTCTTCGGCTCCGGCGCGGGCGTGCCTTCGAGCCTGACGGTGCTGGGCAAATCGGGGCAAGCTCCCCTCTGGACAGGCACGCTCGACGAGACTGACAGTCTCATCGGCGAGATCCCCGGCTCCTCCGATCTCGTGGTGAGCAGCTACAACACGACGACCTCTCAGCTTCACGCGCTCCGCCTCGGCGAGAGCGGCGCTGTCGCCTGGTCAACCCCTTTGCCCGGCGACGCGAACACGGTGCTCAAGGTCCTGTCGGACGGATCGGTGCTGGCGTCGTCCCCCAACGTCAACGCCAAGACGGTGACGACCACGCTGATCGGGCCCGCGGGCAAGATCACCTGGAAGGTGACCTTCCCGGGCGAAAAGGTCCTCGGCACGATCGAGGTGGACAATCTCCTGATCCTCGCGGCCAGCGGCGGCGACATGGCCCCTTTCCGCTTCGAGGCCCGGAGTCGCACCACAGGAGAGCTGAGCTGGCGCTACCTGGAGGGCCCTTCTCCCGACGTGTTCGGTCGCTGGGTCATGGCGCGCTCGCAGCCCTGGGACGTGGTCTTCGGCTCGCTGGTGCGCGCGACAGGCGAGCCCGCGGGCTCGAGCTACGCGACAGTCACGCTCGGCTTCGTGCCCTGACTCGGAGTCTCAGCGCCAGCCGCCGTGGTTTTGTGGCTCGTCGGCCACCACGATCGGTGTCGCCGCGACCACGGTGACGTTGTGCTCGCAGCGCCCGTCGACTGCGGCCTTGACCAGCGCGGCGCAGACGGCGGACGGCTCCTCGTGGCGGCGGATGACGTCGAGGATCTCGCCGTCACCGAGGACGGCGGTGAGGCCGCGCGTGCAGAGAAGGAGTGTGTCGCCGGGGCGAAGATCGACAGTGAAGTAGCTGGGCTCGATCGGGACGGGGACGCCGAGCGAGCGGACGATCAGGTTGGCCGGCCCCTGGACATTGGGGTTGAAGTTGGCGGAGTGGTTCGGGCCGACCTCGATCCGATCGCCGCGGCTGACCTGGACGATGCGATCGCCGCGGCGATGGTACGCGTGCGTCTCGCCGGCCTGGGCGATCTCCACGCGCTCGCGCTGGACCACCGCCACCGTCGCCGAAGCCGCGGTGTCGACGAAGCGACGATCCCGCGCGGCGGTCTGGATGGTGTTGTGCGCCGTCCAGAGGATCTCCCCGAGGCGACGGCGCATCTCGCCGTCGCCGCGCGGCGCGCCCTGCTGCGTGAGGCCGTCGAACACCGCGCCCGAGGCCACGTTGGCGATACGAAAGCCCGCGCTGGCCGCCTTGACGGACTCGGCGGGGTTGCGCGACCAGTCGAGGAAATGGCCGCTGAAGATCGCCAGCGCGACGCCCGCGAGGCCGGCGACCGACTCGGCCGCCGCGAGGGGATCGCGGGCGACGCAGCGGTCGAAATCGGTGACGACGTAGGCGTCGAGGTTGCCCTTGAGCTTGCGCCCCGCGGCGGTGCGCGCGGCGATGCGGAGGCGAGTCGGCGAGGGGGCGCTGCGGTACATGGGAGGAGCGGCGAGGATATCGGATCGCGCGCGGGTGGTCACCGCCACGCGCGATTCCGAGCAGCTCAGCCCGGAGGCGCCGTGTCTTTGCCGACAGCAGCGCTGGCCTCGAGCGCGGCCTGGATGGCCGTGAGGCGCTCGAGGATGGCCTTCTGCACCTCGAGCGACTCGGGGCTCACCGTCGCTGTCGGCGCGGGCGCCTCGCTCGCCGGCGGATCGAGCGCGGCGGCCGAGAGCGCCGGCCCGAAGGTCATCACGAACGACGCGAGCGCCTTGCCCGCGTCGGTCTGCGCATAGACATCGTCGTAGCCGACAGAGAGGCTCGTCGCGATGAAGTTGAGGGCGTCCCAGAACGACTGCACCTCGGGGTTTCGCCCCTTCTCGGCGAGGTAAAACAGGTACGAGCCGCCCAGCACCACCGCGGCGAGCGACTCCAGCGGATCGCGCCGCAGCACCTCGCGAAAGCCGCGCTTCAGCGTCCCGTAGGAGAGATCGCCCCCGGCCTGCGTCGTGAGCAGGCCGCGCGCGATCTGGCCGAGGGCCGAGAGAGCTGCGGTGTCCGGATCAGCGTTGGTGCTCATGACCTCACTCCGCGCTCGGGATCTCGGCGCGCGGCACCTCCGCCTTCACCTGGATGCCGGCGCCCGAAGGCGTCCGGGTGAGCTCGGCGAGCTTGGCGGAGAGCGTCGGGTCGGCGTCGACCGCGCGCCGCACCTCGTCGGGCAGCGTGCCCAGGAGGGCGCGCGCCTTGTCCGCGAGCTTGCTCGTGTCCACCTGCGAGAACTGCATCATCTCACGGAGCAGCGGGTACGCGGCGCCCGCCTCGAGGATCGTCTTCAGCACCGGCGAGGCCACGCCGAAGGCCGACGCGCCGCCGGAGCTCGCCTCGCCGTTCGCGCCGCCGGAGCCGCCGAGGCCCTGGAGCTGGAGGACCTTGATCTCGCTGATCGACTTGGCCGGCGTCATCAGCTCGCGGGTCACGTCGGGTAGCACCTCGAGCGCCTTGAGCGCGATGTCGCGCATCAGGAACTTGGTCGACACCTGGTTCTCGGCCTCGATCATCTTGCGCTTGGCCTCGGCCTCGGCCTCGCCGCGGCGGAGGGTCGCCTCGGCCAGCGCGATCATCGCCTGCGCCTCCTGCGTCGCCGCCGTCGACCGCGCCTGCGCCGAGATGCGGATGCGATCGGCCTCGGCCTCGGCCTCGGTGCGCACCACCTTCGCCGCCGAGTCCGCCTGGAACTGCTGCGCCTGCGCCGCGCCTTGAGCCCTGGCCACCTCGCCTTCGGCCTGCGCCCGCTTCGCCGAGGCCTCGCCTTCGGCCTGCGCCTTCACCGCGCCGGCGCGCGTCTCGGCCTCGAGCTTGAGCTTGAAGGCCTCGCGCTCGGCGGCGATCCGCGACTGCTGCGCGCCCTCCTCGGCCTTGATGATGGCGATGTCCTTCTCGCGGTTGGCCTTCGCGGTCTCCTCGACCGTGAGGATGGCCTGCGTCGCCTGCTCCATCGCCGCCTGCGCCTGCGCCTTGAGCGCCCCGGCGCGCGCCGCCTGCTCCTCGCTCTGCGCCACGGCGATCTGCTTGGAGATGCGGCCGGTCTCGATGGCCTGCTGCTTGACGATCTCCGCCGTCTCGATCACCTGCTGCTTCTCGATCGTCGCCGCCTCGAGCGCCTTCTGGCGATCGATCTCCGCGGCCTGCACCGCCTTGTCCTTCTCGATCATCGCGGCCTCGATGCTCCGCTGCTTGGCGATCACCGCCGTCTCCTGGGCCCTCTCCGCCGCGATCAAGGCCTCGCGCTCGACGAGGAGACGCGACTGCTGGGCGACGGCGATGGCCTGCTCGGTGGAGATGCGCGCCGTCTCCTGCGCCTTGTTTTGCAGGTACACGGCCTGCGCCTGCTCGGCCTTCTGCGTGGCGGAGTACTCGGCGACGCGGCGCGACTGATCGGCCTCGGCCTGCGCTTGATCCTGCTCGGCGGCGAGGCCGCGCTTCTTGGCTTCGACGTTCTGGAGCTTGATCGCCAGCTCCTTCTCGCGCTGGATCGCGTTGGTCTTCTCGGCGTTGGACTGCACGCTCTCGGTGATGGCGCGGAGGCCCTCGGCGTCGAACACGTCCTGCGAGTCGAGGTCCTTCACCGGCACCATCGCGAGAGCGGTGATGGACACGTTCTCCAGCGTGAGCCCGTTCTTCTTCAGCTCCTCGGAGAGCGCGGTCTGGATGTGCTCGGCGAACTGCTTGCGCTGCCCGTGGAGGTCCATGAACGTCTGGTTGGCCGCGACGGAGCGGAGCGCGTCGGTGAGCTTGCCCTCGATGAGCTCGCCGATGGCGTGCTCGTCGAGGTTGCGCTCGCCGAAGGAGCGGGCCGCCGCCATCACGTCCTCCTGGATCGGCTCGACCTTGATGAAGAGCTCGGTGGTCACGTTCGCGCGGATCTTGTCGCGCGTGACCAGCGCGTTGCGGCCCGAGCGCTCGACCGAGAGCTTGATCGATCGGAGCGAGACGCGGAGCAGCTGGTGGAGGATGGGATAAACGACGACGCCGCCGCCGATCACCACCTTGTTGCCGCCCGAGCCGGTGCGGACGAGCGCCTCGTCCGCGCCGCAGCGCCGGTAGAAGCGCGCGAAGGTCACGGCGATGGCGGAGAGCAAGACGATGACGACGACGACCGCCAGCAAGATGACTTGAACTTCCGGTTTCTCGATGAGCGACATGGCTTCTCCTGCGGGTGAGACCGCGCTCGGGCGTGAGCCCCCGAGCGCGCGTGCGTGCGGCGCTCGCCGACGAGCGCGCCCCTCCCTGATATGGAGAGAGGAGACGCGCGGACCGTCGAGGATGGCAAGCGCAATTGAAAATGTGACGCCCAGCCCAGTACGGGCGACGGCGACGCGGGCACAGCGCGGGCCTTCACCCGCGCTCGGCTACGGCGCCGTCCTGCCGCGCGCCGGCGTCTCGATGCCTTCGTCGAGCGGCGCGACGATGAGGTGATCCCCGCTCGCGTCGTACTCGACGATCACCACCTCGCGCCCCTCGGCGATCGTCGGCTCGGCCTCGCGGGTGCGGCAGATGATCCGCAGCACGTGGCCGGTCTTGTCCATCAACCGCACCTCGCCAAACTCGCTCGAGATCTTGGACGAGATGACGACGCCGGTGTGGCCGACGAGCTCTCGGCGCGAGGTGGCCTCGTGCCGGGGATCCGCCGCGACCCGCGCGAGGACGCGGCCGAGGCGGCGAGTCACCAGATACCCGAGGACGAGCGCGACTGGCAGCGTCCACGCCAGCGTGGTGGGCGGGAGCGCGCGGGCGTAGCTCAGGTAGATGGTATTGCCGATGATGCCTGTGAGCCCGAAGGCCACAGCGTACGTCTGCCAGATGATCGAGAGAGGCACCTTGCCCACGCCGAGCCCGGCGAGGACTCCGTGGCCGGTGCCGTGCTCGTTGTCTTGATCGGCGTCGTGATCGTGATCGCCGTCGGCGTCCCCGTCGGCGTCCCCATCGGCGTCGACGTCGTGGTCAGCATCGATATCGTGATCGGCGTCCCCGTCGTGGTCGCCGCCGCCGGCGAGGAGACCAAGGAGGCCGCTCATCTGGATCAGCGCGAAGAGCACCGCGATGGCGAGCACGGCGGTGAAAGGGACGTTGGCCCACGCGAGGAGTGACATCAGGAAGGAAACCAAAGCAACCTCCCAAAAAAGAGAGCGGCGGGCGCAGGAGACCGCGACCGCCGGAGCGTGGAGCGCGCCGTCGGGAGCGCGCTGAGAAGACGCGCCTACAGTGAGGCCCTCTCCCGGCCTGTCAAGTGCCGCTCCGCTCGAAAAACGCAGATGTTTTCGCGCGTCAAGGCGGAAAGCTGCTTCTAGCACGGAGCGGGCCGCGGGCGATCGGCCGCCC
>FSTQ01000131.1_pt1 | contig 15580 bp, 11 predicted proteins | sample 1637281 | NCBI WGS metagenome assembly FSTQ01 (sample SAMEA3914818, study PRJEB12502) | metagenome | biome: forest; material: soil | place: Canada | collected 2010-06-26 | depth 0.1 m
CCGCGCTGCTTGACCACCTCGCGCAGGTGGCCTCCGCGCGGACAGGGGTAGATCATCGCGTCGAGATCGAACGCCGTGAGCGCCTCGCGCACCTTGCGGCAGAAGGGGCAGGCCTCGAACTCGTAGAGCTCGAGCGGCTTCGCCGGCTGCGGTCCTGTCGAGGTGACCTTGTAGCCGGCGGCGAGGCGGGTGACCGTGGCCAGGAGCGAGGTCGCGACGTCGAGGGTTCGATTCATGGGCCGCGGCATAACAAGGCCGCCCCGCGGAGCCAACGGTTCCAGAGACGCTCAGGTTTTCCGCCCCCCGAGGCGCTTGAACCAGCCTTTGCTGCTCGGCGAGAAGCCGGCCTCGGCGAGGTGAGGGCCGAGGGGGGATTTCTCGGGATCGTCGCCGTCGATGCGGCCGAGGATCAGCGTGCGGCGGGCGTGGTCGTCGACGAGCGCGGCGAGGGCCTGCGCCAGCGCGCGCGCCGAGCGGCTCGACGCGGTGAAGCCCTCCGGGAGGAACGTCAGGAGGTCCTTCTCGGTGCGGCCGAGGTAACCGAGAAGCTGCCCGTCGTGGAGGATCACCTGCGCTCCCGCGGCGCGCTGGGGGCGAGCGCCGTCGCGGCCGTCGTCGGGCCAGGGCCAGGGGAGCGCGGCGCCGTAGGGGTTGGCGGGATCCATGGCGGCGAGCACGCGGGCGAGGGAGTCGCCGTGGGGATCGCGGCAAGCGCGGAGCCGGTCGTCGGCGCCGGGGAGGGCGAACTGCGTCGCGCCGAGGCCGGCGACGAAGTAGCCGCGGCGCACGCGGGCCGACTGCTCCATCGCCTTGAGCACCTCGTAGATCGAGGTGAAGCCGCCGTCGAGGCCCTCGGCGGCCACCGCCTCGCGGGTGAGCACGCCGTGGCGATCGAGGAGCGCGCGGGTGAGCGCGGCGCGCCGGCTCGTCTCGGAGGCGGGCTTGCCGCGGGCGAGGAGCGACCAGCGGCCCTCGCTCCCGGGAGGGCCGACGCGCCGCGGTCGAAACGAGGATCGCCCGCGTATCGCGGCGCGCTTGGTCGAGCCCGCGTCCGCGCCCGCGCGCAGGCTTCGCAGCGGAGCGAGGGTGTCGTTGGAGACCTCGCCGGCCCAGACCAGGTCCCAGAGCGCGCCGAGGAGCTCGGGCGCGAAGGCGTGGGTCTCGGCGACGAGATCGGCGAAGAAGAGCGCGCCGCGCTGCTGGAAGAGGGCGCGGAGGCGCGCCTGGAGATCGCCCTCGGCGGGCCGCAGCGGGGGCGCGAGGAGCGGCACTTGATCGGCGAGGAGGAGCGCGATCCGCCCGTCCTTGGGGCCGAGCGGCTCGACGCCGATCCACACGATCTCGCCCGCGGCGGCGAGGTGATCGAGATCGCCGGGCCGGTAGTGCGCGATGCGCGCGGGGAGGATCGAGGCCTCGAGCACCGAGGCGGGGAGGGGCGCGCCCTGGAGCTGCTCGACCACGCTCAGCAGCGCGTCGGCGCCCGCGCGAGGGCGGTTGAGGCCGTGCCACTCGAGGAGGAAGCGGCCGAGCGCCGCGGGCTCCACCGGCTCGACCTCGCGCCGGAGCCGGGCCAGCGAGCGGCGCTTGAGCGAGCGCAGGACCTCGGCGTCGCACCACTCGTGGACGCGGCGCCCCGGCGTGATCATGGCGCAGGCGACGCGGCCCGCGGCGGCGAGCTGATCGAGCGCGGTCCGCATCGGCGCCGTCCCGAGGCCGAAGCGCGCGGCGAGATCCTCGACGCGGAACGGGCCGTGGGTGCGCGCGTAGCGCGAGACGAGATCGCCGAGCGGATCCGCGACCGGCTCGAGCAAGGCCGCGGGCAGGCCTCGCGGCGGCGCGATCCCGAGCGCGTCGCGGAGGCGCGCGGCGTCCTCCGCGGCGACGAAGCGCCGCTCTCCCGCGATGGAGACGGCGAAGATCCGGCGCTCGCGCTCGAGCCCGGCGATCCACCCTGGCGCGGCCTCGGGCGGGCTCGATCGCCTTTGAATCTCGGCCGCGGAGAGATCGCCGAGCGAGAGCAAGAGATCGTGGAGGCCGTCGGGGCTCTCGGCCGAGCGCCGCCCGTCGAGGCGCTGGAGCGCGAGCGCCGTCTCGGTGATGGCCTCGGCATCGAGGAGCTCGGAGAGGTCGGCCTCGCCGAGGAGCTCGCGCAGCTCGGCGGTGTCGATGGAGAGCGCGTGGGCGCGGCGCTCGGCCAGCGGCGCGTCGCCGTCGTAGATGAAGCTGGCGACGTAGGAGAACAGGAGCGAGGCCGCGAAGGGCGAGGGCGCGCGCGAGTCGGCGGTGATGACGCGGATCGATCGCCGCTCGATCTGCCGGAGGATATCGATGAGGCCGGGCAGATCGAAGACGTCGCGGAGGCACTCGCGGTAGGTCTCGAGGATCAGCGGGAAGGATCCGAAGCGCGAGGCCACCGCGAGCAGATCCGCCGCCTTCTTGCGCGTCGACCAGAGGGGCGAGCGCATCCCCGGCCTCCGCTTGGGGAGGAGCAGCGCGCGCCCCGCGTTCTCGCGGAAGCGCGCCGCGAAGATCGACGAGCTGCCGAGGCTCTGGATCACGAGGTCCTCGATCTCGTCCGAGCGCGGGAAGAAAGGCTCGATCGGCGGCGGGTCGTCGCTGCCGGGGAGGCGGAAGACCATGCCGTCGTCGGACCACACGCCCTCGATCGCCGCGTCGCTCGCGGCGCGGAGGCGGCCGAGGATCGCCGTGCACCAGGGCGCGTGGACGCGGGCGCCGAAGGGCGAGAGCACGCAGACGCGGTAGTCGCCGAGCTCGTCGAGGCAGCGCTCGATCACGATGGATTGATCGCTCGGCACCTCGCCCGTCGCCGCGACCTGATCGGCGAGGTAGCGCGCGAGGTTCTGCGCCGCGAGCTGGTCGAGCCCGTGGTGATCGGCGAGGCGCTTCTCCGCGTCGCGGAGCGGCATCGCCGCGAGCTCGCGCGCCAGGGCGCCCACCGCGCGGCCGAGCTCGGGCGGGCGGCCGGGCCTGTCGCCGTGCCAGAAGGGCATCTTCCCGGGCTGCCCGGGCGCGGGGCTCACCAGCACGCGATCGTGGGTGATCTCGTCGATGCGCCACGACGACGCGCCGAGGAGGAAGACCTCGCCGGGGCGCGCTTCGAAGACCATCTCCTCGTCGAGCTCGCCCACGCGCCGGCTCCCGCTCGCCTCCGCCGACGAGAGGTAGACGCCGTAGAGCCCGCGATCGGGGATGGTCCCGCCGTTGATGATGGCGATGCGCTTGGCGCCCTCGCGCGCCTTGAGCGTGCCCTCGTTGCGATCCCAGGTGAGGCGCGGCCGCAGCTCGGCGAACTCGTCCGACGGGTAGCGCCCCGAGAGCATGTCGAGCACGCCTTCGAACGACGCGCGCGGCAGCTCGGCGAAGGGCGCGGCCCGGCGCACGAGATCGAAGAGCGCGTCGACGGCGATCTCGGCGTCGCTGACGATGGCCACGATCTGCTGCGCGAGGATGTCGAGCGGGTTCCGCGGGTAGAAGGTCTCCTCGACCGCGCCCTCGGTCATGCGCGCGGTGACGGCCGCCGCGGCGAGGAGATCGCCGCGGTACTTGGGGAAGATCACGCCGCGCGAGACCGCGCCCACCGAGTGCCCGGCGCGCCCGATGCGCTGGAGCCCCGAGGCGACCGAAGGCGGCGCCTCGATCTGCACGACGAGATCGACCGCCCCGATGTCGAGCCCGAGCTCGAGCGACGAGGTGGCGACGATGGCCGGCAGCTCGCCTTTCTTGAGGCGATCCTCGATCTCCAGGCGCCGCTCGCGCGCCACCGATCCGTGGTGAGCGAGCGCCAGCTCTTCGCCCGCGGTCTCGTTGATCGCCTGCGCCAGGCGCTCGGCGAGGCGGCGGCTGTTGGCGAAGATCATCGTCGATCGGTGGGCGCGGATCAGCTCGACCAGGCGCGGGTGGATCGAGGGCCAGATCGATCGTCGCTTGGGCGGGCCCTTGCGCGCGCCGGGCACCGGCGGCTCGACCTCGCCGAGCTGGCTCATGTCCTCGAGGGGCACCTCGACCCGCAAATCCCAGGCTTTCTTCGCGCCGCCGTCGACGATCGTCACCGGCCGCGCTTCGAAGACGCCGCCCCCGCCGGCGCCGACGATCGAAAGGCCGCCGAGCAAGCGCGCGACCTCGGCGAGCGGGCGCTGCGTCGCCGAGAGCCCGATGCGCTGGAGCGGCCGCGCGCCCGGAGGCCGCAGCGCCTCGAGCCGCTCGAGCGAGAGGAACAGGTGCGCGCCGCGCTTGGTGGGGACGAGCGAGTGGATCTCGTCGATGATCACCGTCTCCACCGAGGCCAGGATCGACCGCGCCTGCGAGGTGAGCAGCAGGTAGAGCGACTCCGGCGTGGTGATGAGAATGTCCGGCGGCGCCTTGGCGATGCGCGCCCGATCGCTCGCTGTCGTGTCGCCGGATCGGATCGCCACGCTCGGCACGCGGAAGGGAGCGCCGCTCTGCTCGGCCACCCGCGCGATGCCGGCGAGCGGCGCGCGCAGGTTGCGCTCGACGTCGGCGGCGAGCGCCTTGAGCGGGGAAACATAGAGGATCCGGCATCGCTCGGCCTTCTTCGGCTCGGGCGAGAACATCACGCGATCGATGCCGGCGAGGAACGCCGCGAGCGTCTTGCCCGAGCCGGTGGGCGCGAAGAGGAGCGCCGAAGCGCCGGCGAGGATGGGCGGCCAGCCCTGCTCTTGCGCGGCGGTGGGCGCGGGAAACGTCGCTTCGAACCAGCCGCGGACCGGCGCGTGAAAGCTTGCGAGAGCGGCCGGTGACGGCTTTTTCTTCGGCGGCACGCGCGGACTATAGCGGACCGCGCCGCCGCGGCTTCGTGGTAGAGCCAGGGCCGCCGCCCATGCTCCGATCGCCGCTCCTCCCGATCTTCCTGACCGTCTTCGTCGACGTCCTCGGGCTGACGCTGATGTTGCCGCTCCTGCCGTTCTACACGGAGCACTTCGGCGGATCGCCGACGACGGTGGGCCTCTTGATCGCGTCGTACGCGCTCTGCCAGCTGATCTCGGGCCCGATCCTCGGCCGCCTCTCGGACAGCATCGGCAGGAAGCCCGTGCTCCTCGCCAGCCAGATCGGCACCTGCGCTGCGTTCTTGATCATCGGCCTCTCCCACGCGCTGTGGATGCTCTTCGTCGGCCGCATCATCGACGGCCTCACCGCGGGCAACCTCAGCATCGCCCAGGCGTACATCAGCGACGTGACGCGCCCCGAGAACCGCACGCGCGCCTTCGCGCTGATCGGGATCGCCTTCGGCTCGGGCTTCCTCATCGGCCCGGCCATCTCCGGCATCATGGCCCATCGCTTCGGCTACGCGTCACCGGCCTTCGCCGCCGCGGGCCTCTCGCTGGTCTCGATCATCCTGACGGCGACGCTGCTGCCGCGAAACCCGATCCGCCCGCAGGAAGAGGGCGCCGGCGCCTACCGCGGTGCCCCCGAAGGCGCCGCCGCCGCGCCCGCCGGCGGCCGCTCCTCGCCGCCCCCCAACGCAGGCCGCTCCCTCGCCTTCGGCAAGTTCTTCTCGCGCCCGGCCGCCCGCCGCAGCCTGACCGAGTTCTTCGCCTTCACCCTCTCGTTCTCGATCCTCGTCTCGGGATTGGCCCTCTTCCTCGAGCGCCGCTTCGGCTTCAACGTCGAGAACACCGGCTGGATCTACGCCTTCTCCGGCCTGATCGGCGGCTTCGTCCAGGGAGGCATCATCGGTCGCCTGGTGAAGCGCTTCGGCGACGCGAGGCTCGCGTTGATTGGCTTCGTGACGATGGCTATCGGCTACTGCCTGCTCGGCCTGGCCTACCGGATACCGGTGCTCTTGTTGCTCGTCGCCATCTCGGGCTTCGGTGTGGCGGTGACGCGACCGACGTTGACGACCCTGATCACGAAGAGCGTCAGCCGCGAAGAGCAGGGGTCGGCGCTCGGAGTGAGCCAGTCGCTGTCGAGCATCGGGCAGATCGTGGGGGCGTTCGTGGCGACGAGCTTGATCCAGAATGGGTGGCTCGGGGCGTATGGATTGGCGGCGGGCGGCGTGGCGCTGGTGGGGGTGCTGCTCGGGTTGCAGCCGGAGCCGGCGGCGGGGTGACCTGGGCGGCTCTGGCCGCAGCTCGTGCGGATACCTGGTGAGTCACGGGCAGCAGTAGAAGCGATCGTCGGTGCAATAAGCGCCGTCGTACGCGCTGTCAACACAACCCGGCTGGGAGTCAGGCTCAACATCGCAGGAGACGGCGCGAGACGGTTTGCTCTGCGCCTCGCACATCCAGTTCAGCTCGGGTCTCCCGGAGCACCCTGCCGGCGGAGAGCCGGGTGGCGACGGGATATCCTTGGGGCCGCGCGTGGGCGCGGAAGAGATGTCCTCCGGGCAGCACCAGTCCACGCAATTGGTGCAGTCCTTCGACATATACGTGCAGACTTCAGGGACAGCGGTGAGCCCTTGGCAGCCATAGCCGACGAAGCCTGGCTCGAAGCACTGAGAGTCTCCCTCAGGGAATCGAATGCACACCGGGGCGCTGCACTCGGGATCGCCAGGTGCGGCGCCGCCGGAGCCGCCGGTCCCCGTCCCACCGGATGCCGCGTCGACGACCACCTTGCCACCGCAGCCGAGCGTCGTGATGAAGAGCAGCGGGAAGAGCCATGAAGAGGTGCGTGTCTGGCGTCGGATCATGATCGTGTCCTCGTTTCCTCCGGAGCACCGGAAGCCGCTTCGGCGCTCTTACTCTTCCCCTCTCCCCAGTACGACTCGAACACGTGCTCATACACGACTTCGACGACCTTTTTGTACAGCGTCTCATCATACGCCTCCGGTAACCCGTCGAGCGCATCCTTGATGGTCGCCTTCACCGCCGCTCGCCCACGCTGCGGTTTTCGCCAGTCGATCACCAGCTTCTTCGCGAGCTTCCCGGGGAGTTCGTCCAGAGCTGGTCGGCAGCAGCCCAGAGGCTCTTCTCGAAGTTGGCGGGGAGGGGCATGACCGGCCCCTTCTACCCGACGCGGCCCCCGTTTGTCTGCCCCCTGGGAGGGTGCTCGCGGACGGAAAGGGCGCGGTCTGCGGTAGACCAGTGCCGCTCCCATGCCCAGGGAAGCGCGCCGTGCCATCCAGCCGGCCCCACCGGGACGAGGCCGATCGTCTCATTTTGATTCGAAAGGACACCCAAAACGAGACCCGGCCTCCTGCTTCGCCGCCCAGCATATGACCGACGAGCTTCTCTGATTGTCCGGCATATGCCCGGACCTCCCGGATCGAGACCACGCATCGCTCGGCCGCCTTCCGGCATGCCCCGGATCGAGACCACGCCTCAATCCTTCCCCTTCCAGGATCCCCTCGCTCCAGACCAAGCCTCGATCGAGGACACCGTGGAAGCTGAACGTCGAGCCCCAGCCTCGCTCCCGCACCTCCCCGAGCCCGTCAGCTTCCGTGCGCGCCTTGAGACGGCTGGAAAGGTCAGAATTGACCAGGGGCCTCGAAAGGCGCCACGCTGCGCGGCATGGCGCGCCCGATCGAACCCACGCCCCCGCTCACCAAGCGGACGCGACGCGAGCTCGCTCGAGCGCTGCCGATGCCGCTCGCCCCGTCTCCGCATCTCCGCTCTTCGCGTTGGACCTCGGGAGTCCTCTACTTGCAGGCCGCCTCGAGCTCCTTGGCCGTCTTCGACCAGGCATCCTTCTCCTCGGTCGACCACAAGTTCGGGTCTTTCTTCTTGAGCGCCTCGCGCGTGGCCGCCCTCTTTTCGTCGATTGAAGTCAGCGATTGGGACGAGCTCGCCATCTTCGCGGCTCCGGGCGACACCACCACGGTGATAACAGCGCCGATGGCTCCGAGGCCTCCGGTCACGAAGCCCGCCACCCCGCTCACGGCCTTTGCGGTGTCCGGCGAGTTGATGGTGTAGGCGCCAATTCCGCTGATCGCGCCGCCCGCCGTCCCCACAGCGCCGGTGATCGAACCCAGGATGGTCTTGAAGCGCTGCTGCTCTTCCTTGGCCTCATGGTAGTCGTAGAGGAGCTGCGCCTCGCGCGCTCCGCAGCGACGATCGGCGCGCTCGGCCAGCCGCGTGACCTCGTCGGGCCAGGTAGGCTCCCCCGTGACGAGCGGCTCGCTCGGTCGCTTGACTGGCACGGATGCACATCCCGTCGAGGCCATTGTGAGCGCCATCGCAACCATGCCTGTGACGGCTCGGAGACGATGCGAGCAAGCTTGCTTTACCTGGCTGGAACCTGGGATCCACGCAACGGAGCGAAACGGAACAGGTGCTTTCACAAGCATAGGTTACGCAACGTAACATCGGGCGTGCAGGGGGAACAAGCGGAAGTTCGACGCGGCAGAGCGAAGAGTCGGTCATGGCCTGTGGAGAGCGCGCTCACAAATAAGCGCGCTTCACCAAGGGCAACGTGATCATCATTGCTTTCGTGGATACCGGAGCCCATTCCAGGTCACATCACACTTGGAAAAGCGAGATATCCAGTACCGCTCCCTCACGGTCGCGGTACTGAAAGCTCTCTCACGTACCAGAGTAGGATGCCGACGGGCGAGGTCAGCCGCGCTCAGCCGGCCTGATCGGGCGTCAGCGAGGCATCCACTGCCGGCGCGGGCGCCTCCGGCGTCACGGGCGCTGGCTTGGGCGTCGCCTTCGCCGCGCGCTGCGCCGCCGCCGTCGCGTCTCGGTGGTTCAAGATTGGCAACAACGCGACTCGGGCCATCTCCTCCGTCGCAGGATCGTCGTGCTCGATCGCCCCGATCACCTTCCCAGCATAATTGACGATCGCCGCCTGAATGGCCCGGATAGTCTCGAACAGGTTCTGCCCGGCCGCCTTGTCGCGGCGGAGGCGCTCCTTCACCATCGTTGCATACCGAGGCTGCACGTCGCGCACCGCGGCGAGGAACTCCAGCCCGAGGATGTCGTTGATGTCGTGCTCCAGCCCGCTTTCGTCGATGACCTGGAGGAGGGTCGCCATGCTCGTGCTCTGCGCGGCATATTCGCTCTTGAGGAACTCCGTGCCTTGGGGGAAGAGCTTGGCGTCGATCTCGGCGGCGCGCTTGGCCTTGGGGTAGACGTCGGGGCGGAGCATGGCCATCGCCTGAACGCGGAGACGAAAGGCGCCCCAGCAGCGGTCGGCCTCGGTGTCGAGCCCGCGCGAGTCCTCGTCCGGGGAAGCGCCGAGCTGGTTGGTCCGGTTGACGAGGTCGCTCTGGGCCCTGCCAGCGACGGAGGAGAGGTGCGCCGCCGCCTTCTGGATGCCAGGCGATGCGCCGACGGGGCTCGCGTCGCAAAGGGCCCTCGCGAGGGTGATGCCGGTGGAGACCGTGATGACTGGAGCCGAGGTGTACTGGGCTCGATCGAGGGGGATAGACATGCGAGGAAAGGTAAGGGAAGAGCGGCAGGTCGTGCAATCACGAAAGCAAAGCTCGCGGAAGCAATGGCCGCGGGGGATCGCCTGTTCGGTCCGCCGATCCGAAGAGCGGCCCAGGGCGCGGGGCGCGTGTAATGAGCCGTAACCACCCGGAACGTGCCCGGAGCGAGGCGCTGGCTTATACAGGGTGCGCCGCCGGGAAATTGCCAAAGGAAACCATTGATGAAGACACTGACTGCCTTCGCGCTCACTCTCACTCTCTCCGCTCCTGGCCTCGCGCGCGCTGAGGAGCCGCCTCCGCCTCCTGCGGCGGCTTCGCCCGCTCCGCCCCCTCCGCCGGTCGCGCTCGCTCCGGCTGCGCCGGCGCCTCTGGCTGTCTCGTCCGTCGAGACCGCCGAGACGAGCGAGTCGGACACGCCGCCTTCGCGGGGCGTCGGCCTCCTGGTGGCGGGCGGTATCTTCACGGGGATTGGCGCGCTCAACCTGCTGACGGCGCCCATCTGCAAGACCGATCTGGTCGGCAACCGCGCCACCCAGGATGCGTGTTTCAAGGTCTCCCTCGTCCTCGGCGGGACGTTCCTCGCCATCGGCGTTCCCATGCTCGTGGTCGGAGGCGTCAAGCGCAGCAAGTTCAAGCGATGGCAGGCCGAGCACCCCCTGGCCGCCGGGCTCGGGTTCTCTCCTGCGACGGGGGGAGGGGCCCTCACCCTCGGTGGCCAGTTCTGAAGGCGCGGCGTGCTTCCGCTCTGGAGAGCTCAGCTCCCGAGATACAGCTTCAGCGCCCGCGCCGCGTCCTTCCGATCGAACGGCACCCCGACGAGCTCCTCGCGCTTGGAGATCTGCTCGAAGTGCTGCGTCAGGTACGCAAAGAACGCATCACACTGATCCGCCGCCGCATCGAGGCGCACCTGATCGAGCAGGTCCGTATCCGCGAGCCCATCCATCGCCGCCAGGAAGGCGCCGACGTTCTCGTAGTCCGACGAGCGCAGGAGCGGGTAGCCCATGGCCCGGAAGTAGGCGAGGAACTCGCGCACGAAGGCGAAGCTCTGGAGCTCGGTCCAGCTGTCGGCGGCCGGCTCGGCGTGGCGGGCCTTGCTGGCGAAGGCGCGGGCGATCTGCGCGAACATCCACACGTCGCGGCGCAGGCGCTCGCCCGTGGCGCGGCGCACGGCGTGGTCGTCGAAGACGCGGCTCGGCTCCAGCGTTACGCCCAGCGATTTGCCGAGGAAGAGGATGGCGTTCTGGAGCCCGGGGCGGAGGTTCTGCGTCACGAGGCGGAGGCGCGCGCGCAGCTCGTGCTCGGGCGTCGCGGCGTCGGCGGGCGGGAGATCGTGCTCGAAGGCGCGGCGCATCTCCAGGCGCAGGTTGGCGGCGATGCCGGCGAGCGCGCCCTTGATCCCCGCGAGGCGGCGGCCCTCGGCCTCGAGATCGTCGTAGCGGTTGCCGAGCTCGGCGGCGGGGACGCGGAAGAGATCGCGCTCGTAGCTCTCGGCGAGGAGGGCGCCCGAGCGGCGGCGCAGGTAGTTCGAGAGGGCGCGCGCGTCGCTGCGCAGCACCGCGCAGACCAGGTAGGCGCGGCCGCCGACGCGGCGATCCGAGTGATCGAGCGCGATGTTGTCGACGAGGCGCAGGTAGCGGAGCATGCGGAAGAGCGAGAGGAACGTGAGCGCGACGAGGCGGTGGGCCTGCTCGCCGGGCACGCCCTGGATCAGCTCCAGCACCTGCGTCGAGGGGATGCGGTCGAACTCGGGGCGAAACTCCAGCGCCGAGAGCGGGTTGAAGAAGGCGCTCTGCGCGACCTCGCGCATGCCCGTGGCCAGGTGCGCGTAGAAGAGGCGGAAGCTCAGCCGCGTCAGGCGGAGCAGGCCGGTGCCGACCTCGATCAGGTTGGTGAAGCCGTGGCGGAGGACGACCAGGCTCGTCTCCGGCGTGTCCTGATCCATCGTGGCGTTGAGGAGCTTGGTGCGCGCGGTGTCCTCGGGCAGCACCGTCTCCAGGTAGCGCTGGAAGACGAAGGCCCGATCGCGATCGCCGAGCATGGTCCGCGCGAGCTGGACGACGCGCGCCATCCCGTCGCGCGTGAGGGCGAGGTGCTCGCGAAAGTCGAGGCTGACGATGGTGCGGCGCCGCCCGTTGCCCGGGTGGTTGCGCGGGTTGGCGAAGCAGGCGATCCCCTTGAGCAGGATCTCGAGCTCGAAGAGCGAGTCCTCTTTCTTGTCGGCGGCGAGGCGGGCGTACCACGCCTCGCGCGCTTGCTGCTGCTCGCGGCGGAGCCCGCGCGTGTCGCGGAGGAGCTCGGCGTAGGCGTTGCGCCCGGCGGATCCTTCGTTCTGCGGCGGCGTCAGGGCCTCGGGGCCCATCGTGAAGCGCGCGTCGTTGGTCACGGAGTCTTGGGGTGACGGACCTTGAACTGGAAGAGGTACGTGAACTTGGTGATCTTGCCGCTGGGCGAGGCCGGGTAGGTGATGCCCTTGGAGATGTCGATCATGCAGGAGCTGACCTCGGGCTCGTCGAGCTGGCTCGCGGCCTTGTCGATCTCGGCGCTCTCGAGCGCGCCGTCGGCCTTGAGGTTCCACACCACCTTGATCGGGAGCTCTTTCCCCGCGGCCTCGGGGTGCTTGCGCGCCCAGAGGTCGAAGCAGCAGCGGTAGGCGTCGTTGTTGGACTTGATGAGCTCGGCGACGGACAGGAAGCGATCGCTGCGGCCGGCGTCGGCCGCGGTCATGGCGTTGTTCATGACCACGCCGGCGTCGGGGACGTTGTTGGTGATGTCGCTCAAGACCAGCTTGCAGTCCGCGGTGGACTTCGGCGCCGCCTTGATCTTCGAGATGACCGTCTCCGCCGTCGGAGCGGGCCCGTAGAGCGGCGCGATGGTGGTCGACGGCGGCTCGTTGGGCGGCGAAGCGGGGGGGGAGGGTGCCTGTCCGCTCGAGCACGCGGAGAAGCAGAGGGCAGACACAGCGAGACCCAGGAAGACCGCCGAGGCGGTGGCGCAAGCACGCATGAGGGCGGATGGTAATCGCCTTTCGCGCCGCCTGTCCGGCGAAAGCGGCGCTCCCGCGGGAAACGCGGCGAGCCCGCCCTCCGCGGCTTCGTGCTAGACGTCGGCCCATGAGAGCGCCCCGCCTCGTTCTCGTCCGCGCCGCGGTCGCCGCGCTCACCGTGCTCCTCGCGGCGACCTTCGCCGCCCTGCCGACCGGCGGCTGCCAGCCCAGCCTGGAGCTCAAGCTCTGCGGCGAGATCCCCACCAACGGCTGCCCCATCGGCCGCGGAGGGAGCTGCGACGACGCCACCTGCTCCGGCCTCTACGACTGCGTGGAGGGGCAGTGGACCCTGAGCGTCGACTGCAAGCGCGAAGGCGGCTCGAGCGGCGGCGCGGGGGGAGGCAGCGCCGACGCCGGCCCCGACGCGATGTGCGTGCCGGCGGCGCTCGCGCACGACGGCGAGGTCCAGGGCTGCACGCCCGATCTCCAGGAGCCGGACTGCCCCGTCGTCGCCGCCGAGGCCGTGTGCCGCGAGAGCGTCTGCCTGACGGGCTGCGATGATTTTCTGCTCTGCACGAAGGACGGGTGGACCCTCGTGGCCTACTGCGACGAAGAGGGCGTGCTGGTGATCTCGCCGTGAAGGCTCGGCCAGAGGGCCCCCTATCCCCGACCCTTTCCCCCAAATTTGGGGAAAGGGAGATGGATAGTCGGAACGATCAGGCTCCCCTTTCCCCCGATCTCGGGGGAAAGGGGTCGGGGGATAGGGGGCTGAGCGGCAGCACCAGCGTGAACACGCTGCCGCGGCCCGGCTCGCTCTCGGCGAGGATCTCGCCGCCGTGCTGGACCGCGATCTCGCGCGCGATCGAGAGGCCGAGCCCGTGGCGCGCGGGATCGTCGTGGCGAGGCTCGCCGAGCGAGACCGCGCGCTCGAAGATGCGCGGGAGCGAGGCCGCGTCGATGCCCTCGCCGCTGTCGGTGACCGTGAGGCGGAGCGCGGCCTCGTCGCGCGAGGCGGACAGCTTGATCCGGCCGCCCGACGGCGTGTGACGGACCGCGTTGGCGACCAGGTTGGCCACCGCGATGGCGATGCGCTCGGGGTCGATGCTGGCCAGGCCGGGCGTCGCCGGAGGCGTGACCTCGAGCGCCACGCCCTTGTCGCGCGCCACGGTGCGGTGCGCGTCGGCGACCTCGCAGAGCAGGCTGAAAGGATCGACGGGGACGCGGTGGAGCGCGCCGGCTTCGGCCTCGATGCGGACCACGTCGAGCAGATCCTCCACCATGGCGCGGAGGCGCTCGGTGTCGTCGCGCGCGGTGGTGATGATCTCGCGCTGGGCGTCGGTGAGCTCGCCCATGCCCGGCTCGAGCAGCAGGTGCGTCGCCATCCGCAGCGAGGTGAGCGGCGTCTTGAACTCGTGGCTCACCGTCGCCACGAGGTCGCTCTTGAGCTCGTCGATGCGGCGGAAGCGGGTCACGTCCTGCGCGACGACGATGGCGCCGGGCTTCTCGCCGGGGGCGGCCCGGAGCGGCGCGGCCCGCACGAGGTAGTGGCGATCTCCATCGGGGGCGCGGCGCGGCATGGCCTCGGAGAGGCTCCGCGGCAGCACCGGGAGGCCGGTGGTGAAGACCTCGTCGCGCGCGAGGGTGATGGCCTCGGGGACGGGGCGGCCCGAGGCGCGGAGCTCCTCCGCGGTGCCCGCCTCGATCCCGAAGGCCTGCGTCGCGGCCTCGTTGGCGAGGAGCGCCGCGCCGTCGCGGCCCCACACCACGACGGGATCGAGCATGCACGCCAGCGTCGAGCGCGCGAGGTCCTTGGCGGCGAGCAGCTCGCCGAGCGAGCTCTCGCGGTAGGCCCGCAGGCGCGCCGTCATCCGCGTGAAGGCGTCGGCGAGCGCGGCCATCTCGGTCACCTCCGGCTCCTCCACCACGACGTCGAGGTTGCCCTCGCCGACCGCGCGCGCCGAGCGGGTGAGCTCCTCGATCGGGCGCACGATCGATCGCGGGAGGCGCCACGCGAACCAGAGCGCGAAGAGCACCGCGCCGAGGCTGACCAGGACGGCCGCGCGCACCGTGCGCCGCGCCAGCGCCTTGGCCTGCTGATCGGCGTCCTCCATGCGGGTCTGGTTGAGGTGCAGCACGTTCTGCACGCGATCCTTGATCGCGGTGAAGCGCGGGAGGAGATCGCGAAAATAAGCCTCGGAGCGGGCCTCGGCCGGGCCGGCGAAGACGGCGTCGACGCTCCTCGTGTACTCGCGGTAGAGGTCGCCGATCTCGCGCACCAGCTCGCCCTCGCCGGGGACGGTGACGTTGGTCTCCTCGCGCGCGAAGGCCGCCTCGAAGCTCGCGCGGTTGTCGGCGAGCATCGGCTGGGCGAGCCGCGCGTGGTCCACGGCCGCGAAGAGCGTGGCCGAGTCCTGGCGCTCGAGGGCCTCCTTCATCTGCTCGCAGAGGATGACCGACGCGTAGTTCTCGCGGAGGATCGTGGCCACCGCGCCGCCGAGGCGATCGAGCGAGAGCACCGCGGCGACGGAGAGGATCGCCAGCGCCGCCACCATGGCGCCGAGGCCGAGGCGGAGCCGGGTGCGGAGCGAGGCGCGGTAGCGTTTCATCCCTTGAGACCGTAGCGCTCGCGCTTGCGGTAGAGCGTGGAAGGATCGACGCCGAGGGCCTTGGCGGCGGCGTCGAGCGTCGGGTGGCGAGCGAGCACCGAGGCGATGTGGCGCCGCTCGGCCGCCTCGAGCGACTCGCCCTCGTCGGCCGCCGTCGATCGCGTCGGCGCGAAGGATCGCAGCTCCTCGGGGAGCAGATCCGGCGTGAGCTCGGCGCCGACGGAGAGGATCACCGCGCGCTCGAGCACGTTGACGAGCTCGCGCAGGTTGCCCGGCCACGCGTAGGCCGCGAGCGCCGCCACCGTCGCGTCGGCGAGGTGCAGCGCCTCGCGGCGGTGCTGGGCCGAGAGATCGCCGACGATGGTGGCGGCGAGATCGGCGATGTCCTCGCGGCGCTCGCGCAGCGACGGCATGCGCAGCGTGACCACGTCGAGCCGGTAGAAGAGATCCTCACGGAAGGCGCCGGCGGCGACGGCGGCGCGGAGATCGCGGTGGGTCGCGGCGATCACCCGCGCGTCGGCTCGCCGCGCCTCGGTGTCGCCCACGCGCACGTACTCGTGCTCCTCGAGCAGCCGCAGGAGCTTGCCCTGGGCCTCGCGCGGGAGATCGCCGACCTCGTCGAGGAAGAGCGTCCCCGTGCCC
>FSTQ01000462.1_pt1 | contig 15523 bp, 15 predicted proteins | sample 1637281 | NCBI WGS metagenome assembly FSTQ01 (sample SAMEA3914818, study PRJEB12502) | metagenome | biome: forest; material: soil | place: Canada | collected 2010-06-26 | depth 0.1 m
AAGCATTGTTCGGTTGCTTGGAGTTGTCAACCATGGGAGCCTGAAATTCATGAGCGCGGCAGACAGAGGCGGCGGCGAGCTCCCGGACGGCGCATTGCTCGACGGGCTCGTCAAGCAAGCTTACATGCTCGCGCAAGAGACGAGCACCGCCACCGCATTGCTCCTCGCCGAGCTCGAGCTGACCGAGCCGCTGGCCACCGCGTTGTATCGTCTCGACCCCGACGGTCCGCCGCCGCCGATGCGGACGCTGGCCGCGACCCTGCGCTGCGATCCATCGACGGCGACGTTCCTGGTCGACCGACTCGAAGAGCGTGGCTTGGTCCTGCGGCAGGCTTCTCCCGCCGACCGCCGGATCAAGGTCATCGCCCTGACCGCTGTAGGGAGAAAGACGCGGAGCCGGCTCGTTGACGGCATCGCCGCCCGCTCGCCGCTCACCCGCCTGACCGCCGCGCAGCAAGAGCAGATGTTCCGCTTGCTCAAGAAGGCTGGCCTCGACCCCGATCACTTCATGTGTCGGGCGATCGACATCGACTCCACCCACCCCGCAGCGAGCGACGAAGTCCGTCGCCGCTGAGGGGGGGACGCCGCCTATGGCTCTCATGGAAGGATAGTGATGGTTCGCTCGCCGTCGCCGGGACACCAACGCCGCTTCCGGCTGGTCACGAGCTTGAAGCAGGGGTCTCCGGACGGCGCTGTCGCTAACCGATACCTTCGAGCTGCTCAACAAGCCCCAGCCGTTGGCTAGATCGCCTTGCCGGGGTTGAGGATGCCGCGCGGATCGAAGCTCGCCTTGATCCGCGCCATCAGCGCGCGCTCGGCGTCGCCGATCATCGCGCCCAGGAGATCGCGCTTGAGCGAGCCCACGCCGTGCTCGCCGGTGATCGAGCCGCCGAGCGCGACGGCCGCGCGTACGATCGCCTCGAACGCGGCGGAGGCTGCGGCGGCGGAGCGGGCGTCGGCGCGGTCGAACACGATCGTCGGGTGCAGGTTGCCGTCGCCGGCGTGGCCGAACGTGCCGATGACGAGCCGGTGCTCCGCGGCGATGGCGCCGATGCGCGCGATCATCGCGGGGATGGCCGGCCTGGGGACGACGACGTCGTCGAGCAGCGTCGTGCCCTTGCGCTCGAGCGCGGGCAGCGCCTGGCGGCGGGCTTCGAGCAAGAGCCGGCCCTCCTCGAGATCGTCGGTGCAAAGCACGCTGCGCGCCTTGTGGCTGCTGCAGATCGCCTCGCAGGCGGCGATGGCCGCCGCCGCGTCGTTCGCGTCGCTCTGCACGAGCAGGAGGGCAGCGGCCTCGGTGTCGAGATCCATCCGCGTGAGCTCCTCGACGGCGCGCACGGTGGTCTGATCCATCACCTCGAGCAGCGAGAGATCGACGCCGGCGTCCATCGCGACGATCGCCCGCGCCGCGTCGTCGAGCGTGTCGAAGAACGCGACCAGCGTGCAGGGCGCGCGCGGGGCGCGCAGGAGGCGCACCGTCGCCTCGACGATCACGCCGAGCGTGCCCTCCGAGCCGACGAGGAGGCGCGTGAGATCGAAGCCGGCCACGTTCTTCCTGGTGATCGCGCCGGTGCGGATCCGCGAGCCGTCGGCGAGCACCACCTCGAGCGCGGCGACGTGGTCGCCGGTGACTCCGTACTTGAGGCAGCACGATCCGCCGGCGTTCGTCGCGATGTTGCCGCCGATGGTGGAGATGGCGCGGCTCGCGGGATCCGGCGCGTAATAGAGTCCGCGCGCGGCGGCCTCCTTCGCGAGGGTTGCGTTGATCACGCCAGGCTCGACGACGGCGGTGCGCGTGGCCTCGTCGATCCGGAGGATCCGATCGAGGGCCGCGACCGAGAGGACGATGCAGCCGTCGATCGCGTTGGCGCCGCCGGCGAGCCCCGTGCCGGCCGCGCGCGTGACGACCGGGATGCCGCGCTCGTTCGCGAACCGCAGCGTGGCGACGACGTCGTCGGCGCGGCGCGCGCGCACCAGGGCGATCGCCGCGCCGGCGGGCGCGAGCGGCGCCTGATCGCGCGCGAACGACGCGAGGATGTCAGGGTCGATCGTCAGGAGAGATCGATCGCCGAGCGCGTCGGCGAGCGCCGTTGTCCACGCGCTCATGCGAGCTCGCGCCCGCGGGCGAAGGGTGAGGCTGGCCTGGGTAAAGACACGCTCTCTTCTTAGCAGCTTGACGAGCTTGTCTGGCAAGCCGACAGAATGATCCGCCGGCGGGCACCCTCCGCCGCCAGCCACCAAGGAGCCCGAGCCATGAACCTCGATCCGACGACCAGCGCCATCCTCCTCATCGAGTACCAGAACGAGTTCACGTCCAAGGGCGGCGTCCTCCACGACGCGGTCGCGGGCGTGATGGCGGAGACCAACATGCTCGCCAACACCGTCGCGATGGTGCGCGCGGCGCGGGAGCGCGGCGTCACCATCATGCACGCGCCGATCTCCTTCGCGGAGGGCTACGGCGAGCTGTCGCGGCACCCCTACGGCATCTTGAAGGGCGTCGTCGAGGGCAAGGCGTTCATCAAGGGCTCCTGGGGCGCGGCCATCGTCGACGACCTCGCGCCGCAGAAGGGCGACATCGTCATCGAGGGCAAGCGCGGCCTCGACACGTTCGCCAGCACCAACCTCGACTTCATCCTCCGCAGCAAGGGTATCAAGACTCTCGTGCTCGGAGGCTTCTTGACGAACTGCTGCGTCGAGTCGACGATGCGCACCGCGTACGAGCACGGCTTCGAGGTGATAACGCTCGTCGACTGCGTCGCGGCGACGTCGTCCGAGGAGCACCGGAACGCGATCAAGTACGATTTCCCGATGTTCTCGCGGCCGATGCCGTCGTCCGAGCTGTTCGGGCACCTCACGGCGTGAGCGCTCCGCCGTAGCGCTCCCGGAGCGCGCTTGGCGACCTGGCGCCGCCTCGTCGCTCCACGCGAGATCCTGGCCGGCGCTTGGGCCTTGGCCTGGGCCGCGGCCGGTCGCGCCAGGGTCGGCGAGCACGCGCACGCCAGGAGAACCGCGGCCACCCAGGAGAGCCTGTGTAGTGCCATGAGCTCACCTCTTCGCGTGACTGTTCAGCTTCGCCGCCGCCTGGTCGATCCGCTCGGCAAAGGGCCTGCGCTCCAGCGCCGCAATCGCCTCACCGAGCAGGTCCGACAGGGGCGTGGACAGCTCCTCGTCCAGGGCTCGCGCCGCGGCGTTGGTCGCCGCCCAGTGGCGCTCCAGCGCCGGGATCATCGCCTCGGCCGCGGGGGTCAGCGCGACGATCCGCTCGCGCGCGTCGCCGCCGGACTCGAGGCTGACCAGGCCTTGCTTGGCCATCTGCGAGACGGTCTGGCTCACCGCCGAGTGAGTGATACCCGCGCTCCGCGAGATCGCCCGGATCGAGACGGGCCCGAGGTCGAGCAGCGCCCGCATGACCGGGGTGTAGCGCGGCCGATAGTCGAGCCCCGACCGCGCGTAGGCCTGCTCGACGGCCCCGTCGAGGGTGTCGACCAGATGCCTGAGCAGAGTGCCGAGTGTGGGGGTGCGCCGAGCTGCCATGCGCTGTATGTATAAGCTCTGTTATACTTGAGCAAGCGGATCGTGAGCATGGATAGTCGATGCGAGCTCAGGCGGGAGCGCTCCCCACGAACACGACGAGGCGCATCTCTCTAGCCACGACGGCCTCGACGCGCGATCCTCGCGGGACCTCATGCGCCCCCTCCTCCTGAAAGTCTGCGCGCTCGTCCTCACCCTCGGGATCGTCGCGTTCGTCGTCCAGGCCAGCCGCCTCCGCGCGCGTGAGGTGGCCGCTCTCCCGCCGTCAGCCTCAGCCTCAGCCTCAGCCTCAGCCTCTGCCGTCGTCGCCGACGCAGGCGCGGCGGATGCTTCGCCTCCGAGCGATTCGGGGAACAGGTACGGCATCATCGGCCCCGCGACGAAGGCCGACCCTCACGTCATGCGCCGCGCCGCGGAGGCCGCGCTCCAGGCTGCGTCGTCGGCCTCGGCGGTCGCGCCGTGACGGTCGCGACGCTGCTCACCACCCTCGGCAGCCTGGCGCTGCTGGCGCTGGCGTTCGGGCCGCTCGAGCGGGCGTTCCCCGCCCGCGCTGGGCAGCGCGTCCTTCGCTCCGGGCTCGGCGTCGATCTCTGCTTCTTCGCGGGCCAGTACCTCCTGTGGAGCGGGATCGCGCTCTCGCTCCTCCTCGCCGTGAGGGATCGGCTCGCGCTCGCCGCGCTCGACGATCTCCGCGCCTGGGTCGCGGCGCGCCCCTTCTGGGCGCAGATCATCGCTGCTGTTGCCCTCGGCGATCTCGCCGTCTACTGGTTTCATCGCGCCTGCCACACCTTCGAGCCGCTCTGGCGCTTTCACGCGGTCCACCACAGCGCCGAGCACCTCGATTTCCTCGCCGCGCACCGCGAGCACCCCTTCGACGGCATCGTCACGCAGCTCTCGGTGAACCTGCCAGCCTTCGTGATGGGCTTCCCGCTCCATCGCATCGCGGCCTTCCTGGCGCTGCGCGGGATGTGGGCTGTCTTCATCCACTCCAACGTCCGCCTGCCGCTGGGGCCGCTGCGCTGGCTGCTCGGCGCGCCCGAGCTCCACCACTGGCATCATGCGCGGCTGCCGCAGACACGGCACAACTTCTCGAACCTCGCGCCCTGGGTAGATATGGTGTTCGGGACGTATCATTGCCCCGAAGGGCCGGAGACCTACCCTCTCGGGCTGACGGAGCCGTTCCCCAGCAGCTATGTAGCGCAGCTCATCCATCCGATGCGGCCCCAGCGGTCGCAAACCGTGGACGCAAGCGCGCCGGAGAAGAGCCGGGGATAGGCGGAGCCAGTCGCGGAGCCTGCTCTGCTTCCCCCGAGCGCTCGGCAGTAAAGATCTCCAGGTGACTATACCAGAGCACGAGTGGGAGATGTAACCCATCGAGGCTCACGGCCACACCTGCCGCGCGCAGGTGACGTCGGTGTGGCGAAAGTTATTTCATGTTGGACCCATGATTGTGCACCGAAGCTCAAGGCCTCGTGATAACGTTGAAGGTTTCATTGACGCTGATGGGAGGACTCTTCATGAACACGAGCAATCAAACAATACGCCCGGCGCGCCCACGCTCGCCGCCTTTCGGACTGCTCACTTCAGCATCCCCGAGATCACGCAGGCGTGGATCGACGGGAGCAAGAGCAACCATGGATTGATGCTGCACCAGAAGGCGGGCAACTCCTGGTACACGAGCTTCCGCACCAGCGAGGGGGCGACGATCCACGAGCGTCCTTCACTCGAGGTCTGTTACACCCTCCCGGAGGCCGCCGCCGGCTCGTTCGCGGCGCGCGGCGGCGCGAGCTTCTTCAAGGTGCCTGTCTCCTGGTCGCAGCCGGACCAGAGCTTCGCTGCGGCCTTCGAGGGCAAGAGCCTCTCGGTAGCAGCCTGGTAGGCGGGCACTGGCTCGGCGGCGCCGCGGCGCGCTGCTGCGCGCGCCACGCGCCCGGCGTCGAGCCCGTCCAGCGGCGAAAGGCGCGGGTGAACGCGCTCGCGTCGGCGAAGCCGAGCAGGAACGCCACCTCGGCCGCCGAGCCCTCGGGCGTGGCGAGGTGCCCGAGGGCGAGCTCGCGCCGCGCGTGATCGAGCAGCGCCTGATAGGAGGTGTCCTCCTCGCGCAGCGCGCGCTGCAGGTTGTGGGCGCTCATCGCCAGCGCGCTCGCCACCTCGCCGAGCGGAGGCGAGCCGCCCTTCAGGCGCTTGGCGAGGACCTGGAGCAACCGGCGGCTCACCGGGCCGTGCTCTTCGAGGTGCGCCAGCATCTCGTCGGCGTGCCGCTCGAACACCGAGAGCAGGGACGCGTTCGCGGAGAGGATCGGGCGCTCGAGGTCCTGGGTGCGGAACACGATCCGATCGGCCGGCTGACGGAAGCGCGGGGCGACGCCGAAGATGCGCAGGTGCTCGGTGATCGACGGCGGCGCCGCGTAGCGGAAGCAGACCTCGCGAGGCGTGATCCTCTCCTTCGTGAGCGCGCCCAGCGTGCACGTGACGCCGGCGGCCATGCTCTCCATCGGCTGGCGCGGGCTGCGCACAACATAGTTGTCCGTCCCGGTGATCGCCTCGAAGCCGCACACCGTGTCCGCGCCGTCGCGTGACACCGGCACGCGCAGCCCGTCATTGAGGAGGGCCACGTAGCGCCCGAGCTTGCCGACCGCCTCGCTCGCCGTCCGGCAGTTGAGGATCACGTACCCGAGGATGCTCAGCGTCCCGGGGTTGTAGGACTCCGCGGTGTGCAGCCCGAGGTCGGGATCCCCGGTCAAGCGCTCGCCGACCTGCCAGAGGCGCTCGACCATGGAGCCGGGGAGGCGATCGTCCGGCACGTCGAGCACGGCGGGGTCGATGCGCGCCGCGCGGCAGACGTCGAGCCGAGCGGCCCCGCGAGCGGCGAGGTAGCCGACGAGGTCGATCACCAGCGACGCGGCGACGGTGGTCTCACTCATGCGGCCTCGCCTCGCCGCCGACGCATTCCAGGATCCGGGGGGCCTCCATGGGTGGGATCAACGTACCGCTCCGACCTCCTCGGATTCAACCACGGCCGCCGCGACCGCTCCGACCTCCTCCCGGAGGCGAGCCGCCCTGATCAAGGCTGGTCCCGCCCACCTGCCCGAAGAGACAGTAAAGCTACGCTGTTGACCGTCAAACGAAGTTGCGTTGCCGGACGAGGCAGCGGCAAGTCCCGGCCAGACACAGTAAAGCTACGCTGTTAACCATCAAACGGAGTTGCTTCGCCAAAGCAGGCCTGGAGTTGATTGACACGGGGGAGAGCAGGCCGTTACCGTGGATCAATTCAGCTCTACGCGGCGTGCGCCCCAGCCACATGACGGAGCCAGTATGAGATCGCGCTCGATTCGTTCGTTGATGTTCGCGACGCTGCTCGTCGCAGCCATGGGTGTATCGGTCAGCGCGAGCGCGAAGGGCGTCCCGATGACGGTGACCAACCAGGGTCGGCTGTTCGACGCGGAGAGCCAGCCAATCGAGGGCTCGCTAACGGTGCTGTTCTCGATCTACGACTCGGAGGCCGCGGCTGTGCCCATCTGGAGCGAGGAGCACACGGTCACCTTCGACCAGGGGTTCTACGCCGTGTCGCTGGGAGCGATGACGCCGCTGGACGCGAAGATCCTCGACGGCTCGGTGCGGTACTTCGCGATGACGGTGGACAACGAAGAGGAGATGTTGCCGCGCTCCCCGCTGCAGAGCGTCCCGTACGCGATCGTGGCGGGAGACGTGAACGGGGACATCCACCCGACGTCGGTCTCGATAGGCGACATGCCGGTGATCGACAGCACCGGGACCTGGGTCGGCAAGCCGCTCCCGCAAGGGCCGACCGGCGCGACGGGCCCCGCCGGACCGCAGGGGCCAGTTGGTCCGACCGGAGCCATCGGCGCTGCGGGCCCGATCGGACCACAGGGGCCGATCGGACCGACCGGGGCCGTGGGCGCTGCCGGCCCGATCGGTCCTGCAGGAGCGGCGGGCGCGGCGGGCGCGACGGGCCCGATGGGCGCGCCGGGTCTACAAGGGCCGATCGGTCCCGTGGGCCCGATCGGTCCCACAGGTCTGACGGGGGCAATCGGTCCTGCGGGCCCGATCGGTCCCACGGGTCTGACAGGGGCAATCGGTCCCGCGGGTCCGATTGGTCCCACGGGTCTGACAGGGGCAATCGGTCCTGTGGGTCCGATCGGTCCCACGGGTCTGACAGGGGCAATCGGTCCCGCGGGTCCGACCGGTCCCGTGGGGCTGACGGGCGCGGCTGGCGCTGATGGAGCGCCTGGCGCCGTCGGCGCAATGGGCCCACAAGGTCCGATTGGTCCGGTGGGTCCAGTCGGCGCCGCGGGGGCCGATGGAGCGGTGGGCGCCGTCGGCCCGATGGGTCCGCAAGGGCCGATAGGTCCCATGGGGCCGATGGGTGTCGCAGGGGCCGACGGAGCGGTGGGCGCCGTCGGCGCAATGGGCCCACAAGGGCCGATAGGTCCCGTGGGTCCGATAGGTGCTTTGGGCCCACAAGGGCCGATAGGTCCCATGGGTCCGATAGGTCCCATCGGTCCCACGGGTCTGACGGGCGCGACCGGAGCGCAGGGTCCCGTTGGCGCCACGGGAGCGACGGGACCACAAGGACCGATCGGCGCGACGGGCGCAGTCGGCCCGATGGGGCCGACTGGCACGAACGGCAGCGACACGGTCGTCATCCGCTTCACCCGCGCGATGCCGCCGTCCGGCAGCTCCATCGCCACGCTCGACGCCGCGTGCGCGACTGCCTATGGCCCCAACTACCAGCTCGCCGAGCTTCGCGACCTCGGGACCCTCTTTGGCGGGCTCTCCATGAACGGCCTCACCCCGCCGTTCTGGGTCAACAACGCCGGTGTCGTCTCCGGCTTCTTCTTCAATGGCCCGGCCGTGGCCGCTTCCTCGCCGGCCAGCGCGCCCGCGACCTGCGTGCGAATCGACGCCAGGGTCAGATACACGCGCACGACCGCCGCCACCACCGCCACCATCGCCGCCCTCGACGCCGCGTGCGTGGGCGCCTTCGGGGCGAGCTACCAGGTCGCGGACATTCGCGATCTCGGAGCCCTGTGGACGGCGAACTTGAACCTGGTCATCAACCCCCGCTTCATCGCCACCAATCTGGGCGCCTCGAGCGGTCAGGTGAACTCCTTCGCGGAGAACGGCAACAATCCCTCGGGAATCAGCGGGTTTGGAGCGGGCACGTGGCCGGTCGCCTGCGTCCGCCTGACGCCCTGATCCGCGCCGCGAGCCAGTTGCCGGCGCCCCCGCCGTGCTCGCGCGCGTGGCCGCTCATTTCGCTGGAGCGAGCCGGGATCCAGAGGGTTTGAGTTGCGAGATCGACCTCGCTCGTTTAACACCTTGCTCGCGGGCCTCCAGCCTCGAAAGGTCGATCCACCCGGCCTCAACCCTCTTGCCCCCGGAGCAACCATGCCTGATCTCTCCAGCTTCCTCGTCACCCAGAAGTGGCCCGCCCAGCACCCCGACCGGCTGCAGCTGTACTCGCTGCCGACGCCCAACGGCGTCAAGGTGTCAATCGCGCTGGAAGAGACGGGCCTGCCCTACGAGCCGCACCTGGTCAGCTTCGAGACCAATGACCAGACCTCGCCGGAGTTCCTCTCGCTCAATCCCAACAACAAGATTCCCGCCATCATCGATCCCGACGGCCCGGGCGGCAAGCCGCTGGCGCTCTTCGAGTCCGGCGCGATCCTGATCTACCTGGCCGAGAAGACAGGCCAGCTGATGCCGCGGGACCCCGCGGGCCGCTACGAGACGATCCAGTGGCTGATGTTCCAGATGGGCGGCATCGGGCCGATGTTCGGGCAGCTGGGCTTCTTCCACCGGTTCGCCGGCAAAGACTACGACGACAAGCGCCCGCGCGACCGCTACGTGGCGGAGTCCAAGCGCCTGCTGGGCGTGCTGGAGAAGCGTTTGGAGGGCCGGAGCTGGCTCCTGGGCGACGACTACACCATCGCCGATATCGCCACCTTCCCGTGGGTGCGCAACCTGGTGGGCTTCTACGACGCGGGCGAGATTGTGGGGATCCACGATTTCCCCAACGTCGAGCGGGTGCTGGCGGCCTTCGCGGCGCGGCCGGCGGTGGAGCGGGGGCTCACGATACCGAAGCGCGGGTGAGGGGACAGGGCTGAAGGCGAGGCAAGGCTCCGAGTTGCCTCGAACGGCTCAGCCCGAGGCGCGCGGGACCTCGACGCTCGCGCGGGGCACCTCGCGGGCGATGGGCCGCACCAGGTCCTCGGGCTTGATCAGCCAGGTCGGCTCCGGGACGTCCTCCAGCTCGTAGAAGCCGCCGCAGAAGATCGAGTGCGGGCACCCCTCGCACACCGGCTTGCGGACGCGGCGCTCGCGCAGATAATCGAAGAGGTTCACCTCCTCGTTGTTCACGAAGAGCATGTGGCGCTCGAGCTTGAGCATGTCGCCCATGAGGTAGCGCTCGTAGCCGGGCATGAAGCAGAACGGGAGGTTGATCACCTGGAATTTGATCCGGTCCTCGAAGGCGTCGATGACCCGCATCGCCTCGTCCGCCGCCTCCTGCGTGTCCGGGGAGATCGAGCTCGTGGCCCGGCCGAACGGGGTCAAGAATTGGAGGTTGAACCAGCGCAGGCCGAGGTCGAGCACCAGCTTCGCCACGTCGCCGAGCTTCTTGTGGTTGGACTTGGTGATCGTGATGTTGGCGCCGAGCTCGACGTGGGGCGGGGCGAGGCGCACGAGGTTCCTCACGCCCGCGCAGGTCTGATCGAAGGCCTCGGCCACGCCGACGTTCTGCGCGTGCGTCTGCGCGTCGGCGCCGTGGATCGAGGTCAGGATCGACGTCACGCCGGAGCGGACGAATTTCTCGGCGAACTCGTCGTAGCTCGCCATCCGCGCGTTGGTGGTGACGTTGACCTTCTCGTAGCCGATCCTCCGTGCAAACCGGGTGAGGTTGCCGAGGTTGGGGTTCAGCGTCGGCTCGCCCCCGTCGAAGTCGAGCAGGCTGACGCCGAGCTTGCGGTACTTCACCAGCATCTCGCGCTGGCGCTCGTAGTCCCCGTCGAACTGGGTGCGCGTGCCCGTCGCGCAGAAGGTGCAGCGGTTGTTGCACTTGTAGGTGACGTTCATGATCACCTTCTTCGGCCCCTCGGTCGCGCGCATGCGCTCGTCGAAGGTCCACTTGAAGCGCTCGAGCTCCTTCAGCGTCACCGCGTCGGTCTCCATCGACGGCTTCTGCTGGAAATGCGGCCCGTAGTCGCTGATGAGCGGCAGCACCCGCGCGCTCTCGCGGCCCATCGCCGCGAGGCGCGTGCCCGGGAGCGGCGTCGCGAACTGCACGCTCGGCCGCGCGCCCGTCTCTTCGTGGAGCTTGAGCGCGAACTCGAGGGTGCCGTTGATCTCGGCCTTGGTCTCGCCGGGCAGGCCGATCATGAAGTGGACGAGCATGGGTAAGCCCACCGCCTGCGCGCCCGCGGCGGCGGCGCTTATCGCCCGCAGATCGAGCTTCTTGTCCACGACCTCGTCGACGACGCGCTGCACGCCGCTCTCGGCGCTCACGCTCAGCGTCGTCATGCGCTTGCGCATGGTCTCGAAGTGGGCGGGCAGGATGTAGTCGGCGCGCATGCCGTTGGGGATCTCGAAGCCTAGATCGTGCTTCTCGAGCAGCTCCATCACCGCGTCGAAGTGCCGCTCGTTCACGTTGACGAGCTCGTCGATGAGGTGAACGCGGCGGACGCCGCGCGCGCGCAGATCGGCGAAGAGCCGATCGAGGTACGCGGGCGAGTAGCGGCGCTGCGTCTTCGGCGCCACGAGCTTCCCGTCCCGGCGCGACGTCGGGTTGGAAGAGCAGTGAACGCAGCGGTAGGGGCAGCCGCGGCTGGTCAGCACCGGCGCGCACTGCCCGGCGATGGGGAAGGCCCAGCTCGGCCGGCCCAGGCCGGCGATCACCGCCTCGTGGAAGCGAAAGTAGGCCTCGAGATCGACGAGGTCCCAGGCGGGGAGGGGGAGATCGTCGAGGGGCGAGGGCTCACCCCCGTCGAGGAAATAAGGGGTCGCGGGCCTGCCCTCGGCGATCCGCTCCGCCAGCAGCGCGGGCAGCAGCGCCTCGGCCTCGTAGCGCACGAAGACGTCGACCTCGGGGTAGGCCGCGAGCGTGGCGCTGGGCGCGGCGTCGACCACGTGCTGCCCGCTCTGGTAGAGGTCGGCGAGCAGGATCGGCGTCCGCGGGTGCTGGGCGCGGAGCCCGACGAGCACCTCGGCCAGCAAGGGATCGCGTGCCGGAGGCCGGTGAAATGGCGTGAAGGCCACGAGGATCGCCTCGGCGTCCGCGGGCACCCGCGCGAGCACCGAGGCCGCGCTCGCCCCGAGCTGAACGTAGCCCTCGTCGAGGGGCGTGAGCGCCGCGCCCTCCATCGCCAGCGCGTCGATCAGCGCCGGCTCGAAGCCCGCGCGCCGCGCCACCGCCGCCGCCTGGACGGCGCCGAGGTCCGCGAAGTACGGGTAGTCGATGAAATCGCGCGAGACGCGAAGCGGCGGAAAGACGATCGCGAGGGCGCCCATGATCGCGATCCTAGCCCCAATTCAGGCGAGAGACGCGCCGGGCCGCTTTCCACGGTGACGAAAAAGAAGGTTGATTGACGAGCGCGCGAGCATCGTGCTCTTCTGAAGCTTAAACGGAGGACGAACATGCGTGACCGCATCTCGCGACGCAGTGCACTTGGTCTCAGCGCCGGTGTCCTGGCTGGAGCAATGATCACCGGGGTGAAGCCGTCGGCAGACGCGGCGGCGAGCGTCGCCCCCGAGGCGCTCCTCGCTCCGCTCGCGGTGGGCTCGCGCTTCGCCAGGTGGACGGTGGCGGCCATCCACCCGATCGAGCACGGCGCGCTCAGCGTCCTCGTCCGCGCGCAGGACGGGCATGAGTTCTCGCTCGAGGTCCTCGCGCGCGACGCCTCGTCCCTCGCCCCGCGCCCCCCGGCCGAGGTCGGCGAGCTCGCGATTTACGTGTGCAACTCCGGCGACGGCTGGATGCCCACGGCCGAGGAGCAGGGCCTCGCCGCGATGACGCTGGCTCAGGTCCTCGAGAACAACGGGAAGGGCGCGCCGATCGCCGGCCTGCTCACCCACGCCGATCGCATCGCCCGCTTCGGCGACGACGTCCGCGGCCACCAGCCGCGCCTGGCCGGGGCCGCGATCGCGCCTTCGCCTGTCGCCTGACGCGCTCGCAGCTTTCTTCCTTCCTCAGCAGGATGCGGTGTCTGGATGCGTCATTCGCGTCCATGCGCGTCATCGCCGGTCGGCCTCGCTCCCCGCGTGGCAGCCGCGCGCCGCGCCACGTCCGCCGATCTTTTGCGAGCCGGAGAACCTCGCGTCGCGGCTCCACGCCGAGCCGCGATCACGCGTCCGCGGAGGGCCGTCGCTACGCGGCTCATATGTCCTATCTGCTGGCCGCAGAGACGCGTTTCGTGGCACCATCGCGAGTCGGCGCTTCGCGCGTCGAGCGAGCGAAGCAAGGACGATCCATGAGCGACATCAAGAGCATCCTCGGAGAAGGCAGCGTCGAGCTGGAGTTCGACGAGAGCCTCTACCCGAAGGACGCCATCTACGGCGCCGCCTATGTGTTCATCGATCGCTGCTACGTGCACCTCGATCGGGCGGCCGATCAGCGCGTGCGCATCACCCTCCGCGCCAAGGCGCCGGGCGCTGACACCAAGGCCCTCGCCGGCGACCTCCAGAACGAGCTCCTCGGTCAGGCGTGGCGCCGCCGCATCGTCGAGGAGAACCGCTCGTACATCGAGGCCATCACCTCGCGGGCCCTCGGCGGCGCCGCGGGCCCGCCCGGCCTCGACGACCTCCTCGCGATGGACATCGGCGAAGAGAGCGCTTTCGAAGATCCCCTCGGCATCGCGATGAGCTGGGAAGAGAAGTACACGAAGAAGAAGTCCGCCGCGAAGAGCGACGAGGCGCCCGCCGAGGCGCCCGCTCCGAGCGATGCCGGAGAGGCTCGATGACGGAGATCACCTTCCATCACGAGCTCTACGACGGCTTCGCCGTCGACGAGGCCGCGAAGATCTACGCCGACTACGGCGCGATGGAGCTCGCGCGCGAGCCGGGCGGCTTCGTCGTGCGCGTGACCATCCACGCCGCCACCGCCGAGCAGGGGATCGACGAGGCCACGCTCGTCGCCGAGCTCGCCAACTACGCCCTCGGCAAGACGATCGAGACGCGCACCTCCGCCGCCGAGGTGGCCTCGTGATCTCGTTCACGGAGATCGGCGCCGAGGCCAAGGCGCCGAGCGATCTCGTCCCGTTCAGCTTCCGCGCCATCGGCGGGGAGATGCTCCTCACCAACGATTTCGGCGACTGGGTCTTCGTCTCGCAAGACGAGTTCGGTCAGCTCGCCCGCGGCCGTTTCGCCCCGGGATCGGCGCTGTTCGAGCGCCTCGCCTCGCGCAATTTCGTCCGCTCGCGCATCGACGTCGAGAAGACGGTGGAGCGCGTCCGCCGGAAGAAGCGCTTCCTCAACTACGGGCCCAACCTCCACATCCTCGTCGTCACGCTCCGCTGCAACGAGACCTGCGTGTACTGCCACGCCAGCCGCGCGGACATGGACGCCGTCCACACCGACATGACGCCGGAGATCGCGGAGAAATCCGTCGATCTCGTCCTGCAGTCGACGTCGCCCTCGGTGACGATCGAGTTCCAGGGCGGCGAGCCGCTGGTGAACTTCCCGGTGGTCAAGCACATCATCGAGTACGCCCTCGCGCGGAACCGCGCCTACGGGAAGCAGCTCGAGTTCACCATGGTCTCCAACCTCGCCATGATGGACGAGGCCAAGCTTGCCTACCTCGTCGAGAACAAGGTGCAGATCTGCACCAGCATCGACGGGCCGGAGGCGCTGCACACCAAGCAGCGCGTGCTCATCGGCGGCAACTCCCACCGCGAGGCCGCGAAGTGGATCGAGCGCATCAACAAGGCGTACATCGATCTCGGCCTCGACCCGACGCTCTATCACGTCGAGGCGCTGCTCACGACGACGCGGGAGGCGCTCAAGTACCCGAAGGAGATCGTCGACACCTATTACAACCTCGGGTGCCGGGCGATCTTCCTCCGCCCCGTCGATCCCTTCGGCTTCGCGGGCAAGACCGCCAAGGTGGTCGAGTACGATCGCGCCGCCTACCGCGACTTCTACCGCACGGCGGTGGAGCACATCCTCGACAAGAACCGCAAGGGCGAGCAGGTCCTCGAGCGGTACGCGTCGATCTTCCTCACCAAGATCCTCGGCGACGAGGAGCCCAACTTCCTCGACATCCGCTCCCCCGGCGGCTCGGCGATCGGCCAGCTCGCCTACAGCTACGACGGGAAGATCTTCACGAGCGACGAAGGCCGGATGATGGCCGAGACCGGCGAGAGCATGTTCCACATCGGCGACGTGCAGACCTCGAAGTACCGCGACCTGATGAAGCACCCCACGGTGCGCGCCCTGGTGATGGCCTCGATCCGCGAGGTCCAGCCCGACTGCGTCAACTGCACGTACTCGCCCTACTGCGGCATCCAGCCCGAGCACAACCATCGCTCGCTCGGCAGCATCTTCGGGCGCGCCCGCGAGAGCACGATCTGCAGCGTGCACAAGGGCATTCAAGATTATCTGTTCGAGAAGCTCCGCGAGAACGACCCGACGACGGTGGAGATCCTCCGGCGCTGGACGACGGTGCGCGAGCGAACGCACTTCATTCAAGCTTCCGCTGCATCGTAGAATTTCCAGGAGGAGCCGAGATGACGAAGAACAATGGTCCCGGTAAGCTCCCGAGCTTCGCTCGCACGCCGAGCGGCATGCTCTCGCAGGCGGAGAGCGGCATCTCGGAGAAGGCGGTCATCGGCGCGGACGCCGCGACGGAGATCGACGACGTGGGCGGGGTGATCCCGGCGCAGCACTGCTCGCACGGCAGCCACGGCTCGCACGGCAGCCACGGCTCGCACGGCAGCCACGGCTCGCACGGCAGCCACGGCTCGCACGGCAGCCACGG
>FSTQ01000382.1_pt1 | contig 15444 bp, 12 predicted proteins | sample 1637281 | NCBI WGS metagenome assembly FSTQ01 (sample SAMEA3914818, study PRJEB12502) | metagenome | biome: forest; material: soil | place: Canada | collected 2010-06-26 | depth 0.1 m
GAGATATCCGTACCGCGACCGTCAGGGAGCGGTGCAGGTCGCGAGAGCCGACTGCACCGCTCCCTGACGGTCGCGGTACGGTGCTTTTGTGTGTAGACCCGCCTGAGCGCTGCTCTAAAAGGCTCCTACTTCGCGGGGTGCTCGCGGAACCACTTCACCGTCTCGCGGACGGCCTCGCGGTGGGGCATCACGTCGGACGGGCCGAAGGCCTTGTCGAACTTTGCGTGGCTCAGGTAGTAGGGGCGCTCCCACTGGTAGAGCATCTCGGCGAGCTCGCGCATGATCGGGACGAAGAGGCCGACCGCCTTGAAGATGAACGAGGGCGCCTCGCCGAGGTTGGGCTTCTGGCCGGCCTCTTCGAAGATCATCGTCGCGAGCTCGCGCTGCGTCGGCGTGGGCGCGCAGGGGAGGTGCCACGCCTGGCCGAGGGCCTCGTCGCGCTCGCCCAGCGTCACCAGGCCGCGGGCGAAGTCGCGCACGCAGGTGAAGGTGTGCGGGTTGTCGAGCTTGCCCATCACGCTCACCTTCTTCCCGGCGATCGCCGGGTAGAACACGCGGACGCCGAAGATCGTCGTCGTCGACGCCTCGGGCCCGTAGAAGTCCGGCGCGCGGCCGAGCGCCACGCGGACGCGGCCCTTCTCGTGCGCTTCCATGGCCATCGCGGCGAGGGCGGCGCGGATCTTTCCCTTTCGCGTCGTCGCGGCGTGGGGGAGATCCTCGGTCATCGGGCCGTCGACGGGGCCGTACATGTACACGCTCTCGGCGCTGACGAGCTTGGCGCCGGCGGAGGCCGCGCCCTCAATCACTCCGCGCTGGATCGGCGGATAGAGATCGGCCCAGCGCGTGTAGTCGGGCGTGGCCGTGTGGAAGACGACGCGCGCCCCCTCGCACGCGGTGCGCGTCGCGGCGGGATCGGTGGCGTCGGCCTTCCAGGCCTCGGTGCCAGGGAGCACGCCCTCGCCGCGGCGGCTCACCATGCGCACCGTTCGGCCGCGCGCGACGAGCTCGCGCGCCACGGCGCGGCCCAGCGCGCCGGTTCCAAAGACCACATCGCGATCGATCGAAGCGCTCATGCGAAAATCTCCCCAGGAAAGACGCCCGCGCCGGGGTCACGTGCCCGAGCGCTCCGACAGAAGCAGCGCTACTCGGTGCAGTTCTCGAAGATCGCGTAGCTCTCCCCGAGCGAGCAGGTGCTCATGCCGTCGACGACCTCGGGGCAGGTGAAGGCGACCCAGATGCGACCCGAGGCCACGCCCTCGCCCGTGCTCGGGACGAAGTAGAAGTTGCACGGCTTCTCGTTGGAGGAGCTGTACGCGCCCGCCGTGAACTCCACGTTGTTGTAGGCGACGGAGCCGGCCGCCGGGGCGTCCTTGGTCGCGCTCGAGTCGATCTTGGGGATGGAGATCTGAAGGCCCTTGCCGCCGAGCGTGACGACCCCGGACACCGCGAAGGTGCCTGTGCCCGTCACCTGGCAGGAGACGTCGACGTCTTCGCCCATCTCTTGCGTGCCGCTCACCAGCACCCGGTCTCTGCCGCCCGCCGTCACCGAGCCCACGGACGTCGTGTGACCGTTGATGTCGCACTCCCCCGTGTTGTGCACGAGCGAGGCGAACCATGCACCCTGCGGCGTCGGCGGGACCGGATCGCTGCAAGCGGCGGCGAAGACAGCGAGAGCGGAGGTGGACACGACGGCGAGGGCGAAGCGGGCGAGGCGCATGATCATCACCAAGGGCTCGGGTGGAAGAGAGGTTCTAGCCCACTCGGGGCTCCGACGGCAATCGCGCGTGATGACGCGCACAGCGCAAAGCCTGCTCGATTCAGAGCAAAGCTTGCTCGATTCAGACCAAAGCTTGCTCGATGTCACTCCACAGATCGGCGACGTCTTCGAGGCCGACCGAGAGGCGCACCAGGCCGTCGGAGATCCCGAGGACGCGGCGCGCGTCTTCGGGGACCGAGGCGTGGGTCATGATCGCGGGGTGCTCGGCCAGCGACTCGACGCCCCCGAGGCTCTCCGCGCACGCGAAGATCCCGAGGCGCTTGAGGAAGGCCGCGGAGCCTTCGAGGCCGCCGTGGAGCTCGGCGCTGATCATCGCGCCGGGCGCCTTCATCTGCTGCGCGGCGAGCGCGTGATCCTGGTGCGAGGGGAGGCCGGGGTAGATAACGCGCTTCACCTTGGGGTGGCTCGAGAGCTTCTCGGCGAGGATCGCCGCCGACGCGCACTGCTGGCGCACGCGCACGCCCAGCGTCTTCAGCCCGCGCAGGACCATGTAGCAATCGAACGGGCCGGGCACGCCGCCCATGGCGTTCTGGTAGAAGGCCAGGCGCTCGCGCAGCGCCTCGTCCGAGGTGACGAGCGCGCCGCCGACGACGTCGGAGTGGCCGTTGAGGTACTTCGTCATCGAGTGCACGACGATGGTCGCGCCGAGCGAGAGGGGCCGCTGGAGGATCGGCGTCGCGAAGGTGTTGTCGACGACGAGCACCGCGCGCGCGGCGGCGGCGATCTCCGCCATCTTGGCGATGTCGAAGATCTTGAGCATCGGGTTCGACGGAGTCTCCAGCCACACCAGCTTGGTCGAGGGGCGGAGGGCGCCGCGCACCGCGTCCGGCGAGCGCATGTCGACCATCGTGTACTCGATGCCGAGCGGCTTCATGACCTTGTCGAAGAGCCGGAAGGTCCCGCCGTAGACGTCGTCGCCGGAGAGGATGTGATCGCCGGGGCGCAGCGTGTGGAGGATGGTCGTCGTCGCGGCGAGCCCGCTCGAGAAGGCCAGCCCGTGAGCGCCGCCCTCGAGCGCGGCGAGGCACGCCTCGAGCGCCTGGCGCGTGGGGTTCCCGCTGCGCGAGTACTCGAAGCCTTTGTGGTTACCCGGCCCGTCCTGCGCGAACGTGCTGGAGAGGACGATGGGCGTCATCACGGCGCCGCTGACCGGATCCGGCGGCTGGCCCGCGTGGACGGCGAGGGTGTCGATCGCGAGGGGTCTGGAGGAGGCTTCAGGTCGCATTCGAAGCCTCGTCATGCTTGCGCGGCGCGCCCCCGTCTACCGCTTTTCGCCGAGCGCCGCGGCGAGCTCGCGCGCGGAGCCGAGGCGACAGCGCGGATCCGGCGACAACGCCAGGCGCAACGCCTCGCGCGCCCCGTCGTCGAGCCCGACAGCGCGGCCGAGGAGATCGCGCCGCACCCCGCGCTCGCCGATCTCCAGCAGCATCGCGCCCGCCTCGCGCGCGAGCGTGAGCGGCTCGCCCACGGCGAGGAAGAGCAGCGTCGCCGCCAGCGCGTAGACGTCCGCCGCGGCGCTCGGAGCGGCCTCGCCGCGCGCGACCTCGGGCGCGACGAACGGCAGCGTCCCGCGATCCCCGCTCTCGAGGCTGGCCTCCATCCCGCGAAAGCGCGCCGCGCCGAGATCGACGAAGCGCGCCTCGCCGAGCGGCCCGAGGATCACGTGCTCGGGCCCGATGTCCCCGTGCGAGAGCGCGATCGGCCCCGCCTCGTCCGCGAGCGCGTGGATCGCCGCGAGCGCCGCCGCGGCCGCCTCGGCCACGTGCGCGACGAGCCGCGGCGGCACCGCCTCGCCGCGCGCGCGCCACCCCTCGACGAGCCCGCGCACCGAGACACCGGCGACGTGCGTCTCGATCAAGAACGGCCCGCGCGCGTCGGACCCGACGCGGATCAGCGCCGGCAGCGCCGCGTGCCTGGCCAGCGTCAGCGCCCTGGCCTCGCGCACCATCGCCGCCCTCGCCGCGGGCTCGCGCGCCGCGCGCGGAGAGAGCCGCTTGCAGACGACGTCGCGCGCGCCGTCACGCACCAGCGCGACATCGAACACGCTCCCGCCCCCGAGCGTCGCGACGAGCGTCGTCCCCTCCGGAGCGGCGTACCCCATTCGCGCTCAGCCGGGCCCCGCGTCCTGCGGCTCACCGCAATCAGCGGCGATCCCCGCGTCGGGCGCGGTCACGTCCACCCCATCGGCGCAGAGGCTCTCGGACCCCATCCCGTAGTGAGCGTCGATGAACGCGCTGAGCGCCGGCAGATCGAAGCACTGCGACGTCAGCGCGAAGCCCCACGCCGCCGCCGCGAAGGGCACGTCGAGGAGCGGATCGGGCGTGATCACGATCCGCGATTTCACCGGCGCGAAGCAGAGCGGATCCGCCGGGCGCGCGTCGACGAGCGCCTGGAGGGCGGCGAGCTCGGCGCCGCATCCGCTCGGGCATTTGTAGGAGATCACGATCGCCCCGTGCTCGAGATCGTGGACGGTGAAGCCGCGGGGGACGGGCGTCGTGAAGGTCTTGAACGAGGCCCAGATCGGGTAGTGCGGCCCCGACGTCGGCGGGTTGCTCGAGTACACCACGGGGAAGCACGTGGTGATGTGGGGGCTGGGATCGACCGCGTACGGCGTGACCGTCGTCCCGCAGCTCCCCGGGGAGTCCGGCTCGCTCGCCGCGTCGCCCGCGTCGCTCGCCGCCCCGCCCGCGCCGCTGCTCGACGCCGAGCTCGCCCCCGTGGATCCGCCGCTCCCGCCGGCACCGCCGCTGCCGCCGACCCCTGCCGTGGTCGACGTCGTGGACGCTGTAGACGTCGTGGTCGTCGTAGACGATGTTGACGTCGTGGACGACGTGGACGTCGCAGCGCTCCCCCCCGCCCCGCCGCTGCCGGTCGAGCTCGCGCTCGTCGACCCCGCGGACGAGCCGCTGCTCGTGGCGTCGCTGCTCGAAGCTGGAGGGAGGTTCACGTCGCTGCACGCGGCGGCGACGAAGGGCGCCGCGAAGGCCGCGACGAGGGAGAGGGTTCGAAGGAGAGAAGCCATGCGCGCCTGCGGGAGAGTACCCGGGACGGCGCCGGCTCGCTCAAATCTGTCCGGAGCGAGCCTTCTCGATCCAGACCTTGACCTCGCGATCGATGACCTCGATGGCCTTGCTCTTGAAGGGCCGGAGGAGGAAGGGCACGTCCAGATCGAGCGAGATCGATTTCTCCTCGAGGGCCATCACCCCGCTGAGGCTCACGCCCTTGGCGCTCATGCTGAGGTCCGCGTGGCGGTCGTCGGACCACGTCAGCGTGGGCTTGTAGTCGGGGTAGCGGTTCGCGTACTCGGCGAACGCGCGATCGGTGACCTTCTTCGCGGTCGCCATGTCCAGGTCGTGCTCGATCATGTGCTTCATGGTCACGTCCATCTAGCAGGCCCCGCGGGCGAGCAATAGCCCGCGCGAAGGGGAGCGCGATCGCGACGTGGCGCGCTCCTTCGTAGCCGAGCGCACGAACGCGCCGCGATCGTGCGAGGATGCGGCTCGCATGCGCTCGGCCTGGCTCGCGCTCCTCGGCATCCTCGCGCCTCAGCTCGGGCCGAGCCTCGCGTCGGCGCAGCCCGCGGCAGCTCCGTCCACAGCGGCGGCCAAAGGTGCGTCGAGCGTCGTCCCGCCGCGGCCGATCACGGCCATCCATGCCGACTACCCCGAGGGCGCCACCGTTGACGCGCGGGTCCTCCTGGTCATCAACGTCAACGCCGACGGCACGGTGCGCTCGGCCAGGGTCGTCGAGGGCGCGGAGCCCTTCGCGGCGGCGGCGATCGCGGCCTCGTCGAGCTGGCGCTTCGAGCCGGCGCGCCGTGACGGGGCCCCGATCGCCGCGGCGATCCGCGCGGAGATCGTCTTCACGGCGCCCGTCCCCATCGCCGCCCCCGAGGCGATCGAGCCGGAGAAGAAGCCGCCTCCCGCCGACGCGGCCTCGACACCTCCGCCGCCGCCTCCACCTCCGCCGCCGCCTCCGCCGATCGAGGTCACCGTGCACGGAGAGGTCACCCCGCCGGGCACGAGCACGATGTCGCGCGCCGAGGTTCGCCTCCTCCCCGGCGCCTTCGGCGATCCCTTTCGCGCCGTGGAGATGCTCCCGGGCGTGACGCCGATCGCCTCCGGCGTGCCTTATTTCTACGTGCGCGGCGCGCCTCCGGGCAACGTCGGGTACTTCCTCGACGGCATCCGCGTCCCGCTGCTCTACCACCTCGGGCTCGGCCCTTCGGTCATTCACCCGGCGATCATGGATCGCGTCGATCTCTACCCCGGCGGCTACCCCGCGCGCTTCGGTCGCTTCGCGGGCGGCATCGTCGCGGGCGAGACGCGCGGGCCCGCGGACGCCTTTCACGCGGAGGCCAACCTGCGCCTCGTCGACGCGGGCGCCCTCGTCGAGGCGCCGTTCGCCGACGGCCGCGGATCAGCGCTGGTGAGCGGCCGCTACTCGTACACGGCGCTGCTGCTCTCGGCGGTCCAGTCGGCGGTCGATCTTCGCTACTGGGACTACCAGGCGCGCGTCGGGTTCGATTTCACCCCGCGCGATCGCCTCGAGGTCTTCGCCTTCGGGGCCTACGATTTCCTCGCCGAGAAGCAGGACGACGGGAGCGAGCAGCTCCTCTTCGACACCACCTTTCATCGGCTCGATCTTCGCTACGTCCACCGCTTCGGGCCGGACGCCGAGCTGCGGCAGGCGGTGACGCTCGGGTGGGATCGCACGCGCCTGAGCGAGACGTCCTACGCGCGGGATCGCATGCTCTCGGCCCGCTCCGATCTCAAGGTCCGCCTCACCGACACCGCGGTGCTCCGCGCCGGCATGGATGCGGTGCTCGACGACGACAGCGTCGATCTCACCTCCGGCCCCGGCGACGAGAACTTTCAATCGGCCTTCGTCTCCCGGATCGATCTCGCGGTGGGCGCGCGCGCCGACGTGGTCTGGCAGGTGACGCCGCGCTTCGAGGTCACCCCCGGCCTGCGCCTCGATCTCTATGGATCGCGCGGAGGCACCGCGGTCGGCGTCGATCCTCGCCTGGCGAGCCGCGTCACGGTGCGGCCCTGGCTGCGGCTCATCTCGGCGATGGGGATCGCCTCGCAGCCGCCGAGCTTCATCCTCCCCGGCCCGGGGTTCACGCTCGGGCTCCAGGGCGGGCTCCAGCAGAGCGCGCAGTCGAGCCTCGGCGTGGAGGTGGATCTGCCCGAGGACATCCAGGCCACGGTCACCGCGTTCCACAGCGCGTTCTTCAACATGACCGACGCCCTCGGCACCGCGCCGCCGAGCCCGGACGACTTCTCGCAGAGCTTCACCCAGCGCACGCGCGGCTCGGGCACGGGGCTCGAGGTCACCCTGCGGCGCCGCCTCACCCGCAAGCTCGGCGGGTTCCTCTCCTACACGCTCTCGCGCTCCAACCGTGAGGATGTCCGCAAGGTCGTCGCCAGCGTCGATCCCCTCAAGCTCGACGTCTTCGCGTCCCACACACCGTCGACGTTCGATCGCGCCCACGTGCTCAACCTCGCCCTGAGCTACGACTTCGGGCGGGGCTACCGGGCGGGCGGGCGCTTCGTCTTCTACACGGGCTACCCCTACGCGACGAAGGGCCCGTTTCCGAGCTTCGTGCCCATCATCCACGACGATCGCCTGCCCCCGTTCTACCGCCTCGACGTGCGCCTCGAGAAGAAGTGGACGCTGAGCCGCCGCGCCTGGCTCTCCCTGGTGCTCGAGGTGCAGAACGCGACGCTGAACAAGGAGACCGTGGGCCGCGACTGCGACCGCGGCTTCTGCGAGGACAGCACGCTCGGCCCGGTGACGCTCCCCAGCCTCGGGCTCGAGGGCGGGATCTAGGAGCCTGGTGCTTTTCGCCGACGGCTCCTGGTCGGTTGCGAGGGGGCTGCTCCGCGGGCGCTCGGTGGGCCGGCCGCTCGGCCGCTCGACATCATTGATGCTTCGGCGCTGTGGGGCGTCCGGCGCGGCCGTGGTAGCGTCCCCGCCCCCTCATGCAGCTTGGCAATATCGCGCTCGACGGCGCTCAGGGCTCCGGACTCCTCGTCTCTGCGGCGGCTGTGGCTGCGCTCTACTTCGCGGCTCGCAGCTCGGAGGGCCGCTCGCGGGCCCTCTTCACGGGGCTCACCATCCTCGGGCTGGCCGCGGGCACCATCTACTGGGTCGGCATGCTCGCCCCCAACGTCGAGGTGGCGATCAACGTCCTCAAGGCCCTCACCGCGCTCACGGCGACGGCCTGCGTCTTCTACGAGGGCGACCGCGCCCGCCGGCACCGCCCCCTCGCCGAGCGCTGGAAGAAGTTCGTCGGCATCACCCTCGGCGTGACGGCGATCCTCCTTTATTTCAACGGGTTTCGCGGCATCTACGTCAAGCTGTGGCACCGCCACGATCAGTACCACTACTACTTCGGCGCCAAGTATTTCCGCGAGCTCGGGTACGACGGCCTCTACAAGTGCACCGTCGTCGCGCAGGACGAGCTCGGCAAGGTCACGGAGACGATCGACGGCCGCAAGGTGACGATCGACATGAGCGCCGAGGCCCGCTCCAAGGATCGCAAGATCCGCGACCTCAGCGGCGACAACCTGCTCATCCCCGCGACCTACGCGGTCGAGCACCCCGAGGAGTGCAAGGCCCGCTTCACGGAGAGCCGCTGGTCCCAGTTCAAGCGCGACATCGACTTCTTCCGCTTCTCGTGCGCCACCGAGAAAGACTACTGGGAGGGCATGCAGAAGGACCACGGGTACAACCCGCCGCCGGTGTGGACCGCGACGGGCCACCTGGTCGCCAGCCTGCACGACGCGAGCCTGGGCTTCATGCAGATCCTCGCCGCCATCGACGAGGTCTACCTGCTCGGGATGTTCGTCGGCATCTTCTGGGCCTTCGGCTGGCGCGTCTTCTCCGTCGCCGCGATCCTCTGGGGCTGCCAGGCGTCGGCGGCGAACTCGTGGACGATCGGCGCGTTCCTGCGGCAAGACTGGCTCTTCTGGTTCGTCATGGCCGGCTGCTTCGCCCGCAAGCGCTTCTTCAAGCTGGCCGGCGCGGCGATGGTCTACTCCGCGCTCCTCCGCGTCTTCCCCGGCCTCGCCGTCGTCGGCTGGCTCGTCGTCGCCGGCGCGTACCTCGTCAAGCACCGCCGCATGCGCCGCGATCACGTGCAGGCGCTCATCGGCGGCACGCTCGCGGCGATCGTCCTCATCGGCGGCAGCGTCGCGCTCATCGGCCGCGACTCGTACAAGCAGTTCGTGAGCCGCATCGAGCTCCACGACAAGATCCCGCTCACCAACCACATGGGCCTGCGCGTCCTCGTCGGCCACCGGATGGAGTGCCTGATCCCGGGCTTCCCCGGCTGCGAGGCCAAGGCCTCCGGGCGGATGAAGTTCGTGAAGGACGAGTCCGCGCGCGACCCGTTCGAGAAGTGGGGCAACATGCGGAACGAGCGCTACGCGCGCTACAAGCCGCTGGCCTACGCCTTCATCCTGGCGACGTTCGCGCTCTTCGTCGCGGTGGTACGGCGGATCAAATCCCTGTGGCTGGCGCAGGCCCTCGGGCAGATCTGGATCATCCTGCTCAGCCAGCTCACGAGCTACTACTACGCGTTCGTGATCATCGCCGCCCCCGCCACCCGCGTCCGCCGCGACCTCGAGGTGTGGCTCTTCGGCTTCGCGACGTTGACCCAGTTCATCTGGCTGAGCTTCGGCTACTACGACGACCGCCACGCGGTGCTCACCCTGCTCACGCTGGTGCTCGCCAACTTCCTGATCCTGTCGTTCGCACCGAAGCGCTGGTTCCAGCGCCGCGGGGCGGCGGCGGAGCCGAAGGCGCCTGTGAAGCCGGCGTGATGACGACGCGCGCGGTGACGCTCTCGAGGGCGTCGCCGCGGCGGGGGGATCGTTGCTGCTCAAACGAATGAGCGACGATCGTTGCTGCTCAAACGAATGAGCCGCTCGCGACACGTGGAGGGGCGACCAGCAGGGCGCCCTCCGGCTCCGGCTCTCAACGCACGAGGAAGGCCGGATACCGGCAAGGCGCGCTCCGATCTCTTCGAGACGGTGTCAGCGCAGCCAACAAAGGCGCGCACAGCGCGCCTGGGGTTTGGGGCCGCTTGCGGCCCCATCGAGACGGACAAAGGCGCGCACAGCGCGCCTGGGGTTTGGGGCCGCTTGCGGCCCCATCGAAAACTGAAAACTGAGGGTGAGTAACGGGGCTTGAACCCGCGACACCTGGATCCACAATCCAGTGCTCTACCAACTGAGCTATACCCACCACGCCCGCGCACCCGAGGGTGACGAGGGACCGGCATCATACCCATCTCGCTCTCTCTTGCAACAACATCGAGCGGGCGATCGAGCGCGGCCCTCTAGATACCCGGCCACCAGCGCTCCGCGACCGCCTTCGCCGCAGCCACCTCTTGCCGGTGCACCGCGCTCGCTTCGCCGGCGATGGCCGGGCTCTCTCCGCGCGTTACGCCCTGGATCGTCGCGGCGAGGGACACCTCGATCGCCGTGAGGTCGTAGCCGCCCTCGAGCACGATCCCCACTCGGCCCTTCCCGCTCGCGGCGGCCACGCGCGACAGCGCCGCGGCCATGTGAGCGTAGCCCGACGCGGTCAGGCGCATCGACGCCAGCGGGTCGCGCTCGTGGGCGTCGAAGCCCGCCGAGATCAGCACCAGCTCCGGCGCGAACTTTCCCAGCACGGGGAGGATCAGCTCTTCGAAGGCGAGCGCGTAGACCGCGTCGGTCGCGCCTTCGGAGAGAGGGACGTTGAGGGTGAAGCCCGCGCCGTCTTCCTGGCCCACCTCCTCGCGCGCGCCCGAGCCCGGGTAGAGCGGCGCCTCGTGCAGCGACACGTAGAGCGCGCGCGGATCGGTCCAGAGAATGTTCTGCGTCCCGTTCCCGTGGTGCACGTCCCAGTCGATGATCGCCACGCGCGAGAGGCCGTGATCCAGCGCCCAGAGCGCGCCCACCGCCGCGTTGTTCAGCAAGCAGAAGCCCATGCCCTGGTCGCGCGTCGCGTGGTGGCCCGGCGGACGCGGTAAGGCCACGCCCGACTTCACCGACGAGTCCGCGAGCAGCGCCTCGACCAGCGCGATCGTCCCGCCCGCCGCGCGCCGCGCTGCGGCAACCGACTGCGGCGCGAGGTACGTGTCCGCGTCGAGCGCCGCGTAGTGCCCGGCGAGCCCGGCGAGCTCGGCCAGGTAGCGACGATCGTGCGCTCGCTCGAGGTCCGCGTCGCTCGCGTCGCGCGCGGGCAGAGCAATCGCTTCGATGCCGGAGTGCTCCACGCCGCGCCTCGCCGCGCCGAGCCTCTCCGGTCGCTCGGGGTGGTAGCCGCGCGAACGATGCGCCTCGAACAGAGGATCGCTCACGACGTGAGCTCGTGCGGGAGAAGTGGACATCGTGCGGGTGGGCTCCGGATCGAGCGGGCATCGTAGCGATCCCGGAACGTTGGTGAAGGTGTTGTGAGTCGCCCTTTGCGAATGATACCGTCGCCGCGGGTTTGGAGGGGGCTTCGCACGGCACGCCGAGCTTGGCCCGAACCCCGAGAGATTGCCCCACCAAGGAGGCGGCGCGGCATGCGCGGAAAGATCATCGCCGTATTTGCGGTCGTGGTTCTGGTCGTCGGAGGGCTCGGGTACGCGCTGACCCGGGCTGCTCTCGGCGACCTCTCCACCCCGGGGGAAGCTCCCCGAGCGCTCGCGGGCGCGTCCGCTCAGCTCCAGCTCGACGGGCTCGCGCTCGAGCGCTGGCTCGCCGGTCGCGGTGCGGATCCCAAGGTGCGGGAGCCCTTCAACGCCGCGCTCGCCAGCGCGCGCGCCGAGGCCGCGACGACGACCGCCAACAAGATCCGCGAGGCCGCAGGCGCCACGCCCGAGCTCGCCTCGCTCTCGATCTCGCTCGTCGCGATGGTCGACAAGAACGGCGTCGTCGTCGGCCGCAACCACTCGGTGCTGATGCGCGGCGATGATCTCAGCGCGGTCTACCCTTCGATCAAGAAGTCCCTCGCCGCGGGCGTCACCGGATCGGACGTGTGGGTCAACCGCTCGCGCAACGAGCAGATGCTCACCTCGTACGCGCCGATCCGCGACGCCGACGGCACGGTCCTCGGCGGCGTCATCGTCGGCACTTCGCTCAACGACGAGCGGCTCAACAACGCCAGCAACCGCACCAGCGGCCGCATCCTCGTCGCCGCCATCAAGGTGGGCGACGCGCTCGACATCGTCGCCAAGACCGCGGGCGCCACGCCCGATCTCGTCGCCGCCCTCGTCGCCTCGCCCGCGAAGGACGCCGCGTTCCGCGCCCTCGGCGGCGCGCAGGTCACCGACATCGGCGGGCTCCCCAGCGACTACGCGGGCGCCGCGCAGTCGCTCGACGGCTACGGCGACGGCCACCGCCTCGTCCTCCTCGCGATCACCAGGCCGCAGGGCCCGGCGCTCCTCGCCACGCTGGTGTGGCCGGCCCTCGGCGCCGTCGCCCTCGGCCTCATCCTCGTCCTCGCCGGCGCGTGGACGCTCGACGCGTACATCTCGCGCCCGATCTCGACGATGGAGGACGGCCTGCTGGCGATCATGAACGGCCGCACCGATCTCCGCTTCGAGATCGAGCACGCCGAGCTCGGCGGCCTGGTGTTCCGCCTCAACTCGCTGCTCAACCAGCTCTTCGGCGTCCAGGAAGACGAGACCGACGAGCAAGGTCGCCCCTCGCGCGCGCCGGCCGCCGCGTCCTTCCAGGACGCGCTCTCCGTCGACGAGCGCATGGCGGCCCTCTCCGCCGACGATCACGCCGACGCCGCCGCGCTGCGCGACGAGGCCGACGACGCGTACTACCCGCGGCTCTACCAGGAGTACATCGCGGCCAAGACCGGCCTCGGCGATCCCGTCGACCACATCACCGAGGAGGCCTTCACGGCCCGCATCAAGGTGAGCGAGGCCGAGACGGCGTCGAAGCACGGCAAGCCCGTCCGCTACAAGCTCGAGGTCCGCGGCAAAGAGGTCGTGCTCCTCGCGGTGCCGCTGGCCTGATCGACGCGGCGGGGTCCATCGGCCCCGCCGCATCGTCGCGCGGCTCTCAGCTCGGCCCGTCCAGCATCTCGGCGATCGACGCGGCGACGACGGCCTTCTCCAGCCAGCGCTCCAGGCGCGCCAGATCCTTCTGGGCGAGGATGCGAGCGCGCGCCCTCTTGGAAAGCTCGATGCCGCGCGCCTGAAGCACCGTCAGCACGGCTCGCGCAGTCGCTTCGGCGCGCCCCTGCTCCCGTGCATCCTCCCAGGTGCTGTGCATGATCATGATGAACTCCTGCTCCTCGGGGGTCTTGGCGGGTTTGTGCCCGAGCGCGTGCTGCAAGTTTAACAGTATCTGCTGCGCCACGACACGCTCATGCGCGTCCTCGGGCAGCGCTTTCAGGTCTTCGATCGCGTGCGCCAATAGCGGCCCCGCTGCCATGAGGCGGACGAGCAAGGAGGATCGATCGCGGGGCAGCTCGCTCGCCACGACGATGCCCACGCGGAGAACGTCCTCGCCGAAGAAATAGACGCCCGTCGGCCAGCCAGGGGCGGGCTCGAGCTTGAGCTTGAGCACCAGCGCGCTCGGCTTGCTGGCAGCGATGATCCAGAGATAGGGCTCGACCAACGCTCCAGGGAGCTGCGAGCTCGTCGTCCGCTTCCTGGCGCGCTCTCGCTGCTGCCAGAAGGCGAAGTGCTTCGCCAAGCAGGCACGAAGCTCCTTCGCATCGGGCGCATGGCCGTAGATCTCGATCAGACAGAGGACGGCCGCGATCCGTCCCAGGAGGCCGAGACGCTCGCGCTCGGCGGCGCGCGCTGGATCGGGCTCGTGGCGGAGGTCGGCGTGCTGGGTCTCTGGAGAGATCTCGTCATGGGTCATCGTGGCGCCGGAGGGTCCGAGAGCTTCCTTGCCGATCTGCTTGGCGAGCTGATCGAAGCGGTTGCGCATGACCACCCATCGACACGACGCGAGCGAAAGTTGCGTCCCCCGTATCGATTGGATCTCGCGCCGCGAAGACCGCCTGATCATCCGGCCCGCCGTGCATGGAGCCGACCGCCGAGGCCGCGAGCGCCATGGCGCCGTCGTGACGCTCAGGCCGGTTCGGCTTACCATCCAGCCCGCCCGCGCACCCACGCGCTGATCCACGCCGGCTCGAGAAACCTTGGCCCGAAGAGTCCCGCCCCCGGATTTTCGCTACGTCTCTCTCCTCCCCGGCCCCTCGTCGGCGGCGGTCAGCCTCGCTGCGGGCACGGTGGGGCTCGGCGCCGTCGCCGCGGCGCTTCATCGCGTCGGCCATCACCCCGTCGCTCTCGGCCTCGCGCTGGGCCTCGCCGGCGCGGCGTCGGCGGCGCTCCTCCTCGCGCGCGGCGGGCGCAGCGACCTCGGCGCGCGGCAAGTGGCGATGGTGATCGTCCCCTGGGGCGTGATCGTCGAGCCCGAGACCGCGCCGCGGATCCTGCGCTGGCCGGCGATTCGCAAGGTCAGCGTCCTCGTGTCGCACGTGATGGAAGGCGGGACGCCGTCCGTGGTCTCGAGCACCGTGGTGATCACCACCGATCGCGATCTGCTCTCCGGGCGCACCCTGGGGCCCGTCGGCCTCGAAGGGCTGACCGCGAACCTCGACGGCTACGCCGAGGAGGCCGCGCGCCTCGTCGCCGGTGATCTCGGCGGGAACGAGCCCTGCGGCGACGGCGCGATCGAGCCGGTGATCGCCGAGCTCCTCCGCCGCGCCGAGGCGCTGTGCTCGACCTCGCAAGGCGCCGCGGAGCTCGAGCTTCCTCCCGGACATTACCGGTCGTTCTCGTCGCGCGCGGCCTCGCCGGAGACCGTGACGATCCTCCGCGCCGCGCTCGAGTCGCACGAGTCGCCGGCGGATCCTCGCCCGCTCGCCGCGCTCGTCGCCGGGCGGCTCGGCGCGCGCGAGCTCTTGCCCGAGCTGATCCGCCTCGCCGTCTCGCCGCACCCGATCGCCGCCGCCGCCGCCAAGGCCGCGGCGCTCCGGCTCGGCGCCGCCCAGAGCCGCGCTGGCGCCATCGACGAGGTCTCGAGCTTCCTGTTCGAGGAAGATCACGAAAACCTCGAACGTTGGACGGCCTCCGCCGGTTGAACCGCGGAATTTGCGGCCACCGCCTCCATCCTGCTACGGCTCATGGGGCGAGCGATCCAGGTCAACCTCCTTTTCCCCGAGCTGATGCGACGAACAACCTCTCTCCTCGGCGTGTCCATCGCGGCTCTGATCACGGGCTGCGCAGAGCATCGCGTCGCCGGTCCGCCGCCGGCCGAGAGCACGTCGCGCCCGTTTCCCGGCCTGGAAGCGTCAGCGCCCGCGGACATCGCGCTCCTGCCCGGGGCGACGCCCGAGGCCGCCGGCGCCGCGTCGCGCCCGCTCACCCCCGCGGAGATCTCCTGGATCGAGGCCGTCCGGCTCGAGCGCTGGAGCGACGCCGGCCCGCGGATCGACGCGCTCCCCGACGGCGATCGCGCCAAGCCGGAGATGCGCTACGTGCGCGCCCGCGCGGCCATCGGCGCGGGCGAAGCCGCGCAGGCGCTCCCCTTGCTCGCCGGCCTCGAAGCCTTGCTCCCGCTCCTCGCGGCCGACGTGGCGCGCTGGCGCGCCGAGGCTCAGCTCGTCGCCGGGCCCTACGCCGACGCGGCCGCGTACTTCGCCAAGTCGAC
>FSTQ01000143.1_pt1 | contig 15387 bp, 9 predicted proteins | sample 1637281 | NCBI WGS metagenome assembly FSTQ01 (sample SAMEA3914818, study PRJEB12502) | metagenome | biome: forest; material: soil | place: Canada | collected 2010-06-26 | depth 0.1 m
ACATCCTTCGTTCGCGCTTCGTCACCGCGCTGACGGACGAGACCTCGCCGATGTGACGAGGACTCGCGCCTTTCGACGAGAAGGCGCTCGCCGCGCTGCCCGTCTCCATCGCGACGATCAACGTGTGGAACCGGCTCAACGTCGCGACTCGGCAGGTGGCCGGCGCGACTCGCTGGGACGGCTGATTCTACGTCGGGCGAGCGACGCTCTTCAGGAGATCGTAAAGCTGGCTCGAGATGGGCGTGGGCGAGTCGACCCGCTCGGCCGTGCGCTTGAACAACCCCAGGTCCTTCAGCGGGATCTGACTCTGCATGAACGGCGCCGTCTTCTCGGCGATCATCTTGCCGTAGCTCTGATAGATGGGAGCAGGGAACAACGTCGTCGTCAGCATATCGACGACCGCTCTGGGGTCGACTCCGCTCTTGTCCGCCATCGAGAGCCCCTCGTTGAGGGAGCGCGCGGCGGAGATGATCAGGAAGTTGCCCACGAGCTTGACCACCGTCGCCGCGCCGACGGCCTCGCCGAAATCGAAGATGCCCTGTCCGCCCATGGCCTCGAGGAGCGGCCGAACGCGGTCCTTGGCCGACTGCGCGCCGGCGACCGGAATCCACAGCTTCCGGGCGACCGCCGCCTCGGGTCGGCCGAAGACGGGAGCCTCGACATACGCACAGCCCTGCCGTGCGTGCAGCGCCGCGAGCCGCTGGGCCGTTTCAGGCAACACCGTGCTCATCGAGAGGTGAACGCCGCCGGGCCCGAGCCGCTCGAGGAATCCATCGCTCGTGACAACGCTCTCCAGCGCCGCGTCGTCCCACAGCACGGTGACGACGACTCCCCCGGTCGTCACCGCGTCGACCGGCCGCGCCGCCGGATGTGCGCCCCGCGCGACGAGCGGCTCCGCCTTGCTCGCCGTGCGGTTGTAGACCCGGAGCGAATGCCCCGCGTCGACGAGGTTGGTCGCCATGGGCAGGCCCAGAAGGCCCAGCCCGATGAATCCGATCGCTTCACTCATCTCGATGCCTCCGCGAACGTGTTGACTGATGCTGTCAAGGCGGAGGGCAGGCCACCGGCTTGGTGTCCACCACCAGATCATCGATCCACACGTCGAGGGGCGCGTTCATCGCATGGAAGCTCCAGGCGCCGACGAAGAGCTGAGTGATGGCAGGCCCATACCAGGGGGAGGTGACCGAGGTGGGCGGGACACAGCCGTTGCCGTGATCGTCGACGGACAGGATCGGGTCCACCGCGCCGTCCTTGTACATGCGCAGCTTGCGAGCCACCGAGTCCATCTCGAAGGAGATGCACGCCCACTCCGAGGGCATCGACGTCTTGCTCTGGGACGAGCAGTCGTGGAAGCCGTCGCTTCCCTGGGCCTCGAGCCCGTAGACGAAGCTGTAGGTGTTGACTCCGTTCTTCGGCAGCGAGCTCATGATGTAGGAGGCGTTGCGGCCGACGGCGGGCGAGCTCGGCTCGGCGTCGCCGTTCACGCCGAAGAAGGTCCAGTGGACGCTCGTGCCGTTGGGGTCGATGTACATCATCATCCGCCCGTAGACATGAGCCGGCTTGTTCGCGAAGATCGGCTGATCGCCGTCGGCGAAGAGCCGGCCGCCCGCGGTCACGGTGTTGTCGATGTGCACGTGGAGCGCGTTCGTGCCGGACACCTTGTGCATACCGTCGAGGCCCATGGAGGCGCCCTGGTTGAGCGCGGCGTGCCACGGGCCGAGCTTCTGCTTGTCGGCGATCGCCGTGACCCCGGCGTAGTCGTCGAACTTCTCGCAAAAGAGCGCGGTGTCACAGGGATCGAGGGGGCCCGCGTCGGTGCCGGCGTCCGATGCGCCGTTGCCGCCGGAGCCGGCGGTCGCGCCGCCCGCGCCGCCCGCTGAGGTGGTCGCCGCAGTTCCGGTCGAAGCTCCAGAGCTCGAGCTCGCACCGCCTGTGTTGTTGCTCGTGCCCGCGGTGCCGCCGCCGCCACCGCAGCTCGTCAGCGCGGTCACGCCGCAAATCAAGAACCCGGTACAACTCGATCGGACGAAGCTGCGCATGACGAACCTCTTGTGTTGGTTATCCGTGCCTGGCGTTCCTGGATCGGCCTCGCTCGTCTTGACGTCTACACCATCTCGCCCGGCTGCGGCGTCCGGCGATCGCCTTGACAAGCTGGACCGCGGCGGCTCTCCTCGTCCCCGATATGCTCGGTGAAGACGCCACACGCCTCGTCCTCGCGCTGATCTCGCTCACCGCCGCGTGTGGCCCCGCGGCCTCGCCGGAGGTGCCGGTCGCTGTCATCGCCCCCGCCTCCGCTGCGCCGTCAACGGTGGTGGAGGTCTCGCCGCGCAGGGACGGCGCGCCGGACGCGCAGGTGGCTGCCTCCGGCGATGATCAGGCCGAGCCGGACTCGCGCGCGCCGACGGCCGAGGTCGCCGCCCCGGCCAAGGCCCCGCGCGGGCCGCGCGCCGCCACGCTCGAGGCGCTCCGCTTCCCGCCTGCGCGGAGGTCGCCGCGGATGCTAGCTCTCCTCTCCACCGAGCTGCGAGGGCTCGTGGCGCTCGTCAACTCCGCTCCTCGCTTCACCCCTGATCGGCCAAAGCTGATGCGCCGGATCGCCGACGACTACGTGGAGCTCGAGGCCACGGGGATCCGTGACGGCAACGACAAGGTCGCCGCCGACGCGCGGAGCGAGGCCATCAAATACTACGCTGCTCTCTACAAGGAAGCGCCGCTGTTCTGCGTCGGCGCGAGCGCGCAGCCCCCGGTGAGCGACGCCGGCTGCGCGGACGAGGTCCTCTATTACCTCGGCTACGAGTACGAGCGCGCGGCGCAGCTGATGGACGTTCGCAAGACCTATTACACGCTGCTCAAGAGCTTTCCGACGTCACCCTATATCCCGGACGTGTACCTCGCCTTCGGCGAGCTCTTCTTCCGGGAGGCGGCGTCCGATCCCTCGAAGTGGCCGCTCGCGGAGCAGAGCTACCTGGAGGTGGTCAAGTATCCTCCGCCGGACAACGACGTCTATGGCTATGCCCTGCTCCGGCTCGGCGCCGTCAACGAGAGCCAGGGCAACGTGAAGCACGCGCACCTCGTCTATTACAAGCTCCGGAAGGAAGCCGCCGCGCACCCGGACTGGGATATCTTCACGGTGCCAGCGGGCCTCATCCCCGTGGGCGCGCCGTGATCGTGCGAGGGTGGTCGTTCGATGATGGCTGTCCCGGCTCGGCTTCGTTCGACTCGGCACGACGGTGCCGTACCTTTACGAGGGGTAGGGAACAGCATGGGTGCCTTGCGCCCCTGGAAGGGACCGCCGCGCTGTTCGATGTGGGCCGGGCGCTCACGGAGGCTCCGCTCGTGAAGAAGTATGCGCTCGCGCTCCTCACCAATGCATCGACGCCTCCGGAGGCGCTGGGCGTCCGCGCGCTCTGGCGGGCCGTCGAGACCTTCGGCGCGCCGCTGGCAAAGAAGATCACCAGCGCTCAACTCGCCGTGGCGCTGGCCAACAACACAGGCGGGCGCACGAGCTTCCTGTTTGCCCTCGCCGCCAACCTGGTTCAGCTGGCGCCCAGGGTCCATAAAGGTGCCCTCCGCGCCGTGACCGAGATGTGGCTCGCGAGCGTGAAGGAGATCGACTCCACTGTCCTCGACGCGTTGAGCAAACGCACCAAGGAGGCCGAGGTGGCCTGGCCGCACATCGTCCGCCTCCTCGAGCACGATCCGAAGAATGCGGCCCTCTACCGCTCCGAGCTGCTCCCGGTGCTTCACAAGCTCGGTGCGCCGCCCGCAGAAGCGAAGAAGCGGCTCGCGGCGCTGTGCGCGAAGCGGGCAAAGGCCCTGGGCCCGCTCCTCCAGGGCTTGTCGAAGATCGCCGGCGTGAGCGGTCGGTGGAGGCGAAGAGCTTCCTCGCCTTCCTGTCGAAGTCCAGGTGACGCGCTCCTCACCGCTCGAGTTACGCCCCTCGCCTGGGCACATGTGGAGAATATCGATGCTAATGTCGCCTTCCCGCCGCTCCGCGCTCCGCTCTTCGCTCCTCGCTGCCCTCGCCTTGGCCTCGCCGGCCTCGCTCGTGGCCTGCGCTCGCGTCGAGCCCCCGCAGGCGCAGTCCGCGCCCGCGGCGCCGACGGCCGCGGGGCACTCGATCGATCTCGCCGCCATGGATCGCGCGGTGAAGCCGGGCGCGGACTTCTTCCTCTACGCGAACGGCGCCTGGGAAGCGAAGGCGCAGATTCCGCCTGATCGCCCGCTGACAGGCGTGTCCGTCCGCGTGACCGAGGAGGTGGAGCGGCGCACGCGGGGCCTCCTCGAGGAGGCGTCGAGCTCCGGAGCGCAGGCCGGAACGACGGCGCGGCGCATCGGCGACTACTACGCGAGCTACCTCGACGAGGCCGCGATCGAGGCGCGTGGCCTCGCGCCGCTTCAGCCGGCGCTCGAGCGCATCGCGAAGATCCAGGACGGGCGGGCTCTGGCCGGCTATCTCGGCGCCTCGATTCGCGCGGACGTCGACGCGCTGAACTCCACCAATTTTGCCACCGATCATGTCCTCGGCCTGTGGGTCGAACAGGATCTCAACGATCCTTCGCGGTACGCGCCTTACCTCCTTCAAGGCGGCCTCGGGATGCCGGACCGGAGCTACTATCTCGATGCGTCGCCGCGGATGGAGGGGCTCCGCAAAGCGTACGTCCTCCACCTCGCGACCATGCTGGGGAAGGCGGGGATCGCCGATCCCGAGGCGAAGGCGGGGCGGGCGTTCGCGCTCGAGATGAAGATCGCCGCGGCGCACGCGAGCCGCGCGGACTCGGCGGACGTGACGAAGGGCAACAACCCGTGGGCGCGCGGCGTGTTCGCCGCCAGCGCGCCGGGGATGGACTGGGATGCGTTCTTTGCGGCCGCCGGGCTCGATCACCAGGTCTCGTTCATCGTCTGGCATCCAGCCGCGATGAAGGGGCTCGCCGCGCTCGTGAAGGACGAGCCGCTCGAGGTGTGGAGAGATTACCTCACGGCGCGCGCCGTCGATCACGCGGGCCGCTTTCTTCCCAAGGCCCTCGCCGACGAGAGCTTCGCCTTTTACGGGAAGGCCCTCCGCGGCACGGAGACGCCGCCGCCCCGCTGGCGAGCCGCGTGCAACGCCACGACCGACGCGCTCGGCCAAGCGGTCGGCAAAGCCTACGTCGAGCGCTATTTCCTGCCGGAGACGAAGCGCGCTGTCGAAGCGATGGTGGCCAACATCCTCGCCGAGTTCGGGCGCCGCATCGACGCGCTCACCTGGATGTCGCCGGCGACCAAGGCGAAGGCCAAAGAGAAGCTCGCGACGTTGAAGATCGGTGTGGGCCACCCGGAGGTGTGGCGTGACTACTCCGCGCTCTCCGTGGCGCGCGACGACGCGCTGGGCAACTTCGAGCGCGCGGAAGCCTTCGAGTATCGGCGCAACCTCCTCAAGCTCGGGCGCGCCGTCGACCGGGACGAGTGGAGCATGGTGCCGCACATCGTCAACGCCGTGAACATGCCGGTGCGCAACGCGATCCACTTTCCCGCGGGGATCCTCGCGCCGCCGTTCTTCGATCCGGGCGCGACGGCGGCCGCCAACTACGCTTCCATCGGGGCGATCATCGGCCACGAGATCAGCCATTCGTTCGACGACCAGGGGGCGAAGTTCGACGCTCGCGGCCGCTTCACGGACTGGTGGACACCGGAGGATCTCGCCCACTTCGAGGCTTCGGGCGCGGCGCTCGCGGCGCAGTACAGCGCGTACAAACCCTTCCCGGACGCGGCCATCAACGGAAAGCTCACGCTGAGCGAGAACATCGCTGATCTCGCCGGCCTCTCGGTGGCCTACGACGCCTGGCGCGCCTCGCTCGGCGGGGCCCCCGCTCCGTTGCAGGACGGGCTCTCCGGTGATCAGCAGTTCTTCCTCGCCTTCGCGCAGAGTCGGCAGACGAAGATGCGCGATCAGACGCTGCGCTCGCGGCTGGCGACAGACGGGCATGCGCCGTCGCACTGGCGCGCGTTGACCGTACGGAACATCGACGCGTGGTATGCCGCCTTCGACGTGGCGCCGAGCGATCCTCTCTTTCTGGCGCCGACCGCGCGCGTCCGCGTCTGGTGAGCGCGGGTATCCGCGGCGATCTGAGCGCGCTTCGACGCCGCGCGCCTATTTGCCGGCCGGCGCCGAGGTCGGCGGGCCGAAGACCTCCACGCTGTCGAGCGCGGAGACCACGGCCTGATCCTTGACTGTCACGCTCCCGAGCGTGGAGACCGGGTATTGCTCGACCCCGGCGTACGTGCCAGTTCGACCCTCCTTGAGCGCGTCCCCGCTCAGGGTGGGGGAGGTGACGGTCACGACCTGGCGCTGCTCTTTCCCCGCGACGACGCCGGGCACGCCGCGCTCGACCCGGTCGCCGCCCGTCTCCTTCATGTGCTTGTCCTCGGCGTCTTTACGGGCCTTTTCCAGAGCCTTCTTCTGCTTGTCGATCGCGCCTTTGACGTCGCTCTGGTACTGCTTGAAGGCCGGATCGTCCTTGTACTTGTCCATCGTCGAGCTCAGCGAGCTCTGCGACGAGACGTTGCTGTACGGCTCTCCCTTGTTCTCCGCCAGCCAGCCCGCGTACTGCGTCTGCTCGTTGTCGAGCCGCGCGCCCTGGGGCAGCTCCAGCCCGCCTGTGAGGTTGCTCGGGTTCTTGGAGACGACATCGACGCTGGTCATGCCGCTGGCCGTGTTCGGATCGAAGCTGGTGTCGCCGAGGTTTTGCCCCGTCTGGATGTTGATCTCCGCCGCGGAGCTGCCGCCGGGCTTGGCGTCGATGACGCGGGCGTAGCGGAGCGGGTTCGCCGCGTCGCCGACGCGCACGAAGGAGCCGAGGCCGGCGTCGACGCCGCCGCGGGCGACGATGCCGGGCTCCTTCTCCGGGTCCACGAACGCCTCGGTCTTCGAGTCGCCGATGCCCTTGCCCTTGGGGATCGTGCCGGCCTTCTTGTCGGCGGCGGTGTACCTCGTCACGTACGACACCGAGGTCCGCGGCTGCCAGCCGGTGTCGTAGATCAGCTTGTTCCCGAGGTGCTTCATCATGCCGAGCGACGAGGGCAGCCCGCCCTTCGCGCTCGAGTAGCCCTGCGCCCCGATCAGCTGCGAGAACGCGCTCGAGTCGGCCGGCTTCGTCGCGTCGGCGCCCGTCCAGTTCCTGTCGTTGAGGAACTTGGCAGCGTTCTGCATGGATTTGTCGCCTGTTTGCAGCTTCCCGAGCACCTCCTTGCGCCACTCGTCCATGGAGCTGCCTGATTTTTCGGCGGACTTCTGCTCCAGCCGCTCGACGGTCATCCCCTCGGCCTGGTGAGCGATCGCGAGATTGGCCATGGGCGACGAGACTACCGATCTCGAGGCGGAGCGGGCTCCAGAATCGCGCCTCATCGACGCGATCGAGACCGTCGACCGCGCCCGCGACGCAGGATAGGCTGGCGGCCCCGCCCCAGCGACCATGGCAATTTACTACGTCAACGAGGCCTCGTTCGAGCTCCCCGATCTCGCGGTCGCGGATCGCACCGTTCATGTCCTCGAGCTCGGCGGCGGCGCCGTCCCCGGCCTCGGCCTCATGCTCGCCCGCGCGCCGTTCCCCGTGGGCAAGAGCCTGCGCGATCTGGTCAAGGCCCACACGGATCAAGAGCGGCTCACCCTGCGATCGTGGTCGCTGCTCTTCGAGCGCGAGGGCGACCTCGACGGCCAGCCGATGATCGAGCTCGGCACGCGCTGGAAGGGCGCAGAGGGGATGGTCTACCAGAGGCAGGCGCACATCGGCCTCGACGAGGTGGTGCTGCTCCTCGTCGGCAACGGCCCGCTCGAGGAGCGCGAGCGCACCGACGCGCACGTGGAGCGGGCCCTGTCGACGATGAGTCTGCGGCGCGAAGGTTGATCCGGGGTCAGCCCGGCTTCGTGGCCTCGATCAGGATGCAGTGTGGCCGGTCGACGTAGCGGCGCCATCGGGCGTCGTCTCGCTTGCCGGCGCCGGGCGCGACGGACAGGGGCACCACGCGCACGTCCACGAGGCCCGCTTCGCGCAGCGAGACCAGGAGCGTGCCCCAGCTCCACCGATAGGCGGTGATGCCCGCGCTCCAGGCCTCGCCCAGCCACAAAGCGAACGTGAGCTCCTGCCCATCGACAGGCTTCGCCGGGACGTCCACGCGGACGCCGAAGGGGACGTAGTACTCCGGATCCGGCGGGAGATCGGGGTTGAGCGCGAAGGTGATGAAGCGACCTCCGGGCGCGAGGTGGCGCGCGACGGCGCGGCACATCCCGGCGAGCTGCGCGCGCGAGGCGGCGTAATGGAGCAGGTACACCGCGAGGACCTGGTCGAAGACCTCCCCGAGCGAGAGGACGGCGGCGTCCTGCGCCTGATACGCGGCGCCGAGCGGGCGCTGTGCCTCCTCTTCGCGGGCGACGCGCAGCATGTCCTCGGACAGGTCCACGCCCAGCACGCGCGCGGCCCCGCGGCGCAGGAGGGCCCGCGTGTAGTGGCCCGTGCCGCAGGCGACCTCGAGGATGGAGCGCCCGCGCACGTCGCCGAGCAGCTTCAGGATGGAGTGTTCCTCGATGGGGATGCGAAACGATAGTGAGGAGAAGGTTCGATCATAACTGTCGGCGATGTCTCGGTAGCTCTCGTCCATGAATCCTCCTGCGGCGAGCGCCGCCCGCCATGAGACATGGGGAAGGGGAGCGCACACTATCCAGGCTGTGCGGCGCATTACCACATCCTCGCCCACCTCTCGACGCCGATTTCGGGAGCGATGGATACCGTCCTTGCGAGAACGCGCTCTTCCCCGTGAGCTTCGCCGTGGCCTGATCCCCAAGCGCCTTGCTCGCGTCGAAGGCGCCGCGCTCGACAACACTCGTGCTCTCCACGACTTGATACATCCCATCCCCCGGACTCGAGCTCTCGCCGGAGGACCAGACAAGTCAGATGATGGTTGACTGTGAGCAGCGTTGATCGCGTCGAGGGCGCCAAGGCAGCGCTGCGTCCTGCGTGAGGGGAGCGTCGTCACGTCCAGATCGCGCGCCGTTCGATGCTGGGTGTGCCCGTGCGACGACAGCGCTTCGTTCACACAGACTGCCAGCTTGCGCTGCACCCGGCGGCATCTCGCGTGGTATGCAGCTTGCTCACGCGGCGCGGATGCTCTCCCGACGCGCCCCCGCGCATCCACTCACCACCGCGCTCCTCGCCGCCGTCGCCTTTGCCGCCGCCGGTTGTCAGATCTCGCTCCCCTATACTCCGCGGCCGAGCCCTCGCATCCAGATCGTCGAGAGGCGGCTCGCGAAGAACGGCCAGCTCCACGATTTCAGCCACCTCGGCGCGCTCGTCAAAGGGAACCCCGCCGCCGAAGGCGAGGCGCGCGCCTACGCGTCCGCGGCCAACGTCGCGACGGCGCTCGACGTGGTCGGCGTCCTCACCGACCTCAGCGGTCTTGGCGTCGTCATCGGCGGAGCGGCCGCGCGGGACAGCTCGGCGGTGACCTTCGGAGTGACGCTCGCTCTCCTCGGCGTCGACTTCATGCTGTTCGCGAACTCCGCGTCGAGCCAGGCGCACGATCACGTGACGAACGCGGTCAACATCTACAACGACGGGCTGCCGCCCGAGGTGTTCGCCCCGAGGGCGCCGTGGTCCGTGCCCGCGTTGCCCGCGGCGGCGGGCACCGCGCTTCCGCCTGCGTATGCGCCTGCGCCTGGGCCCTGGCCCACGCCTGCACCTGCGCCCGCGCCTTCGCCTACGCCCGCCCCCGCGCCGCTGCCCGTACCGTAGGCCTACGCCGCTCCTGGTACGCGGCGCCCGGTCGCGAGCGGTTGACGCCAACGAGGGCGTGGTCTAGGACCACGGCCCGCAACGGAGTGCGTTAACCGCTGAAGACACCTTCGACTGTCACTCTGGCGAAGCCCAGTAATTCTTGCGCCTCGAAGCGCGCTGTCGCTGCCCCGGCGGAGCTGGTCTTCATCGCTTGTCGCCCTCGTCGCGCGGCGATCCTCTCAACGACGTCTGCGCCCTCGCGTGCGGTCTCGGCGCGAGGCCCGCGTGCGGGGCCGACGCGCCCGGCGCTCGACGTCGAATCCCGCGGGAATGCTGGCAAATTCCGCTTTGACAGCGCTATCCTGGCGCGTGGCGGTCCGGGGCTCGGCGGGGCGCGCTGCCTGATGTGGAGATCATGACCGTGCCGGCCCCCCGGGACGCCCCGTGGGCCCGCTTGGATCCCGAGGAGCCCAGATGAGCCGGAAGAACGTCGAAGACATCTATCCGCTGTCGCCGATGCAGCAGGGGATGCTGTTCCACACGCTGTATGCCTCCGAGGGCGGCGTCTACGTGGTCCAGCGCGCCTTCACCCTGCGCGGCAACGTGGATGTCGACGCCTTCGTCCGCGCCTTCCAGGACGTCACCGATCGCCACCCCATCCTCCGCACCGCCTTCGTGTGGGAGCGCCGCGAGCAGCCGCTCCAGGTCGTCCGCGAGAAGGTCCGCCTCCCTGTCGAGCAGCACGATCTCCGCGGCGCCTCGCCCGAGGATCAAGCCCAGCGCCTCGCCCGCTTCCTCGAGGCCGATCGCCGCCGCGGCTTCGATCTCGCCCGCGCTCCGCTGATGCGCCTCACCCTCTTTCGCCTCTCCGATCGCGAGGTCCGCTCGATCTGGAGCTCGCACCACATCCTCCTCGACGGGTGGTCGACGCCGCCGATCCTCAAAGAGGTCTTCACTCTCTACCAGGCCCACGCCGCCGGCAAAGAGGCCCACCTCGAGCGGCCGCGCCCCTACGGCGAGTACATCGGCTGGCTGCAAAAGCAGGATCCCTCCCGGATCGAGGCCTTCTGGCGCGAGCGCCTCCGGGGCCTCTCCGCGCCGACGCCCTTTGGGGTCGATCACCCTGCCTCTGGACCGGCCGAGATCATCGATCTCCGCGCCACCCTCTCGCCCGAGATCTCGAGCGCTCTCCAGGCCACCACGCGCCAGCACCAGCTCACGCTGAGCACGCTGATGATCGGGGCCTTTGGCCTCCTCCTCTCCCGCTACAGCGGCGAGGACGACGTGCTCTTCGGCGCCACCGTCTCCGGCCGCTCCCTCCCGGTGCCCGGGATCGAGAAGATGGTGGGGCTCTTCATCAACAGCCTCCCGGCGCGCGTCCTCGTCGAGCCACAGCGCCCGGTCATCGACTGGCTCCGCGCCCTCCAGGCCCAGCAGGCCGAGCTCCGCGACTACGAGCACAGCCACCTCGTCGTCATTCAAGGCCAGAGCGAGATCCCGCGGGGGACTCCGCTCTTCGAGAGCCTGGTGGTCTTCGAGAACTACCCGTTTGAAGAGTCGATGTTGCAGAGCCTCTCGGGCATCGAGGTCACCGACGCGAGGACCACGGAGGAGTCGAATTTCCCCCTCACCCTCGTCGGCTCCTTCCGCAGCAACCTCTTCTCGCTCCGCCTCAGCTACGATCGCAGCCGCTTCGAGGGCGCTGTCGCCGAGCGCATGCTCGGCCACCTCGTGACGCTGCTCTCGTCCCTCGCGGGCGATCCCGCGCGCCTCGTCGGCGATCTGCCCATGCTCGCTGCGGCCGAGGTGCAAACCCTCCTCGGCGAGCGGCGCGGCGGCTCTACGCCTTACCCCACCGAGGCCTTGATTCACGAGCTCGTCGCCGCGCAGGCCCTCCGCACGCCGGAGGCCACCGCGCTGGTCTTCGAGGGCCAATCGCTCACCTACGGCGAATTCGATCGCCGGACCAACCAGCTCGCCCGCGCTCTGCGCAAGCGCGGTGTCGGGCCGGAGGTGATCGTCGGCGTGTGCCTCGAGCGCTCGTTCGAGCTGGTGATCGCCCTCCACGCCGTCCTTCGAGCCGGCGGCGCCTATCTGCCCCTCGATCCCGAGTACCCCAGAGATCGACTGGCCTTCATGCTGGAGGACGCCGAGGCTCCTGTGCTCCTCACCCAGGCGCACCTCGAAGGCCTCCTCCCACCGCACGCCGCCCTCGTGCTCCGCCTCGACACCGACTGGCCGGAGATCGCCGGAGAGCCGGACTCCGGCCTCGATCGCGGCGCGCTCAGCCTCTCCAGCCTGGCTTACGTGATCTACACCTCGGGCTCCACCGGCCGCCCCAAGGGCGTCATGAACGAGCACGGCGGCATCCTCAACCGCCTGTCGTGGATGCAGGACGCCTACCGGCTCACCGGCTCCGACAGCGTCCTCCAGAAGACGCCGTTCAGCTTCGATGTCTCGGTGTGGGAGCTCTTCTGGCCGCTGATGTTCGGGGCCCGCCTCGTCCTCGCCCGGCCCGACGGCCACAAGGACCCACGCTACCTCGCCGAGCTCATCGCCGCGGAGTCCATCACCACGCTGCACTTCGTCCCCTCGATGCTCGCGGCCTTCCTCGACGATCACCAGCGCTCCTCCGCCGCTCCCTGCTGCCCGTCGCTCAAGCGCGTCTTCGCCAGCGGAGAGGCCCTGTTGCCCTCGATGGTCGACGGCTTCTTCGCTCGCTTCCCCGGCGCCGAGCTTCACAACCTCTATGGCCCCACCGAGGCGGCGGTCGACGTCACTGCGTGGGCTTGCGAGCCCGGCTCCTCGATTGTGCCCATCGGCAAGCCGATCGAGAACGTCCGCATCTACGTGCTCGATCCCCGCCGCGCCCTCGTGCCCGAGGGGGTCCGCGGAGAGCTCTACATCGGCGGTGTCCAGGTCGCGCGCGGCTACCTCAATCGCCCCGATCTCACCGCCGAGAGGTTCGTGCCCGATCCCTTCGGCGCCGAGGGCGACAGGCTCTATCGCACCGGCGACGTGGCCCGCTTTCTCCCGACCGGAGACCTCGAGTACCTCGGCCGCAGCGATCATCAGGTGAAGATCCGCGGCTTCCGGATCGAGCTCGGCGAGGTCGAAGCGGTCCTCGATCAGCACCCCTCCGTGCGTGAAGCCGTGGTCCTCGCGCGCGAGGACAGCCCGGGAGACAAGCGCCTCGTCGCCTACGTCTCTCCTCGCGGCGCGGCGCCGAGCGAGGCGGATCTCCGCGGCTTCGTGCGGGAGAAGCTCCCGGACTACATGGCTCCCTCCGTCTTCGTGATCGTGGAGGCGCTGCCCCTCACGTCGAGCGGCAAGGTCGATCGCCGGGCGCTCCCCGCGCCGGACAGCGCTGCTCTCTCCACGCGCCTCCACGTCGCTCCGCGCAGCCCCGTCGAAGAGGCCTTGGCCGGTCTCTTCGCCGAGGTCCTCAAGCTCCCGGGCAGCGACGTCGGCGCCCACGATGGCTTCTTCGAGCTCGGCGGCCACTCGCTCCTCGCCACCCAGGCGATCTCTCGCATCCGCGGCGCCTTCGGGATCGATCTGCCTTTGCGCGATCTCTTCGAGGCGCCCACGCCCGCCGAGCTCGCTGTCCGCGTGGAGCGCGCGCTCGGCGGCGCGGCGGCCAGGGGACTCCCGCTCTCCCGCCTGCCTATCGACGCGCGGGGAGGGGATCTCGAGCTCTCTTTCGCGCAGGAGCGCCTCTGGTTCCTGGCCGAGCTCGAGCCCACCGATCCTTCGTACACGCTCGCCTTCGTCCGCCGCCTCCGCGGCAAGCTCGATCGCGCCGCGCTGGCCCGCGCGCTCTCGGCGCTCGTCGTCCGCCACGAGGTCCTCCGCACCGTCTTTGCCACCCGAGAGGGGCGCCCCGTCGCCCGCGTGCTCCCCGCGACCGACGTCGCCCTCCCGGTCGTGAGCGTCGCCTCCTGGCCCGAGAGCGAGCGCGAGGCCGCGCTTCGCGACGAGATCGCCGCCGAGACTCAGCGGCCCTTCGATCTCGCGACCGGCCCGCTCCTCCGCGCCCGGCTCCTCGACGCCGGCGTGGACGATCATGTCCTCCTGGTGACGATGCACCACATCGTCTCCGACGCCTGGTCGCAGAGCGTGCTTAACCGCGAGCTCGGCGCGCTCTACGCCGCCTTCGCCGCGGGCGAGCCCTCGCCGCTTCCGGAGCTTCCCATCCAGTACGCCGACTACGCGGCCTGGCAGCGGCGCTCGCTCGAAGGGGCGGAGTCGGAGCGCCAGCTCGCCTACTGGAAAGAGCGCCTCGCCGGCGCCCCTCGCGCCCTCGATCTCCCCGCCGATCGCCCGCGCCCCGCCGTGCCCAGCCACCGCGGAGATCGCCGCGCCTTCACCCTCTCCGAGGGCGTCTCTCGGGCGCTCAAGGATCTCTCCCGCCGCGAGGGCGCCACGCTCTTCATGACGATCCTCGCGGGCTTCGAGGCGCTCCTCCATCGCCTCACCGGGCAGAGCGATCTCCTCGTCGGCACCCCGATCGCCAACCGCGGCAGGGCCGAGACCGAAGGGCTGATTGGCTTCTTCCTCAACACCCTCGTCCTCCGCACCGATCTCTCCGATAACCCCTCCTTCCGCGATCTCTTGCAGCGCGTGCGCGAGGCCTCGCTCGGCGCCTATGCCCACCAGGACGTGCCCTTCGAGCGCCTGGTCCAGGAGATCGAGCCCGAGCGCGATCCCAGCCGCTCTCCGCTCTTCCAGGTGATGTTCACCCTCCAGAACGCGGCCGAGCCCCTGACGCTCCCCGGCCTCGTCCTCGAGCGCGCCGCGGCGCCCAACGCCACCGCGAAGTTCGATCTCTCGCTGGCCATGGGAGAGAGCGGCGGTGCCCCCGGCCTCGCGGGCTCGCTCGAGTTCAGCACCGATCTCTTCGACGGCGCCACGATCGAGCGGATGATCGAGCACTTCACCACCCTGCTCACCGCGGTCGCCGCCGACCCGCAGAAGCGGCTCAGCGAGCTGCCCCTCCTCGGCGCGGCCGAGCGGCAAACGCTCCTCGTCACCTGGAACGACACCTACGCCGAGTACGCCGAGGACGCCTGTATCCACGAGGTCTTCGCGGCGCACGCCGCTCGCCGCCCCGAGGCGCCGGCGCTGGTGTTCGAGGGCGCCGCGCTCTCGTACCGCGAGCTCGACGAGCAGGCCAATCAGCTCGCCCACCACCTCCGCAAGCGCGGTGTCGGCCCGGAGATCCTGGTCGGCGTCGCCATGCAGCGCTCGCCGGCGATGATCATCGCCATCCTCGGCACGCTCAAGGCCGGCGGCGCTTACGTCCCGCTCGATCCCGCCTATCCGCAGGATCGCCTGGCCTTCATGCTCGACGACGCGAGCGTGAAGGTGCTCTTGACGCAATCCCAGGTCGTCCCCGCGCTCCCCGCGCACGGCGCCGAGGTGCTCTGCCTCGACCGCGACTGGCCCGCGATCGCCGCCGAGAGCCGCGAGGCCTTACCGCCCCTCGCCAACGCGGAGAGCCTCGCTTACGTGATCTACACCTCGGGCTCGACCGGCCGCCCCAAGGGCGTGATGGTCGAGCACCACGGCCTCGTCAACGTGGCCGAGGTCCACGCAAGAGCCTTTGGCGCCGGCCCCGGTTCGCGTGTCTTCCAGCTCG
>FSTQ01000173.1_pt1 | contig 15314 bp, 14 predicted proteins | sample 1637281 | NCBI WGS metagenome assembly FSTQ01 (sample SAMEA3914818, study PRJEB12502) | metagenome | biome: forest; material: soil | place: Canada | collected 2010-06-26 | depth 0.1 m
ACCGACCAGCCCTTCGAATGGTCGTACCGTCCGAAGTCTTGGTCGCAAAAACATGATCAAACTTCTGGAGAGCGGAACTAGACGCAGTGAGAGCGGTGTGAGGCCGCCATCGAACGAGGGGCAGTTGGATCACGTTGTGCCTCGCGCAAAGAACGGTAATGGATCACTTGATAACGCCGAGTATCTGTGCCGAAGCTGCAATCGTACAAAGAGCGACCAGTAGGACTACGAATCCATGAAAAACGGCGAAAAAATGGTCAAAGTATTCTTCGCGCTCGAACATGAGGACGATTGGCCGCCCGTGTCCGTAGAAAGCGTTTGGGCTAGACCAACGCAAGAGCCGCATCGTTACGTGATAGAGAATACGCCTTTTTTTGCGTTCGACGCTACTCTGGGTGACGTCGTCGTTGCCGAGCGTCGCCCCACGTCAGACAAGAGCGAAGCAGAAACCCTCTGGTTCCATGAACGAATCAAGTGGAGCGGCAATGCGCTCATTCGCTTGATTGTTCGACGAAAAGAAACAGAGGAGCAGATCGTGTCCTGGTTGCAGCGAATCGGGTGCGTTTGCGAAGGGTTCGACAGGTTCGCTCTGATCGCCGTGAGCGTCCCTCGCGAAGTTGATCAGGCAACAGTCCAGAAGTTCTTGCTTCGGCATGAAGAAGCAGGTGATGTCTACGTGGAGGAGGCCATCCTTCGAGAGTAATTACTGCCAACCAGGCTCGTCAATTACGTCATCAATACTTCTGGGAGCCGACTCAAGCGCATGTCGCGATGGCGGCAAAAGTGACTATCACCAATACCAGCGTACCGTCATTTGAGACATCGCCGTTCCTCCGAAGAATGCGCGACGCCATTAACAAGCACGCGCCGTTCACGGGGAAGCTACGTGTCAGTGTTGCCGACGAACCGAAGTGGGAGAAGAGTGGATCTGGGGACGAGGTCCTGGTGCGATGGGCTTGCTGGAATCTCGAAAAAGAGGGCAACGAGGTGACCCCGCCGGAGTTCGAGGTTCTCAGCAAGGACGTGACGCGAGAAAGACTCGCCAAAGAATTGCCGGCGTTGTTTCCGGAGCTGGAGGTGGAGGTGGATAATGCGATCGATGTCTGAGCCTGGCTCTGGCGACGGCCGCCTGCAGACCCGACGGCGGTCTACTAAGCACCGATGCAGCAGCTCGACGCAGTAGTGACCCAGGTGATTGATGGCATTGTCAAGGTGACACGCATGGTGAAATTTTCGAAATGCATAGATCCAGCGAGCGACAAGCAGATCGATGATCTTGAGAGACAGGTTGGTCTTCGCTTTCCAAGTAGCTTACGCCGACTGTTCCGCGAGGCGAACGGGGGACGCCCGAACCCATACATCTATCGTGACGACAACAACGATACTGACGTCTCGGAGTGTCTGGCAATCTGCGAAGGAAAAGGCTCTGCGCTGTGGACCTACGAGCTCCTCGTTCTATCAAAACGACTTGTACCAAGACAGTTCTTCCCCTTTGCCGTGGACTCTGGAGGCGATTGTTTTTTTGTAGACTGCTCGACCACCGAAGGCGTCGTATACCTGTATGTCCACGACACGGCTTTCGAGCATGTACGCCTTCTCAGCAGCAGCCTCGAAACATTTTGGTCGCATCTGGTCGATGCGTAGCGCCCCAAGGAGATCAGACTTGAACCAGCGTGAACTCGCCACATTCATATGCTCTCATATTTTCCGCGCCACTCACCCTGTGCTCCTCGTCGCAAGGGAACAAGGAAACTGGATGTTCCTCTGCGGCGGGACCAACCACGGCGACGATGACTACCACGTCGTCGGAAGGAACCATCTCCTTGAAGCGGATGTGTCGCTTTATGAGGTTTTGAACCTGGATAATGACTGCGAGGCCGAGCGAGATTTTGTTGGAGGTCCATGGACTCGGCGCGTTATTGAATAGTGAGTCAAGTTATCTTACAGATGACGCGAATCCTCGAACCGAAGTGGTCAAAAGAGCCACTACCTGGTTTTTGCCACCACTTCCCCCGCTGTCCGCCGCTGACGACGGACCCATCCGCCAAACCGCCCCTTTACGCCCGCCCCTCTTCCAGCTTACGCTCTTCCCCCCGAGGAGCCGCCACCATGCCCACCCCCCCCGCCGCGACAACCCACCACCGCACGTGCAACCTCTGCGAGGCCATGTGCGGAATCGCCATCGAGGTCGCGGACGGCAAGGTCGCCTCGATCCGCGGGGACAAATCCGATCCCTTCAGCCGCGGCTACATCTGCCCCAAGGCCGCGGCGCTCGCTGATCTCCACGAGGATCCCGATCGGCTCCGCCACCCCGTCCGCCGCACCGCCTCGGGGAGCTTCGAGCGCATCGGCTGGGACGAGGCCTTCGACGAGGTCGCCTCGCGCCTCCGCGCCGTGCAGGCCAAGCATGGAAAGAACGCCGTCGGCGCGTATCTGGGGAACCCCAACGTCCACAACTACGGGTCGATCATTTACGGGATCCCCTTCTTCCAGGCGCTCGGGTCGCGCAACCGCTTCTCGGCCACCTCGGTCGATCAGCTCCCGCACCAGCTCGCTGCGCTCGTTCTCTTCGGGCATCAGCTCCTCTTGCCGATTCCTGATCTCGATCGGACCGATTTTTTTCTGGTGCTCGGCGCCAACCCGGCCGTCTCCAACGGGAGCTTGATGACGGCGCCGGGCGCGCCCAAGCGCATCCAGGCGATCCGGGATCGCGGGGGCAAGGTGGTCGTCGTCGATCCCCGCTACACCGAGACGGCCGAGCTCGCCGACAAGCATCATTTCATCCGCCCGGGGACGGATGTGTTTCTCCTCCTCGCTCTCTTGCAAACGCTGTTCGAAGAGAAGCTCACAGCGCCGGGTCACCTCCTCGCCATGACCGACGGGATTGACACGCTCGCGCGTCACGTCGCGGAGTTCCCGCCCGAGCGCGTCGCGGCGGTGACCGGCATCGACGCCGGGACGATCCGCGGGCTCGCGCGGGATTTCGCCGCGGCGAAATCGGCGGTGGCCTACGGGAGGATGGGGGCCTGCACCCAGGAGTTCGGCGGCGCTTCGGCCTGGCTCATCAACGCGCTCAACCTGGTGACTGGCAACCTCGATCGGGCCGGAGGGGCCATGTTCACCCTGCCGGCCATCGACATGGTGGCGCTGGCGGCCAAGGGCGGGCAAAAGGGGCACTTCAACAAGGGGCGGAGCCGCGTCCGCGGCTTGCCCGAGTTCGCGGGCGAGTACCCGGCCTCGACGATGGCCGACGAGATCCTCACCGAAGGGCCCGGCCAGATCCGGGCGATGGTCACCGCGGCGGGTAACCCGGTGCTCTCCCTGCCCAACGGCCCCAAGCTCGAGCGCGCGCTCTCCGGGCTCGATTTCATGGTCTCGATCGATTTTTACATCAACGAGACCACGCGCCACGCCAATATCATCCTCCCGCCGACGGGGTCGCTCGAGCACGAGAACTACGATCTGATCTTTCACGTGCTCGCCGTGCGCAACACCGCCAAGTTCTCTCCGGCGCTCTTCCCTCCTGGAAAAGACACGCGGCACGACTGGGAGATCTTCCTCGAGCTGGCCTCGCGCCTGGGGAAGCCCGGCCCGGCGGCGCCGCTCGTGGCCCGGGTCAAGCGGGCTCTCCTCCGGCAGATCACCCCCGAGCGCATCATCGATCTCGGGCTGCGGACAGGGCCCTACGGGGTCCGGCGCGGCGGGCTCTCGCTCGCGCGGCTCAAGCGAGAGGTCCACGGGATCGATCTCGGCGCGCTGACACCGTGCTTGCCGGAGCGGCTCTTCACGCCGCGGAAGCGGATCGACATCGCCCCTGATCTCTTCGTGCGCGATCTCGATCGCGTCCGGGAGAAGCTCGTCGCCGCCGCCGAGATAACGGAGACAGAAGGGTCGAGCTTCGATCTCGAGCTCATCGGCCGCCGCCAGCTCCGCAGCAACAACTCCTGGATGCACAACAGCTATCGCCTGGTGAAGGGGCGCAATCGCTGCACCCTCTTGATGCACCCCGACGACGCGGCGCAGAGGAAGCTCACCTCGCAAGAGAAGGTGCGGGTCTCCTCGCGCGTGGGGAGCCTGGAGATCGAGCTCGAGGTCAGCGCCGAGATCATGCCCGGCGTGGTCAGCATCCCTCATGGCTGGGGGCACGATCGGCCCGGCATCGCGATCGGGACGGCGCAGCGGCACGCGGGCCAGAGCGTCAATGATCTCACCGACGACGCGGCGATTGACGTGCTCTCGGGCACGGCGGCTCTCTCCGGGGTGCCAGTCCGGGTCGAGCCTTCACGGGCGCCCTCTCCTTCCGTCAGCCTCTGACGAAATCGACCCACGTGCGCGCCGGTGGGTGCTCGGTCGGGAGGTAGATCGACCGCGGGAGCTCCTTGCTTCGAAGCCGCGGGCGGCGGCCGAGGCGCTTGCCTTCGCGCGCGAGGGCGACGGCGAACTCCACCGCCTCGAGCCAGGCGAGGTGATATCCCAGGCAGAAGTGCGGGCCGGCGCCGAACTGGGCGATCTCGAGCGGCGACGGGGAGCCGGTCCTTCCGAGCCAGCGCGAGGGGAGGAAGGCGTCCGGCTCGGGGAACGTCGCCGCGTCGTGCGCCGCGCTCCAGAGATCGACGCCCAGCACCGTGCCTCTGGCGACGCGCTGGCCGTAGAGCGTGGTGTCCTCCGCCGCGGTCCGGGTGATGAAGGCGAAGGGCGGGTGAAGTCGCACCGTCTCGCGAAAGAGGGCCTCGGCGAAGGGGAACTGCTTCGCGGCTGCGGGCGTGGTCGGGATCGCCTGGGCGTCCCCGGCCTCGGCGACGAGGGCGTCCCATAGCTCGGGGCGGTGCCCGAGGGTGACAGTCATCCAGGCGATCGTCGCCGAGATCGACTCGTGGCCTCCGAGGACGAGGAGGCGGAGGTTGTCGACGAGCTCCGCGTCGGTGAGGGCCGCGCCGTCGTCGTCCTGCGCGGCGATGAGGGCGCCGAGGAGGCCCGCGGAGGCAGGCGCTCGGCGCGCGTCGGCGATCAAGGCGCGCATACCAGCGTTGATCCAGATCTTGGCAGCGTCGGAGCGCGTCGCGGGCGAGCCGGGGAAGCGCGCGGTGATCCCGAGGTTGGCGAGGACGAGCGCGCGGTACTTGTCACGCCAGGTGGGGAGCTCCGCCGGAGCCACGCCGATCAGGCGAAAGATGATGTCGAGCGCGGCGTCCTGCGCGTCCGGCAGCACGCGGGCGCTCCCCTGCCCGACCCAGCGCGCCGCGACCTCGCCCAGCGCGACGGCGATCGTCGCGCCGACGCCGCTCGCGGTGAGGCCGCGCGGCAGGAACGGTCCGGCCAGCGCGCCGCGCAGGTGGCGATGGGGCGCGCCGTCCCGCGCCAGCATGGTCCCGGAGGCGATGGCCGGCGCGAGCTTCTCGAGGTGAGCGCTGTCGAAGGCGCGGTTGCGCAAGACGTCGACGGCCTCGGGCCCCGAGCAGAAGAGCACCCAGCCAAAGCCCGCGGCGACCCAGTAGAGCGGGCCGAGCTCCGCCTGCGCGCGGCGAAGCACCTCGGGGAGCCGGTAGTAGATGGCCGGGATGTGCCCGACGAGAGGGAAGGCGCCGGGGTGGATGGGCAAGCCTTCGCGCTGACCACCGCGGGCGAACGGGTTCAACATGAACCCAGGCTATCACTCGAGGAAGGCGTAGTTCGATCCGAGCACGCCGGAGAGCGTCCACCGCACCAGCGTCGCGTCCCCGTCGTCGGGGAGCACGCCGCGCGGGAGCGTGGAGACGCGCTCGTACGAGAAGCTCTGGCCGGGCACGCGCGTGGTGGTGGAGCCGATCTCGCCGCTCAGGCCAAACCACGCTCGCGACTCCTTGCCGAGGAGGCCGAGGGCCATCGAGCCGCCGAACATGTGGACGCGATCGGCCCCGGCCCCGTCGATCGCGGCGCGCGAGACGCTGGAGAGATCGGTGAAGAGGCCGATGTCGAGCTCGCGCTCCGGGCCGAAGGGGATGGCCGCGCCGAGGTTGATGTTGGGCTGGAAGGTGCGCGCGACGACGACGTCGGGGATGCTCGGCGGGGGGCCGAGGCCGCTTATCGCCTGCGCCTTCGCGTCGTAGACCACGCGCGCGTGCTGGGGGAAGTTGAGGGAGAGATCCGCCGAGAAGGTGTAGCGGCTGCGCACGTAGGCGGCGCCGACTGCGACGCGGAGCGGGAGGCCGACCTCGCTCGAGCCCTCGGCGCGGGTGGGCACGGCGGCGAAGCCCGATCCGTCGGCGCGGGCGAGGTTCGAGCTCTCCTTGGCGCGGCCGTAGACGTGGACCGTCGGCGTCGTCACCGTGAGGCCGAAGGAGAAGTGCCGCGCCGGCCGCGCCAGGACGCCGAGCTTGATCCGGCCGCCGAGCGCGTAGCTCTCGCGGTCGTCGTCGAAGGCGAGGTAGTCGTTGCACGAGCCGACCGCGCACGGGGTCCCGCTGCTGCGCACGAGGAGCCACGAGGCGTGCTGCTCGGTCGATCGCAGCACGGCGCCGACCGCGACGCCGACGCTGATCTCGCGGTTGATCTGGTAGCCGAGGCCGAGATCGCCCGCGGTGAGATCGTCGCGGATCGCGAAGGAGACATGGTTGCGCTGATCGGCGCGGGCCGGATCGATCTTGAGGGCGAGCGTGGCCGGGATGGAGACGGTGAAGCCGAAGGTGAAGCGCCTGGGGTAGGTGGCGACGTCGGTGCGCGTCGATCCTTCGGAGAGCACGCGGACGGCCCCCACGATCGAGGGGATCGAGTGGTACGTCACCGCCGTGAGATCCTCGCCGCGGCCGAGCGCGCCGTGGATGAGCATGCCTTGCAGGACGTAGGCGTTGGCGCTGAGCTCGAGGTGCGACGAGTCCGAGCACGAGAGCGAGGCGGGGTTGTAGTGGAGGGCGCCCTCGTCGCACGCGAGCGCGGTGTAGGCGCCGCCCATCCCCGCGGCGCGGCTGCCGATCGGGACCATCTGGTAGTTGTCGTAGACGGTGGGCGGACTCACTGCGCGAGCCGTCGAGGGCCAGGCGAGGGCCGCGGCAGCGAGGAGCGCGCCCGGCGAGCGTCGGCGCATGGGGCGAGACGCTATCACGAGGCGCGGGGCGAGGTGGAGGCGACGCGCCTCGAGGCGTCCCACGGCGAATCGCGCGGAGGGAATGCGCTCGGCGGATCCATGTGGTCGGCCATGCGGGCGATGCTCGCTTTACATCCCCGTCCCGACGCGGCAAAAGGCGCGCACATGCCCTTTCGCGACGACGTCTCCGCCGTGCTCGCGTCCCTCGGTCCGGAGGCGGTCGGCGCGGTCGCCGACGCCGTCGCCGATCCCGGCGGCGCGGCGCTGGCCCTCGAACGCGGCGTCGTCGTGCTCCGCGCGGCGCCCGATCTCACCGCGGGCGCCGAGGGGTTCGGCCCGGATCCGAGCTCTCCCGTCTGGCTCCGCCTCACGCGGGGCGCGCGCGAGGTGATCACCGCGCCGCTCACGGGCGGCGAGAAGACCTCGCGGCGCGCCGCCCGCGTGGCCATCGAGATCGCGGAGACGGGCTGCTGCGACGCGCCCTCGTGCACCACACCGCGCGCGCACACCGCGGCGTGGCTCGTCTGCGAGGACGGCGCGCGCCTCCTCGTCGCCGAGCAGCACGCCGTCGCGCCGGGGCGCGGATCCACCGTGACCGCCTTCGCCGCCCGCCTCGCCGCGTACCTCGGAGCGCCGCTCGAGGGCGCGCCCAGCCCCGACGGCGAGGCGGCCGACGCCACGATCCCCGCGCCCCTCGGCGCCGTCGGTGCGGCGGATCTCGCGCGCTTTGCGCTGCGGACCGAGGGCGAGCGGGTCGTGCTCCGGGACTACGCGGGCGAGGGCCCCCGGGCCACCGCGGGGCGCAACACGGTGATCGGCGCGCTGCTCCTGCTGGTCGGCGTGGGCGCCGGGATCAAGCTCGCGCTCGCGCTCACCGGCGCCACGGGCAGCACCGGCGAGGCGGTGGGCCTCGGCGCGGCGGCGGCCCTCTTCTCGCTCGCCGGCTACGCGTTCCTCGGCGTCGCGCGCTTCTCTTCGCGCTACCAGGCGCGCTCGACGGCGCTGGCCGCGGTCGGCCGCGATCGGCTGATCGTGCTCCCCTGGGTGAGCCGCACCGGCGCCGTCGACAGCCGCCCCGAGGGCCGCTTCGGCGCGGCGATCCCGCTCGGCGAGGTCCGCGCTCCCGCCGTCGCCGAGCGAGGCCGCGGGCGCGCGATCGTCCTCGACACCGACCACGGCGCCATCGACGCGCTCACCTGCGACAGCGCCGAGGTGGCCGCGTTCTGGGCCGCGGCGCTCGCCCGCGTCACCGACGAAGCGCGCCACCCCCAGGCCACCGCCTCGGCGCGCCAGCGCGCCCGCGCCCGCGCCAAGGACTGACGCCGTGCCTCGACGCCGCCCCCTCCCGCGCGCCGTGGGGCTGGGCTTGCGCGCCGAGGTCGCGGCCGATCTGCTGGCGTCGCCCGCGAGCGTCGACTTCATCGAGATCGTCGCCGAGACCTGCTTCACCAGCGGCGGCGCGCGGCGCGAGCCGGCCGACGTCGGCCTCGTCGTCACGATCGGCGGCGCCAGCGCGCTCGTCGCCGCGTCGTCCACCGCAACATGGTGTCCTTCACCGCGCGCTGCGACGGGCACACTGATCCCATGTCGAAGCGAGCGCGACACACGATGGTCAGCACCGGACGGAAGCACGAAATCGAGGCCGATCCGCGGTGAAGTTTTGCTTCGTCGAGCAAGGGGCGTGAGCTAAGCTCCCGGCGTGCAGCTCGAACGCGGGTCCATCGTCACGGGTCGGTACCGCCTCGAGCGGCCGCTCGCCCAGGGCGCCATGGGCTGCGTCTGGGTCGCCCGCCACCTCCAGCTCGACGTCGACGTGGCCATCAAGGTCATGGCGCCCGGCTTCACCGAGTCCGACGAGGCGCGCATCCGCTTCGAGCGCGAAGCGAAGGCCTCGGCGCTGCTCAAGGTCCCCAACGCCGTCCACGTCTACGACTACGGCATCGAGAGCGGCTCGCCTTTTCTGGTGATGGAGCTGCTCGAGGGCGAGGACCTCGCCGCGCGGCTGCGGCGCCAGGGCCGCCTCTCCCTCGCGGCCACGCTGGCGGTGCTCGAGCCCATCGGCAAGGCCCTGCGCCGCGCCCGCGAGCTCGGCCTCGTCCACCGCGATCTCAAGCCCGGCAACATCTTCCTCTCCCGCAGCGGCGACGAGGAGATCGTCAAGGTCGTCGACTTCGGCATCGCCAAGGCCGCAGCCAGCCTGGGGCTGGACGCGCACGCCACCCGCACCGGCGCGCTCCTCGGCTCGCCGCGCTACATGAGCCCGGAGCAGGTCCGCCGCAGCAACCACATCGATCACCGCAGCGACCTCTGGGCCCTCGGCGTCATCGCCTTCGAGTGCACCACCGGCCAGGTCCCCTTCCCCAGCGACGAGATCGGCGAGGTGCTCGTCGACGTGTGCACCGCGCCCATCCCGCGCGCCTCCTCGATCGCGCCGGACCTCGGCCCCGACGTCGATCTCTTCTTCGACCACGCGCTGATGCGCGATCCCGACAAGCGCTTCCAGTCCGCGCAAGAGCTCGTCGACGCCTTCGCCGCGCTGGTGCACGCCGGCGCCCCGGCACCGCAGGTGTCCCCGAGCTTCGCCTCGCTCCCGGCCGCCTCGCCCTCACTCGACGCACCCAACGCACCCAACGCGCCCGCCGCCGCGAGCCACAGCGTCTCCGCCAGCACGACGCCCACGACGAGCAGCGGGATGCACGCGCTGCCGCCCGCGATCGGGACGCTCTCGCCCTCGGCGAGCACCCACGGCCACACCGCCTCACCGAGCCGCGGCGGGACCGCGCTGCTCGCCGTCCTCTCCGCGCTCGGCGGAGCGGCGGTGCTGGGCGCGATCCTCTTCGTCTTCGCCTCGCGCGGGCCGAGCGCGACCCCGCCCTCCACGCTGCCCACGCTCTCCGCAGAGGCCGCCGCGCCGCCCACCGCGGCCGCGAGCGCGCCCGCAGCCCCCTCGCCGATCAGCAGCGCCGCAGCGCAGCCCACGCCCTCCGCCGAGGCTCCGCCGAGCACCGCCGCGCCGAGCGCCAAGCCTCGCACCGGCCCCACCGCGCGCCCGACCACCCCCGGCGCGCCTCCGAAAAAGAAGAATGACCTTCTCGATCACATGTGACGTCGCGAGGCGGCGGCGCGCGCTGGCGAGCGCGGCCCTCGCCGCGGCGGCGTGGCTCACCGGAAGCGCCGCGCTCGCCCAGACCGCGGCGCCGAAGCGCCAGGATCCCGTCGCGGCGCAGGCCCTCTTCAAGGCCGCTCGCCAGCTCGTCGACAAAGGCAACTACGCCGAGGGCTGCCCCCAGTTCGCCGCCAGCTTCGAGCTCTATCCTTCGGCGAGCACCATGCTTAACGTCGCGCAATGCCACGAGCACGACGGCAAGCTGGCCTCGGCCTGGGAGGCCTACAATCAAGCGCTGACGCTCAACCACGAGACCAAGGGCGAAGAGCGCCGCAAAGGGCTCGAGGACCTCGCGAAGAAGGGTATCGCCGCGCTCGAGCCGCGCTTGCCCAGGCTGCTGATCACCATCAAGGACCCTCCCCCGGGCCTCAAGGTCCAGCGCGACGGCAAAGAGCTCCCGACAGCCGCGCTCAGCGCCGCCCTCCCCGCCGATCCCGGCGTGCACCGGATCGAGGCCAGCGCCCCCGGCTACCGCGACGAGGCCCGCTCGGTGACGCTGGAGCCGAGCAAGACAGCCACCGTGGAGATCACGCTCCAGCCCGCCGCGCCCGGCAGCAAAGACACCTCGGGCTCGCCCAGCAAAGCGCCGATCTGGCCCTGGATCGTCGGAGCGGGCGGCGTCGCCCTCTCGGGGGCGGCCGTCTTCTTCCTCGTCGACGACCTCGGCGCGATCCACGCGCTCCGCGACAACTGCCGCGCCGTGCCCGGCGGCACCTACTGCCCCCCGAGCTACGATTACCAGGCCGACAACGCCCGCAAGAACCGCGATCTCCCCCTCTTCATCGGCCTCGGCAGCGCCGGTGTCCTGGCCCTGGGCGCGGCGATCTACGGCCTCGCCACCGCGAAGAAGCCCGACACAGCGCAACCCAGGACCACGGCGCTGCCCTGGGTCGTCCCCGGCGGCGCGGGCGCCCTCGTCGGCGGGAGGTTCTGATGCTCGCCCACAAGCAACGTCGCTGGCTCGGAGTCCTCGGCCTCACCGCCGCGGCGGGCACAGCGCTCCTCGCCGCCGGCTGCATCCCCGACGTGACGCCCAATCAAACGACGTTACCCAGCTGCGATCAGGTCAAGGCCACCTGCGGCAGCGACGGCAAAGAGGACTGCTGTGCTGCCCCGCCGGTGAGCGGCGGGCAGTTCGACCGGCTCAACGACCCCAAGGCCCACGCCACCGTTGACGACTTCCACCTCGACAAATTCGAGGTCACCGTGGGTCGCTTCCGCCAGTTCTACGAGAGCTACCCCGGCGACAAGCCCGCCGCCGGAGCCGGCAAGCACCCGCTCATCGACGACAGCGGCTGGAAAGCAGCCTGGGACGCGGAGCTGCCCAAGAGCCAGCTCGAGCTCGGCGCCATGCTCAAATGCGATGAGAACTTCCGGACCTGGACCGACAAGGCCGGCCCCAACGAGAGCATGCCAGTCAGCTGCGTCACCTGGTATGCCGCCTTCGCCTTCTGTGCCTGGGACGGGGGCCGATTGCCCACCGAGCTGGAGTGGAACTACGCGGCCGCAGGAGGAATCGACCAGCGGATCTACCCCTGGGGCAGCGACCCATCGGATGAGAGCCGCGTGATCCTCGAGTGCCAGACCGACGGGCCGACCTGCATCTTCCCCGCGGGCTCGAAGCCTCTCGGGAACGGCAAATGGGGTCACGCGGACCTGTCCGGGAGCATGGCCGAGTGGACGCTCGATTATCACGGTGAGCTCCCCCTTCCCTGCGCGAGCTGCGCCAACCTCGTCGACGGCAACCTGGGCCGCGAGCTGCGCGGCGGCGATTTCTCGCGCAACGACGCGGCCATCCGCACGTGGTCCCGCCTCGGCTCCGACCCCGCGAGCGCGCAGGACTATCAGGGCATCCGCTGCGCGCGCGATCAATGAACCTCTGATCCCCGAGGGATCGCGCGCCCATGGAACAACCGCCCCGCTCCATTCCCTCGTCCCCGGGCCTGCACAGCCTGGGAGGCGACTCTGCCCCTGCCGGCGTCGCCGCGGATCTGCGGCGCGTCCTCACCCTGCCCGCCTCGGCGCAACAGCGTATCTGGGAGGTACTGGGGCCCAGCCTGCGCGATCCCGTGCCCCCGGGCGCCGGCGATCAGGTCGCCCGCTTCTGCGCGGAGCACGGCGTGCGCGAGGCCGACCTGGCGCCCGCGATCCGCGCCTCTCGCTTCCTCCTCCGCGGCGCCGCGACCGAAGACCTGAGCCCACCGCGCTTCGCCGAAGATCTCGCCACCCTCCTCGGCGAGGACGGCCCCGCGCTCGGCGAAGTGCTCCTCCCCGGCTACGAGGCCGCCAAAGCGCACGTGCGCAGCGAGCTCCTGCGCCGCTCGCTCACGGACCACGGCAAAGTCCTCGAAGGAGCGGAGTGGCGACTCGACACCACCTCGGCCGGGAGCCGGGGAAAGAACCTGCGCGTCCCCATCGTCAACCTGACCTTGAGCTACCGAGAGGCCGAGAGCGCCTCTCGCATGACTCTCCAGCTCACTCCAGACATGCTGCGGCACCTGCGCTCGCTGCTCGAGCGCATCGACATCTGAGCGAGCGGCTCCTCCGCCGGGTCATGGCCAGCCCGCCTGTGCGGAGATGGAAACAGAGGCCCGCCCAACGAACGCGGCCGCTGCCGCGCGACCGCTCGTGCTATGTGGACCGACATGGCAGCGTTGCGCATCGCCGTCGTCGGCCACGTCGAGCACGTGACACTGGGGCGCATCGACGGCCTCATCGAGCCGGGCGACATCCTCCATCTGCATGACACGCGCTTCCTCCCCGGCGGCGGCGGCGGCCTCGCCTTCACCCAGCTCTGCCGCAGCGACGCGGAGATCCACCTGTTCACCGCCGTCGGCCACGACGAAGCGGGGCGAGCGGTCGAGGCGCGCATCCGGCTCGACCCCGAGCGCGTCCACGTCCACGCGGCGGTGCGCGCCGTGGATCACCCCCGCGTGGTGGTGGTCGTCGACGCCGAAGGCCACCGCACCATCGTCGTCACCCACGATCCGCTCCAGCCGACCGCGACCGATCCTCTCCCGTGGTCGATCCTCGCCGACTGCGACGCTGTCTATTTCACCGGCTCCGATCCCGGGACTCTGATCCTCGCGCGCGCGGCGCGCCGCCTCGTCGTCACCGCCCGCAGGAGCGCTGCGCTGCGAGCCGCCGCGATCGCGCCCGACGTGATCCTCGGCAGCTTCTCGGACCCGCGCGAGAACGCGACGCTCGACACGTACGATCCGCCCCCCAGCGCCCTCGTGCTCACCGACGGCCCGCGCGCCGTCCGCATCTTCCGCCATGAAGGCTCCGCGTGGATCGACCCTCCGCCCGCGCCGGCCCGTGTCGTCGGCGACTACGGCGCAGGCGACAGCTTCGCCGGAGCCTTGACCTTCTTCCTCGCTCATGGCCTCTCCCTCGAAGAGGCCTGTCGCCGAGCCGGGCATAACGGAGCTGCGGTGCTACGCGGGATCGACCCGCTCGAGGTGCAAGCGCCCCTCGTCGCGCCGTGACCCTCGCGGATCAAAGCGTATGGTAGTAGGCCCGGAGCGTCTGCGCCGAGGTCGCCGTGACCGAGAGCGAGGGTGACTTCGACCCGCTCTCCCAGTGATCGAACTTCCGGTTCTGGTAATTCCCCACCGACACCGTGTACGCACCGGCCGCGACCGACTGGACCAGCGGCGTGAAGCCCGTCTTCTGGGTGCCTTTGCCGTCGTCCACCACCGTCCACATCCCGGTGATCTCCTGGTTGTTGTGGTCGAGATCGATCGATTTTACCGTGATCTGAACCGGGCCCGTCGTCCCACCGCCGCTCCCGCTCCCGGTCCCGCTCCCGCTCCCACCCCCGCTGGCCGTGCAGGCCGTGCTCGGCGTCTTGGTCTGGATGTAATCGGCGAGAGAGCCAAACCACGAGGGCACCGCGCCATAGGACGGCGCCCCGTCGTACCAGTAGCCGTGCGCGGCGCGAAAGTTGTCGAAGCGCGTCTTGGCGGTCGCGAGGTTGGGGACGGCGTCCTCGACCGACAGCCAGCGCCACGGGGCGAGCCCGTAGCCCGCGATCTTGCTCGTGGTGGAGTCCTGGTGCTCGACCGAGACGATGTCCACGTCGTCGTTGAACATCGCGCTGGGCGGCGGCGTCCCCGGGTTCATGATCACGAGGCGATCCCGGCCATAGCTCTTCACCTTGGCGGCGCAGTCGTGCACGTAATCGATCGTCCCGGCGTCCGCGGGCGTCTCGTCGAAGAAGACGCCGTCATAGCCGCTGTCCATCGCGCTCTTGATCCGGGCGCCGATGTTCATCTGGGTGCAATCGTAGCTCTCCGGCGTGTTGTCGCACTGGTGATGAATCGTGTAGTCCTTGGGGCAGCTCGTGAGCCAATCATCGCCCTTGGCGTGAGCGTAGTTCATCGGGATGTAGGCGATGACGCGGATGGCGCTGTTCCGGTCGTGAAAGTACTTGGGCGAGGCCGCGTCGGGCGCGCCCCGCGAGTCGCCGAGGATGACGAACGAGGGCTTCTTGGCGATGATCGCGCTCCACTCGCTCGGCGTCTGCCCGTAGTCGATGGCGAAGAGCCCAGTCCCGTTGTCCGGGCACAGGTTGCCGGCCCCGAGCGCGTCCTCGTCCACCTGGCTCGCCTCGCCGGGCTCCGCAGGCTCCGCGGAGATCGCGCAGCCAAGAGCCCCGTTCGCGAGCAGCGCGGCGGGGATGGCGAGAGACACGAGGAGCGAGCGGCCCTTCAGGATCAGGTGGTTCATCGTCGTCTTTCCGTGACAGAGTGGGTTGTCGTCATCTCGACCGGGGTGCGGTCAGCGCGTGCAGGAGAGCAGAGCAACCTTCAGGCCACCTCGCGCGAGGGCGCACGGAGAGGGCAAACGCTCTCCTCCGAAGCAGCGCGTCCGCGCCTTGGATCGCGAAGAACCGCGGCAAAGAGCCGTGGACCGCGGCAGACGATGTTCGATCGTTGCGCACTTGTACGATCGTTGCGCAGGGCCCGGCGAGGTCGCCGTACGTGAATGAAGTGTGGGTGGCTCCTTCTGCTCAGCGCGGATCCCTGGTAGGCTCGCCCACCTCAGGAGCGAACATGGCCGCCAAGAAGAAGAGCACTCCGTATC
>FSTQ01000344.1_pt1 | contig 15308 bp, 11 predicted proteins | sample 1637281 | NCBI WGS metagenome assembly FSTQ01 (sample SAMEA3914818, study PRJEB12502) | metagenome | biome: forest; material: soil | place: Canada | collected 2010-06-26 | depth 0.1 m
GACGAGGCGCGCGCGCAGCGAGGCGATGGGCTCGGGGATCTTCGGCGCGGTGAAGCACGCGTCGATCTCCCGGGCGACGCCCTCGAGCTTGAGCCGCCAGCCCTCGAGCGCCTCGACGCCGGCGCCGGCCGGGCGCTGCGCCAGCGCGTGCTCCCCAGCTTCCGCGATGCGGGACGCGCGCGCGAGCGGGCCCAGCGACGCCTCGGCGGCGGCGGCGCCGAGCGCGCGGTTCTCGCTCTCGGCGAGGACGTCGCGGAGCGCGTCGCGCGCGGCGATCTGCCCCTCGCGCGAGGGCACCGCCGTGACCAGCGGCCAGAGGTCGGCGCTGGTGGGCGCGGCGCGCCCCGCCATCACCGCGGCGGCGGCGATGAGGCGCTGCACCTTCACCGCGCGGCGATCCGAGAGGACGATGCCGCCCTTGCGGAGCAGCCGGATCGCGTGGGCGAGGTGCGGCCGCACCGGCGCGAGATCCGCCGCGAGCGCCGCCGCGCCGAGCACGTCGAGGTCGGCCATCGTGGCGCGCCGCGCGTCCGCCGCCTGCGCCAGCGACCAGCCGCCCTCGAGCAGCTCCTCGAGCCGCGGGTCGGGGATCGGATCGAGGAAGGCGCGCAGGAGGAACCGATCGGCGAAGGCCGCGAGCGCCTCGTCCTCGGGCAGCGCGTTCGACGCGCCCACGCACACGCGCAGCGGGACGCGGACCCGCGTCGCTCCGCGGCGAAACGAGCGCTCGTTGAGCAGGCTGAGCAGGGTGTTGAGGATCGCGGTGGAGCCGAGGAAGATCTCGTCGAGGAAGGCGATCTCCGCCTCGGGGAGCATCCCTGACGTCTGCGTCTCGACGACGCCCTCCTTGAGCTTGCGCAGATCGATGGGCCCGAAGATCTCGCTCGGCTCGGTGAAGCGCCCGAGCAGGTACTCGAAGACCTCGCCCCCCAGCGCCCGCGCCACGCGCCGCACGGCCTCGCTCTTGGCGGTCCCGGGTGGGCCGATGACGAGCAGGTGCTCGCCCGCGACGGCGGCGAGCGCCACGAGCTCGACCAGGGCTTCGCGCTCGACCAGGCCGCGACCGGCATCTTTGAGGGCGTCTCGCAGCTTCGAGGAGGCGTCGGCGAGCAAAGGGATCATCGGGGAGGCGCTGCTTTCCGCGTGGATTCTCGGAGGCCGCGGGATCGCGCCCGCGCGCCTTCAAGGTTTCATGACGTGCAGCATACCCATCATCCCGGCGTCTGCGTGATCGAGAATATGGCAATGAAACATCCACATGCCCGGGCGATCATCGTACTTCACGGCGAAGCGCATGGTCTTGTCGACGGGGACATTCAAGGTGTCCTTCCACTCCATGGGATGAACGGGCGCGCCGTCCTCCCCGAGCGGCTGGAAGAAGAAGCCGTGCAGGTGAAATGGATGAGCGAAGTCCATGGTGTTCTTCACGCTCCACACCTCGGTGTCGCCGACGTGGGCCATGAGGGGCGTGGCCTCCCACGAGGGCACGCCGTTGATCCCCATCACGAGCATGTCATTCTCTTTGCCCATCGTCAGCTCGAGCGCGACGGGGTTCGCGCCTTTGGTGTCGAGAGTGGCAATCTCGCGCCCGACGGCGCCGAGCGGCGGGGCCTTTGCTTCTGGGGCGTCCTCGAAGTGGATGCGGAGCAGCTCTTCTTCGGGGCGCTCGAAGGTGGTGCCATAGCCGTGGTCGAAGGGCACCCAGCGCACGGGCAGCGTCGAGCCGGGCGGGCCGTGGGGGACGACGAGCACATCGGCGCGCTCGCCGGGCGCGATCACCACCATCTCTGTCTCGACCGGGCGCTCGATGAGCCCGCCGTCACCGCCGATGCGCGTGAAGGTGTGGCCGGTCATGGCCAGCTGGAAATAGCGGCTCTTGGCGGCGTTGACCAGGCGCCAGCGCTGCCGCAGCCCCGCGCGCGCTTCGATGATCGGGTCGATGCGGCCATTGACGAGCAGGGCGTTGCCCTCTCGCCCGAAGAGGGTGCCAAAGTCCCCACCGGCCTTGGGGTCCTTGAGCGTGCCGTCGTCGTTCAAGGCCATGTCGGAGAGCACGAGCACGAGCTCGTCGCCGAGGTCCGGGGGATCGGCGGGATCGGCGACGAGGAGCGGGCCGGAGAGGCCATAGCCCACCTGAACCGCGGACTGGACGTGCGGGTGATACCAGAAGAAGGAGGCGTCGGGCACGACGAAGTCGTAGGTGAAGCTCCCGCCGGTCAGCACCGGAGGCTGGCTCTCGTCGGGCGTGCCATCCATGCTCGCGGGCAAGCGGATACCGTGCCAGTGGACGGTGGTCGCGTCGGGGAGCTGGTTCTTGAAGTGAACGATCAGCCGATCTCCCACGCTGGCTCGGATGAGCGGTCCGGGGATGCTGCCGTTGTAGGTCCACGCGGAGGTCTTGATGCCGGGGAGGATCTCGACCTCTCCCAAACGCGCCTCGAGGTCGACCTCGACGATGTGCGGATCAGGGTTGTTGTCGACCGCCGGCTGGAGAGAAACCGTGGAGTCCCAGCCCGGGGGCTGATGCACGGTGACGGGATCCGGCCCCGGAACGGAGTCGGCGCCGCAGCCCGCGGCGGCCAGGGCGAGCGAGGGGACCGTGAAGAGAAGCGCGGTGCGAAGCGACATGGCGGGGCGCGGAGCATACCGGGGGCGAGCGCCGCGGCCAATCGGATCCAAGGGCGCCGCGGGAGGGGCGCGCGCTGGAGGGAGAGAGTGCCAGTCCTCTCGGATGAGGGGAGTCCCGATGCGCCTGAGTGCGAGGGGGCTATTTCCCGAGCAGATCGTCGACGCTCACGCAGCTCACGGCGCGCATGAGCCAGGAGGCGAGCATGGCCTCGTCCTCGGTGGAGCGGATCTGCTTTTCCTGCTTCTTCCGCACCTTGAGGCCGCGCGCGGCGAGCACGGCCAGGAGCGCCCGGATCACGCCGTTGCGCTCGCCTCGGCGCTCGCCCTCGAGCTGGCCTTCGAGCTGGCCTTCGAGGCGGCCTTCCTGCTTTGCGCCGGCGAGGGCCGTGGCGATGACCGGGTTCTTCTTGGCGAGCAGCGCCTGGGCGACCGCGTCGTCGGAGCTCCCGGCCTCGACGAGGGCGCGGAGCGGCAGGGGGAGGGCCAGCGCGCGGTCCTCGATCGCGCCGTCGAGCGGCAGGATCTTCCAGCTGTTCGTGGCCCGGGACCACACCAGCGCTCCCTTGCGCTTGACGTCGATCGCGAACACCTGCCGGACGCCGCGCTCGGTGAGGGCGCGCGCCTTCCTGGCAGCGTGCCCGAGGCGCTCGGTGCTGAGCACCTCGAAGGCCAAGGCCTCGATCTGACGGCCGCCGGTGCGCGGATCCCGCGCGGCGGGGAACACGCTCGCGTCGGGCGCCATGTCGCTCTTGAGCGAGGTGCGCGTGAGCATGTCGGAGGCGACGTCGTAGCCCTTGGCGGCGTAGGCTTCGAGCAGCGCCGAGATCTTGGAGTGGCGGGTCCCGTGCGGCTCGTCCGAAGGGGCCACGTACTCTACCTCTCCCTCGATGATCTCGAACCGCGTCTCGGGCATCACCAGGCGCGCGTCGACGTCGGGCGAGCCGCCGCCGCGGCTCGAAGAGCGGCGGCCTCCGACCGTGGAGCGAGGTGCGGACGGTGCGAGGGACGGCATTGTGGGGGGTACGCTAGCATGGAGGAGCGGGCGGGAGGAATGGGGAGAGCGGCGCTTCGCCCGGGGACGGCGGGGATCCGTCTTTCCCGGTTCTCCTCAACCACTCAGGCTCACTGGCCTGCTGCTCGGCGCAGCTCTGGCAAAGGGCCCTCGAACAGCCTCTCCCACAGCTTTGCGGCCGCGCGCCTCAAGGCCTCTGGGGGCTTCTCGGCCAGGGTCAGATAGAGTGTCGCCGCGCGCTCGCGCTGGATGTTGCCGCGGGTCACGAGGCCGGTCGCGCTCGGGATTTCCAGCTCCTGGGCCAGGCCCTCGAAGATCACGACGGCGGAGTAGCACTCGGCCATTCCCTGCATCTGCTTTCCGAAGAGGAAGCGGGAGAGCATCGTCAGGTTCACCTTCGTGGTGCGCTCGTCGCGGGACAGCTCGCCGAGGTAGGCCGACAGCTCGGCGCGGGTCTGCGAGGCGAAGCGGTGGGACTCCCCCTCTCCTGCGGGGCCGACGAGGGCGGCGAGCGGGGCGGGCATCGGGAGCGGGTCCTGGCGCGCGTAGTCGAGGCGGTGCTGGACCTCGTGGCGCTCGACGGAGTCGACGAGCACGTCGCGGAGGCGAGCGTAGGCGTCGAGGAAGGGCTGCTCGCCGACCTCGTCGTCGAGGCGGCGGAGCTCGTCGAGATCGCGCTGGGGGACGGCGCCCTCGAGGGCCGTGTCGTAGTCCTTGTCGAGGCGGAGGCGGCGCGGCGCCGCGAGGGTGAGGCCGCGCGAGGAGACGCGCTTGTCGAAGCCCTCGAAGAGCTCGCGGCGCCGGGTGAGCACGCGGCCGAGGCGCTCGGCGCGGCCGGCGTCGAGGCCCGGGGCCGCCCCGTACTCGGCGCGGACGAGCTCGCCCGCGCGGGTCTCCACGGCGTCGCGGGTCGCCGGGGAGACGGACCGGTCCTCGGGGTCGAAGAGCGCGATCCGGGCGCCATTTCCCAGGCCGGGGAGGACGTAGCTGACGAGCTGCTCGTCGACCTGATCGAGCAGCACCAGCGCCTCGCGGAGGTGCGGCCGGGTGAAGCCGAGGAGCGCCTGCGACCAGTTGAGGCGATCGAGGCGGCGCAGATCGAGCGCGCGCACCGTGGCGCTGCCGGAGCGGAAGAGGCTCACGCTCTCGACGGTGAAGGCGTAGATGATCACCAGGCGGTGGCCGGTGCGCAGATCGGTGATGACGTCGCCGTCGACGAAGTACCCGAGGCCCGCGGCGGCGAGCTCGTCGTCGAAGGCGCCGGTGGCGGACATCAGCGGCTCGCTCGCCGAGGCGGCGCGCTCGGAGGGCGATCCGGGGCGGGGCGCGGGCGGGGCGCTCTCGCCGAGGCCGGCGGCGCGCGCGGCGTCGAGGAGCGCCTCGAGGCGCGCGGCGGCGCTCGGGCCGAGGGCGGCGCGGACCTCGGGCGCGAGGAGCCGAGCGCGCGCGGCCTCGGCGCTGGCCTCGAGCTCGGCGAGGCGCGGCGCGGGCCCGCCGTCGCGGCGCGCGCGGCTCGCTTGATCGAGGGCGACGAGGAGATCGGGCAGATCCTCGCCCAGCGCCCTGGAGACGGCGGGGCTCGGGATCGAGGGCTTCCCGCCCCCCGCGAAGGCGCCGCGAGGCGGGGGCGCGGCGCGGTCGGACGCGTCGTAGCGCCGCGGGAAGAAGACGCGGTACGTGCTCCAGGCGGCGCTGGAGACGCCGCCGGCGAGCGCCGCGACGAGGAGCGCCGTGGCCCACCAGAAGCGGGAGATGCGGTGGCGGCGCCCCGCGATCGCCGCGGCGTAGGCGGCGGCGACCGCGTCGAGATCGTCGGTGATCGCCGGGTCGGCCGCGGCTCCGGCGAGGCTCAGGTAAGCGAGCCGCATGGCGTGGCGGTTGGCCTCGTCGCCCTTCTTGATCCGGGTGCTGATCACCGCGTCGACGTACGCGTCGCGCACGAGGCGGCGCGCGCCGCGGCGGAGGAGCGGATCGTGGCGCGCGAGGGCATCGTTGGCCGCGTCGAGATCGCCCCCGACCTCGACGGCGCGGGCGATGGCGGCGAGCGCGGCGGACCGCGACATCAGCGAGGGCTCTGGAGGGGGGAGGTGGTCGCCGCGAGGAGCATGAGGAGGAGGGGGCGGCGGAGTATAGCCCGCGGCGTCGAGGATCCAGGGCGACAGCGCGAGGCGTCGAGGCGAAGGCGGAGCGCGGGGAGGCTCACGTCACGGCGACGATCTCGTACTCGCGCACGCCGCCCTCGGTCCGGACCTCGACCACGTCGCCGGAGACGCGGCCGAGGAGCGCTCGGCCGACCGGCGACGGCGGCGTGATCACCTGGACGACGAGGCCGCCCACGGTGACGCGGATCCCGCCGCCCTGAGGCGCGAGGAAATAGTGGGAGCGCTTGCCGTCGACGTCGACCTCGACGAGGGCCGCCGAGGCGATGGGATCGGTGGCCGTGAAGGGGCGGAGCGGGAGGAACTCCAGGGCGTTGATCATCCGCTCGATGTCGCGGATGCGATCGGCCTGGGCGCCGGCCAGGTACGAGGCCTCGATCGCGCGCGTGTCCTTGTCGTTCTCGGGGCGGCTCTCTTCGTGGGTGGCCGCCTCGCGCGCCGCCCGCGCCGCGCGATCGAGGACGGCCATCTCGGCTCGGGCGACGGCGATGAGCTCCTGGATCAGTGCGCGCTTGTCCACGCGGCGAGCATGCCCGACCGAGGGGCGCGGCGTCGAGGAGCTTGCGTCTTCCGGGGCGCCGGCCGACCGTTCACCTCACCATGCACCCCAACGCCAAGGTAATTCACGATTTCTACGAAGCCTTCGGTCGCCGTGACGCCGAGGCGATGGTCGTCCACTACGCCGAGGACGTGGAGTTCTCCGACCCGGTCTTCCCGGCGCTCCGCGGCGACGAGGCCCGGGGGATGTGGCGCATGCTCACCGGGCGCGCGAAGGACATCAAGATCGTGGCCAGCGCGATCGAGGCCGACGACAGCTCGGGGCAGGCGCACTGGGACGCGGACTACACGTTCTCGGCGACGGGGCGCTTCGTCCGCAACCGCATCGACGCGCGCTTCACCTTCCGCGACGGGAAGATCGTGCGCCACGTGGACACCTTCGACCTGTGGAAGTGGGCGGGCATGGCGCTGGGCCTGCCGGGCAAGCTCTTCGGCTGGTCGCCGCCGCTCCAGAACAAGATCCGCAAGAACGCCGACGCCGGGCTGCGCGCGTTCTTGAAGAAGCAAGCCGGCGCGTGAGAGCGAGGCTCGGAGCCTGCCAAAAAGCTCTCACGGCGCCGCGCACGCCACGCGGTGAATCGGCTCGTGCTTGCCCTCGCCCGTGGTGATGAAGCCCGCGCCCGAGGCCAGCCAGCCGATGGCCTCGCCCTGATCTTCGTCGGGGATCGGCGGGGCGCACGGCTCGCCCAGGAGGGCGTCGGCGACCGACATGCCCTGAGCCTGCGGAAAGAGCCACACCGCCGTGTACGTGCGGAGGAGGACGCCGCGGCCGAGCGGGTGGACGTCGCCGCCGGTGATCAGCGACGGCATGATCGGGAGCGAGATGTCGCCGGCCTTGGTGAGGACGACGCTCTTGCCCGGCGTGAGCGGCAGCGGGAACGCGTACACCGACGAGGTCCCGACGGTCTTGGTGACGACGAAGAGGCCGCCCGTCGCGGGATCGGCGAGCAGCGTCTCGGAGTTGTGGTGGCCGTCGGGGTACGTGAACGGGAGCTTCTCGGCCGCGACCGTGCCGTCGGTGATCGCTGTCGGCTCGGTGACGCGGTAGACGGCGTAGTCGTCGCGATCGGTGTTGTTGTCGCCGATGTCGCCGAAGAAGAGGCAGGTGCCCGCCGGGCACGGGGCGCGGGCGATGTCCTCCCAGTCGACGGCCGTGGCGCCGGAGACGTTGAACGTGGCCAGCGCCTTCCCCGTGGCGTCGATCGCGAAGAAGCGCGCGCTGTCGCCCGAGTCGTTGTGAACGTAGAAGACGCCGTCGTGCGCGAGGCTGGCGACGATGCCGGACAGCTCGTTCTCGTCCGAGCTCTCGACCTTGCCGGTCTCCTGGACCGGCTCGCACGCGGTGCAGGCGAGCACCGTCCCGCCGCTGCCGCCGCTGCCGGTGGAGGCCGTCGATCCGCCGACGCCCGAGGCTGTCGCGCTCGAGGAGGGCGCAGAAGGAGGAGCGCTCCAGTCGCAGCCGGAGAGCGTGAGAACGACGGCGATCGAGGCAGCGGCGCGCTTCATCGGGCGGAGCATAGCGCCGCCGAGGACGGGAGCGTGTCGGTGATCACCGGCGACCGCGCAGGCGAGCGGTGAAAGCTCGGCGCGCCGGGGAGCCCGCGAGGTCGGGCCGGGGCGAGCCGCGGGATGCGGGATGATAAGGAGCCCCGCGGGCCTCGGCGCGGTTACACTCGCGCGGCGATGGACAAGCTCATCTCGTGGCTCGGCGCCGGCGCGACGGTGTTCTCCCTCTTGGCCTGCGGCGGCAAGGTCGTCGTCGACGCCGGCGGGGACAGCGGCGGCGCGGGCGGCGGCGGGCAAGGCGGCAACACCACGACCGGCTCGAGCGAGCCGATGTGCGGCGACGTCGTCCTGCCCTCGCCTGCGGTCCTCACACCCTGCGGCGACACCTCGGGCAGCGGCGGGACGATGTCGTGCGAGCAAGCCGTCTGCGACCCCGACGGCAACTTCTTCCTGGCGACGTGCTCCGGGACCTCGTGCGCGTGCAGCATCAACGGGACGACGAAGTGCACCTGCGCCACGGTCGGCAACGTCGACGTCTGCGGCGCCGGCGCGATGCCGTGCTGCCCGTGGGTGCCGATCCCGCTCTGAGGTGCAGGCGACGTCGGGGCCGGCGCCGATCGCGGATGTGTGAGGGCGTCAGGGAGAGAGGCGCGCGAGGAAGACGTCGATGCCGCCCGCGCTCGTGAGGATGACCGGCGGCGCGGCGTCGACGGTGATGGAGCCCGTGAAATAGCCGGTGGACCACACGGTCCCGAGGGGGCCTTTGGCGATCGAGACGCCCACTTGCGGCGAGGCGTCGCCGAGGAGCTTCGCCCAGAGCAACGCGCCGTCGGGGTTGTACTTGGCGACGAAGGCGTCGGCCGCGCCGGCAGCGAGGCGCGCGCTGGTGACGGGGCTCGCGGCGTCGAAGATCGTGGTCCCCGAGGCGAGGCCGGTGAGGAGGGCGTTGCCCTCGGCGTCGACCTCGACGTCGTAGTCGATCTGATCCGTGCCCGCGGCCGCGCCGACCGGCTCGCTCTGCGAGAGCACCCAGAGCGGCGTCCCGGTCGCGCTGAGCTTGACGAGGAAGCCGCTGACGTCGTTGAGGCTCGGGTTGGCGATGGGCGGGAGCGCGCCGAAGGTGACGAGGCCACGAAAGGCGCCGCACGCGAAGACCGCGCCGTCGTGATCCACCGCGACGCTGAAGGCTCGATCTGCGCCCGTCCCGCCGAAGGCGTGGCTCCACAGCGGGGCGCCCGCGGCGTCGAGCTTGGCGATGAAGACGTCGCTGTCGCCCTGGCTCACGAGCACGGGGCCGCCGAGGTCGAGCGTGCCCCGGAAGTAGCCGGTGAGGAGGATGTCGCCGGCGCCGTCGACGGCAACGGACGTGCTCAGCGCGGGCGTGGTGAGGCTGCCGAAGGATTTGCTCCAGATCGGAGCGCCCGAGGGATCGAGCTTGGCGAGAAAGATGCTGGTCGCCGACGCGCTGGTGAGCGGCGCGCCGGGGCCGATCGCCAGCGCGCCGGCGTAGCCTCCCGTGACGATCGCGTCGCCCTGCGCGTCGACGGCGACGGCGCTGGCGAACTGATCGGCCGCGTCGCCCCAGCGGTGGCTCCAGAGGTGCTTGCCCGAGGCGTCGAGGCGCGCCACCGTCACGTCCTGCGCGGCGTTGCCGGCGCTCTTGAGCGGGCCGCCGCCGAAGTCGACGTCGCCCGTCGAGCTCGCCGCGAGGAGCACGTCGCCGCCGGCGCTGACGGCCACGCTGCCGAGCGTGCTGTCGGCGAAGCGCCTTTGCCAGAGGGCGCTCAGCGAGGGCGTGTAGCGCGCGAGGACGAGGTCGGCGATCTGCGCGTCGCCGAGATCGGGCAGCGGGCCGCCGCCGGGGTTGATCGCGCCGAGCGCCGTGGTGAGCAGGACGGCGTCCGATCCCGCCGCGGCGAGCGACCTGCCCCGCTGCTCGCCCGCGCCGCCGAAGCGCACAGCGGCGAGGCCGGCGCCGACGCAGCCGAGGTGGTCGCAGTTCTCGTCGGCGGGCGTGGCGCAGACCTCGAACGAGGGGACGCACGCGCCGCCGCTGCCGCCGCCCGCGCTCGAGGCGTCGGTCGTCGTCGACGCGCCGCCTTCGCCCACCGCGGCGCCGCTCGTCGTCGAGGCGCCGCCGCTGCCCGGGGTGACCGTGCCGCTCGTCACGACGGGATCGGGCGCGACGTCCGGGAAATTGTCGATGAACGAGCACGCGCTCAGCGCGGCGCCCAGCGCGAGCGAGATCGCAGCGAGGCGCGCGTGAGGACCGCGGCGGGCGGCGCTCACAGCTCACCGCCGAGGACGAGGCCGCCGCCGGTCGGGCCGGCCCAGGGCGCGAAGGCGGCTCGCCTCGGCAGCGAGGCGATCGTCTTCAAGGGCTGGTTCACCAGCAGGTACACCGTCAAGCCGGTGCCGACGACGAAGGCGCCGGTGAGCATGGTGCTGGCGAGCGCCGCCGCCTGCCCGCTGTCGCGGAGGCGCTCCCGCGCGGGGCGGCTCCCGGGCTTGGGGTTGCCGTTCTCGATCAAGAACTCCTGGAACCTGGCATGAGCGACGAGCCCGCTGACGAGCGCGCCGACGCCCACGCCCGCCGTGACGCCGCCGGCGACATACCCGCGCCAACGATCCGGGGGCGCCTCGACGGGGATCGCCCTCGGCGCCTCGGGGGCGGGCGGCGGCGCGGCGGGGCGCGGCTCGGGGGCCGGCGGCGCGGCCTTCTTGCTCCCGAGGTCGGCGCTCACCGTCACCGGCTCCTCGGCGGCGGCGGTGACGTCCGCCGTGAAGGATCGCTCGTGGCTGCGCGCGCGCACCACGACGTGATGAGGCCCGGGATCGACGAGCAGCGGCGCGTCGGCGAGGGCGGCGGAGACCGGGCGATCGTCGATGATGATCTCCACGCCCTCGGCGCCTTCGGGCACGCGGACGGCGAGGCGCGCCGCCCGGGGGCGGAGCTTGGCGAGGCGAGCGCGCGCCTCTTTCGCCACGTCGGCGTCGCGCTTCTTCTCGGCCTCCTGCGCGGCGAGCTCGAAGGCGTTGATGGCCTCGACCACGCGCCCGAGGGCCTCGTGGCAGCCGCCGAGGCGGAAGTAGAGCACCGGCGAGACGGCGATCCTGGCGATGCGCTCGTAGATGGGGATCGCCTCGGCGCAGCGGCCTTGATCCTCGGCCGCGAGCGCCTCGCTGAAGAGCTGGCGCGCGGTGGCGAGATCGGCGGCCGCGGGCGGCGCCGGCGCGGGAGGATCGGCGCGGGCATGGCGCGGGGACGCCGAGAGCGCGAGGACGAGAAGAGCGGTGGCTCGGATCTGGCGCTTCATCAGAGGAACAGCCCGCGGTGCGCCGAGGCTAGCACTACTGCGGCAAACTTCGTTTGCGGAGCTTCGCTCCCCCGCTTCGCGGCGCAGCAGCGCCAGCTTTTGTCTCCCCGGGGACGAGCCCCGGACCCCACGGCGCTGCGCGCCGTTCAGCGCTGCTGCGGCAAGTCTGCCGCAGCAGCGCTGGCCCACCTCCTCCGCGCAGTACACCTCGCGTCTTGTGAGGCACGCCGGCATCTGCGATGCTCCATGGTGAAGATGCCCCTTGATTTGCCGTCTCCACGCGAGGGCCACGCCGCGAGGCAAAGGCGATGAGCGTCGGCGTCGTCAAGGCTCCCGTGCTCCAGGACCTCACGGCGGGCGACGTCCTCGGCCGGTACGAGCTGCTGGTCCCGGTGGCGCAAGGGGGCATGGCCACCGTGTGGGCGGCGCGGATGACGGGCGCCCACGATCTCTCGAAGATCGTCGCCATCAAGACGATGCTCCCCACGCTCTCGTGCGATCCGCGCTTCGAGAAGATGTTCCTCTCCGAGGCCGAGCTGGCCGCGCGGATCAAGCACCCCAACGTGTGCGAGATCCTCGACCTCGGCGAAGAGAACGGCGTGCTCTACCTGGCGATGGAGTGGATCCACGGCGAGTCGCTGGTGACGCTGCTCGGCGACTGCGAGCGCGCGGGGCGGCGCGTGCCCTTCGCGGCGGCGGCGTGCATCGGGGCCGAGGCGGCGCGCGGCCTCCACGCGGCGCACGAACTCAAGGACGAGAGCGGCGAGCTCGTCGGCGTCGTGCACCGCGACGTGTCGCCGCACAACATCCTCGTCACGTACGACGGGCTCGTGAAGATCGTCGACTTCGGCGTGGCCAAGGCGGTGGCGCGGAGCGACCACCAGACGACCCACGCCGGTCACCTCAAGGGCAAGGTGCTCTTCATGGCGCCGGAGCAGGCCTTCTGCGACGAGGTCGATCGGCGCACCGACGTCTTCGCCCTGGGCATCGTGCTCTACCAGCTCACCACGGGCAGCCACCCGTTCCGCGCCGACAACGAGCTGGCGACGCTGGCGCGGATCACCAGCCCCGATCCGGTGCCGGCCCCGGCGACGCTCGTCCCCGACTACCCGCCCGAGCTCGCCGCGGTGGTGATGAAGGCCCTCGCCAAGGAGCGCGATCAGCGCTTCGACTCCATGCGCGATCTCGCCGACGCGCTCGAGGTCGTGGCCGGCCAGCTCGCGGCGAGCGACGGCTCGAGGGGGCTCGCGGCCTTCGTGCTCGAGGCGCTCGAGCCGCGGCACCAGGCGCGATCGCTCCAGCTCGCCGAGGCGCGGCGCGCGGCCGACGAGCGCGGGGAGCTGCGCGCGCTGGGCGGGCTCGCGTCGCCGATCCCCGGCCTCGACGTCCCGGGCGGCCCGGCCTCCAGCGACGCCGCGACCTCGTCCCAGCGCGAGCCGCAGCGCCGCGGCGGCCTCGCGCGCGCGGTGGGGCTGGTGAGCCTGGGCGCGATCCTCGGCGCCGTCGCGTTGATCTGGGCCACCCGCGGGGCGCCGCCGCCGCTCAACGCCGCGTCGGTGTCCGCCTCGCTCTCGTCGGAGTCCGCGCCCGCGGCGACCGCCCTCGTCACCGTGAACGCCGCGCCCGCGCCCCCCGCGAGCGCCCCGGCCGCCTCGGCCGCCCCCAGCGCAACGGCGTCAGCGTCCGCGGCGCCCTCGGCCAAGGCGAGCCGCCCGGCCGCCAAGCCCCCCCGCCCCAGCCCGAAAAACGAGACTGAGGGCAAGTTCCGGAGCCCGGATTTCTAGTGCAGCACGCCACGACAAGAAGTTTGGCCAACCTTCGCCAAAAATATGGCGCGCGGAACTAGTATGAGGCTGGAGGTCTTCGGGTGAACAGCCGCGTGTCCAGCTCCTCGAACAACTTGTTCCTCGACAGCGCCGAGCACCTCGCCCTGCGCCTCGAGCAGGAGAGGTCGCCCGAGGCCGTCGCGCTGGCGCAGGAGGCGCGCGCGCTGACGGCGCTCTTCTACGAGTGGCAGACGACGCGCCCCGCCGACGACGTCCGCCTCGCCGTGATTCAGCAGCTCTTCGAGCTCAACCGCCGCGCCATGGATCTCCTCGCGCAGTAGCGGCGCCGCGACAGCGCCGCCGCGAGGGCGCCCGCGACGGCGAGGCCGCTCGGCCACCGCGCCGGCGAGGGCGCGCCGCTGACCGCGCAGCCGCCGACCGCGTCGATCGCGCCGTCGGTGGTCCACACGTCGGTGCCGATGGGCAGCGTGCGCGCGCCGAGCGAGGCGCCGTCGTAGAGCACCTCCACCGTCATGACCTCGCCGACGTGGCCGGCCGCGCCCGTGACGGCGAAGCGGAAGAGCCCGTGGCGGACCTTGACGAGGGGCCGCGCCACCGCGCCGTTCTTCACCGAGACCGCGAGCCGCGTGCCGTCGAGCCCGCTCGCGAGGCTGCCGTCGGCGCGGCGCAGCTCGATCGTCCCCCACACCGGGAAGGCCGCGTCCGGCTCCGCGTACGCGCTGGAGAGCGTGTACCAGCTCTTGCCGAGATCGGGCGCCATGTCGCTCGGGCTCTCGCTCGCGAGGGCCTGGAGCGCGCCGTCGAGATCGAGCACGCCGGGGCCGAGCTGGTAGTCGTAGGGCACGAGCCCGGTGGGCCTGCGCGCGCCCGCCTCGAGGATCTCGGTCACGCGCGCCTGGGTCAACGTGGGATCGATTTGCATCAGCAACGCGATTGCACCTGCGACCTGGGGCGCGGACATCGAGGTGCCGGCGGCGACGGCGTGCTGCTCGTCGACGAGGAAGCAGGGCTTGCCCCCCGGGCAGCCGCCCGAGCTGAAGAGGCCGCCCGCGATCTTGCGCGGATCGGCCTCGGAGCTCATCGCGCCGACGACGAAGCCGCCGGGCGCGCTGATCTCCGGCTTCATCACCCCGAGCGGCGTCGGGCCCGAGGCGCTGAAGTAGCAGGCGCCGTCGGGGACCGGGTCCGCCACGCCGCCGAGCTCGGTGAGGACGATGGCCGGCGACGCGAGCGGCTTCCACTGGAGCCGGTTGAGCGTGCAGCCCACGGCGAGCAGCCCCGGCGCGCTGGCCGGCACGGTGACGGTCCCCTGGCGGATCGCGCGCTCGAAGAGCACCCCGCTCGCCCCGACGTCGCCGGTGCCGACGACCCAGAGCGAGGCCGCGCCCGCGCCGCGGAGGAGCACGTTGAACTCGCTATGCTCGGCCCATTTGCCGTCGACGACGATGACGGCGCTGTTGGTGTCGGAGGTGATCGACGACGACTTACCGACGTGGTTGTTGACGACGCCGGCGGTGGTGCCCTCCTTGTCGTCGTAGCCGCGCTCGCCGCCGGGGGAGACGAAGCCGATCCAGCGCGATCCGTCGGGCCCTTCCAGGGCGACGTCGACGTCGTCGCCGGGGCGGAAGGTGGCCCAGATGAAGGCCTGGCCCTTGGTCGAGGCGACGGCGCGGAGGGGGACGCGGGTGATCCCGCCCGGCGTGACGCGAGCCTCGGTGTGGACGCCGGAGGACGGCCCGTCGCTCGTCTCGAGGAGCCCGCCGCTGTTGCCCGCGGCGACGACGATCGCCCGCCCGGGTTTGTCGTCGCCCACCAGCGCGGAGAGCCCCCGCTCGAGCGCGCTCGTCCCGTCGTGCGGCCCGAAATCCCCGCCGAGGCTGAGGTTGCACACCGCCGGCAGCGGGCTCGTGGAGCCGAGGGCCTCGGCGCGATCGAAGACGAACTTCGCGGCGCGGAGGACGTCGGGATCGAAGAAGCCGCCGTCGGCCGAGGGGCTGGCGATGACCAGCGTGGCCCCGGGCGCGACGCCCGCGAACGCCGGCTTCTCGCTGATGGAGATCCCGCCGTTGCCCGCGGCGATCGAGGTCACGTGCGTGCCGTGCCCCTCGGCGTCGTGGATGGCCTTGCTGCCCGCGGCGATCAGCGTGTCGATGTCCGCCGCGTCGTAGACGGCGCACTGCGACTGCGCGGGATCGTCGCAGCCGAAGGCGTGCTCGATCTCGGGGTGGAGGCCGCGCGGAGGCTCGCTGTCGAGGAGCCAGGCGATGCGCGTCTTCCCGTCGGCGCCGCGGAAATCGGGGTGGTGGATGTCGATCCCGGTGTCGACGATCCCGACGACGAC
>FSTQ01000044.1_pt1 | contig 15286 bp, 9 predicted proteins | sample 1637281 | NCBI WGS metagenome assembly FSTQ01 (sample SAMEA3914818, study PRJEB12502) | metagenome | biome: forest; material: soil | place: Canada | collected 2010-06-26 | depth 0.1 m
GACGCCGCCGCCGGGGACGATGCCCTCTTCCACGGCCGCGCGGGTCGCGTGGAGCGCGTCCTCGACGCGGGCCTTCTTCTCCTTCATCTCGGTCTCGGTGTGGGCGCCGACGCGCACCACGGCGACGCCGCCCGCGAGCTTGGCCAGGCGCTCCTGGAGCTTCTCGCGATCGTAGTCGCTCGACGTGTCGGCGATCTGCTTGCGGATGGCCTCGACGCGGCCCTTGATCTCCGCCTTGTCGCCGGCGCCGTCGATGATGACGGTGTTGTCCTTGTCGATCTCGACACGCTTGGCCGAGCCGAGATCCTTGAGGGTCGCGGTCTCGAGCTTCTGGCCGAGGTCCTCCATGAACGAGGTCGCGCCCGTGAGGATGGCGATGTCCTTGAGCATCTCCTTGCGGCGATCGCCGAAGCCCGGCGCCTTGACGGCGGCGACCTTGATCGTGCCGCGGAGCTTGTTGACGACCAGCGTCGCCAGGGCCTCGCCGTCCACGTCCTCGGAGAGGATGAGGATCTCGCGCCCGGCCTTGACGACCTGCTCGAGGATCGGGAGCAGATCGGCCATCGCCGAGATCTTCTTCTCGTGGACGAGGATGAGCGGGTTGGTGAGCACCGCCGTCATCTTCTCGGGATCGGTGACGAAGTAGGGCGAGAGGTAGCCGCGGTCGAACTGCATGCCTTCGACCGTCTCGAGCTCGGTCGTCATCTTCTTGTTCTCTTCGACCGTGATGACGCCCTCCTTCCCGACCTTCTCCATGGCCTCGGCGAGGATGTTGCCGATCTCCTGGTCGCCGTTGGCGCTGATGGTCGCGACCTGGGCGATCTGCTCCTTGTCCTTGGTCGGCTTGGCGCTCTCCTTGACGGCGGCCAGCATCTTCTCGACCGCGGCGTCGATCCCGCGCTTGAGGTCCATCGGGTTGTGCCCGGCCTCGACGAGGCGCAGGCCCTCGCCGTAGATGGCCTGGGCGAGCACCGTCGCCGTCGTGGTGCCGTCGCCGGCCTTGTCGCTGGTCTTCGAGGCGACCTCGCGCACCATCTGGGCGCCCATGTTCTCGAGCTTCCCGTGGAGCTCGATCTCCTTCGCCACGGTGACGCCGTCCTTGGTGATGACGGGCGAGCCCCAGGACTTCTCGATCACCACGTTGCGACCCTTGGGGCCCAGCGTGACCTTGACGGCATCGGCGAGCGTGTTGACGCCCTTCAGGATCGCGGCGCGAGCGCCACGGCTATAGACGATCTGCTTGGCAGCCATATCTCTTCCACCTCTCGCGGCGCGCTCGGGTTGGCGCGCCTGAAACTCGAGTGCGCATCCGCGCACGGGGCTCGGGGCTATCTGCAACCCCGATGTAACAAGGTGCGCCGGGGCGCACGGGGTTCGGGGCCGCTTGCGGCCCCGAGGTGACAGGAGTGCGAGACCGCTTGCGGCCTCGATGAGGTCAGGTCGCGGCGTCGTCCGCGGAGCGCATCACGGCGATGACGTCGCTCTCGCGGAGGAGCATGTGCTCTTCGCCGTCGATCTTGATCTCGTTGCCGCTGTACTTGCCGAAGAGGACGATGTCGCCGACCTTCACGTCCACCGGGCGAGCCTTGCCGTTCTTGAGCCACTTGCCGTTGCCGACGGAGATGACGCGACCTTCGATCGGCTTCTCCTTCGCCGAGTCGGGGATGATGATGCCTCCCTTGGTCACGGTCTCGCCCTCGAGGCGCTTGATCACGATGCGGTCCTGCAGCGGCCTGATGTTCATGGTGTTCGTTCTTCTCCGTGGGTGTCTCGCGTCGGGCCGGTCGCGGGGTAGGGGCCCCTCGCTCTCCCCGCCTGCGCCGTCTGGACTCCCCCGCGCCGAGGGCGGTCCGGGATCGTGAGGACCCGGTTGGGGAGGGGCGGCTGGCACTCGACCGAGCCGATGGCTAAAACCGGGCGCAAAGTAAATCACAGGGGGAACGCGTCAAGGGCGCTGAAGGAAACGCGGGTTCTTTTCGAGTTCGCTGGCGGAAAGGCGAGTGAGGTGCTACGAGGGGGTCCGTCCTTCAGCGGTGGACGGCGCTCCCCGAAAAACAGGTTGACGGGAACGTATCTGTGAGTAGTATCCCGCGCCCGGCCGACGAAGTTGGTGAGGCCGACTCTGAAGTCCCAATGGGGGATCGTCTAACGGCAGGACGCCAGATTCTGGCTCTGGCTATCGGGGTTCGAATCCCTGTCCCCCAGCTCGCTTGACAATTTGTTCGAGTAGTAAGCAGCAGGTCCCATCGTCTAGTGGTTAGGACGCTGGCCTCTCACGCCGGTAACGCGGGTTCAAATCCCGCTGGGATCACCAAATGTGAGAAACACCCTCGGATTGCGTCCACAAGGCGCGATCCGGGGGTGTTGTCATTTGGCCTTTCAAAGGCCGCTCCGAGCTGGAGCAAGGGTTTCGTCATGGCAGCGATGGAGCGCTGCGCTGGACGCGACGCCTCGAGCTCGGCTGCGCGATACCTGCGCTGAGGCGCCGAGGCGCTGATGAAGCGGTGGGGCGATCGCGCGAGCGGTCCGTGCAGTGCCGAACGGCCGAGCCTGTTCGGCACTGGAGCGTGGTTGAGCTGAGGGGCGCGGCGCTCGTTTCTTGAGCCTCGTCCTTCGTCTCTTAATCTCTCGTCCTCGTCTTCCGTCCCTCGTCTTCCGTCTCCCGTGCGCGTGCGCGATATCCGGATCCGGATCCGGACATGAATCGCGCACGCGCACGCGCACGGAAGACGGCGAACGGGAGACGGCGGACGAAGGACCGAGCTCGCGCGGAGATCGCTACAGGAGCCTGGTGTCCGATCGACACCAAGCTCCTAGAACGTGATCGGTGGGCGGCCGGGCCCCTCTTCGACACGCGCGAGGATCGCGGTGATGTTGTCGGTGCCGCCGAAGTAGTTCGCGCGCTCGACCAGCGTCTTGGTCGCCTCGTCGAGGTCCGGCTGGTGGGTCACCGTCTCCAGGATTTGCTCGTCGGTCATCATGCCGGAGAGGCCGTCCGAGCAGAGGAGGTAGATGTCGCCGACCTCCGTCGTCTCGGTCGCGAGATCGACCAGCACGTCTTCGCGGATGCCGAGGGCGCGGGTGATGACGTTGGGTGGGAGCTGGCGGATCTCCTCCGCCGTCATCCACGGGGCCATGTGACGGGCGTCGCTCACGAGGGAGTGATCGCGCGTCATCTGCACGATCTCGCCGGCGCGGATGCGGTAGCAGCGGCTGTCGCCGACGTGGCCCACCGAGATCCGGTCGCCGTTGGGGGTGAAGATGGCGGCGACGATCGTCGTGCCCATCCCGAAGTCGGCCATGGTGCGCAGCGAGCGGTCGAAGATGCGTCGGTTCGCCAGGCGTAGGCTCGTGACGATGTAGTTCTCCTCGTCCGACAGGGTCGGATCGGCAGGGAACGGCCATGTGCCGTCGCGTCCGACGACAACGGTGAAAAAATCAGTCAGGGTGGAGACGGCGAGCTGGCTGGCGACGTCGCCCGAGCGGTGTCCGCCCATGCCGTCCGCTACGGCGACGACGCCGTGCTCGGGCATGAGCACGAGGCTGTCCTCGTTGTGCTCGCGCAATAGTCCAACGTCCGTCATCCCGGCGAACCGGGTTTGCATGGGTCGAGAGTAGACGCGGAGCGAAGCTCCAGCGCAAGATCAAAGGGGCCGGCCCGGCGAGAGGGGCCCGCGAGGCCCATCGACCCGGGCGAACAGCGTGAAATCAGGCCTGGCCGCGGGGGCGTCGCGCCGGCATGAAGACGGCCCGGGCCGGTGGACGGCTCGTTGGGTTGGGAGGGTCGAGCGTGGAGATTTGCGAGAACCTGGTCGGCGGCGAGCGGCGCGGGGGTGATCCGCTCCTGGTGCGGAACCCCTTCGATGGGGAGGTGATCGGTGAGGCCGCGCTCGGCGGGCCGGAGACGATCGACGCGGCGATCGCGGCCGCCGTGAGCGCGCAGCCGGCGATGGCGGCGCTCACGCGCGAGGCGCGCGCGGCGATCCTCGAGCGCATGGCCGAGGCGGTGGGGCGGCGGCAAGAGGAGCTGGGGCGCTTGATCCAGCGCGAGTCGGGCAAGCCGATCACCTACGCGCGGATCGAGGTCGCTCGCTGCGTCGACACGCTCCGCGCCAGCGCCGACGCGGCGCGCGCGCTCGGTGGAACGGAGATCCCGCTCGACGCGGCCAAGCCGGGCGAGGGGCGGCTCGGGTTCACGCGGCGCTTCCCCGTCGGGCCGATCGCCTCGATCACGCCCTTCAATTTTCCGCTCAACCTCGTCGCTCACAAGGTCGGGCCGGCCATCGCGGCGGGGTGCTCCAACGTCGTCAAGCCCGCCTCGGCCACGCCGCTCTCGGCGATCCGGCTCGGCGAGATCGCGATGGAGGCGGGCGTGCCGCGCGGCGGGATCAGCGTGGTGGTCTGCGATCGGCGCACCGGCCAGCGCCTCGTGGAGGACGAGCGGCTGCGCCTGCTCACGTTCACCGGGAGCGCCGACGTCGGGTTTCGCATGAAGCGCGACGCGGGCAAGAAGCGCGTGGTGCTGGAGCTCGGCGGCAACGCGGCGGCGATCGTCCTGCCCGACGCCGACGTCGATCGCGCCGCCGCGCGCTGCGCTGTCGGCGGCTTCTACCAGGCCGGGCAGTCGTGCATCTCGGTGCAGCGGGTCATCGTCCACAAGGAGGTGTACGCGCGGTTCCGCGACGCCCTCGCTGATCGCACGCGGGCCGTCCCCTTCGGCGATCCGGAGGAGGACGTCACCGTGTGCGGATCGCTGATCGACGAGGGCAACGCCCAGCGCGTGGCCGCGTGGATCGAGGAGGCCCGCGGCCTCGGCGGCAAGGTGCTCGTCGGCGGCGATCGCCGCGGCGCCGTCGTCCCGCCGACGCTGATCGAGGGCGCGCCCGCGTCGTCGAAGGTCGTGGCCGAGGAGGTCTTCGGCCCGGTGATCGCCCTCCAGATCGCCGACTCGATGGAGCACGCCGTCGAGCTCGCCGAGGCCACGCGCTTCGGCCTCCAGTGCGGGATCTTCACCCACGACATCCGCGCGGTGCTCCACGCGTGGGAGCGGATCGAGGTCGGCGCGCTCATCCACAACGACACGCCGGCGTTCCGCGTCGATCTGATGCCCTATGGCGGCGTGCGCGACAGCGGGCTCGGGCGCGAGGGGCCGCGGTACACGGTGGAAGAGATGACGGAGTCGCGGCTGCTCGTGCTCGGGCGCTGAGCTTCGGATCGGCGAGCGTGATCGAGGATCACGCTCGCTGATTCAGAGGCCGAAGCGCTCGATGATCGCGGCCTGGCGGGCGAGCTCGTCCTCGAGCTCGAGGGCCTGCGCGAGGCCGGGCCACACCAGCGGCTGCGCGGGGGAGCCGGCGCGCTGCGCGAGGAGATCGTGGAGGGCTCGGCGCGAGCAGGTCGCGGGCGCGGCGAGGTAGGCGAAGAGGCCGCGGTGCGCCTCGCCGGTGGCGGCCTCGGTCACGACGTAGGTGGCGTCGCTCTGCACGGCGAGGACGCAGCCGAGCGCGGTGAGCTCGGCGCGGAGCGCGGTGAGGTCGCCCTCGCCGGGGTGGACGCCGTCGAGCAAGAAGGCCTCGTAGCCGCCGGGTTTCCGGGTGGCGAGGGCGGGGTAGAGGTAGCTGTGATCGGCCTCGCCCGGCTCCGGCGCGGCGTTGCGCGGCGTGGCCTCGAAGACGATCTCGTCGCCGTAGTGCTGCGGCGCGCGTGGCCTGGCGACGTCGAGGATCCGCGCCGTCACCGGGCCGGTGCGGAGCGCGTGGTGGATCCCGATCTCGCCGTCGGGCTCGCGCAGCTCGATCCGGCAGAGGCCCCAGGCCTCCTCGATCGGGCCCTCGCCCTTGAGGTTCATCCCGATGCGGATCGCCGAGGCGCGCACCGCGTCCCAGCGCTCGAGGAGCGTGGCCGTGACCATGCGATCCCAGTCGTGGTTGCCGGGGCGAGGCTCGCGCTCGACCAGGCGATCGAGGCGCGCGAGGGACTCTTCGAGGCGGCCGGCCTCGCGATCCAGGCTCGCCAGGAGCAGCTCGATCCGCGTGTTGCCCGGCTCCAGCGCCAGCATGGCGTCGAGGTGCGGGCGCGCCTTCTCGCGCTCGCCCTCCTGCTGGTACGCCGTCGCCATGAGGAAGTGCGCGCCCACGGCGACGTCGCCCGCGGGCTCGGCGCGGAGCGTGGCCTCGGCGAGCTCGCGCGCCGCGGCGGATCGCTTCTGATCGAGGAGCGCTTGCCCCAGCGTCATCAGGCAGCCGTGGGCGCCGGGGTACGCCGCGAGGTGCGCGCGCAGCCCGGCCTCGGCCTCGGCGTTGCGCTGCAGCGCTCGCTGCGCCGAGGCCTGGATGATCGCCAGGCGCTCTTCGTCGGCGAAGCGGGCCCGCGCCGCGGCGAGGATCTCGAGATCGGCCTCAGGATCGCTGGTGAGCTGCGCCAGCGCGAGCTCCGCGCTCCCCGGCGGTAGGCGCGCGTACTTCGCCGAGCCGAGCGCCGCGGCGACCGTGGCGTCCAGCGCCGCGAGATCCTCGTCGGCGCCGAGCGCGCGCCGCAGCCGGGGGAGCAGCGCGCGGATGGACTCGGCCGCGTGCGCCGCGGTCCCGGGGCGCTCGCGCGCGAACGCGAGCTCGGCGCGCTGGTGGGCGAGGTGCACCGCGATGCGGATCACGCCGTTGCCTTCGAGCCGGGTCTGCAGATCGAAGAGGCGACCCTCGAGCTTCCAGTCGTTGGGCACGGCGCCGGCGAGCGCCAGCGTGTGCGTGGCCTGCGCCCAGCGCTCGTAGAGGCTCGGCGTGGGGAGGACGCGCTCGAACGGCGGCAGCTCTCTCCGGGCCTCGTCCGGGCGGCCGAGCCGCGCCAGCAGCCTCGCCGCGTCGAGGGCGTGGGTGAGCTGATCGTTGACGTCGGTCTCGCTCTCGCGCGCGCGCTCGGCCTCGGCCAGCGCCTCGTCGAGGCGTGAGAGCCGCAGCAGGGCGTCGATCCGCGCGCCCGCGAGGTTCCGCGCCGACGGGCCGCGGCCGGCCTCGACCAGCGCCGCGGCCTGCGCGTCGAGGAACGAGAGCGCCCCTTTCGCGTCGCCGTCGTCGAGGAGGCCGAAGGCGTACTCGCTCGAAATGCAGGTGAAACAAGGCCATTTCGCGTCGATGCGCGCCAGCGTCTCGCGGGCCACGGCGAGGCGCTCCGGCGCGTAACCCGGGCCGTCGAGCTCGGCGTAGCAGCCGGCGAGATCCTGGATCACGCACACGCTCTGCGGGCACTCGCGCGCCTCGTCGCGCGAGGCGAGCTCGAGGAGTCGCACCGCCTCGGGCAGGAAGGTGACCGCCTCGTAGCGGTGGAGGATGCGGCTCTGGAGGTTCCAGTGCCGGATGAAGAGCTCGAGCCAGGGGCTCTTGGCCTCGCGCGCCAGGGCCAGCGCCTCGGGCACGATGGCGTCGAGCTGCGCGTGCTCGTGGTTGACGACGCAGCCGGGGATCCGCTCGACCAGCTCGGCGAGGCGCGGCCTCCCGCTCTCGGTCAGCTCGTCCTGCAGCTCGCTCACCCAGCGCCAGATGTCCATGAGCTACGCCGCCCCCAGGAGCGCGAGCAGCGAGCTCGAGAGCGCCTCGAGGTGCTCGGCGACCTCGCCGAGCGCGCCCTCTTCGCGGCCGGCCATCAGACCCGCGACGCCGCGGAGCAGGCGCGCTGCCTGCTCCGCGCGCGCCTCCTCGGCGGGACCTTCGGCGGCGAGGATGCGCGCGATGATCGGCGCGTCGAGGTTGACGTAGAGCCGCGCCTCGACCCCGGCGTCGATGGTCTTCGTGAAGAGGCGCGCCATGCCCAGCACCGCGGTCGAGACCTTCTTGTCGGCCTCGTCGCGCTCGAGGATCTGCTTAAGCAGGACGTCGCGATCCGGCACCAGCACCAGCGGGAGCGAGCTCGGCGCGAAGCGCGCGGGGACGACCTCTTGCCGCTCGACGTGGAAGAGCGCGCGCAGCCGTTTGGCTTTGGAATCCGGCAGATCCGCGCCGGGGAACAGCGACTGGTTGCCCTGCTTCGTGCCGAGCTGGACCACCGTGCCGCCGATGCGCTGGGCGTAGGCCTGGCAGAAGGGCAGGGCCGCGTAGCGCACGCCGGTCACCACCGGGACGCGGAGCGCGCGGAAGAGGATCTCCTCGTAGCCGCCCTGCTCGCCCATGGAGATGTGGATCTTCCCGCCGCTCTTCTTGCGCACCGCGGGCACGGTGAGCTCGCCCTCGCTCGTCGGGACCTTGAGGTCGGGGGCGAGCAGATCGAAGAGCCGCGGGTCGCAGATCGCCGCGCCGAGGAGGGCCTCGTTGTGGCGGAGGAGCACGCGCCGCCACGTGGCCGGCTCGCTCTCGGCGAGGCGGGCGAGGCCCTCGATCAGCGCGCCCTGGATCTGCCCCGCGACGAGGTGGTACGCGGCGTTGCGCTGCACGTCCTCGCGGCTCGCGGTCGGCGTGAGGCCGTCGGCCTCGATCACCCCGCCGGCGAACCCGGCCCACGGCGGGAGCAGGTCGCGCTCGTCGGGGCTGACCAGCATCCCGCGCACGAAGACAGAGATGTTGCGGTTGTCCGAGGTGCCGTAGGTGGCGCCGTCCTGGATCCAGAGCAGCCCGCGCGGGCCGCCTCCGACGTCGTTCTCGCCCTTGGCGCCCGCGGCCTCGGGCTTCACGTCGAAGGTGCAGAGCGGCTCGAAGCGCGATTCGAAGCGCCGCGCGAACTCCAGGCTGCGGCGGCGGTGGAGCAGCGGCGAGTCGCCTTCTTCACGCCAGGGAGGGAGCGGGCGGTTGACGGCGTCGCTGCTGCGGCTGCCGACGTGGATGGGGAAGGCGAGCAGCGAGGCGTAGCGCTCGAGCAGCTTGGGCACGAGCTCCTGGCTGGCGAGGAGCCCGAAGGCCTCGCCGAGGTGGAGCACCACCCGCGTGCCCACCGGCCCGTGCGGCGCGGGGCCGAGCTGGTAGCGCTCGCCGCCGCGGCTCTGGAAGTGCCAGCCCTGCGCCGGCTCCTGGTACGACGTGGTGTAGAGATCGACGCGCTCGCTCACCACGAACGCCGAGAGGAACCCGAGCCCGAACGCTCCGATCAGCGCCTCGCCCCCCCGCCCCTCCGCGCGCAGCTTCCCGGTGTAGCCCGCGCCGACCGTGGCCAGGTACTTGATGATCTCCTCGCGCGTCAGCCCCGCCCCGGTGTCGAGGATCGTCAGCGTTCGCTTGGCTGGATCGGGTGTGACGACGATCGCCGGCTCGAAGGCGGCCGCGTCCTCGAGCTGGCGGCGCACGCACGAGTCGTGGGCGTTCTGGACCAGCTCGCGCAGGGCGACGTGGGGGGTGGAGTAGAGGTTGTTCCCGAGCACCCGCAGCAGACCGGAGAGGTCGACCTGGGTGCGCAGGAGCTCGACAGGCTCGCTCATGCAGCGCGAGATCAGAGCGCACCTTCGCGGCGAAATCGAGCGCGGCGGTCACCCGCGCCCTCCTCGCGCGAGATTCACGCGCTTTCCAGCCGGCCCGACGCGCGCCGCTCGCCGACAAATTCCCGCGCTCCCCGGCGCCTCGCCTCACGCTACACTCGTCCACGATCATGGACGCGCGCGCCATCGCCCTCTCCATCCCCTTCTTCTTCCTGCTGATCGCGCTGGAGCTCTTCGTCACCAGGAAGCGGGGGGAGCGGGTCTTCGGCTTCCACGACTCCATCGGCAGCCTCAGCTGCGGGGTCGGGCAGCAAGCGATCGGGCTGGTCACCGCCGCCGCCAAGGCCGCCGGCTACGCGCTCGTCTACGAGAGCTTCCACCTGCTCACGATCTCGCCGCGCTCCCCCGTCGCCTGGGTCGCCCTCTTCCTCGGCGTCGACCTCGCGTACTACGCCTACCACTGGGCCAGCCACCGGGTGAATTTCCTCTGGGCGACGCACGCGGTGCACCACCAGAGCGAGGAGTACAACCTCACCACGGCGCTCCGGCAGAGCTGGTTCACCAGCTTCACCTCGTGGATCTTCTACCTGCCGCTGGCGGTGATCGGCTTCCCCACGGGGATGTTCGTGCTCATCTACACGCTCAACACCCTCTACCAGTTCTGGATCCACACCCGCGCCGTCGACCGCATCGGCTTCTTCGAGGCCTTCCTCAACACGCCGTCGCACCACCGCGTGCACCACGGCGTCGATCCTGCCTACATCGACAAGAACTACGCGGGCGTCTTCATCGTCTGGGACCGCCTCTTCGGGACCTTCGAGCGCGAGGGGCGCGAGCCGGTGTACGGCACGGTGAAGCCGCTCGGGAGCTTCAACCCGTTCTGGGCCAACATCGAGCCCTGGGTGCAGCTCTTCGCGCTCGCTCGCCGGACGAGGCGGCTCCGCGACAAGGTGTGGATCTTCCTCGGGCCGCCCGAGTGGCGCCCGGCGGATCTCGGCGGCGTCGTCACCATCCCCGACGTCAGCCGCGCGACGCAGCGCAAGTACGAGGCGGTCGCGCCGCGCGGGCTCAACGTCTACGTCGGCGTGGCCTTCACGCTGGTGGTGGGCGGGATAACCGCGCTCCTGGCCTTTCAGAGCGAGCTCGGCGCGAGCGGGCAGGCGCTCGCGGTGGCGTCGATCCTCTTCGGCCTGCTCACGCCGGGCGGCCTCTTCGAAGCGCGGCGCTGGGCGGTCCCGGTCGAGTGGATCCGCCTCGGCCTCCTCGTCGCGTTCGCGGCCTGGCTCACGCGTGACCGCGCCGCGCAGGTCCCGGTCGTCGCGGGGGCCTCGGTGGTCGCCCTCGGCCTGGCGGCCTGGGTCGGCCGCTACCGGCGCCGCCGCCCCGAGCAGGCCGTCCCTGTCGATCGCGTGTTGCGCGGCGCCGCCGAGCCCGTCGCCGTCACCTGAACTTGGAGTGACACTCTTTGCAGGCGGCCTTCATGTCCTTGAGAGCCGCGCTCGCGCCGCCCGCGTCCTTGGCCGTCGCCGCGGCGCCGAGGGCCTTGGCCTTCTCGTTCAGCCGCGTCGCCAGCGCGTCGAAATCCGGGCCCTTCGAAAAATCCTTGGTCTTCAGGCTCGTCGCCTGGATCCGCTCCGAGACCAGCGCGAACGCCGCCCAGTCGGCGTCGGCGTAGCTCGTCTCGCCGATCTTCTTCCATTGCGGGTCGGCCACGGTGGCCTGATTGTCCATCACCGTCTCCAGGCTGGTGAGCTTGGGTATGTCGTTGACGGGCGTGTTGGTGATCGGCGCGCCGCAGCTGACGGCGGCGAGCGAAAAAGCGGCGGCGAGGACGGTGATCGAGGCGACGCGCATGGGATCTCCTGGGCGAGAGGGCGGCGATTATCCACGCCCATGCTCGCAGGCAGTCCAGAAATCGATCGCGTAGGCTATCCTGCGCCGCCATGCGGGTCTGGACTGATGGCAGCATCCACCTCGTCTCCGGCGAGGAAGGTATCGAGGTGCACCGGCCGAACACGGCGGCGGTGCTTCACGCGCTCGGGAAACCCCAGAAGCGCGCAATTCCACCACGCGACGTGCTCGCGGTGGTCACGAGCGATCCCCTGCGGATCTGGGTCGGCAGCGGCACCGAGGTGCGGCTGGTCACGATCAGCGACGGGGCCGAGGTCGAGCGGAAGATCCCGGCCAACATCCTCGACGCCATCGGCCTCGGGGACGGGCGCGTGCTCACGTGCGCAGTGCTCCCGGGCGAGCGCAGCCCGCGCCTCGTGGTCGTCGACGGCGCCGAGCCGGATTTCGCGGCGGCGGCGGATCTTTCTCCGCCGGCCGCGCCGCGGATCACCTGGCCGGGCGGCATCTGGGAGAAAGACGTCGCCTGGCCCGAGGACGACGTGGAGGAGGGCGACGAGCCCCTCGCGCTCGACGCGCTCGCGCTGGGCTACCCCCAGACCGACGGGCGCTTCCTCTACGACGAGGTGCTCCTCTCCGCGAACGAGCACGGCATCACCGTGACCGGCGTCTACGTGGGGATCGTCGCCGCCTTGCCGCGCGACGCGAGCCGGATCGACTTCGCCGTGCGCGTGCCAACGCAGGTGGGCGAGACGGAGATCTTCGCGGCGCGCACCGGCGGCGGCGGCGTCGTCCTCGTCCACTGCATCGAGGGGCGCCACTCCGCGGTCACCCACCTCGGGCCCGACGGCGCCGTCCTCGGGAGCCGCCACAAGATCGGCCGCGAGCTGGCCTGGGGCATGGGCCCGCCGGTCGTCCAGGGCGAGCGCGTCGTCGTCTTCGAGGCCGGCGCGCAAGGGGCGGATCGCCTCCACGAGCTCAAGCTCCCCGCGCTCGAGGTCGCCAAGTCGGCCGAGCTCGGCGACCACCCGTCGGGGCGCCTCTCGGTGGCGACGGCGCCGCCCAACGGCGACCCCTTCGTGCTCGGCCTCGGCACCAAGGCCCGCCTCGTCAAGCGCGGCGCGCGCGGTCGCCTCGACACCGAGGCGCTGGTGCGGCCGGTCCCCAAGGTGGTCGCGCCCCCGCGCTCCATCGTCCAGGCGCCCTCGCTGCGGGTCCAGGGGCCGCCGGCGCTGGCGCTCTCCAAGGGCGATCAGCGGCCGTCGCCGTGGACGATGATCACCAACGAGGCCTTCGTGATCGAGATCCCCTTCACCAACCAGGGCGGCGCCAGCCGCGGCGTGGCGATCGAGATCTCCGGCCCGGCCTTCCAGAGCGGCCTCGTGCGCACGACCCGGGCCCGCGTCGGCGACGTCGAGACGATGCTCGAGAGCAAGCCCGGCGCCGCCTCGGTCCGCGGCGAGCTCGCCGACGTGGCGATGGAGGCCGGCTTCACGCCCATCGGCGGCGACAAGAAGGGCGCGCTGCCTCCTCCGGCGGCGCCGTCGCTCTACCTCCGGATCGAGGTCTTCGGCGTCAAGCCGGGCAACGGGGTCCTCACGGTGCGGATCACGCCGCTCAAGGCCGCGCCCGGCCGCGGCTCGGTCCTGCAAGGAAAGAGCGTCACCGTGCACGAGCCCGCGCCCGCCGAAGGCTGATCCGCAGCGACGCGCTCGCCTCCTCGCTCGCACGCCGCGCCCCACGCGGCGCGAAGCAGGCCGCCGATCCCGCTGGAAAAACAGGGGAAAGGCGGCCTCATCGTGGAAACAGTCCTCGCCATAGGCACGGATTTCGCGTACACTGCGCGCCCTTTCATGCCAAGCCCCGCTTTCGAAGCCCTGTCGCCCGCCATCGCTGCTGCTCTCACGAGCCGTGGTTTCACCGCTCTCACCACCGTCCAGGAGGCCGTGCTCGACCCGGCGCTCGCCGGGCGGGATCTTCGCATCTCCTCCCAGACGGGCTCGGGAAAGACGGTGGCGGTCGGCCTCGTCCTCGTCGCCGCGCTCGAGGCCGCCGTGAAGGAGCGCGCCGACGCTGCCGCGGCCACGCCGGCCGCCGCCCCCGGGCCTTGCCGCCCGGCGGCCCTGCTCGTCGCCCCCACGCGCGAGCTCGCCGCGCAGCTCCAGAAAGAGCTGAGCTGGCTCTACCAGCCCCTCGGCATCCGCGTCGCCGCCGTCGTCGGCGGCACCAGCTACGGCGGGGAGCTCCGCTCGCTCCGCACCGGCCCGCTGGTCATCGTCGGCACCCCCGGCCGGCTCCTCGACCACCTCGAGCGCGGCTCGATCGACCCCTCGGCCGCCTACTCCGTCGTCCTCGACGAGGCCGACCAGATGCTCGACCTCGGCTTCCGCGACGAGCTCGAGGCCATCCTCGGCAAGACGCCGGCCGAGCGCCGCACCCACCTCGTCTCGGCCACCTTCCCGCGCGAGGTCCTCTCGCTCGCCAACCGCTACCAGCGCAACGCCGCCGACGTGCAGGGCACCCAGCGCGGCGAGGCCAACGAGGACATCACCCACATCGCCCACCTGGTTCGCTCCGGCGAGCGCGACGCGGTCCTCGTCAACCTGCTCCTCCTCGCCCCGGGCGAGCGCACCCTGGTCTTCGTCCGCACCCGCGCCGACGCCGCCGACATCGCCGATCGCCTCGCCAACCGCGGCTTCGGCGCCCGCGCCCTCAGCGGCGAAATGGAGCAGTGGGAGCGCACCAAGACGCTCGACGCCTTCCGCAACGGCAACATCTCCACCCTGGTCGCCACCGACGTGGCCGCCCGCGGGCTCGACGTGCCCGACGTCAGCCGCGTCATCCACGCCGACCCCCCGAACGACCCCGAGGCCTTCACCCACCGCAGCGGCCGCACCGGGCGGGCCGGGCGCAAGGGCACCAGCATCGTCCTCCTCCCGCCGAGCGCGCGCGAGGGCGTCGGTCGCCTCTTCCGCCGCGCCCGGGTCGAGGCCACCTTCGCCCCCGCGCCCACCGCCGCCGACGTGCTCCGCGCCGCCGACGACCGCCTCATCACCGAGCTCACCGCCGCCCCCGCCGAAGGCGCCAAGGAAGACGCGCGCCTCCGCGGCCTCGCCGACCGCCTCCTCGCCACGGAGGATCCCGCCAAGCTCGTCACGGCCCTCCTCGCCCGCGCCCGCCACACCGGCGCCTGCGAGCCCGAGACGGTGACGCCGCTCGTGCTCCACGCCCCGGCTCCGCGCCCGCAGTCCTACGAGCGCGGCGGCCCCATGCGCGGCGACGCTCCCTTCCGCGGCAATGATCGCGGCCCCGGCCACCACGCCCCGATGCACCTCGGCTTCGTCCCCTTCCGTGTCACCTGGGGCGAGCGCCACGGCGCCGATCCCCGCCGCGTCCTCGCGCTGGTCTGCCGCCGCGGCGGCATCCAGGGCAACCAGGTCGGCGCCATCCGCATCGGCGAGGTCGAGTCGACGTTCGAGGTCGCCGCCCCCGTCGCCGCCGAGTTCGCCGAGCTGGTGCGCAAGCCCGACACGCGCGACCCCCGCATCCGCATCGAGCCGCTGGTGAGCGTCCCCTCGGGGGTGGCGCCTCGTGCGCCCTTTCAAGACCGGCAAGCGAGTGGTGCGCCTCCCGTGACGGCTCCGCCGAGCCCCGGCCCGCAGCCGGCCGCCTCCTACGCGCGCCGCGACGATCGCCGCCCGCCGATCTCGCCCTCCAGCCCCCCGGTGGTCGCGGTCGCGCCGACCACCAACGAGGGCTTCACGCCCCCGCGCCGCAAGCTCGTCAACGCCGCTCGCTGGCAGTGACACCGGGGGCCGCGGCGCCGCTGTCCGCGGCGTCGCACCTGGCCCCTTCCTTCCACTCCGCAGCTCCGACTACGTCGCTGACGCTCCCGGCCTCACCTCGGCGCTGATTGCAAGCGGCGAGCACGACCACCGCGAAAATCGCTGGTCGTGCTGCTAGTCTCGGCCAATGGTGCTTGCTTCTGCTCGCCCGCGCGTGCTCCGCGCCCGGGCCTTCGCGGCGCTCCTCCTCCTCTCTATCTCC
>FSTQ01000604.1_pt1 | contig 15218 bp, 5 predicted proteins | sample 1637281 | NCBI WGS metagenome assembly FSTQ01 (sample SAMEA3914818, study PRJEB12502) | metagenome | biome: forest; material: soil | place: Canada | collected 2010-06-26 | depth 0.1 m
AGCGCGTGCGCGAAAGCGTACTGCGTGTCTCGCGACGCTAACGGCGTGCTCGCCGGGACGATCAGCTCCCGGCAGCTGAGCACGTCGAGCCATTCTGCCGCGATGTCGCCATCGCCGCCGAGCAGCGCTGCGACCCCGTTCTTGGAGAAGCGCTCACCGAACACGCTCGCCGCCCGCAAGACACGCTTGGCCTCGCTCCCTTCGGCGTCGAGGCGCGCCTCCACCATCCCGAGCACAGAGTCGGGGAAGGTCTCGCCTCGACCGGCGACGACGGCGCGGATGAGCTCCTCCAGATAGAACGGGTTGCCGCCTCCGTGATCCACGATCCTGGCGATCAGCTCCGCGCTCGCGCTATCTCCGATCGTGTCGCGCACCAGTCGCTCGCTCGCCTTGCGCGGCAGCGATCCCAGCTTGAAGGTCTGGACTTCGCGCTCGGCCCAGAGCGCCGGGAACTGCTCCTGCACCTCGGGGCGCGCCAGCGCCAGCACCATCAGCGGCAGATCGCGGAGGTTGCGCAGCGTCGCATCGATGAGCCCCACAGTCGCCGCGTCGCCCCAGTGGAGATCGTCCAGCACCAGAAGGACGGGGCCCGCCATGCACTCCGCCTTGAGCCAGTCCTCCCAGGCAATGCGCATCGAGTCGCCGAGGAGCATCGGGCTCTGACGCGCGATGCGTAGCGCTTCGTGGTGGCCGTCCGGAAACGGAGTGCCACTGAGCTCACCCAGGAAGGCGACCACGCGCGGAAGATCGGCTGGAGCGAGGCACCGGGCGAGCCGCTGCTCGAGCCTCGATCGTCGGGCCTCGAGCGGCTCGTCATCGCAGATACCCGCGGCTCTCCGGATCGCGTCGGCGATCATCCCGAAGACCGAGCCCGCGGCGAGCGAGCTCGCCCGCCCGAAGAGGATCTCCACAGGCTCACCTCGGCGGCGGACGCTCTTCAAGAACTCGCGGCAAAGCAGCGATTTTCCCACGCCGGCGAGGCCGGTGACGAGGACCGCGCTCGCCGCCGACTCGCTGACGCAGCCGGCAAGGACGCCCTCGAGGATCGATAGCTCGCGGCTACGCCCCACGCAGACGATAGGCCTGCCGAGCAGCGACGGCTCGGCCTCGCTGCGGGCGAGCTCGCCGTGGAGGATCTGCGCGCTCGGTGCGTGCTCGATCCGGAAGCGCCCCGCCAGCATCGCCGCGGTCTCTTCGTCGAGAGAGATCGCCCCGGCGCGCGCGGCGCTGAGGCTCGCCATCCCGCGCTCGAGGACCTCGCCGCTCACGCTCCGCGCCGAGACGAGCCCCCTGCCGGTGACGACGCAGATCGGTAGCGCGGTGAAGTGTGCGCTGAGGGCGAGCGCGCACGCCGCCGCGCGCACGGCGCGGTCGCGGGCGTTGCTGGTGACCCAGAACGACACCACCAGCGCGCGCCCGGCGAGGAGCTCGAGGCGCCCCTCGTACCGATCGAGGACGCTCTGGATCTCGTCCACTGCGGGCCCCGCGTACGTCACGGGAAAGGTCCCGTCATCCTGCTCGACGTCGCCGGCGATCACGAGGCTGACGAGCCGCTGCTCGCTCATCGTCAACGAGGAACGCAGGCGCTGCGACCAGTGCGACGCCGACACGGGGGCGCTATCGGGGCTCGCGCCCACCGGGAGCGGGAGCGTCTCCGAGCAGCGGGTATCCATCGATTCGGCGAGGCGCACGAGCTCCGCGGCGACTTCCGCGGCGTCGCGCGGGCGACTCTCGGGATCCTTCGAAAGCATCCGGACGATCAACTGATCGAGCGCCTCGGGCACGTCGGGCCGCATCTGGCGAGCGCGCGGGACCTCTTCCAGGACGATCTTCGCCAGGACGGCCAGCGGGTTCGAGCCCTCGAACGCCGGCCGGCGGACCAGACACTCGAAGAATACGCAGCCGAGCGCGAATACGTCGATGCGAGCGTCGACGCTGCGCCCGCCGCTGACCTGCTCCGGGGCGATGTAGCCTGCCGTGCCGACGACCGTGCCTGTCCGCGTGAGCCGGCGCGCACTGCGGCTGGGCCAAGCGATCCCGAAGTCGACAATCTTGACGCGCCGGACGTCATGCTCAATCACGAGCAGGTTGTCAGGCTTGAGATCGCGGTGGACAATCCTGCACGCGTGGGCCGACGCCAGCGCCTCCGCCATCCGCCGGAAGAGCGTCAACGCCTCGGAGATCGAGAGCGCCCGCGTCGCGAGGTGACGAGTGAGGGTCTCTCCCTCGACCCACTCCATCGCTAGATAGTGCCCGCCGTCCGGCGCGTCTCCGTGGGCGACATACCGCACGACGCCCGGATGGTGGAGCTGCGCGAGGATCTTGGCCTCCAGGGCAAACCGCTCGACGAGGCTCTCCTCGTCTCCTCGAAGCAATTTCAGCGCTACATGGACACCACCCAACCTGTCGAAGGCGCAGTAGACGGTGCCCATGCCACCCGCGCCCGCCTCGCGCTCCACCACGAAGCGATTGCTGATCACTGTCCCCGGGATCAAGACGAGAGTCTCCGCTCGCGAGCATGAATTTGCAACAAATTCCTGCGAGCGAAGCGGTATATGAAGTTTTCTACGACTGCACAGGTGTCGGTGTGCTGGGTTTGAAAGGGCTGGAGGCGTGTTCTCATGAACCTTGATGAGGTAGAGCGCGCGCAGAGAGGCATCGAAGTAGGGCTGGTTCACTCAAGCAATTTCAATTGACTGGTAACGACGCAGCGGCGCTGAAGGAGATCGACGGCACCGTTGGCACCGTGGAGAGCGATGGCAAGCTGGGGCGATCCCCGGGCAAGAAGACCACGCAAGGCGTCCTCGACAAGAAGGATGGTGAGGCCTTTCACCTCCTCGAGGCCATCATCGATGCCTTCGAGAAGGCTCACGACATCGATCCCACCATCCCGCGCCTCGTGCCGATCTCCATGCGCCGCCACTTCGGGAAGCACGTTCGCAACGCGACCGCCAAGCCGGCGCCCGCTGGGGGCTGAGCTCATCCAGCTCACACACCGCAGACCGATCGCGCAACACCCCCGGATTTGGTGGTAGCCTCGGCGCCTCGTGATGGGCCCGCTCCTCCGCAGCACCGATGACGAGCTGCGCGATCTCGCGCAAGGCTCGCCTGCTCTCGTCGACGCTACCTCGGGGGAGGCCACGGGCGCCCGCTTGATTCGCTGCATCGGCGCGGGGGGCATGTCGACGGTGTTCCTCGCCGAGCTCGATCCGGCGGCGCCTTCGACGCGCATCTCCAAGCTCGCGCCCGCGCGGATCGCGGTGAAGTTTCTCCAGCCGACGACGCAGCAGGAGTTTCGCCGGCAGAACCTCGATCCCTCGGACGTCTTCGTGCGCGAGACGGTGGCGCTCGGGCGGATGATGGAGCGCAAGCCGCCGACGGAGTTCGTCGTCGGGTACTACGGCTGCGGAGACGCGGACGTCATGTTCGCCGGCGGGGAGGTGCGGCGGCTCCCGTGGCTGGCGATCGAGCTCGTCGACGGGGGGCTCGAGGGCGGCACGCTGATCCAGCGCGTTCATCGCGCGCAGGGGGACGGCGTCGATCCGGTGCGGGCGCTGCGCTTGCTGCGCGGCATCTTCGAGGGCGTCTCGGCGCTGCACGCCGAGGGGATCCTTCATCGCGATCTCAAGCCCGACAACGTGCTCATCGCCGGGCCGGTCGACGACGAGACGCCCAAGCTCGCCGACTGCGGGATCGCGCGCGTCGACGGGGTGCTCGGTACGGTCGCCGGGACGACGCCGACCTACGGCGGGCCCGAGCAGCAGATCGCGCTGCAAGGGGAGCGCAACCCGCTCATCGGGACGTGGACCGACGTGCATGCGCTCGCCGCGCTCGCGTGGTTCGTGCTCGCCGGCGAAGAGTGGTGCCGGGGCATCGACGACACGGCCTGGCACCACGGGCAGCGGCGCAGCCTGCGCACCTCGCCGCGGCTGCACCCGGCGCTGATGAACGCGCCCGAGCTGGCCTCGGCCATCGACGCGGTCCTCGAGCGGGGCGCGTCGCACCGGCCACCGGACGCGGCGCTGCTCGCGCCCGAGATGTACGTGAGCCTGGCGCGGGCGCTCTACCCGTCGATGTTCACCGGCGTCCCGCGCTACGCCGACGTGGGCGAGCTCGGGGCGGCGCTCTTCCCGCTCCTCGAAGAGTGCGCCTCGGCGTGGACGGCGCGCGCGGCGCTGGAGAACCGCGCGGCGAGCGTGGCGCGGACGACGCAGCTCGTGCCCTTCGCGGTGACGGCGGTGGCCGAGCCGATCGCCTCCGTCACCGAGATCGCCAGCGCCGCGGTGACGCCGAGCGACGCGGTGCGGACGCCGCTCGAGCCGATCGCGCCCGGCGGCGCGGTCTTTCAGCCCGACGGCAAGGTGCTGGCGCGCTTCGGCGATCGCCTGCTCTACATGGTCGGCGAGCGCGCCCACAAGGTCGCGGTGCCCGACGAGTGGAAGCCCCTCGTGGCCTCGTCGCGGTGGCTCACGCGCGGGCCCGGCGGCGGGTTCGCGCTCGTCGCGCCGAACCACATCGTCCTCGTGCGCGGCGGCGTCTTCTCGGCGATGCCGCTGCCGCAGCGCGCGGGCACCGGCGAGGTCGGGTCGATCCAGGCCGTCGTGGAGAGCGGCCCCGTCTTCGGCGTGGTCACGGCCGAGGTCGACGACCTCGGCGGGCCCGAGCTCTGGACCTCGAGCGACGGCGCGACCTGGTCCGACCCCACGATCCTCCCGCTCGGCGGCGACGCGCGCGGCGTCTCCTGCGGCCCTTACGGCTTCCTCGTCGTCGGCGCGCGCCGCAGCGTGCGTGGGCGCGCGCTCTTCCTCGGCTTCGACGGGCAGGCCAGCGTCTACACCGCGGGCGTCAACGAGAGGCCCCCGCTCGCGGTGGCCGTCACCGGCGCGACGCGCGAGGCGTGGGGCGCGGGCGCGGGGTTCGTCCTCGGCTTCGATCGCAGCGGCGTGACCAGCGAGGCCGTCGATCACCAGGGCGAGCCCGTGGCGATGGCCCTCGATCTCGTCGGCGTCCCCTGGCTCGTCTGCGAGCGCGCCGTGCTGCGGCGCCACTCGGTGAGCGCGGGCGCGTCGCTCTCGCCCGCCGGGTTCCCGCAGCAGGGCGGGCCGGTGTGGCGCTCGTACTACCGGCGCGATCCCACCGCGCCGTCGCTGGTGGCCATCGGCTTCACGCCCGAGGGCGCGCGGGTGCTCGACGCGCGCGGCGGCGGCGCGCTCATCCTCCCGCGCGATCTCGCGATGTGGGCCTCGCGCGATCGGCTCGCCTGATCGCCGCGAGCGCGATCCCGAAGAGCAGCGCGATCGCCGAGGACACGCCGCCGGGCGCGCCGCCGCCGGGTGCGCCGCCGCCGATCGCGCAGGTCTTCGCGGGATCTCCCGAGACGACAGGAGAGTCGCATTGGCCCTCGGCCGAGCACGCCTCGCCCGCGCTGCAGTCGAGGTTCGAGGTGCAGGCGATGCCGGCGACGACCTCGATCTCCACGCCCTCGCTGGCGACGCCGCCGGCGCTCACGAAGAGGAGGCCGCGCCCCACGAAGCCCGCGTGCGGCACCGTCCAGCGCGCCGTGCCCAGCGTCCAGGCCTCCGTCCTCCCCACCACCGCGCCGCCGGCCCAGGGCATCCAGATCGCGATCGGGTGGTTCGCCGCGGACGAGCTGCTCGATCCTCCCGCGGTGTCGGAGTCGCGCCCGCCCCAGTCGCCGTGGATCGTCGCGACGGTGTCGCCGCGCACGACGCCGTTCACGCCGGTGATGCGCGGCCGGAACGGCGAGGCCGGCGCCTCGTTCCAGAGCCGCGCGGAGGAGAGCTTGTGGTTCGAGTCCCTCTCGCCGCCGGTGATCAACACCTCGCCCGTGGCGAGCAGCGTCGCGCTGGACGAGGTGCGGATCGTCCCGTCTTCGGACGGCGGAGGCGCCTCGAGCTCGCCGGTGGCCGGCGTGTAGATCATCGGCCAGGGGAGGAGCTTCTCGTCGATGGTGCCGCCGGCGATGAGCACGCGCCCCGAGGGGAGCAGCGTCGCCGTGTGGGTGAAGAGCCGGGGCGCGACGCCCGAGGTGTTGACGTTGACGCGGAACACGCCCGCGGCGGGATCGTAGAGCTCGGGCGTGCCCTTGCCGAGGATGAGCACCTCGCCCGAGGCCAGGAGCGTCGCGGTCGACGGCCCCGCCGGAGGCGAGGCGCCGACCAGCGCGCCGGCGGGCCGGAACTTCCCGCTGCCAGGATCGAAGAGCTCGGCGTCGCCGATGTAGTCGGCCGCGTCGGCGTCCGAGCCCGGGACGGTGGTCGTGCCCGGCACGACGGTCGATGCCCCGCCGACGATGAGCACCTCGCCCGAGGGCAGCAGCGTGGCCGTGTGGAGCGCGCGCCCCGTCCTCATCGCCCCCAGCGTCATCGCCCCCAGCGTCTCCTCGAACGTGTTGCTGACGGGATCGTAGATCTCGCACGTCGCCGTCGTGACCCCGTCGCTGACGTAGCCGCCGGTGATCAGCACCTTGCCCGAGGGGAGCACGGTCGCGGTGTGGCTGGTGCGGTGGCTCTTCATCCTGAGCGGCTCGCTGAAGCGATCCTTGACCGGATCGTAGACGATGGACGTGTCCATGAACTTGTCCGCGTTGCCGGTGCCGCTGCCGCCCGCGATGAGCACGTTGCCCGAGAGGAGCCGCGTCGCCGTGTGGTCGCTGCGGGTAATCGGGATGTTGACGGCGTCGGTGCCGAGGCCGGCCACGGTGAACCCGTTCGCGCCGGGGTCGTAGAGCTCGGCGACGGGCGTGGTGCCGTCGCCCGGGAGGCCGCCGAAGACGAGCACGCGCCCGTCGAGGAGCCGCGTCGAGGTGTGGTGGATGTGCGTCGCCGCCATCGACGTCGCCGTCGCGGTGTAGGCGTCTTCGAGAGGATCGAAGAGCTCGATCTCGGCGGTGAGGAGCTTGGTGGTGTCGTCGGCGTAGCCGCCCGCGAGCAGCACCTTGCCCGAGGGCAGCAGCGTCGCGGTCTGGCCGCCGTGGCGCGGGTACAGGAGCTCCTTGCTCGCGCCGAACTCGCGCTGCGCTGGATCGAAGATCTCGCACGTCTTCGCGCCGGCGCCGGCGCCGCCCGCGAGCAGCACCTTGCCCGAGGGGAGCAGCGTCGCCGTGTGCGACCCGCGCACCGTGGACATCGCCGTCGTGATCGTGGCGATCCGGCCCGAGGGATCGACGAGCTCCGCCGTCGAGTGATCCGCCTTGGAGGGGCCGGCGCCGATCGTGGCGGTGTCGCCGCCGGCGATCAGCACCAGCCCGTCGCGGAGCAGCGTCGCGCTGTGCCCGCGTCGCTTCGCCTTGAGCTCCCCGGCTCCGAGGGCGAAGCTCGCCGACGCCGGATCGAAGATCTCCATCGATCGCCCGGCGGCCTCGCCGTCGCCGCCGGCGATGAGCACGCGCCCGTCGGCGAGCGGCGTCGCGGTGTGATGGAGCCGCGCCAGCAACGTCGGCGTCGAGGGCGTGACGTAGCTGTTCTTCGCGTAGACATCGGCGCTGCTCGGCGCCGTCGGGCTCCCCTCGCCTCCGACCACCAGCACGCTCCCGTCCTGGAGCATCGTCGCGGTGTGCTGCAGGCGGCGCGTCTTCGGCGGGCTGGCCACGACGAACTGCCCGCTCACCGGGTTGAAGAGCTCGGTGTTGACCGTGCTGGTCTCGGCCAGATCGACGCCGCCCTGGAGCAGCACCCGGCCGTCGCGCAGCAGCGTCGCCGAGTGATACGCGCGCGACACGGCCATCGGCGACGCGGTCGCGGTGAAGCGCCCCGTCGCCGGGTTGTAGAGCTCGGCGCTGACGCCCTTCTTCGTCTCGTCGTCGCTCCCTCCCGCGATGAGCACGAGCCCCGTCCCGAGCACTGTCGCGGTGTGCCCGGCGCGCCCGAAGGCCAGGCGCCCGGCGCCGCTCCACGTCGGATCCACCACGACGGGGCGCTCGGCGCTCGCGGGCACGTCGATCCACACCCGCGAGGCCTCGGCGCGCACCGCGATCTCCACCGGCTGCCCGCGCGCGTCCCACGCGGCGTCGGCCGTCATCCGCAGCCACGCTTCGCCGCGCGCGTCGCGCACCTCGACGAGGCCGGCGAAGCCGGGCGGAGCGATCAGGGTCGAGCCCGCCGGCAGCTCGAGATCGTAGGCGATGGCCGCCGCGCCCGCGCGCACGACGAGGAGCTCCTCGGCGTCGTCGCCGCGCGCGAACCAGACCGCGTCGATCCCCGGCGCCGCGTCGGTGTACACCAGCGCGCCGCCCGCGAGGCGCCCCGAGGCCGCCCCGGCGAAGGCCCGCCGCACCAGCGCGCGCCGCCCTTCGCCGGCCACGCCGACGGCGATCGGGCCGGCCGCGTCGCGAGGCAAGCTCGCGGTGACGCGCCGCGAGGGCCCGCGCGATCGCCCCCGGCTCACCGGCGCCGCGCGTGCCGCCAGCGCGAACCCCGCGCCCTCCGCCACGACGGGCGCACGGCTCGCCTCGGCGAGCAGCCGGGCTGCGGCGGGGCGGAGGGCGATGGTCGCGATCACGCTGTCCTCGCCGCTGAACGCCGCGTCATTGAAGCCCGAGAGCGCCAGCGCCGTCGCCAGCGCGCAGAGCATCAGCGTGTGGATCGCCCGCGCCTTCGCGGCCCTCATCGCGCGATGCGGCATCGCCCGAGGTCGCCCCTGCAAGCGCACAATGTTCGCCCCTTCGCTCGACGGCATGATCGCGCCAGTATAGAGCGGGTCGCCCGCCGCGCCGCGGCGGCGGAGGTTTCGCACCCGATGATCAAGCGCTCGCCCCTCGTCGCTCTGCTCACCCTCGCCTCGTGCAGCGGGGCGCCCGCCGCCGTGGAGACGCCTCCTTCGGCCCCGCCGCCGCTCACCGCGAGCGCGCCGCTGTCCGCCGCGCTGGTGAGCGCGCCCCCACCGGGGATCCGCCTGCCCACCACCGTGAAGCCGGTTCGCTACAAGCCGACGCTGACGCTGGTCTCCGGCAGCCTCAACCTCGAAGGTAGCATCGTCATCGAGCTCGCCCTGAGCGAGCCCACCTCGTTGGTCTGGCTCAACGCCGTCGGCCTCACCGTCTCCGAGGCGCACCTCGAGGTCGCGGGGATCGCGCGCCCTGCCCGCGTCGTCCCCGGCGGGCCCGATCACCTCGGCTTCGCCTTCGACACCGCCCCTGCCGGCGCGGCCCAGCTCCACATCACCTACAGCGCCAGCGTGAGCGAGCGCGACGATCGCGGCGTCTTCGCCGAGAAAGAGGACGGCGTCTCCTACATCTTCAGCCAGTTCGAGAACATCGACGCTCGCCGCGCCTTCCCCTGCTTCGACGAGCCCTCGTTCAAGGTCCCGTGGCAGCTCACCCTCAAGGTCAAGCAGACCGACGTGGCCCTCTCCAACACACCTTCGCTCTCGGAGCTGCCGGCCGAGGCCGGGATGAAGGTGGTCAAATTCGCCGAGACCAAGCCGCTCCCGTCGTACCTCGTGGCCTTCGCGGTCGGCCCCTTCGACATCGTCGACGCCGGCAAGGCCGGCCGGGGCCATACGCCGATACGGATCGTCGTCCCCCACGGCAAATCGGCCGAGGCCAGCTATGCCGTCAAGACGACTCCCGTCCTCCTCGAGCGGCTCGAGGGCTTCTTCGGCATGGCCTATCCCTACGACAAGCTCGACGTCGTCGCCCTCCCCCAGGTCGTCTCGTTCGGAGCGATGGAGAACGTCGGTCTCATCACCTTCTTCGAGATGGGCATGCTCGCCCGCCACGAAGAAGAGACGCTGACGTTCCAGCGTCGTTATGCCGACATCATCGCTCACGAGATGGCCCACCAGTGGTTCGGGGATCTCGTCACCATGAATTTCTGGAACGATATCTGGCTCAACGAGGCCTTCGCCACCTGGATGGAAGAGAAGACCCTCGCCCCCTGGAAGCCGGAGTGGAGCTGGGAGGCGCACACCGCCCGCGGCACGGCCTACGCCATGGCCAGCGACAGCCTGATCAGCACCCGCAAGATCCGCCAGGAGATCGTGACCAAGGACGATATCCAGAACGCCTTCGACGGGATCACCTACGACAAGGGCTCCGCGGTGATTGGCATGTTCGAGACCTGGATTGGCCCCGACAAGTTCCAGAAGGGAGTCCAGCGCTACCTCGGCAAGCATGCCCACGGCAGCGCCGGCTCGAGCGATTTCTTCGCCGCCGTCAGCACCGAGGCCGGGCGCGACGTCGCCCCGGCGTTCTCCACCTTCCTCGATCAGCCGGGCATTCCGCTGGTCACGGCCAAGCTGGTCTGCGAGGGCAAGACGACGCCGAAGATCGCCCTCTCGCAGGAGCGCTATCTCCCCGCGGGCGCCGACCGCGCGCCCGCCACGGTGTGGCAAATCCCGATCTGCGTCCGCTACGCGGCTGGAAAGAAGGAGGATAAAGCTTGCACGCTCCTCACCACGCCCACCGCCGAGCTGCCTCTGGCCGGGAAGACGTGCCCTGACTGGGTGCTGCCCAATCAGGGCGGCGGCGGCTATTACCATGTGGCCTATGGGCCCAAGGAGCTCGACGCCCTCCTGCGCGCGGGCAACAAGCTCTCGCTCGCGGAGCGCCTCTCGGTGCTCCGCGACATGAGCGCGCAGGTGCTCCGCGGGCAGCTCCCCGCGGGCGAGGTGCTCGCCCACCTCGCCGAGCTCGTCAAGGACCCGAGCCCGCACATCCAGAGCGCGGCGGTGGAGCTCCTCGGGGTGATCCCCGACGCCATCGTCGCGGTGGACAGCCGCCCGGCCTTCGCCCGCTTCGTCGACAAAGCCTTGAGCAAGCCCGCCCTGGCGCTCGGCCTCCGGCCCAAGGCCGGCGAGAGCGACGATGTCCGGCTGCTGCGCCCCGCGCTCGTCGGCGCCGCCGCCATCCGCGGCGAGGACGCCGCCCTCGGCGCCGAGGCCGACAAGCTCGCCCGCGCCTGGCTCGACGATCCCGCGGCGCTCGAGGACGACATGGTCGACGTGGTGATGGAGGTCGCGGGCCACCGAGGCGATCGCGCGCTCTACGATCGCCTCCGCGCCGAGCTCGGCAAGGCCAAGGAGCCGCGGCGCCGAGCCCACGTGCTCCGCGCGATGACCAAGTTCCGCGACGCGGCCCTGGTGCGCGAGGGGCTCACGCTCTTCCTCTCCAAGGATCTCGACCCGCGCGAGGCGCTGCCCCTTCTCTTCCAGGACCGGCGCATGGTGGCGGTGACGTTCGCCTTCGTGAAAGAGAACTACGACGCCGTCATCGCCCGCCTCCCGGGCGAGATCGCCTCCTTCACCCCGCGCCTCGGCGAGCCCTTCTGCTCCGAGCCCGATCGCGCCGAGGTCGAGGCCTTCTTCAAGGGCCGCGTCGAGAAGATCACCGGCGCCCCGCGGGCGCTGGCGCAGGCGCTGGAGGAGATCAAGCTCTGCAGCGCCCAGCGCGAGCTCCACGCGGCGAGCCTCGCGGCGTTCCTCAAGAAGCCTTGAGAAGGTTTCCTTTCTGCCATGGACGCTAAGAGCGAGGTCCGATAGTCTCGCTCTCCAATGGCCCTCCTTCACCCGCGCCGCTCTCCCTTCCTCCTCCTCACTTCCCTTTCGCTTGTCCTCGGCTGCGGGTCCGATCCCGGAGCGCCGACGGGCACCACGACAGGCCAGCCGACCGGGAGCGGCGGCGCCGGCGGGATGTCCGCGGGCAGCTCGGGGACGGGCGGCGCGCCGTCGGGCACCGGGGAGGGCGGCGCCGGGGGCGGGCTCGCGCCGGCCTGCGTCTCGGGCCTCATCTGCGGTAACGGGCAGTGCTGCGCGGTCGGCGACGAGTGCATCTCGGGCGCGTGCGCCCCGGCGTGCGCCTCCGAGGTGCGCTGCGGCGCGGGCAACGCCGTCTGCTGCGCCGCGGGCGAGCTCTGCCTGGGCGAGGCCTGCGTGGGCGCCAAGGGCCCTTGCCTCGACTACGCCGACTGCGACGCCAACGAGTTCTGCGAGCCGACCCAGGGCAAATGCTTCCCCCAGGCGCCGGGCGCGCCCATCTGCGAGTTCAAGCCTCCGGTGGCGGCCCTCACGCCCGCCATCGAGTGGAAATGGACCGACAGCGCCATTCACCCGGAGGCCGTTCAGGTCATCAACATGCCCGTGGTGATCGACCTCGACAAGGACAACACCCCTGACGTGGTCATCGTCACCTCGGCCGACTACAACAGCAACGGCGCGGGCTTCCTGCGCGCGCTCAACGGCAAGACCGGCGTCGAGAAATGGCCGGCCACGGCCGACGTCTACAAGGACGTTTACCGCGTCAACTCACGCGGGACGCCGTCGGCGGCCGACATCGACGGCGACGGCAACGTCGATATCGTGACGCCGAAGTCCGGCGGCGGCCTCATCGCCTTCCGCCACGACGGGTCCTATCTCTGGTCCTCGACCATGGCCAACGGCACGACCTCGTACGTCGCCAACTTCAACTCGGCGGCGGTGGCCATCGGCGATCTCGACGGCGACGGCAAGCCGGAGATCGTGGCCGGCGGCGTGGTCTTCGACGCCGCGGGCAAGCTCATCGCCGACAATGGCCCCTTCGCCGGGAGCCACGACAACAACTACGGTGCGGTCAGCATCATCGCCGACATCGACGGTGACGGGAAGCAAGAGGTCCTCAGCGGAAATTCGGCCTTCGATCAGAAGGGCACGCACGTGCTCTGGGCCAACGGGCAGGCCGACGGCTACCCGGCGATTGCCGATCTCGACGGCGACGGCAAGCCGGAGATCGTGGTGGTCTCCACCGGCACCGTGCGCGTCCAGGACGCCAAGGGCAAGGTGCTCGCCACCCTCCCGTTCCCCGCCGGCGTCGGCGGCGCGGGCGGCCCGCCCACCATCGCCGACTTCAACGGCGACGGGAAGCCGGACTTCTCCACGGCCGGCGGCAAAGGCTACATGGTCTTCACGTACGTGGCCTCGCCCCCGGCGATCACCCTGCTCTGGCAGAGCGTGACCCAGGACTCGAGCTCCAACCGCACCGGCTCCAGCGTCTTCGACTTCCAGGGCGACGGCTCGGCCGAGGTGGTCTACGGCGACGAGTGCTACTTCCGCATCTACGACGGCAAGACGGGCGCGACCCTGTTCCAGGACGCAAGCTCGTCGGCGACGATCCACGAGTATCCCGTCATCGCCGACGTCGACGGCGACAACAACACGGAGATCGTCGTCGTCTCCAACGATCTCAACCACAGCGGCGCCAACCCGGCCGTGAAGTGCACCGCCTACACCGCGGCCGAGAAGCCGCGCCACGGGGTCTTCGTCTACGGCGACGCCGCCGACAGCTGGGTTCGCACCCGGCGGGTGTGGAATCAGCATGCCTATCACGTCACCAACATCAGCGCCGACGGCTCGCTGCCGACCCCCGAGCCGGTGAGCTGGGTGGGGCCGCTCGGCCTCAACAACTACCGTCAATCGAGCCAGGGCGCGGGCGTCTACAACGCTCCTGATCTCCAGGTCAGCCTCGCCGCCAACCTCGCCGGCTGCCCGGCCTCGATTCACCTCGACGCCCTGGTGCAGAACCACGGGAGCCTCGGCGTCGCCGCCGGCGTGAAGGTGAGCTTCTACGCCGGGACCAGCGCCGCGGGCGCGCCCATCGCCGAGGCGTTCACCAAGACCGCGCTCCTGCCCGGCCAGTTCGAGGTCGTGGGCGCGGACTACGCGGTCCCCGCCGGCTCCACCAAGATGTCGTTCTACGTGGCTGTCGACGGCGCGACCCCGGGCGGGACCCCGGTGAGCGAGTGCCTGGAGGACAACAACGCTGCCAGCGTCGACGGCGTCTCCTGCCCCACGGTGCAGTAGTCAGAGAGAGTGCCAGTCACCGCCAGCCGAAGACCAGCCCCGCCGTGCACGAGGCCAGGAGCGGCGCGGCGGTGAGCAGCACCGCCACGATCCCGAGGGCGGAGAGCGCCGCCATGCGCGAGCGCTGCCCAGCGGCGAGATCCTCGCGCGCGCCGGCCACGATCTCGTCTTCGCCCAGCGTCGCTTCGCTCCGGTAAGACCCGGCGGAGGCGCCGCCCGCGCCCCGGCGTATCCGCAGCACCGGCCCGAGCGCGAGGGGGAGATCGGGTGAGGCGCGGAGCGCCGCGGTGTCGTCGTCGAAGGTGATCCAGCCGTTCTCCCCGAGCGTCCCGGGCTGCGCCGCCTCGATCTCGAGGAGCCTTTGCGCGAGGCGATGACGCCGGTACTCGAGCGCCGCCGCGAGGAGGAGGCCGGCCGCGCCGCCGAGGATCCAGCCGAGCGGCGCGCTCAGCTCGTCGCCGATGTCCCTGAATTGAATGTCCGTGATCTGGAGGTCGCTCGCGCGAAAGGCGGTCCTGTCTCCGATGATCCAGAAGCCATGCTTCTCGTCGCGCTGGACGCGGGCGGCCTTCTTTTCCTGGGTGGCGACTCGCCCGAGGGCCGACTTCCGATCGAGCCTGGCAGGCGCGGAGGGACCGTCTTCGCGGAGCAGGATGATCGCGCAGCTCTCGTTGTTGCAAGCGCGGCGAGCGATGATGTCGCCAAAGCGTGTCTCGTCCACGTCGTCTTGCGCGGCCGCCGTGGGATCCGGCGCCGGGGCGCTCGCCCCGCCGGGCGTGCCGGGCAGCGCCGGGAGGACAGCGATCGTTGGGAGCGAATTCAGATACGTTGTCGCGTGGTCCGTGCTCGGCTTGTGCGCCGCGCGAAAGGCAGCCGCCCCGACCAGGATCGCGCCCAGCGCGAGGGCGCCCCGGCTCACGAGATGGATCCGAGCGCCGGTGTGGCGCCGCCGGCGAGACGAGGTGACGACGAACGAGAAGAGCCCGCTGAGCGCGCCGAGGAGGCCGAAGGCGAGGGGAGAGAGGCTGACGAGCGCCATGTCCCCCGAGCCACAGCGCCAGGTAGAGGCGAGGACAGGATCGCTGTTGATGGCGCTCATGGCGCCGAGGAACAGGAGCGGGAGCGCGCCGAGGAGGCTCCACGCCGCGCACCGCTCCGGCCGCGGCGCCGCGGCCCACCGCGCCGCGCGCCGGAGCAGCGGTGTCGCGGCGATGAGGATCAATGCCGTGATCGAGGCGACCGGAACCGCGATGCCGCCCACCTGCCACACCGCGCCGGCGGCGAGGAACGCGCCGGTGAAGAGCCCGGAGACCGCGGCCCCGAAGGCGAGCGGCCGGGCGGCGTCGGGCGTCAGGCCAGAGGGCGCTGGGGAGGGCGACTCGGGGTGGGCAGCGATCGTCATGGTGGATAGCAACGAACCTCGCCCG
>FSTQ01000132.1_pt1 | contig 15124 bp, 8 predicted proteins | sample 1637281 | NCBI WGS metagenome assembly FSTQ01 (sample SAMEA3914818, study PRJEB12502) | metagenome | biome: forest; material: soil | place: Canada | collected 2010-06-26 | depth 0.1 m
ATCATCCTCGTGATCCTCGTCGTCTACATCTTCCTCCAGAGCTGGCGGGCGACGCTGATCCCGCTGCTCACCGTGCCCGTCTCGCTCATCGGCACCTTCGCGATTTTTCCGCTCCTCGGCTTCTCGATCAACACCCTCTCGCTCTTCGGCCTCGTGCTGGCGATCGGGCTCGTCGTCGACGACGCCATCGTCGTCGTCGAGGCCGTCGAGCACCACATCGCCCACGGGCTCTCGCCGCGCGAGGCGACGATCCGCGCGATGAAAGAGGTGTCGGGGCCCGTCGTGGCCATCGCCGTGATCCTCGCCGCCGTGTTCATCCCGGTGGCCTTCATCGGCGGCGTGACGGGGCGGCTCTACCAGCAGTTCGCGCTGACGATCGCCATCTCGGTGCTGATCTCGGCCGCCAACGCGCTCACCTTGAGCCCGGCGCTGTGCTCGCTCCTGCTCAAGCCGCGCGGCGAGTCGAAGGGCCTCCTCGGCCGCGCCTTCGGGCTCTTCAACCGCGCCTTCGACAGGACGACCAACGGGTACGTCAACGTCTCGCGCGCGCTGGCGCGGCGCGGCTTCATCGTCGTCGTGCTCCTCGGCCTGCTCACGGCCGCGGCCGGGTTCTCGGGCAAGACGCTCCCGGGCGGCTTCGTCCCCGACGAGGACCAGGGCTACTTCTACGTCAACGCCCAGCTCCCCGACGCGGCCTCGCTCCAGCGCACCGACGAGGTGTGCAAGAAGATCGAGCAGATCCTCGCCGAGACCGACGGCATCGAGAGCTACAGCACCATCGCCGGGTTCAGCCTGATCAGCCGCGTCTCGGCCTCGTACAACGGGTTCTTCTTCGTGATCTTGAAGCCGTGGGGCGAGCGCACCTCGGAGAAGACGAGCCTCAAGACCATCATGGGCTCGATCAACAAGAAGCTCGCCGCGATGCCCGAGGCGCGGGCCTTCGCCTTCACGCCGCCGGCCATCCCCGGCATCGGCACCGCGAGCGGGTTCAGCTTCATGCTCCAGGACCGCGCCGGCGGGACGCTGCAAGAGCTCGAGGCCCAGACCGATCTCTTCATCCAGGCCGCGAAGAAGCGCCCGGAGATCGCCACGATCAACACCACGTTCAGCGCGAAGATCCCGCAGATCTTCGTCTCCGTCGACCGCGAGAAGGCGCTGAAGCAAGGCGTGGATCTCGGCGAGCTCTACGCCACGCTCCAGGCCTTCATGGGCGGCGCGTACCTCAACGACTTCAACCGCTTCGGCCGGCAGTGGCGCGTGTACCTCGCCGCGGCGCCGGAGTTCCGCAGCGACGCGTCGGACATGAACAAGTTCTACGTCCGCAACAAGGACGGCAAATCGCTCCCGCTCTCGACGCTGGTGAACATCGAGAGCGCGGCGGGGCCGGAGTTCACCAACCGCTTCAACCTCTTCCGCAGCGCCGAGCTCACCGGCAACGCCGCCCCGGGCTACAGCTCCGGGCAGGCGATGGCGGCGATGGAAGAGGTCGCCGCGCAGGCCCTCCCCAACGGGTACGGCTACAGCTGGAACGCCCTCTCGTACCAGCAGAAGGTCGCGCCCTCGCCGGCGCCGACGTTCGCGCTGGCGATCCTCGTCGTCTTCCTGATCCTCGCCGCGCAGTACGAGAGCTGGAGCCTGCCCTTCAGCGTGCTCCTCGGGACGCCGGTGGCCATCGCCGGGGCCTTCGCCGGCCTCCTCGTCGCCAAGCTGGAGTTCAACGTCTACGGGCAGATCGGCCTGATCATGCTCATCGGCCTCTCGGCGAAGAACGCCATCCTCATCGTCGAGTTCGCCAAGGTGGAGCGCGACCGCGGGGTGCCGCTGCTCGAAGCGGCCCTCGCGGCGGCGCGGCTGCGGCTCCGGCCGATCCTGATGACGGCGTTCGCGTTCATCCTCGGGTGCGTGCCGCTCCTCGACGCCAGCGGCGCGGGCGGCGTGTCGCGGCGGATGCTCGGGATCGTCGTCGTCTGCGGTATGCTGGCCGCTACGCTGCTCGGCGTATTCCTGACGCCGGCCCTCTTCGTCCTCGTGGAGAGGCTGGGCGGTCGCAAGGACCCAGCGCCGGTCCCCGTGATCGCCGACGCGGCGCACGAGGCCGATCATGCCGCGGAGTGAAGCTTCGCACCGACGCGGCCCAGCCTGACTTAGCCCATGACCAAGCCGCCGCGCCCCCCGAAGATGACCCCGGAGCTCCTCGACCTCGCGATGCGCCTCCGCATCGCGTTCGCCCTGATGGCGCGCGCGCAGCGGCGCGAGGTCCCCGAGCAGCTCACCCCGGTGCAGATCTCCGCGCTCTGCAAGGTCGAGCTCCACGGCCCGATCCGCCTCGGCGATCTCGCCGCCCAGGAGCAGGTCGCCGGCCCGACGATGTGCCGCGTGGTGACCTCGCTCGAGAGCAGCGGCTTCGTCACGCGCGCGCCCGACCCGACCAGCGCGCGCAGCTCGCAGGTGGCCATCACCGCGAGCGGCCGCAAGCAGCTCAGCGTGGTGCGCCGCGACCGCACCCACGTGATGGCGAGGCGCCTCGCCGCGCTCAGCGAAGAGCAGCGCGACGCCCTCGTGGTCGCGCTGCCGGCCATCGAGGCGCTGGTGGAGTCGGTGGAGCCGGACACCGGCCGCGCGCTGCACGAGCTCGAGCGCACCGAGCGAGCGCGCCGCGCGGGGTGAGGCCCGCTATGGCGATCTCGATCAGAGATCGATCTGCAGCCCGATCTCCACCACCTGCTCCGCCGGCAGCCCGAAGTACGCCGTCGCCGGCGTGGCGTTGCGCGCCATGAAGCCGAAGAGCATCTCGGTGAAGCGCCCCATCTGCCCCTCGTCAGTGGCGAGGAACGTCTCGCGGCCGAGGTAGTAGGTCGTGTCCTCGAAGTCGATCGCCACCGAGTGCTTGCCCGCGGCGAAGGCGAGGATGCTGGGGATATTCGGCGACTGCATGAAGCCGGACTGCACCACGAGGCGGTGGAAGCCCTGGCCGAGGTCCTGCCAGGAGAGGCTCTCCTGCGCGGTGACGCGGGGGACGTGCAGGGTGCTCACCGTCAACAGGATCACCGTCTCGTGCAGCACCTTGTTGTGCTGCACGTGGTGCACGAGGACCGGCGGCGTCTGCGTCGAGCTCGAGGTCAGGAACACCGCGGTCCCGGGCACGCGGGCGTGGCACGCGGTGCCGAGCTTGGCCAGGAAATCGTCGAGCGGCGGGACGCGCTTGGAGATGGCCTCGATGTAGAAGGCGCGGCCGCGCTTCCAGATCACCATCAGGACGAAGAGGAGGACGGCGACGACGATCGGCACGTAGCCGCCCTCGAAGAACTTGAGCAGGTTGGCGCCGAAGAAGGGCAGATCGAAGGCCAGGAAGAGCACCAGCAGCGGCAGCGATTTCGCGAGCGACCAGCCCCACGTGTTGCGCACGACGACGAAGTACACGACCGAGGTGATGCCCATCGTCCCGGTCACGGCGATGCCGTACGCCGCGGCGAGCTTGCTCGACTCGCGGAACGTCAGCACGAGAGCGATGCAGGCGATGGCCAGGCCCCAGTTGACCTCGGGGATGTAGATCTGGCCCTCGGTCTCGTGCGACGTGTGCTTCACCGTCACGCGCGGGAGGAAGCCGAGCTGCACGGCCTGGTGGGTGAGCGAGAAGGCCCCGGAGATCAGCGCTTGCGAGGCGATCACCGTCGCCGCGGCGGCGAGGACGACGAGCACGTAGGTGAGCGGGCCCTTGGGCACCATGGCGAAGAACGGGTTGTCGGCGACGGCGCGCTCCGGGTGCTGGAGCAGGAGCGCGCCCTGGCCGAAGTAGTTGAGCACCAGCGCCGGCAGCACGAGCCCGTACCAGGCGACGCGGATCGGGCGGCGGCCGAAGTGGCCCATGTCGGCGTAGAGCGCCTCGCCGCCGGTGATGGCCAGGACCACCGAGCCGAGCACCACGAACGCTTGCTTGCCGTGCGCGTGGAAGAAGCGCGCCGCGTAGAGCGGGTTGAGCGCGACGAGCACCGCCGGATCCTGCGCGATGTAGATCACGCCGAGCACGGCGAGCGCCAGGAACCACACGATCATGATCGGGCCGAAGACCCTGCCGATGCCCTCGGTGCCGCGCTTCTGGATCCAGAAGAGGGCGAGGAGGATCACGCAGGTGATCGGGACGACGACGGGCTTCAGCGTGTCGGTCGCGACCTCGAGCCCCTCGATGGCGCTGAGCACGGAGATCGCCGGCGTGATGATCCCGTCGCCGTAGAGGAGCGCGGCGCCGAAGACGACGATGATCGCGATCCACCCCATGCGCGGCCCGTGCTTGCTGCGGAGCTTCTCGGGCACTAGGGCCAGCAGCGCGAGGATGCCGCCCTCGCCGCCGTTGTCGGCGCGCATGATGAAGGTCAGGTACTTGACCGTCACCACCATGATCAGCGACCAGAAGATCATCGAGAGCAGGCCGAGGATGTTGCCAGCCTCGAGCCCGATCCCGTGCTCCTTGGCGACGCACTCTTTCAGCGCGTAGAGCGGGCTCGTCCCGATATCGCCGAAGACGACGCCGAGCGCCGCCAGCGCCAGCGGTGCGAGCGCGCCCTGCGGCGCGTGGGAGTGAGGGCCCTCGTGGCCTGCGGCGGCGGCGCTGGCAGGCGTTTTCGCGTCATCTCGTGCTGTCATGGGCGGGCGCAAGGTTACCTCGGAACGCCCCCCGCGAGGCCGACTACTCCCCGCCGATCGCCGCGGCCTCCGCGGGGACGCCCTCGACACCTTCCGGCTTTTCGTTGCGATCCGCGGCCGGATCCCAGCCCGCGAGCGCGACGCGGAGGATGCCCGGGAGCACCAGCAGGGTCAGCGCGGTGCCGGCGATCATGCCGACGATGACCGCGGTGGCGAGGGGCCGCTGCACCTCGGCGCCCGCGCTCGTCGCCAGCGCCATCGGGAGGAAGCCGAGCGCGGCGACCGCGGCGGTGGTGAGCACGGCGCGGACGACGGTGGTGGACCCCTCGGTCACCGCGTCGTCGAGGCTGCGGCCCTCGACGCGGAGCTTGCGCACCTCGGTGGCGATGATGACGCCGTTCAGCACGGCGATGCCGCCGAGGGCGATGAAGCCGACCGCGGCGGGCAGGCTGAACGAGAGCCCGCGCGCGAGCAGCCCGAGCATGCCGCCCGTGAGCGAGAGCGGCACCAGCGCGAAGACGGCGAGGGCGAGGCGCAGGTTCTGGAACATCCAGAGCAGCATGCCGAAGATGATGGCGACCACGATCGGCACCACCACGGCGAGCCGCTCCTGCGCGCGCTCGAAGTTCTCGAACTGGCCGCCCCACTCGACGCGGTAGCCGGCCTGCATCGGGAACTCCCTGGCGACGAGGGCCCGCGCCTCGGCCACCCAGGAGACGAGGTCGCGCCCGCGGAGGTTGACGTCCACGCGCACGGCCCGCTCGCGATTTTGCCTGCGGATCGAGGTCGGCCCGTCCCCCTCGGAGAGCTTGACGACCTCGCGCATGGGCACGCTGCGGCCGTTGGAGGTCTCGACGAAGAGCTCGCCCAACCCGGCGGCCGTCGGCTCCGACGGGGGCACGAGCACGCGGAGATCGAAGCGCCGCTGCTCCTCGTAGACGTCGCCGACCTTGATGCCCTCGCGCGAGGCCTGGAGCACGGCGAAGGCGTCCTCCACCTTGACGCCGTAGCGGGCCATCCGGGCGCGATCGGCGACGGCGCTGATGATCGGCTGGCCGAGGACGCGCTCCACCCGGACGTCGCCGGAGCCGCGCACCGTCTTCACCTTGTTGCCGATGTCGTCGGCGAGCTTGGCCAGCGCGTCGATGTCGGAGCCGTAGATCTGGATCTGCACGTCGGCGCGCGAGCCGCTGATGAGCTCGTTGGTCTTGTCCTCGATCGGCTGAGAGACCGAGACGAACGTGCCCGGCACCCGCGCCTCGACCGCGTTCTTGAAGGCCTCGGAGAGCTCGTCGAAGTCGCGCGCGGTGCGCCACTCCTTCGGCGGCCGCAGGCGGACCATGATGTCGGTGTTGTCGTTGCCCACCGGATCGATCGCCACCTCGGCGCGGCCCGTCATCGCCAGGGTGGTGATGACCTCGGGGAACTCGTGGAGGACCTTCTCGGCCGCGAGGTCGAGGCGGCGCGCCTCCTCGAGCGAGATGCTCGGCGCGCGCCGGATGGTGACGACCGCGTCGCCCTCGAAGATGCGCGGCACGAACTCGGCGCCCGCGCCCGCGAAGGCCCACCCCGCGACCACCAGCGCCACGGCCGAGCCGCCGATGAGCGGGCGCCGCCACGCGACGGCGGGGCCGACGACGCGGCTGTACTGCCGGGAGATCCACTCGATCCACCGCGGGCCGTGGCCGGCGGGAGGCGGCACCATCGCCACGAGGACGGCCGGGAAGAAGAGCACGGAGTAGACGAGCGCCCCGAAGAGCGCGCACGCCATCGTCAGCGCCATGGGCCGGAACATCTTGCCCTCGATGCCCTGGAGCGTGAGCAGCGGGACGTAGACGAGCATGATGATCGCCACCGCGAAGGCCACGGGGCGCGCCACGCCTTGCGCGATCTCGCCGTAGGCGCGGGCGCGGGCGTTGCCCACGAGCTGACGGCCGGCGGCGAGCGCCATCACCGCCTCCAGGATCACGATCGGGCCGTCGACGAGGAAGCCGAAGTCGATGGCGCCGAGCGACATGAGATCCCCGGTGATGCCGAAGAGGTGCATCCCGAGCAGCGCGACGCTCATCGCCGCGGGGATGCCGATGACCACGGCGAGCGCGCCGCGGATCGTGCCGAGGAAGAGCCAGAGCACCAGCGTGACGATGAGCACGCCCTCGACGAGGTTCTTCAGCACGGTGGAGATGGTGCGGCCGACGAAATCGGCGCGGTCGTAGATGACGTCGATGGTGACGCCGGCCGGCAGCTCCTTCTGGATCTGCTCGACGCGCGCGCCCACGTCGCGGACCACGTCGCGGCTGTTCGAGCCGAGGAGCATCATCACGATGCCCGTCACCGCCTCGCTCTTGCCCTCACGCGTGATGACGCCGTGGCGGAGCGCGGGCGCGACCTTGACCTCGGCGATGGTGCGCACGAGGGTCGGCGTGCCGTCGTCCCCGGTGCGGATGACGACGTCGGCGATCTCCGCCTGATCGCGGAGCAGCCCCTGCCCGCGTACGGTGTACGCCTCCTCGCGCCGCTCCACGTAGCCGCCGCCGACGTTGAGGTTGGCGGCGCGGAGCGCCTCGATCACGTTGGCGAGCGTGAGCCGGTGCGCCTCGAGCCGCGCGCGATCGACGACGACCTGGAACTGCTTGAGCTCCCCGCCCATCGTGTTGACCTCGATCACGCCGGTGACGCTGCGGAGCTTGGGCACGATCTCCCAGTCGAGCAGCGTGCGGAGCTGCATCGGCGAGTGGTGATCGGAGCGGACGACGAACTGGTAGATCTCGCCGAGCCCGGAGGACACCGGCGCGAGCTCGGGCTTCTCGGCGGAGGGCGGGAGCTCGGCCTCGACGCTGCGCAGGCGCTCGAGCACGAGCTGCCGCGCGAACCACACGTCGGTCGCGTCGTCGAAGACCACGGTGACGGCCGAGAGCCCGCCGCGCGAGGTGCTGCGGATCTCCACGCTCCCGGGGACGCCGTTGAGCGCGTTCTCGATCGGCGTCGTCACGGTGCGCTCGATCTCCAGCGGCGTGAGCCCGCCCGCGCTGGTGAGGACCGAGACCTGGATGGTGGAGACGTCGGGGAGCGCGTCGACGGGGAGCGCGCGCGCGGCCCAGGCGCCGGCGCCGAGGAGCACGGCGAGCAGCGTCAGGACGACCTTGCGGTAGTGAATCGAGGCGAGGACGAGGTTCTTCAGCATCAGCGCCTCCTCAGCGGTAGAGCTCGCTCTTGAGCGCGAAGACGCCCTCGCTCACCACGACCGCGCCCTCGGCCAGGCCGCCCGCGATCTCCTGCTCTTCGCCGTTGGTGGTGCCGAGCTCGACGGCGGTCGGCACCACGCGATCCTCGGCCGCCTCGACGAACACGGTGGGCTTGCCGTCGACGAAGGTGACCGCCGAGCTCGGCAAGAGCAGCGCGCTCCGCGCCGGCCCGGAGGCGTGCAGCTTCGCCGTCACCGCTTGCCCCGGTCGCAGGAGGCGCGGCGTGTTGTCGACCTTGATCCGCACCGTCGCGCTCCGGCTCGTCTGATCGATCTCGTCGCCGACATGGGCGACCTTGCCGCGGATCGAGGCCTCGGGCGCGGCGAGCGGGCGCACCTCGACCGCGTCGTCCTTGCGGATCGCGGCGAGGTTGTTCTCGAAGACGGCGAGCTCGATCCACAGGTGATCGAGGTCGGCGACGCGGTAGGCGACGAGGTTGCCCTCCACCGATTGCCCCGCGGCGATGTGGCGCTCGACCACGGTCCCGCCGAGCGGAGCGCGGAGCAGGTAGACGCCGAAGGGCCCGGCCGTCGCGCCGCCGAGCGCGGCCACCTTCTGGTGCGCGGCGCCGAGCAGCGCCTTGTTCTCGTCGAGGTTGGCCTGCGCCACCTCGGCCTCGCGCGCCGTCGAGAGCTTGCGCTCCGCGAGATCGATCTCGCGCGCGGCGTTGAGCTCCGCGGCCTTCTTGTGCGCGTGGATCATCGCCACCGAGGCCTGCGCCTCCCCGAGCTCGGCGCTCTCGATCTCCGCGAGCACCTCGCCCTCTACTACCTTGTCGCCCTCGATCCGCCCGAGCTTGCGCACCAGCCCGCGGATCCGCGTGCCCACCGCGGCCACGTGCTGCGGGTCGAAGGTCACGGTGCCGCTCACCTTGATCACCGGCGTCAGCGGCGCGCGCCGCAGCGCTGTCGTCTTCACCCCGGCGCGCTCGCGGAAGCTCTTCGAGAAGAGGATCGCCGCGCCCTCGGCGCGCGGCACGTCGGGCCCGATCACCGGCGCCTCGGAGGCCGCGCCGCCCGCGCTGCGAAGGGCGACGCCGAGCCCGACCGCGCCGACGACGGCCGCTCCCGCGAGGGCCAGGCCGATCCGACGCGACCTCCCGCCGGCGATCGACGCTTCGCTCTCGGGGCTCGCCGACTTCCTCGCGGCGCCCTCCATCCTCGGTTGCTCGGTCTCGTTCGTCGGGTGGCTCAAGGCAGATCTCCGGTCAGGGTCACGAGGTCGCTGAGAAGGGTCCATTCGCGCTGGAGCAGATCGAGGCGGCGCGCCTTGAGCAGCGCGAGATCGCGGCGCGCGATGAGGACCTGGAGCAGCTCGCCCTTGCCGGCGCGCTGCGTGGCCGCCGCGGCCTCGACGGACGCCAGCGCCGCGGGCTCGGCGACGCTCGCGAGCTCGGCCAGCGCGCGCCGCACCTCGCGTCGCTCCGCGGTGAGGCCCTCGATCGTCGCGGCGATCACCCGCGCGCGCACGTCGCGCTCGATCGAGGCGCGAGCCCGCTCCGCCTCGGAGCGCGCCTGGTCGCCCTGGTTGCGCCGCGCCGCGGGGAACGTCCAGCCGAGGCCGCCGCCGAAGCGCGCCTCGCCGAGATCGCCCCGCCCCGCCGTGACGATGACGTTGATCGGGCTCAGCGCCTCGCGCCCTTGGCGATCCTTGGCATGCGCGTGGTACGTCGCCTCGCGCTCCTTGGCCTTCACGTGCGGCGACCGCGCCGCGGCAGCGACAGGCTCCGCCATCTTTGGCGGCGGCGGCTCGGCGGGCAGGCCCACCGGCTCGGCGACGCGCGCCCCGATCAGCCGGTGGAGATCGGTGATCGCCCGCGCCAGATCCGCCCGGCTCTCGGCGACGATGACCGAGTTGCGCGCCACCTCCACCTTGGCGAGCTTGGCGTCCCGCTCCGTCGCGTCGCCCGCCGCGAGCCGCGCCTCGTAGACGCCGGCCTCGTCGCGCGACACGCCCGCGAGCCCCTCGAACGTGCGCACGCGCGCCGCCGCCACGACCAGCGCCCCGTAGGCCCGCACCGCCTCGCCCACAGCGCCGGCCCGCGACGCGTCGAGCCCCGCCTCTTGCCACGCCACGAGCGCGTCGACCTCGGCGATGCGCCTCCCTCGCTGCCCGCTCACCTCGATCGGCACGAAGAGAGAGCCCTGGATCGCCACGTCCTTCGTGGCCCCCGCGCTCCCGCGCGCCCCGAGCACCTCGAGGTACGGGTTGGCCACCGGCCCGAGCCGCGCCCCCGCATACGCCGCGCGGCCCACGCCCACCTCGGCCCGCGCCAGCGCCACGGTGGGCGCCATCTCGCGCGCGAGCGCGACCACGCGCTCCAGCGGAGGCAAAGCCTCCATCGAGGGGGCAGGGGCAGGCGCCGGCTCGGAGGAGGCCTGCGCGGAGACGCGATTGGGGAGAGCGAGAGGCGCGATCAGCGCCAGTGCGGCGATGGCGATGCGGTTCGTCAAGGCGAGATCCATTCCTGGCGTGGGGCGCGCACACGTCCGTTCAACGGGAGGCGCCGCACCGCGTGGACCGCGATGGACACTCCCGTCAGGCCATCCCCTGCAGGGACAACGGTGCTCGACCGAGGCTCAGGTCGAGCGGCTCAGCCCGGTTGTGCGCGCTCACAACCCGACGGTCCACCAATTTTCTTCCCCGGTCGGGGAGATAATGAAAAATTAATCTAGCCGCAGTGAGTTATTATGAAAATTATTTTACTTCGGCGGCGGCGCGATGGCGTCGAGGTTGAGGCCGCCCGGGTACTGGTAGCTCGTGTACGCGCCGTACCCCATCACCTGAATGCCAATCGGCGCCGTCGCCGAGAGCAGGTGTGCTCCGCCGTTGCCCGCGCCGAGCTGGATGCGCGCCACGCCGAAGCCCGATCCTCCGATGGCCGTGGGTTTGATCCCCACCGTGTTGCCGTCGAGCGTCAACGTCGCTCCCAGCGGTTGCACGACGTCAACGAAGCTGACCTCGTAGTCGGCGGGCGCGAGGAAGACGTACTTCTTCCGGTACTGCTCCACCGCCGTCGCCAGGCTCTGCGCCGGATCGCCCTGCTGCTTGGGCGAGATGGTGTTGGGATCGACGAGCTCGGCGCCGAGCTGGAAGGACCCGACCGCGAACTCGTGGTCCCCCACGATCTCGAAGCTCTGGTTGACGATGCCGAGGTCGGCGACCTGCCCGGCGGCGATCTTCGTCGGCGCGCCCCCGGGCTTGCCCGACGGGTAGGTCAGCGTCGTGCCGTCCGCGTTCCCGTAGATGCGCACGACATGGCCAACCACGTTGCCCTTGGGCGATGTCGGCACGGTGACGAAGTAGCGCTTCCCCAGCGTCTCCGCGGGAAACACGCTCTCTTCCATGTGGTCACAGGCGACCTTGCCGATCGGCGACTGCGAGCAGGAGATACCCGCGATGACCTGGACCGGCTTGGTGGCCTTGACCAGGCTGCCGCTGAAGTCCGAGTCAGCGCTGCCGATGATCTCCACCACGTCGCCCGCGTTGACCGAGAACGTGACGCTGCCGCCTCCGTTGGTGTTGGGCACGCCGCCGCCGCCCATGATCTTGGCCGTGGGCGCGAGGTTCACCGTCACGTCGGTGCCGTCGGCCGTGCCGGTGACGGCGAAGAGCGGGCCGGCGTAGGGCTTGGGCATGCTCGGATCGGTGTTATCGACCCAGCCGGTCTGCCCGGTGATCCGGTAATTGCCAGTCATCGCCGTGCTCGGGAGCAACAGTGATGCGTCGTTGGTGAACGAGAAGCAGCCCGGGTAGATGAGCCCGCACATCGAGCCGGGGCACGTCGACCAGTCCTTGTTGGGAGGCCCGCCCGCGCCTTGATACTCGATGGCGTTGAATTGATAGACCGTGACCGGGCGCGACGAGACGAGGTGATACGCGCCGCCCTTGGCCGCGACGGTGTTGGTGAGCGGCGACATCGGAAAGCACGCTCCGAAGGGCGAGAGGGCCGACCGCAGCTCGGGCACCCAGGGCAGGTACACCGTCCCGAGGCCGTTGGCCGGGACCTGGACGCTGCCGACCACCACGCCGTTGCGCTCCACCTTCACGTCGGCGGGCGCGCTCCCGGTGTTGGCGACGGCGACGGCGAAATCGAAGGTCAGAAAGACGATGTTGTCGGTGACCGTCGGCCAGAAGTCACAGCCGATGTACGTCTTGCTGGCCGCGGCCTGCTCGCAGGTCACGGGGTCGACGCCGCCGGAGCCGGTGCTCGCGTCCTGATCGCCGCCGTCGAGGCCGATGAGGTCCCCGCCCGCGCCGCTGACGCCGGGCCCACCAGGACCCGAGCTGCTGCCGCCCGCGCCGGTGGTGAAGGCGTTGGGATCGGCGGTGGCCGAGCAGGCGCCGATGACGATCGCCGCCGCTGTCCCCGCCAGCGCCAGCGTGACGACGCCCAGGTACTTCGCTGATCTCATCGCCGCATTATCGGTGCGCCGGCCTCCGAAGTACACGCTTCGCCGCTGTGGAGCAGGCCGTCGAGCAGCCGACCGTGCGCGTCATCGACGGCGCGCTTCACGGCCTCCGAGCCCGGCTCGCCCAGCACTCCCGAGGCCGCCAGGATCGCCAGGCCGTGGTGCATCGCCCAGATCGGCGTCGCCAGCGCGCGCGGATCGCCGGACGAGAACGCGCCGGCGCGCTGCGCCTCCTCGATGAAGCGGAGGAGGATGCCGAAGCTCCGCTCCTTGGTGGCGGCGACGGCCGGATCGAGCTCGTCGATCTCGCCCGAGTACATGACGCGAAAGGCGGCGGGCGCCTCGAGCGCGAAGTGGACGTAGGACCAACCGGCAGCGAGGAAGCGCGGCCGCAGCGCGGAGCCCGCCGCGTCGAGCGCGGCCTGGATGCGATCCGCGAGCATGCGCTGCCCCTCGATGGTGATCGCCGTCAGCAGCGCGCGCTTGTCGACGAAATGCCGGTAGGGCGCCGTGTGCGAGACGCCGACGCGACGCGCCACCTCGCGCAGCGTGAAGTCGACGTGCCCGCGCTCCTCGATCAGCCGCAGCGCCTCGTCGAGGACGGCGCGCCGCAGGTCTCCATGATGGTAGGCGCGCGCCGGAGGAGGCGGTGTCCGGGGGCGCCGCGGGGGCTTCGCCAAGGTCGTGGGCCGAGCCTATCACGGCGCTCGATCCGGCCTGATGTGGACAGAGGAAACTTTCTCATGTTGCCACTGTCATCATTGCGGCTGCCCCACTTTCCCCAGCCAAAGGAGCCCCACGATGTCCGAGCCCCGCCGATCCGCGGCGCGCGAATCCCTCCTCGCCGAGGTCGATCGCGTCGCCGTCACCGCCCGCCTCCACGCCGCCGAGTCCGAGCGCCTGCGCACCCTCGCGCCCCCGGTCGTCGCCGCGCTGCGCGAGGGCGGGCTCTTCGCCTGCGTCGCGCCGCGCGACCTCGGCGGAGGCGAGAGCGATCCGCTCACCCAGCTCGAGGTCTTCGAAGCGATGGCGCGCGCCGACGCCTCGGCCGGCTGGTCGCTGATGATCGGCTCCGTCATCTCGGCGATGCTGGCGGCGTACCTCCCCGAGCGCGGCGCGGCGCGGGTGTTCGCCGGAGCGTTCCCGATCGGCGCGGGGCTGCTCCAGCCGGCCGGCGTCGCGCGGCGCGTGCGAGGCGGCCTCCTCGTCGAGGGGCGCTGGCCCTTCGGCAGCGGGATCCGCCACGCCGACTGGATCTTCACGAGCGCGGTGATCGCGCCCGCCGCGGACGCGCCGCCCGAGCCCGGGCCGCCGGCAATGGTGAGCGTGGCCGTGCCCGCCGCGCAGGTGCGGATCGAGGACACCTGGGACACGTCGGGCCTGCGCGGCAGCGGCAGCGAGCACTACCGCCTCGACAGCGTCTTCGTCGGCGAGGACTTCGCGACCTCGTTCCCCGGGCCTCTCCCGCAGCGCGGCGGCGCGCTCTACACGCTGCCCTTCGTGGCTTTCACGACCCCGGGTCACACCGGCTTCGCCCTCGGCCTCGCGCGCCGCGCCCTCGACGAGATCACCGCCGCCGCGCCGCAGCGGCTCAAGCTCTGGCCGGGCAAATCGCTCGGCAGCCACGAGGCCTTCCACATCGATCTCGGCCGCGCCGAAGCGCGCCTCGCCGCGGCGCGCGCCTACGCGATGGATGTCCTCGGCGCGATGTGGGATCGCGCTCGCGCCGGCCAGGCGCTCTCGCTCGAGGACTGGGCCTCGATCCGCCTCGTCACCACCCACGTCACCGAGGTGGCCGCCGAGGTCGTCACCTTCGCGTACCGCTCCGGCGGCGGCTCGGCGCTGTACGCCTCGAGCCCGCTCCAGCGCTGCTTCCGCGACATCCACGCGGCGACGCAGCACATCGCGGCGACCGACGACGCCTACGAGTTCGCGGGGCGGGTGCGGCTCGGGATCGCCGCGGCCCACCCGCTCCTCGCGCCGCGCGCGTGACGCTCACGCCGCGGGCTGCATCTTGTTGCCGGCCTTGTTCATCGACGCGCTCCACGCCGTCGAGCGGTTGCGGCCCGAGCGCTTGGAGACGTAGAGCGACTCGTCGGCGGCCTTGAACATCTCGTCCCAGTTGCTCCCCGCGTCGGGGAACGTGGCGATGCCGATCGAGCAGTTGACGCTGATCCCGAGGGGCGTCCCGCCCGGCCCGACCTTGCCCGGCGGGTGGAAGATCGTCTTCTCGAGCTCCTCGCGCACGCGCTCGGCGAGGAGCATCGCGCCGCGGGCGTCGGTCTCTTCGCAGATGATCACGAACTCCTCGCCGCCGAAGCGCGCGACGGCGTCGGTGTTGCGCTTGAGGCGGCGGAGGATCTCGCCGAGGCCCTTGATCACCACGTCGCCGACGTCGTGGCCGTAGGTGTCGTTGACCTTCTTGAAGTGATCGATGTCGGTGACGAGCACGCTGAGGTGCTTGCCGAAGCGCTTGGCCGAGGCGATCTTCTGCTCGGCGACCTCGAGCATCGCCCGCTTGTTGAGCAGCCCGGTGAGCCCGTCCATCGTCGCCAGCTCCTCCAGGCGGCGGAGCATGCGCGCGTTGGAGAGCGAGACGGCCATGTGGCTGGCGAGGACCTCGAGCGTGCTCCGCGCCGCGTCGTTGAAGGCCGCGCGCTTGCGCGATCCGAGCACGAGCGTGCCGAGCGGGCGATCGTGGACGAGGAGCGGGAGCACGACGATCGAGGGCATCGCCGGGGGCGTCACGCGGCGCGTGAAGACGATCTGGCGCTGCGGATCGTACTCGCCGCGGTACGGCAGGGGGTGCCGGTTCTGGAGCACCAT
>FSTQ01000041.1_pt1 | contig 15068 bp, 12 predicted proteins | sample 1637281 | NCBI WGS metagenome assembly FSTQ01 (sample SAMEA3914818, study PRJEB12502) | metagenome | biome: forest; material: soil | place: Canada | collected 2010-06-26 | depth 0.1 m
ATCGACGTGGTGGTGACGCACCTCTTCGACGGCCCGCGCTCCATGGCCGCCGCCGCCGAGCTCGCCGTCTCGCTCCCGCGATCGCCGCTCGCGTGCGGGCTCGATCGTCACGACGCCCTCGAGGCGTGGATCGCGGACCACGGCGGCCTCGACATTCCTCAGCTCGCCGAGCCGGGGTGGATCCAGTCGAGCGGCGGTCCAGGGCTCGGCGGCAGCGGCTACCCGATCGAGCACGCATGGACGCGCTGACCCTCGCCGGAGCCGCCCGCGACGCCGGCGATCAGCCTGCGCTCTTCGCGGGCGACACCGTGCTCACCTTCGCCGATCTCGAAGCGCGCGCTCGCGCCTGCGCCGACGCCCTCGCCGCGCGCGGGATCACCGCCGGCTCGCGCGTGGCGATCCTCGCGCAGAACCGCGTCGAGACGGTGATCGCCGTCCACGCGCTCCTCGCTGTCGGCGCGGCGATCGTGCCCATCCATCCGCGGCTCACGCCCGCCGAGGTCGCGATCATCATCGACGACGCGACGCCGGCGCTCACCCTGCGCGAGGGCGATCTCGACGCTCTCTTCGCCGCAGCGCCGTGCGCCGATCAGCCGTGGCCCACCGCAATCGATCCCGAAGCGCCGCTGGCCATCGTCTACACCTCGGGCACCACCGGCCGCCCCAAGGGAGCGCTGCTCTCGCGCCGCGCCTTCCTCGCCGGCGCCGCGGCGAGCGCCGAGAACCTCGGCTGGATCCACGAGGATCGCTGGCTGCTCTGCATGCCGCTCTGCCACATCGGCGGCCTCTCGATCCTCACCCGCTGCCTCGCCGCGCGCCGCGCCGTGATCCTCGAGCCGCGCTTCGATCCCGACGCCGTGCTCGCCGCAATCGTGAGCAGGCAGGCCACGCTCCTCTCAGTCGTGCCCACCATGCTCGCGGCGCTGCTGGAGCGCGATCGCGTCAACGTGCTCGCCGGGCTGCGCGCGGTGCTCTGCGGCGGCGCCGCGACGCCGTGGTCGCTGCTGGAAGAGTGCGGGCGCCGCTCTGTCCCCGCCCTCACGACGTACGGGCTCACCGAGGCCTGCTCGCAGGCCGCCTCGCAGGCGCCGCGCTCGCCGTACGTCGCCGAGCGAGGATCGGGCCAGCCGCTCCCCGGCGTCGAGGTGCGCGTCGACGGCGCGGGGAGGATCCACCTCCGCGGGCCGACGCTGATGAGCGGCTACTTCCGCGGCGAAGGCCGCGCGCCCGACACCTCGAGCTTCACGAGCGGCTGGCTCGACACCGGCGATCTCGGCGAGGTCGACGCGGCCGGGCGGCTCCACGTCCACGCGCGGCGCACCGACCTCATCGTCACCGGCGGCGAGAACGTCTACCCGCTCGAGATCGAGCAGTGCCTCGAGGCGCAGCCCGGGGTGCGGCGCGCCCTCGTCTTCGGCGTCTCCGACGCGCGCTGGGGCCAGCTCGTCGCCGCGGCGATCGAGGTCGACAGCGCCTTCGACGAGGCCGCGCTGGCCGCTGCTGTCGGCTCGCGGCTGGCGGCGCACAAGAGGCCGCGCTTGGTTGCCATCGTCGAGGCGCTGGCGGTCACAGGCTCGGGGAAGCTGGTGCGCGCGTCGGCGGCGGAGCGCCACGGGGCGGCGCTGCGGCCGCTCCGGCAGGCGTGAGCGGCGGGATTTGCCCCGTTGCGGGGCGCGGGAGCGACAGGAAGGCCTGATCCCTGCCTGTTTGTTGCCTTGGCGCGCGACGGAGCCGGGCGATCCCGGTGGGATCGGGCGCGCCTGGCTCTCTCGGAGCGCCCACACCCACTGGGCTCGGGCGCCGGTGTCGCGCAGGCTCCGCCCGGTCCCACCGAGATCGCCCGGGTTTTCCCGAACCGAGGCGCCCGAGCCCGGTGGGATCGGGCGATCCCCGCCTCCCTGGGCCCGGCGACGACGCAGGGATCGGGCAACTCCGGGGGCCAGGGAGAGCGGCCCCCTATCCCCCAACCCCTTTCCCCCAAGTTTGGGGGCAAGGGGAGCTGCTCGCTCCAGAGCATCCAACTCCCTTTCCCCCAAATTTGGGGGAAAGGGCCGGGGATAGGGGGCACTCCACACGCCGGGGATGGGGGGCGCTCACCCCATGAGCAGGCTCAAGAGCTCCTCGGGGATCGGGCAAGCGCGGAACGTCGCGCGATCGATGCACACGTGCGCGGTCTGCCCGATCGACGCCATCCGCCCGGTGCCGGTGCGGATGCGGTAGCCGATCGTGAACGACGTCTCGCCGACCTTGGCCGAGGCGATCTCCACGGCGATGACGTCGCCGAAGCGCAGCGGGCGCAGGTAGTCGGCCTCGGCGTGGACGAGGGGGAAGCCGATCTCGCCGAGCTCCAGCGTCCGCGGGATGTCGATCCCGGCCTCGTGGAGCCAGGCCATGTAGGCGTCGCTGAAGTACTCGAGCACGCGCGGATAGAAGATGATCCCGGCCGCGTCGACGTCCTGGAAGCGGACGCGGCGGGTCTCGGTGAAGCGGGGAGGATCGTTCGACTTGAGCTCCTCCTCGGTGAACGGCTGGGTCATGGCGGCAGCCTACCGCACCCGATGAAATTCCGTGCGCGCGCGCATGGTTGTGTGCGGTCGCTTTTTGTCTCGCCCTCCACCGGCTCGCGCGCAATGCTCGCGGCCGTGAAGGCCTGGCACCCCGGCGTCCTGATGCTCTCGGCCGGCCTCGCCGCGTGCAGCGACCCGCCGCCGTCTGCGGGCCCGGCCACCTCGGCGTCGCCCTCGGTGGTGACGCGACCGACGGCCGCCGCCTTCCCGGCCGGCGGAGCGATCACCCCTCCGGCGGTGCTCGGCGCCGCGACGATCGCGCAGGATCCCAACCCGCTCAAGCTCCCTCCTCGCCGCGTCACGCTCGACCCGGGCAAGCGCGTCTTCACCTTCTCCGCCGAGATGCTCGAGGGCGCCAAGCTCGGCTCCACGCTCGTGCTCTACGCGGCGACGGTGGTCGGGTTCGAGGGCGACGATCTGATCATCGACGGCCGCGTCGGCCCTTCGTACAAGGTCAACGGGAGCTACGTGATCCCCGTCCCCGACGACGCGCGCGCCAAGCCCGGCGACGCGGTGCTGACGGAGTGGAACGGGGTGCTCAAGCACGCGGTGATCACCAAGCCGATCAAGGACAAGATCGGCGTCCGCTTCACCGACCTCGACGCCCGCTCCGGCGAGGTGCTCCTCCAGGGCGGCAAGCCCACCGCGGCGACGGGCAAGCACCCGCCGGCGCGCTTCGTCAAGCAGACCGAGGGCCTCGTCCCCGGCAACTACGCCGCCCTCCAGCGCGGCGAAGAGTGGCAGCACGTGCTGCTGGTCTCGCCGGCGCCCGACGGGGAGAAGAAGCGCTGGTTCGCGCTGGGCTTCGGCGGCGCGGCGCTCGTCGCCGACGAGGCGGAGCTGCGGCCGATCCCCATCCGCTTCACGCCCAAGATCGGCGCCGCGGTGTGGGCCGAGTGGGTGGGCTCGCTGCGCAAAGGCACCGTGCAGAGCGCGCCGGATCCCGGCCTCTTCACCGTGAAGTTCGAGCGCGCAGGAAGGCCCGCGACGGTCGGCTTCGGTCGTATCCTCCCGCCGATAGAACCGTAGCCGCGGGCCTCCGCGCTGCGCAAAAAGCTTCGCGTTGTGTCGCCTGCGGGATGACCATAACGTGACATTCTCATGGACCTCCGCAGTGCCCTGCGCGTGACTCGCCAGTGGGTTCCCTTCGTTGCGCGCACGATGGCGTATGGAACCGTCTCTCTCTCCCTGGGCCCGCTGACGCGGGACCGATCCGCGAGCCTCTGGGCCATGCGCCGCTGGTGCCAGACCAGCGCGCGCGGGCTCTGGATCGACGTCGACGCGAGCGGGACGGAGAACGTGCCGCCGGCGCCGTTCGTGTACTGCGCCAACCACCAGAGCCTGCTCGACATCCTCGTCCTCGGCGCCGTCCTGCCCGGCGATTTCAAGTGGGCGGCCAAGCGCTCGCTCATGAAGATCCCCTTCCTCGGCTGGCACCTCCGCCTCGCCGGCCACGTGCCGGTCGATCGCCAGGCCGGGTCGCGCACCGCCGCGCAGGTCATCGGTCGGTTCGAAGAGGTGCTCAAGAGCGGCAAGCCTCTCCTGGTGTTCCCCGAGGGCACGCGGAGCGAGGACGGCATCGTGCGGCCCTTCAAGAACGGCGGCTTTTACGCGGCGATCCGCGCCGGCGTCCCCGTGGTCCCCGTGGCCCTCGAGGGCACCCACCAGCTCATGAAGAAGGGCGCGATCGACTCCGGCGACGGGACGATGCGCCAGGTGCGGATCCGCATCGGCAAGCCGCTCTACGCCAGGACCGAGGGCCGCGAAGGGCCTCGTGTCAACGATCTCCGCGAGCGGACCCACGCCGCGGTCCTCGATCTCCACCGCGCCGTCGGCGGCTTCGTGCCGGCGCCGGGGGACATTCCTCCCCTGCCCCAGACCCACTCTTCACGCGGGGAGGACCGCGCATCGGCAGGAGATTGACGCGCGGTCCTGCTGCTCCGTCGCCGTTGCCCCTTGCCAGCGCGAACGAGGATGGGCGATGGTTCTCTCCCAGATGGCGAAGCCCGATCCCAAGATCCTCTTCCACGAGGCGACCGAATACCTGAAGCAACACCCCGAGGAGATCCTTCGGGCCCTGCGCGGTGCGCTCGGCTTGCGGCTCGGTCTCCCGATGGACGCGATCCGCTACCTCGCGCGCGAGTTCGGCGGCGGCAGCAAAGCGCCCAAGGACGTGGTGATCGAGGCGGCGCCGCCGGGCGTGCGCGTCGGCCTCACCGTCGACGCCATGGGCACGCCGCTGCGCGCGGTGCTCACCATCTTCGTGGAGGAGCTCCGCGTCAGCACCGAAGAGATCCGCATCGGCCTGCGCATCGAGGGCCTCCAGCTCACCGTGCTCAGCGACGTGGCCTCGCCCCTCGCCGGGCTGCTCAAGTCGGGAGCGCTCGATCTCTCCAAGCCCGGCAACCTCGCGGCGTTCATGCCCAAGCGCCCCGCGGCGCTGGTCGAGGCCAAGGACGATCGCATCACTATCGACCTCCTCAAGGTCCCGAAGATCGCCGCGAACCCTCGCGTGAAGCAGATCCTCTCGATCCTCACGCCGGTCGTCGGGGTCCGCGCCATCAAGACCAAGGACGATCACCTCGACGTGCACCTGAAGGCCGACCTGACCGGGGTCCCGGCGGCCATCGCCGCTGCCCGCGGCGGCGCTTGATCGATCGGGTGTGAATGCCGGTCCTACCCGATCCCGCGGCGGGGGCGATCTCGTTCCAGGTGCTCGCCGAGATCTCGGCGGGCGCGACCGCGCGGATCGATCTCTGCCGCGCCACCGACGCGCGCCGGCCTGATCTTCAGGGCCAGCTCCTCGCCGTCAAGCGTCTCCATCCGCACGTCGCCGAGGATCCCGGGTTCCAGAATCAGTTCCAGGACGAGGTGTGGATGACCTCGTCCTTGACCCACCCCAACGTGGTCGAGGTCAAGGGGTGGGGCACCGACGCGGGGGGCTCGTACCTCGCCGTCGAGCTCGTGCAGGGCGTGTCGCTCGCGCGGCTGATGAAGACGGTCTTCGACACCGGCGAGGTCTTCACCGAGCGCATGGTGGTCTACGTGGCGGCGCGCCTCTGCCGCGGGCTCGCGGCGGCCCACGCGCTGCGCGCGCCCAACGGCGAGCTGCTCAACCTCGTCCACCGCGATCTCACGCCGGGCAACGTCCTCGTCGGCTTCAACGGCGACGTGAAAATAGCTGACTTCGGCCTCGCCAAGGCCAAGCAGCGCCTGACCAAGACGCTGACGGGCATGTCCAAGGGCGAGCCCACGTACATGGCGCCCGAGCAGGCGCGCGCCGACGAGATCGACGCGCGCGCCGATCTCTTCTCCCTCGGGGTGATGCTCTTCGAGCTCTTCGCCGGGCGCCGCCCCTGGCTCGCCAAGAGCGACTTCGAGATGGTCCAGGTCACCTCGCGCGATCCGCCGGCCGATCTGCGCGAGCTCCGGCCGAAGATCGATCGCGAGCTGATTGCTGTCGTGAATAAATGCCTCGAAAAGGATCCGGCCACGCGCTTCCAGAGCGCGGGCGAGATCGCCGATCGGCTGGAGAACTGGCTCTCGGTCCACGGCTACATGGAAGGCAACGAGGAGGCGCTCGGCCGCTTCGTCCGCCGCAACGCCATGCGCCAGATGCGCTGGTTCGAGCGCGCCATCTCCGGCGAGCTCGCGCCCAAGCCGAAGATCGGCCGGCAGCTCCCGCCGCGCGCGCCCGCGCCGAGCGAGCTGCCCCGCCCGCGGATCCCCGGCGCGCCCGTGCCCAAGCAGAAGCTGCGCACGCCGACGCTCGACGACGAGGACAGCGACGAGACCGACATCACCGAGGCCGAGTGGAAGATCGCTCGGCAAGCGCAGCAGGGCCAGGCGCCGCGCATCGTCGCCAAGGACGAGGCCGAGGGCGAAGGCGAGGAGATGCCGACGCTGGTGCAGAGCGGCTCGGCCTCGCTCGACGCGCTGCGCGCCGACGCCCGCGCGGGCAAGCGAGCCCCGGGCGCGCGCGCGCAGAGCGAGCCGCCGCTGACCGGCGGCGAGGACACCGACCAGCGCATCACCGCGGTCAAGCGCACCAACGACGGCGCGCCGATGCCGGTGATCACCGCCGAGGACTCGGGGGAAGAGCTGCCCACCGAGCCGGTGCGCGGGCGCCACCCCATGCCCGTCGGTCGCATCCCGCCGGCGCCGCAGCGGCCCGGCCCGCGCGGCGAGGCTCCGCGTCCCGGGACGATCCCGCCGAGCCCCAACGTCCCTCAGCTCCCCGGCGCTCTCCCGCGCCCGCTGCCGCCACCGACCGAGGCCGAGGCGCGGCAGCGGCCGCCGTCGTTCGCAGAGCCGCTCCCGCCTCCCTTGCCCAGCTCCGCGGGAGGCTCATACGCGCCGCCGCCGCCGCCGACGTTCAGCCCCTCGCCGTCGTACGCGCCGCCGAGCGGCTTCGGCCGTCCGCCTTCGTCCGCGCCCGCGCCCGCGCCCAGCTATGCGCCTCCCCCGAAGACCGAGCCGCCTCCGCCCATGCGCGGGCGCGGGGGTGCGAGCGACGACGTCCAGGTGCTCGATCGCAAGGAGATGCAAGGCCACCAGGGCCACGCCATCACCGAGGAGTCGCTGGTCGCCGAGGCCGATCGCCTGGCGATCGAGGCGGTGCGCCGGAGCGAAGAGGCCCGCTCCGCCGCGCTCCGCGCCGAGCGCCGCGCCGCGATGGCCAAGGTGGCCGCCGAGGCCGCGCTGATCGCCGCCGACGCCGTGCGCCTCCTCAGCAGCTCGGGCCTCGCCGCGGCGGCGCAGCGCCTCGAGCAGGCCCGCCAGGTCGAGCGGACGATCCCGCGCGGTCAGGGCGACGCGAACGCCTCGACGGCGGTCCTCCACGACAGCGCGAGCGCGAGCCACGCGTCCCTGCCCCAAGCGCCTCCGGCGAACCGGCCGAGCTTCGCACCGCCCGTCTACGAAGGCGCGGCGTCGAGCGCGTCGCAGCCGCCCCCGTCGTTCCCGCAGCTGCCGCCCTCGCCGACGGCGCCGATCCTGCTGCCCGCGCCGAGCTCGTTCACGAGCGCGAGCTCGGGCGCGAGCGCGAGCCTGCAGACGGATCCCGGCTCGCGCAGCCCGGCGCTCGACGACGCCGCCTTCCGCGCCCGCCTCAAGCCCGGCCTGCTCGGGATGCCGCCCCTGGCCATCGCCGGCCTCGGGATCGTGGCGTTCTGCATCGTGTTCCTGCTGATCTGGCTCTTCTTCGGCTAGCCATCACCAACCGGTTGATCTGGAGCGCCCCCCGCCGCTACCGTCACTATCCATGAGCGACGAAGGCGATTGGATGCTGATGGCGCTGGACGAAAAGATGGCCCGCCGTCAGGGCATCCCAGCGAAGATCGCGGTGCCGAAGAGCGAGTTCGAAGGGCTCGCCGACAAGGGCCTCTCGATCGATCTCGCCCGCAAATGGGCGAAGGATTTCCTCACCAACTCCGAGCCGGGCAAGAGCGGCCCGTGGCGCAAGAAGAACTCGGCCATCGTCGGCGCGCTCGAGTCCTTCCTCGACAAGATGCCCGTCTGGGAGAAGGCCCAGAAGGCCTTCGCCGAGAACGACTACGAGCGGGCGATCACCGCGCTCAAGCGCATCACCTCGATGGACGCGGAGGACCACGCGGCCAGGCTCAACCTGGCCTCGGCCCTCGCCAACACCCACGATTTCGCGGGCGCGCTCAAGCAGTTCAACTCCATCCGCAAGACGTTCGAGGGCGACGCCGACTACCACGTCGCGCTCGGCCACGTGCACATCGCGCTCAAGGACAAGGACGCGGCGCTGAACGAGATGGTGCTGGCGCTCGAGGCCAAGCCCGACTCGCAGGCGGCGATGGACGCGATGGTGCAGCTCGGCGTGCTCACGTCGATCTACGAGAACCCGCGCGACGCGGCCTCGCTCACCTACGTGCGCAGCGACTCGGTCGTCGAGTACCTCACCGGCCAGTGGGACGCCGAGAAGCGCGACGTCGGCTACCTGCTCGAGCAGCTCGCCTACCACGAGGGCGCGCTCCGCCACGACGTCGCCCTCGCCGCAGCCGAGCGGGCGATCACCGTGCACGGCGGCGCCGTCGGCCCGGAGCGCGCCGAGCTCGGCCGCGTCACCGCCCTGCGCGCGCTGGGCCGCACCGACGAGGCGCTCGCCGCGGCCAGCTCGTACCTGGAGAAGCTCGAGGCCTCGGGCAGCGCCACGCCGGCAGCCAAGGCCGGCGCGCTGGTCGAACTCGCCAAGTGCCTCTCGGCCGCCGGCAAGATCGAGGAGGGCCACGCCACCGTCAACCGCGCCCTCGAGGCCGACCCCGGCGACCTCTCGGCGCTGATGTTCCGCTTCTGGCCGGCCGACGCCAACGACATCAAGAAGATCCACGAGGCCTCCCCCGCCCTCCAGGCCTTCGCCGAGGCCCACGCCGACGTCGCGGGCGTGTGGCGCTCGCTCGGCCGCGCCTACATCGCCATGGGCCGCATGGACGAGGCGCTCGAGCTCTTCGCGCGCGCCGTGGGCCTCGCCCCCGACGACGACGAGCTCCGCGCCGAGTACTGGAGCGAGCTCGGCAAGCAGCAGAAGTACGCGGAGATCCTCGCCGACGCGGCCAAGATCACCAACATGGGCAAGCGCAACTGGCAGCTCCGCTGGAACGAGGCCGAGGCCTACTCCGGCCTCGACAAGCGCGTCGAAGCCCGCGCCGCGTTCTCGGCGATCAACTTCGACGACTCCCTCCACGTCGACGTCCGCAAGCGGGCCAAGCGCGCGGTGAAGTCGATCGACGAGGCGCCCCCGCCTGCGCCTGCTGCCCCCTGACCCCGGCCCTTTCCCCCAAATTTGGGGGAAAGGGAGGGGAGTAGAGATCAGTTGAGAGAGCGAGCTCCGTCCCCCCTTGCCCCCGAGATCGGGGGAAAGGGGCCGGGGGATAGGGGGCTCGGCGCTCTAGAACGATCCGACCATCCCGAGCCCCGCCGAGGTCGCCCCGATCTGCGGGAGCACCGTGAACTTCACGCGGCCGACCTCGTTGCGGACCAGCACCGTCTTCGGCGCCGCGATGCCGCCGATGAGCATGGCCAGGCCGGCCGTCTGCACCGTGCCGAGGAAGGCCAGCCCGAACGCTCCGCCGCTCGACGCGTGCGTGGTCGCGATGCCGACGAACGGGCCCACCACGGGGATCAGCAGCGGCCCGAAATCCTTGTTCCCTCGATCGCCGACGTCGTTCACCGCCTGGCCGATGCCGGCCGCCATGATGGTGATCAGGTAGCCGACGCCGAGCATCACCGAGCCGCCGATGACCAGGCCCTTGCGGACGCGCGTCCCGGTGCGGTAGCCGGCCGGGATCGCGTCGCCCTCTTCGTAGTCGAGGATCTTGGGCCCCATCGGCATCCCGGGGTAGCCCCCCGGCGCCGGAGCGTAGTAGGCGCCGGCCGGAGGCTGCCCGTAGCCCGGCTGCGCGTAGCCCGGCGGAGGCTGCCCGTAGCCCGGCGGCGGCTGCTGCCCGTAGCCCGGCTGCTGAACGACGACGACCGTCTGCCCCGGCCCAGCCTGCACCGGCGGCGGCGCGCCCGGCGTCTGCGCGGCGGCGTTGCCAGCGAACATCGTTGCAGCTCCAACGATCGCGAACAAGGGAAGCGCTGTCCTCATGGAGGTCAGCGTACCCTCGTCCACGGACTTCGATCCACACCCGTTTTGTCGCGATCGTGCGACGCCCTCTCAGGCCGGCGGCGGCGGCGGCGCGCGCAGCTCCGGCGATGGTGAGGGCGATGACGACGAGCTCGGCGAGAGCTCGGTCATCGGCACCTTGCCGGTGATGAGGCGGGCCCCGCGCTGGAACGTCAGGTACGAGAGCGCCCACTCGAACATCACAATGAAGCGGTTCCTGAAGCCGATCAGGAAGAAGACGTGGATGAGCAGCCAGGCCATCCACGCGAGGAAGCCCGAGAGCTTGAGCCGGCCGAAGTCGGCGATCCCCGAGGCGCGGCCGATCGTCGCGAGCGAGCCCTTGTCGTGGTAGCGAAACGGCGTTCGCGCCTCCCCCGCGAGGGTGCGGACGATGTTCTCCGCGGTGTGCTTGGCCTCCTGGATCGCCGCGGGCGCCACCCCGGGGACGAAGCCGCCGTCCTGCTTGACGGCCGCCATGTCGCCGATCACGAAGATCTCCGGGTGGCCGGGCAGGGTGAGGTCGGGCTCGACCAGGACGCGGCCGGCGCGATCGAGCGGGGCGCCGAGCGACTTCGCCAGCGGCGACGCGGCGACGCCCGCCGCCCAGAGCACGGTGCGCGAGGGGATGCTCTCGCCCGGCGCGCCGCCTTCGGGCGCGAGGGTGACGCCGGCGTGATCGATCCCCACCACGCGCGCGTTGGTCCGCACCTCGACCCCGAGGTGCTCGAGCTGCCGCTTGGCCTTCTCGCGCAGCTCCGGGACGTAGGTGCCGAGGATCGAAGGCGAGCCCTCGAGCAGCAGGATGCGCGACTCGCTCGGATCGATGTGGCGGAAATCGTGGCGGAGCGTCTGCCGTGAAATCTCGCCGAGGGTGCCGGCGAGCTCGACGCCGGTGGGGCCGCCGCCGACGACGACGAAGGTGAGCCACGGCGCGCGGAGGCTCTCGTCCGGCTCGCGCTCGGCCGCCTCGAAGGCGAAGAAGATCCGCTTGCGGATCTCGAGCGCGTCCTCGATCGTCTTGAGGCCGGGCGCGAGGTGCGCCCACTCCGGGTGACCGAAGTACGAGTGCGTGGCCCCGGTCGCCAGGATGAGCGTGTCGTAGGGGATCGCCGCGCCGTCCTCGAGGGTGAGCGTGCGGCTCGCGGTGTTCACCGCGGTGACCGAGCCGAGCAGCACCTCCACGTTGGGGAGCTTGCGGAGGATGCTCCGGATCGGCACCGCGATGTCCGACGGGTTGAGCCCGGCGGTCGCCACTTGATAGAGCAGCGGCTGGAACGTGTGGTGGTTCTTGCGATCGAGGAGCGTGATCTGCACGTCCCGACGAGCGAGCGCGCGGGCCGCGTAGAGCCCGCCGAAGCCACCGCCGACGATGACCACGTGATGAGCCGCCATGATCCGATCCTCCCGGGCGGCGGACAGCTCGTGCCCGCCGCGCGCTCATGGTGGGGCCCAACGCCCACGCGGGGAAGGGCCCGAGCTACTTCGCGGCGTCGGCGAGGTACTTGTTCATGAAGACCGCGCTCGCGTCCCACCCCTCGCGGAGCTGCTTCTCGGCCGAGCTCTCGATCAGGCCGCCGACCCCGAAGATCTTCGCCTCGACCGAGATGTCGGCGATGCGCCGGACTTTGTTGTCACCGATGGGCTCGATGCGGACCGTCCCCTCGGTGCGCAGCTTGTCGGCCATCGTGCTCGGATTGAGCTTCCACTTCCAGACCTTGCTCCCTTTGTCCATCGAGCCTTCCTCGGTGTAAGAGAAGCTCGAGCCGAACAGCTTGGCGACGGGGCCGGGCATATCCATCTTCGGCTGGCCGTGCACCTTGCGGGTGATCTGGGTGTCGGTCTCGTTCTGCTCGAGGGTCTTGTACTCGGGGAAGCGCAGCGCCTCCAGGTAGAGCTTCTCGTTGAACCCCTTGTCGAAGAACACCTTCCAGAACGTGTCGGCGTCGCAGTTGATCTCGTGAGTCACCGTGAACTTACCCATAGCAGCCTCATCTCCAGAGGGTTGACGGGCTCAGCCATAGCCGAGCTCTGCACGTTCGTCGATTGGCGAGCAGCGCTGAGCGCTCAGCGCCGCAGCTTGACCATGGCCTCGAGCCGGGCGAGGGCGCGCGTGAGCACCGCCTCGCTCGGACCGAACGAGAATCGCACGTGATGACGGAAGCGCGAGGCGCGGTTCGCGCGGCGCTTGCCCGGGTTGACGTCGAAGAATTCGCCCGGGACGACAATGACCCGATGGTCGAGCGCGGCCCGGAAGAACGCGTGCCCGTCGTTGAGGCCGGCGGGGAGCTCGGCCACCGAGCCCCACACGTAGAACGTCCCCGCGGGCTCGCTGTCGATGGTGACGCCGATGCGCTTGAGCCCGGCGATCATCAGATCGCGCTTGCGGGCGAACGACGCCTGGATCGCCGCCGTCTCCAGGCGCGCGTGCTCCACCGAGAGCAGCGGGATCGCCGCGCGCTGCATCGGCTTCGAGCCGCCGCCGTCGAGGAAGCTCCCCGCGCTGGCGACGGCGTCGATGACGTCGCGCGGCCCCACCGTCCACGTCACGCGCCAGCCCGGGTAGCGCCAGTTCTTGGTGAGGCCGTCGAAGAGCACCACCGGCGCGGTGTCGACGTTCTCCACGTAGCGCGCCGCGCTCTCCATCGGCGCCTCGCCGCCGAGCCCGTAGACGTAGTGCGAGTAGAACTCGTCGAAGAGCAGCGTGCAGTCGAGCTCCTCCGCCGTACGCACCCAGGCCGCGAGCTCTTCGCCGCGGATGTGCTTGCCGGTGGGGTTGCACGGGTTGGAGGAGAGGATCGCCGAGAGGCCGCGCCCCAGGATCTCGCGCCGCAGATCCCCGACCGAGAACGCGTACCCCCGCTCGGCCTCGAGCAGGATCGGGATCGGCGAGAAGAGGCGGAAGACGTCGAGGAGCTCTTCGTAGGCGGTGTAGTCCGGCAAGAAGTGGCCGAGGTTGATCTGCCCGAGCGACGCGGCCGCGCGGGTGAGCGCCGCCCTCCCGCCGCCGGACACCGCGACGTTCTCCGCGGTGTAGCGCGAGGGCATCCCCCGCCGGTAGGCGCGGTTGTAGAAGTCGGCGATGGCCTCGCGCAGCTCCCACAGGCCGGCGACGGGCGCGTACTCCTGATCGTCGAGGGCGATGGTGAGCTCCTCGACCCGCGGCGGCGATCCCGGCAGGGGCCCGGTCTCGGGCTGGCCCTGACCGAGGTTGCACCACCCGTCCTCCCCCGGCTCGCCGCCGTGGCGGTAGCCGAGGCGCGTGGCCTCGCCCATCACGTAGATGACGCCGGTGCGCGGCACCTTGCGAAAGGCGCCGATCCCGTGCGCCTCCCCCGGCCGCGCCGCCGGCCCGTCGCTCACCCGCTGCATCGCCGGCTCCACCGCGGCGGTGAGCCCCTCGGGCACCTTCATTTCGAGCTCCGTCACTCCTCGTCTCCTTCAGGGATCCCGCGCTTCGACGCCGCGTCCGTCGCTGCGATTGCACCGCCCGACCGCGGCCGCCGGGCTCATGAACGAGCAGTAATAACAGGTGAGCTGGGAGAGCAGGACGATGAAAATCGGACCCATCCACGGGCCAATCGCCTCGACTCGCGCGCGGAGTCCGCCGCTCGGGCGATGAGCGGCTCGCGCGCGCCTCCCGATGTGCCAGGATATCCGCGGACGTGATCAGGTGATTGCCGCCGACGAGACTACGAGTCTCCTCGTCCAGACAGCGAGCTTCCCTGGTCGGGCCGAAGATACCCACGAGCCCACGACCTCATCACCAGGGTTGATGAAAGCGCCGAGCTCATCCTCGGCAAAGACACCACACCTGTAGAGTCCGTCCTACCCTATCTCCCGGTATTACCTGGCCCCCTTGTAATGAAGGGACTGGCCCCCTCGGTGGTAGTACCTGGCTTAAGCGAACTCGAAGCCTTCAACGGAAACGACGACGCTCATCACGCCGAGCGCGGGGCCGACGAAGCGCTGCCGCGGCGCGGCCGTCGCGCGGCGCGGCGCGGGGCGCTGAAGCTCCCCGACGCCCCGCCCACGTACGGCGCCGCACGGGCGATGCCGGCGAAGATGGTGGGGGCAAAAGCTCCTTGGTTTGAGCGCCGGGTTACGCGTCGTCGGCGAGCGTGCCAACGCGCGTCCACCTCAGGCGGACCTTTCGTCCATGACGAGTCCTGCATGTAGGAGCATCGCGGTGTCACGGACACACAGGCCCCGTGGGCGGTCCCACGGGCTTGAAGGATAGGCGTTGTGGCGCGTTCTCAGCGTGTCTGCGCTCGTGTATGGTCTCATGGTGTCCAATCCTTTGCTCCCGTCCTCCCCGACGTCACAGGGGGATAGGTCGTCGGCTTTGCTTGAAACGGACTCACCGGCGAGCGGGCCCATCTCCCGACGCGGGATGGCGCATGCGCCCGCGCGACGACCCGAGGCGCGGCGCGGCTTCACCCTCGAAGTCGAGGGATCACCGCCCCTCTCCTGCGGCGAGATCCTCGGCTTTCGCGAGTCGCTCGTCGCGCTGATCGATCCGCGCGCGCAGGCGCCGCTCCGCCTCGGGATCCTCGCCACCTCGATCGAGCTCGACGCCTGGCTCGACGGCTGGGCCGAGGACGACACCCAGGTGCGCCGCACCGTCACCCTCCGCCGCCGCCTCGATGGCAAAGCGGTCACGGTGATCGCCACGCTCGCGTCGCACGGCTTCGGCGTCGATCCCTCGCTCGCCCTCGAGTCGGTGACGAGCCCGCGCGGTTCGAAGCCGCCGAAGATCACCCGCAGCGGCACCTACTTGAAGGTCGACGTCGACGCGGTGCTCGGCCCGCGCGAGCGCGAGAACGAGAACGAGCCCCTGGTGATCGAGCCGTCGTTCGGCTGATCCGCGC
>FSTQ01000398.1_pt1 | contig 14945 bp, 12 predicted proteins | sample 1637281 | NCBI WGS metagenome assembly FSTQ01 (sample SAMEA3914818, study PRJEB12502) | metagenome | biome: forest; material: soil | place: Canada | collected 2010-06-26 | depth 0.1 m
CGAACTTGGCGGAAGTCAGCTATGGCTTCGCGGAAGGCTGCGGAGGCGTTTGGTGCTAGGAGGGGCGGCAGCAGGTGCAGGGCCTCGGTGTTGGGTATGAAAAACGAAGGCAGCGCCTAATAACGGGAATCGTGGAATATGGCCGCAGCCTGACAGCGGGAATCGTGGAATATGGCCGCGGTATTCGGTTGAATGCGATGTTGGGCGGGGCGAAGGCGCTCCAGAGGCACGCCTTTTCGATGGGCGCCAGATGCCAGTGTAGCCGCCTTGACGGCCACCTCCCCGTTGTGATTTCATACGGAATCGACGCCTGACACCACGCTCACAAATCCCGAGATCGCTATGCACTCGTATCACAGCGCCACGTTCTACCCGGTTGGACAAGGACTGTTCTCGTCGGGGGAGTTTCTTCTCAACCATGATCGACAACGAAGCTTTCGCTGGATATATGACTGCGGCACGTCTTCAAGTAAACCACTATTGCAGACAGCGCTTGATGTGTTCATTGCTCGAGCCCACGAAGCGAAGCCCACTGTAGACGTTGTTGCGGTTTCCCACTTCGACAAGGATCATATTGCCGGACTTGTATCGCTATTGCAGCGGGCAAACGTGGGGACACTGCTGTTGCCCTACATTCCGCTTTCCGAGCGCATGGCGCTCGCGCTTGCTTCGGATGTTCGCCAGCGGTCCCGCCTCATGCACTTTTTGATAAATCCGATAGAGGTCCTGAACGGGTTGCCTAACGTTAGTATCGAGCGGATCGTTTTTGTACCTGCGTCCAACGGCGAACCCCCGCCCGACCTTTTCTCGGTCGACCGCAACCCTAATATACTCGATGATGTGAGTGTTGACACGCGCGAACCACGAAACGACGCGGAGAGAGACGATGTCCTTGGCATGCAGCGAATAGCCCGCGGCCGGGTGGCAATCGAGTTCCTAAGGGAAGGTGGCTCGCTTCGATTTAACCAAGGCTTCGAACTCGTTCCTTATAATGATGCTAGCCTTTGGGCGCAGATCAATTCTCGGTTCTCTGACGCGGTAGAGCAACATAGGGCGTCGCTCTTGGCTGAGCCATCAGTCGGAGCACGCGAGCGAGCTCTGGCAAATCTGAAGGAGACGTATGACGACTGCTTCGGTGACAGCTCTAAGAGGCGCAATCTCATCTCGCTCTTTCTTTATGCTGGACCGATCAATGTGCCACGCAGAACGCGAGCATTCATCTGTCGAGAGTTGTTTGCACGAAGTCGCAACGATATCGACCACGAGTGTTTTTGGCTGCGGGGCTCGGACGATAAATGTGGCGTCCTTTACACCGGCGATGGCTACCTGAATACTCAACGCAGGCTTGAACAGCTCACTGGTTACCTCGGCCCTGCGCGAATCGCGCGGCTTGCGTGCCTCCAAGTGATGCACCACGGCGCGCTACCGACTTGGCACTCCCAGGTCCCGGGGACGTTGGCACCACTGACTAGTGTATTTTCGTCCAATCCAGAACACCGAGGATACAAACACCCGAATGGCATCGTGCTTCGCAGCTTTTTGGATTGCGGTCCAGTTCAGGTGGATAAGGAGAATGGGCTACGTTTGCACTTCCAAAGCATTGTGCCATGAGTGAGATTCCACCCAACAAGACAATGCACTCGACGGCGCTGCGCGCCGCGAGTGATTGCCAAGGCGTTAGGCGGATAACGGAGAATAACGATGCCTGAATATCCGACTATGTACCGTGATGGTCTGGGGCAAATAGCGACGTTCATTCACGATGACGGTAGCTCACTGCGCATCACGCTGCGTGGCGTCGTCTTTTCGGGCAAAGACTTCGACGCGCTCTCGCCCGAGCGCCAGCTTTCTGAGGACGAGCGTCAATCATTCGTGCTGGCTCACGACGATCTGTGCGCGTGCTCGCTCGGATGGAGCATGCCGCTCACGCTTCTGGCCGATGGCAACGAGCTTGCCGCTGAGCTTCACGCCGTGCTGGACCTCGGAGAGCCAAAGACCACCGGCGGAATTACCAATGAGCGGCTCACGCTTCGCCTGGTGTCTTCGGTCGGTGATTTCAGCAGCAGTGGGCTCTCGGGCTGGTTCGAGGACGAGCTACTGGAGATCCAGGCGCATCTACCTCCGGGCTGTACTCTCAAGAGCTGTATCATGTGCGCAAACTCCGACTACAGCCCTTATGGGCATGGTCTTTGGGGTTCGATGGCGTGCTTTCGCGAGAGCAAGGACGAATACGACAAGGTGAGATCCAAGTCTGATCTGTTCGAGCTATGGAACAAGATGACGGAGTACGTTCCCGAGACATTCTTATGCCCAGAGTTCCGTCTGCGCCGCGCCGGGACGGGATATCGAGGGTGATTGTGTTGTGCGGATCGCCCAACAATCCGATGGATCGGACGCGCGCTCCGCGCCCGCCGCTCATCGGCATGGCGTTAGGCCGGCAGCAAATGTCGACAACGGTGGCACATAAGGCAGTCAAACGACCGTTCAACATACAGAAAGAGGAACGAGGGTGACCGCGAAGGTGCACGGTGGGTCACGGAGCAAATGACCTACAAGAATGAGGTTTACCTGATCAGCGGCCTGGATCGTTCCCCCTTACCGCCAGCCCGTCAGCATGCGATTCGCTCCTCCATGCAAGCACCGAGGAGACGCCGCTCGGCCATGCTGGGCGTGCTGGTGTTGGGCTTCGGTGGGGTATGGATGACGAGTGCGTGCGGGCCGAGCGGGTTGAGCGAGCCAGGGTGTCCCGCTCCGGACCTTACTCCACCCGACACGCCGACCGCATGCCCCGCGCCGATTGACGACCAGTGCATGCGTTATCACATCCAGCTCATGGGAAATCCGAGCTCGGACGTGGCGCTGCGGAGCAAGTACATCGCCGCATTCGGCACCGCTTGCTACATGTCCGAGTTCGACACCTTCGACTGCTTCTACAAGGAGTGGCAGGCCGCGTGTGCCGATGCCGTGAAGATCGGCGAGGTGTCGGGCAATGCGCCGTTCGACAAGGGCTACACGTGCCAGCCCGTCGGCAACGGTGACTACACGCTCCAGGTCGGCCCGGATGTCGCAAACAAGATCACGATCAACTACCAGGCCGCGCCGCGGCAGACGCCGCTCGTCGAGGTCGACGGCGTCCCGACGGAGGTCAATGGTCCGTACCGCAACTTGGTCGAGCCGCAAAAACTCGCACCGGGGGAAGGCTTCTACTGCCCCAGCGGTCAAGTCGACGACAAGGGCGAGTCCATCAAACAGAGGGATTGGATCCTCCAGGTCAACAGCAAAAAGGACGGCAAGATTCACTCCGACCTCGCGGGCTTCGAGTATCCTTGTGGTGTGGATGAGAACTGCGAGCAAAAGATCTGCACGGAGCCGGACGTCCTCAAAGCTGGGCCTCAAAATGACCCAGATGCCGCACAGGTGCACCACGTGGTGCGCAGGAAGGACAAGCGCAGTTGCTCGTGGGGCACGAACTCGAACAAGAACGCGGCGGTCGTCTCACGGAAGCTCAACAGGTATCTAACGAACAACTACCCGTCGGAGGACGAGGTGAAGCGGATCAACCAGGTTCCGCCGTATGCGCCGTGACGCGGCCGGCACGCAGGCGGCGTGTACGTTGACGCTGCGACCAACGAGGTCTAGGCGAAGCCGATGATCGAGCGGACCACTCGCTTCGGGCACCTGGTCTTCGACCGAGACGCCATCGTCCGCGCCGCGTTGCGCGCCTACGTCGAGCTCACTGTCGCGGAGCTCGCGCGCTTTTCCTTCCCAGTCAGCGCCGGCGCGGTTTGGGAGGGCGACCTCCAGCGGGGCGCCATCTACAACGACGACGGATGCGGAGACTACGAGGTCGTGGCGTGGACCGAAACGGGCGTTGTCGGTCTCGCGTATGAGCTGGGGTGGGGTCCGATCGAGCAGCTCGGCCTTTCGGTCGATGCGGTAACGGGTGGCCCGGACGATGTGCGTGGGGCGTTGCCGGGCCTTCCCGACGAGCTCGAGCCCGCGCTCGTGATGGCCGTCGGCATGCTCAGCGTGGGACCCGAGCATGGGCAGAGGGATGCGGGCGTCGGCTTCTGGCTGCAGGGTGATCGCGTCGCCGGCACGCTCTTCGACGACCCGATGGCCTGCGGCGCCTCCCGGCTGGCCGCGTGGGGCTTGCTCCACAACGGTCGGCTCCTGCCGCTGTCTTCGAGTGCCTCTGCTCATCCACGCCCCGGGGGAATCGTGGTCGACTACGCCCGCCCGCGAGACGCCCCCGCCCACGCGGTCATGGACGCGGTGACCGACCGCGCCCTCACGGGTCCCACCGAGTTCACGCCCGCCGAGCTCGAGACGCTCCTTTATCCCTTCCCCACGCCCCCTCCGAAGCGCGTGCTCGAGGCCCAGCGCATGCTTGAAAAGGTAGGCATCACCTGGCCCGGCTCGCCCAAGATCCCCGAGCCCCCGCCGCGGCGCAAAGGTCCCAATCCCTTTTCGCGCCCGCCCGGAACGGTTCGGCGAGACCTGCCTGGCATCGGACCCCTCGGTTTCGACCGAGATGCCATCGTCCGCGCCGCGAAGCGCGCCTGCGTGGAAGCTGTCCTCGCGCGGCTCGACCCGCTCGAGCGCTATCCGTTCACTGCCTGCTTCGTCCCGCGTTGGAACGGCGACCTCGAGCGGGGCGCCTTCTCCAACGGCAACGGCGGCGGAGACTATTATGAGGTCATCGCGTGGACCGAGGCCGGCGTGGTCGGCCTCGCGTACAAGCTCGGCTTTGGCCCGATCGAGCACCTCGGCCTCTCCGTCGATGCGGTGAAGGGCGGGCCGGACGATGTACGCGCGGCCCTGCCCGAGCTTCCCGCGGAGCTCGAGCCCGCGCTCGATCTCGCCGCCGGCATGCTCGCAGTGGGGCCGGAGCACGGGGAGAAGCTGGCGAGCGTCGGCTTCTGGCTGCTCGGGACCGAGCGCGTCGGGGGCGCGCTCTTCGACCACGATCCAACGGCTCCCGGCGCCCGCCGGCTGGCCATGTGGGGCTTGGTCGCATGGGGAAAGCTTGCGCACGCGCCGCGTGATTCCGATGCTCCGCCCCTCACGCAGGCCATCCTCGATAGAGCCGAGCCCATCCAAGATATCGTCGAAGCAGTGGCCGAGCGCGCCCTCGCGGGCCCCACGGAGCTGACGGCGGACGAGCTCGCGACGCTCCTGCCCACCCCGCCCGACCCGGAGCGACTGCTTGGCGCCCAATGGATGCTTCAGAAGGTGGGCATCACCTGGCCCGGCTCACCCGAGATCCCCGAGCCGCCGCGGCGAACAGGTCGCAGCCCCTTTTTACCACAACCCTGATCCCGTGGAGCCAGCGTTCCTGGTCTCGACGTCGGCGAAGCACTTCACGTCCCGGAGCTGCACTCGATCGACGTACATCCCCCGCCCATCTCACCCGCGGGTCACCTGCGGGGCGCCGGATCCAGCTGTGGTGGTGCTCGCCGAGGGCGCTCTCGCGCCCCTCTCGCCCCGGGATAAGTATCGACGTCACCGCGACGCATGAGCGAAACTGCCGCCATGCCGACGTCCTGGCCGTTCCCCATCACGGCGCTTCCAGGCGTCGCGTGCGGCGCCGTTCGCTGGCGAACTGCTGGAAAGCACTGGGCCTCGGTCTTCGTCAAGACCACGTTCGAGCTGGTCAACGGCGGGCTCGCCCAGCTCGTCGCGCCGCAGGCCATCGCCGCGGCGGATCGCTGCCGCGCCCCCTCCGGCTGCCTCGAGGAAGCGAACGACATCGCGCCCTATTTGCCGAGCGCGGGCGTGACGCTCACCGGACACGCGTGGGCGCCCGGTGGCCGCCCCGCCACCACGGCGGCGGTGCGGCTCGCCGTGGCGCGCGAGAAGCCGCTGCTCGACAAGACGCTCCACGTCTTCGGCGATCGCGCCCCCAGCACCACGAGCGCGCAGCCGTTCCTGAAGATGCCGCTCGTGTACGAGCGCGCGTACGGCGGCCCGACCAGCCCCGAGAACCCCGCCGGGAGCGCCGCGCCCAACCTCGTCGATCCCGTCGACGCGCGCCGCCTGGCCGGCTTCGGCCCCATCGCCGGGCGCTGGCCGGCGCGCGCCCGCCTGCTCGGCCGCGTCGATCCGCGCGCCCTCGACGCCGCCGACCTCGAGGTCCCCGAGGGCATCGACTGGCGCTGGTTCCACGCCGCGCCGCTCGATCAGCAGGTCGCCCTCCTCCGCGGCGACGAGTGGATCGTGCTCGACGGCATGCACCCGACGCTGCCCCGCGTGCAGACGCGCCTCCCCTCCGCGGTCGCGCGGGCGCGCTGGCAAAAGCGCGGCCCCGGCGGCGCCGACTCCATGCTGCCGGTCGAGCTCTGCGCCGACACCCTGATCCTCGACGCCGATCGCCTCCTCGCCTCGATCGTCTGGCGCGGCCGCTTCGAGCTCGCGCGCGCCGAGGACGCGCAGATCGTCGCCGGCGTCGAGCTCCCGGGGAAGCCCATCGCCTGGCCCGCACCGCCCCCGCGCTCCATCCCCGCGCCCGCGGCGCCCACCGCGCGGCGCGATCACCTGATGAGCACCGTCGACGCGCCGCAGAGCCCCTTCGCCGGCGCCGCGCTCCCCTTCGCCCCGCCGAGCGCCGCGAAGCCGCTCGTCGCGACGCCGCTCGCCGCGCCCGCCCCGCACGATCCCTTCGGCGCCACCGTCGCCGCCGTCACGAGCCCGTTTCACCAGGCCGAGCCGTCCCCGCCGCAGAGCACCCCGCGCCCCGCCGCCGGCCTCGACGCCAGGGATCCTCTCCTGTCCACGGTCACCGTGACCAACGCCGTCTTCCGCAGCCCGCTCCCCTTCGGCCCGCAAGATCCGCCGCGCTCTCCAGCGATCTTCGACGGCGAAGATCCGTCGATGGTCACGGTCGACGTGAAGGTGGGATCGAGCCGCAGCCCGCTCCCCTTCGCGCCCGGCGATCCATCGAATCCGCCGGCCGTCGCGCTGGCCGCGAGCGGCCCGCGACCGGTGGTCCGCCGCGCCAACGAGGCCCTCACCGGGACCTCGCTCAGCGAGATCTCTCCTTTCGCCAGGCCGGTCACGCCCTTCGACGCGCCGCCCGCGCCCGCGATCGTTGCACCTGCAATCGTTGCACCCGCAACCGTTGCACCTGCAACGATCGCCGCCGAGCCGCCGCCCCCTTCGCCGCCCCCCGCACCTCCGCCGATGATCGCGCCGCCTCCGCTGATGATCATCGCCGCGCCGCCGCCGCCCGCGCCGCTCCTCGCCGCGCCGCCGCCCGCGCCGCCCCCACCGATCGACGCGCCGATGAGCTCGCGCCCCGCGCCCTCCGTCGCGGCCGCCGATCACCCGTCCGCCGGCCCGCGCGACAAGGTCCTCGATCGGCTCCTCAACAAGCAGCCGCTCCACGATCTCGCCCTCGTCGGCGCCGATCTGCGCGAGATCGATTTCCAGGGCGCCTCGCTCTCGCGGCTGGATCTCCGGCGCGCCAACCTCCAGGGCGCCGGCTTTCGCGGCGTGGACGCCGTCGAGGTCCAGCTCGAGTCCGCGGATCTCACCGGGGCGAGCTTCGAAGGCGCCGATCTCACCCGCGCCAACCTCACGCGCGCCGTGCTCACCGGCGCCCGCTTCGACAGCGCGAACCTCGCCGAGGCCAACCTCCAGCGCGCCGTCGGCGACGGGGCGAGCTTTCGCGGCGCCAGGCTCCCCGGCGCCGATCTCCGGCAAGCGCGCCTGCAAGGGGCGGTGTTCGACGGGGCCACGCTGCGCGGCGCCTCGGCGATGAAGGCCGATCTCTCCAGCGGGCGCTTCGTCCGCGCCGATCTCGAGGGCATCAACCTCCGCGACTGCAAGCTGCGCGAGGTCAACCTCTCGCGCGCCAACCTCGAGGGGGCGGACCTCCGCGACGCCGATCTCACCCGCGCCAACGTGCACGGCGCGTCGCGGCGGACTGCCAAGCTCATGCCTGCGCAGCTCAAGGGGCTGATCGAGACCGAGACCGAGCCCGAGCGGGACCCCACCTCCGGACAGCGAGGATAGGCCGATATCTCGCGGCTCAGCCGTTGCTGGCGAAGATCTGCTCGATAGCGTCGAGCAAGAGCTGCTCGACGACCTCGGGCGTGAGCGCCTCGATCTCCTGAAAGCGGGTGAGCTCCATCGGGCTCCGCACCATCTCGACCTCGGCGATGATCTCGGGGCCCTTCTCGCCGTGGTTCGAGAAGAAGAAGCGGATCAGGTTCTTCGAGCCGCGCCGCGCCCCGGTGATGACGAGGTGGAGCTCGAGGAACGGCCGCGCCCCCTCGGCCTCCTCGGCGACGCGGTAGCCGTGGCCGGCGCGCTCGAGCTGGCCGCCGATCTCGATCATGGCCGGGCGAAGGATCTCGGCGCTCGCCCGCTCGAACCCCTGGCGAAAAGCCAGCTCCCGCGAGGCGAGCGCCGCCGCGTCGATCCCCGCCTCGGCGAGGCGCTTGGCGTGGCGCGAGGTGATGATGGAAAGGCGGATCTTGGTCTGCTCGTTCATCGTCTTGCCGCGGGGAACGTATCACTCCGCGGCGCTCTCCAGAAATCGCGCGACGGCTTGTAATGCGCGGCGACCTCGCGGCCTCTATCCTCGACGAAGATGCCAGGGTCCGCGATGCTCGAGGTCCTCCCCACGTGCCGCTGCGACGAGTGCAGCGACGGCGCCGATCTGCGCACGGGAGCGCAGCTCGCCCGCCTGGTCCAGCTCCACCGCGATCGCCTCCTCGCGCTGGCCAGGCGCCTCGGGCTCCCGCCGGAGGAGGCCTTCGACTGCGTTCAGGAGGCCTTCCAGACCTACCTGCGCATCCCTCAAGCCAGGGCCGTCAGCGACGCCGACGAGGACGGCGCGCGCCTCCTCGCCGCCGTCGTCCGCAACGGCGTCCGCACCCGCCGCCGCCGCAACGCCGTCGCCCGGCAGCGCGCCGCGGGGGACGACGCCGTCGACGCGCTGCACGACAGCCGCCTGCCCGCCGACGAGCTCCTCGAGCGAGCCGAGGAGCGCGCCCGCCTCCGCCACTGCGTGACCACGCTGAGCGAGGTCCAGCGCGCGGTGGTGACGCTGCGCATGCTGGACGAGGTGGCCGGCGAGCGGGTGGCGAGCACGCTCGGCCTCTCGCCCGAGAACGTGGCTGTCTTGCTCCACCGCGCCAAGGCCGCGCTCCGCGGCTGCATGACCGAGCCCGAGCGCGGCTCGGCCGACTGACGCGCTCGCCGCTCGTCCGCGTCAGTTCGCCGCAGTGCCGTCGCAATACGAGGCGACGTTGCCGCTCACGCTCCCGCACTGGCCAGGATCGGTGTAAGCGGTCCCCGTCCTGATACAGTATTTGCCGGTGAGGTCGTGATCACCGAGGCCGACGTTCGGGCGGATCTGCGAGCACTCGAAGCCGCCTGGACAGGCGCAGAGCTCCGAGCCGTCCGGCGTGTCGCCGTCAGCGTAACCGCAGCGGCAAGAGCAATAGATGTCCTCTTCGGCGTTGCGCCCCGAGCCCTTCTCGCATTGCCCGCACACCGCCCCGGTGACAGGGACGTCCGTTCCCGGCACGCAGCAGCTCTTTCCTTCGTTGTCCGTGTCCGTGGCCTCGGCGCTCTGGCACGCTCCCGGAGCGTGGCAGACGTAGCGCGAGCACTCCTTGGTGACCGGATCGCAGGCCGCGCCCGAGGGACACTGCGCGTCCGAGGTGCACATGCACGTGTTGCTCTGCTCGTTGCAGACACCGCTCGCGCAGCTCGAGCCGTCCGGCTGAGGCGGGCCGCCGTCGATCGACGTGTGAGCGCAAAAGGGCCCCGTCGGCCCGGCGAGCACACAGGAGCTGCCGCCCGCGCAGCTCGTATCGCTGGGGCCGGCGCACGGCGTCGGCGCGGCCTGCCCGAGCGGGCAACCCGGGCGACCCTGGACGTGATTGACGAGGCAGATCCCCGAGCTGCACGCGGCGAAGGGCGAGGCGATGTTCTCCTCGGCCACCTTGTAGCCGGTGAAGGCCGGGTTGGCCTCGTCGCCCGCGAGGCACGGATCACCGATGTTGCCAGCGCTGGGCTCGACGATGGGCTGGAGGGTTTGCACCTCGACGCCTTTGCACCCCGGCGAGAGCGCGGCCACCGTGAGAAGGATCCCTGCGGCGATGCACGGGACGACGCGCGACGCTCGCGCGATGGAAGCTCGATTGGACATGAGTCACCTCTTTCGGAGAGGCAGTATCCGGCGCCGGCCCCCACGGCTCACCCCAGCGAGAGATTCTCGCGAGCGCGCCTGTCATTGCCAGAGCAGCTCGACACCGAGCGTCGGCGCGACGAAGGGGACGCCCCACACCGCGGCGAGGCGCTCGCCGAACTTCACCATCGTGGGCGGGAGCGAGGCTCCGACGAGGGCGTCCGCCCGCACGCGCAGGCGTGGTACGAGGGTCAGCCCGAGCCCAGCGCGGAGGTAGGGAGCAGCGCTGAAGACGCTGGCCGAAGCGCTGGTGAAGTGAGCCGCAGGCTGCCCGTCGAGCCGGAGCCACAGCGCCGCGATCCCGCCGCCCAGCGTGGGAGCCCACCGCGAATCGGGGGACGTCCAGGTCCCGCGCAGCCCCACGCCGAGGAGGCCAGCGCGCGCCGACGTCGAGCCCTCCGGCCCGCTCACCACCGCAGGCAGGATGGGAATCAAGGCGATCAGGCTGGCTCCAAACGCCTCGGCGGGCCGGTAATGGACTGCCGCGCTCACCAGGCCGGATGGGCTGAAGCCCCCCGAGCTGAGGAGCGCAGCGGGGCCGAGCTCGATCGAGAACGCCGGCGGATCGAGCGCAGGGAGAGCCGCCCTCGCAGGCAGCGCCGGTGAAGCGCGCCGCGGCGGCGCCATCAGCTCGCGAATCAAGGGCGGAGGCTGGATCTCGCCCTCGGGCGGGCGCGCCGCGTCGAGCTCCATCAAGCTCGCGCGCAGGAGCTCGACGACCCGGAGCGCGACTGTCGCGTCCCCGGCGGCGGCGCTGCCCTCCTTGGTCACGATCTCCCGGAGCACCGTTTTGCCCGTCATCCGGTCGACGATCCAGACCTCGACCCCGGCGGTCGACGGCACGATCCGCACCGCCGCGACCGCCTCGCTCTTGCGCGCCGCCTCTTCGAGCTGCGCCCGCGAAGGAGGGGTGGGGGCGATCTCCACGTCAGGCACGTCGAAGTGAAGAGCCCGGAGCTCGGCCTGGAGGCGGAGCGAGATCCGATCATCGCTCGTGGGCGCGATGATCACGATACGAGGCACGGCCGCGGCCCCCGCCGCGCGAGCATGGGCGCCGAGCGAGATCAAGAGCGCTCCCAGGAGCGCAGTCCATCGATGGCGCGCGGAGGGGGATCGACGCCGGAGCCTCACTCGCCGGCGATCGCTTTCGCCATCTCGGCGTGAGGGCCGCCGGGATAATCCCGCAGGTAGCGCCGCGCCGCATCGCGGGCGCCGTCGCGGTTTCCTGCTCGCTCCTCCGCTTCGAGGAGCCTGCCCGCCGCCTCCCGCGCCAGGCGACCGCGCGGCCTCTCGCTCAGGTAGGTCGTGAACCACCGGGCCGCCTCGACGTGATCGCCCCGCGTATCGAAGGCGATCACGCCGAGGAGGAAGGCGGACTCGGTCGCTTGAGCGTCGCCGGGGAAGCGCCGCCGCAGGGTGGTGAGGGCCAGCTGCGCTCGCGCGATGTCGGCCGACAGCCTCGCGGCGTCCGCGAGCGCCCAGAGATCCGCGGCGCTGCCCTCGGCGCAGATGCGCGGGAACCCTTCTCGATCCGCGGCCTCGATCGCGTCCTTGAATTTCCCCGCCGCAGCGAGCTCTCTCCAGGACTTGCGCGGGGCGCGGGGCAGAGCGCTTTGAGGCGCCGGCGGCGCGGTGAGCGCCGGGATCGCGCTCGGCGCGGGCGACACGTCGCCGAGCGGATCCGCGCTCTCGCCGCCGCCGAGCGCTGGAGCGGTGGAGGCGCCTTCGGGGGGAGGGAGCGGCAGAGTCGGAGAGCTGCTGTCGTGAACGATCTCGAACTGCGCCTCTCGCCGTCGCACGTGCAGCGTTTGCCCGGCAGTCACGGCAAAGCGATCTCCGATGATCGGGCCCGAGACGAGGACCGAGCCCTCGTCGAGCTTCACCACCAGCTCTTCGGCGGTCGGGTTCCAGCGCACTTCGAACCGGGTGCCCGTCACCCGCACTTCGAACGGTCCGCTGTCGACGAGCCACCTCGCGCCGGGGCGATGGATGACCGCGGCGCGGACCACGCCGTTCTCGAGGACGACGCGGCCGCCGCTGCTGTCGACCGAGGCCACGCGAGCCCGCGACTGCGGCTGGATCTCGAGGCGCGTCCCGTCGGAGAAGCGGATGGGCGTGGCGCCGTCCGGCGGCGTGGCGATCCAGGCGCCGGGGACGCCCGCGCTCGAAGCCTCGTCGGGGCCGACGCGGAACGTCAGCGGGCGCCGGCCGAGCAGGAAGACCAGGAGCGCCGCCGCGGCGATCATCGCGACAGCCGCGGCGCCGCGCGCGCGCGTCACCAGCCGCTTCGAAGGCGCGTCCCTCCGCGCCAGCGCCTCGGCGATGAAGCGCTCGCGCTCGCGCGGATCGCGCGCGCGCCGCAGCAGCAGGCCCTCCTGCTCCTCGTCCAGGCGCCGGCCGAGCCGGCTCAGCGCTTCGTCGGAGCTCCCCATCGTGTCCCTCCTTCGATCCACTCGATCAACGCGGGGTGCTCGCGGGCGAGCCTGGTGAAGCTCTCCTCGGCGCGGCCGAGCCGCCGCTTGATCGTCGCCAGCGAGACGGCGCACGCGTCAGCGACCTCGGTGAGCTCCATCCCGCCGATGAAGCGCAGCGTGAAGGGCACGCGCTCGTCGACCGGCAGCTCGTCGAGCACCGCGTAGGTGGCGCGGAGCGCCTCGGTGATCTCTCCGCTCGGGGCGGGCGCCTCCACCTCAGGCAGCTCGTTCCAGGGGAGCAGCCGGAGCCAGAAGCTCCGCTTGCGACGGAGGATGCGCGTCCGGGCGGTGAAGACCGCGATCGAGGTCAGCCAGGATCGGAGCGAGCCGGGATCACGCAGCTCGTCGATCGCCGCGAGCGCGCTCACCAGCACGTCGTGGTGGAGATCCGAGAGCTCGCGCTCGGGCCCGAGGACGCGGGTCAGCGTGCGGAGGACATGCGCCTGGTAGCGATCGTAAAAGGCGGCGATCGCCGCGCGATTCCCCGCGCGCATCGCCGCGACCATCGCCGCGTCGTCGCCGCCGAACGGCAGCGTTCGAACCACCGCGCCACTGCCCTTCGGCGGCGCGTCGGCGATCCTGGTGGAGCGGGAGATGGCCACGGTGCCAGCGGAGTATCCGACGCCCCTCGCCACGGCTCACGTCGGCGCGACGCCCGCGCTGTCCCGAGCAGGCAGAGCGCGCCCCGGACGGTCTCACCGCGCACAAAGCGCCTCGCGTTTCCCCGTGCCCGAGCGACGCCACGCGCCGGCGTAGTCGACCGCGCCGCGGGCCCGCTGTAGAGATGCACCATGCTCCTCCTCCTCATTCGCCATGGTCACGCCGTCGACGACGCTCCCGGCCTCGGTGATACCGGCCGCTGGCTCACTGAAAAAGGCCGGACCACGACCCACCGCGTCGCGCGTCGCGTCCGGAAGCTGAAGAAGCTCCGCCCGGCGACGATCTGGACGAGCCCCCTCGTCCGCGCCGTGCAAACCGCCGAGATCATCGCCGCCGTGATCGAGACCGAGGGCGAGGTCAAGGCCGTGGCCGAGCTCTCCCCCGGCCGCGACCCCGTCGATCTCGTCGCCCTCCTCAGCGCCGTCCCCGCCCCGGGCCCGCTCGCCCTCATCGGCCACGAGCCCTCCCTCTCGCAGATCCTCCGCGTGCTCGTCGGCGAGACCGGAATCGACAGCATCAAGAAGAGCGGCCTCGTCGCCGTCGAGTGGGAAGAGGGGAAGGGGACTATCGTCCTCGCCCTGGACCCCGCCGACAAGAAGCCGAAGAAAGAGAAGAAGGACAAGAAGTCGAAGAAGGACAAGAAGGCTGAAGAGCCTGCGTCCGAGTAGCCACCGAGCCCCACAGGCGCTCTCTGAGAGTGGCCAAGGTGCCTTGAACCTGGCCAACCTTGGCCACTACCCTGGCCGAGCACCTCGCGCCGCTCTGCACCGCACCTCGCGCCTCTTCGCTCCACTTCTCCAGGCTCCTCGGTGGCTCCGAAGCGGTCGACATACACATCCCGCGCGCCCGCCTTCGCCCCTCCGCGCGTCACCACCGCGATCACACGCCCAGGAGAAGAGGAGAAGGGAACAGAGAAGGAAGGGACGAGGCCCGCCCCTCCCAAATCGCGCGCCGAGAGCGCGCTCAGGGAGGGGTGCTGTCGCGCGAGGTGCGGGTTGCTTCGAGACGAGCGGAGCTCTCTTATGTCAAGATAAGATGGCCTGTGATCACCACGAGCGTGGGGCGAGCGCACGGTGCCAGAGAAGCTCAGAGAGAGCCATCACAGCCTTGGCGAGACCCGGATAAGGTATAAGGCGCAACCCTTTCAAGGTCATAGAAGGTCGCTCGGATCGCCAAGCTTCAGTACCGCGACCGTCAGGGAGCGGTGTGGGTCGCCAGAGCCCACTGCACCGCTCCCTGACGGTCGCGGTACTGGAGCTCGCGCTATTTCAGCAAGTTATGACCTTGAAAGGGCTGGGTATAAGGCGAGCGCGCCGCTGGTTTGCATACGCCAGGATAAGAGACCGGACAAGAAATAAGCCCAGTTCGCCGCCAAGTGGAGTGCACAGGAGATGTGAAAGGTCTGGGTGGCGTGCCTCTCGAGGCACTATTCTTCGCACTTGTGCGCACTACCATGGACAGGCATAAGGGCGTTCTGGCCGAATTATGGCGGCGCTCACGCGGATTCGGTACGCAAGAGCGTACAGCGCTGACGCTTGGAACCGCGCGTGTAAACAAGCGGACCAGAGCCGCGCGCGTGAGCAAGCGGACTGCAACCACAGGCTACC
>FSTQ01000388.1_pt1 | contig 14630 bp, 9 predicted proteins | sample 1637281 | NCBI WGS metagenome assembly FSTQ01 (sample SAMEA3914818, study PRJEB12502) | metagenome | biome: forest; material: soil | place: Canada | collected 2010-06-26 | depth 0.1 m
TCCGTCGACGGCGCGTAGCTGTAGGTCGCGCGCGCGTCGGCCTCGCCGAGGACGAGGAACCCCGTCACCACGAGGCTGTCGAGGTGCTCCTCGATCCAGGCGACGTCGGAGCGGAGCTCGTGGCCGATCTCCTTCGCGCTCCAGGCTCGCCCTTCGCTCTTCCGCAAGAGAAGGAGCACCTCGAGCTGCACGAGCGAGGTGACCTGGGTCTCCAGGAACTCCTTCACTGACGGGTCGAACTCGCTCTCCGACATCAGCGTGCTCCAGCACGCGGAGCGGAGCGGTGGGGCGGGCACAGGCGCGGGCTCAAAGGACTGCGATGGTGCGACGTACTTGGTTGCACGTCAAACGAACTCGGCAGGGGCCGCGCCGCGCATTTCTCTCGCGATCCGCGGCCCATGATCCCCGGCTCTCGCCTTGAACGGCGGGCCCTCGCGCACTACCGTTTGAGCTCAAAGCAAGGATGTGGTCGGCGGCCCGCGAGCGGTCGGGCGGCCTCGTCGGGCGAGCGGTGGGTCCCAGGATCGGCGGCGCGCCCGCGCCGCATCGACCTCCTGGCCCGCGTGGACTCGCGGGGAACGAGCCCAATGCCCCGACTGCTCATCGTCTCCAATCGCCTGCCCGTCACCGTCCAGCTCGAGCGCGGGGAGGTCTCGGTCGTGCGCTCCGGCGGCGGCCTCGCCACCGCGATGCGCAGCCCGCACGAGCGCATGGATTCCCTGTGGATCGGGTGGCCCGGCGATCTCTCGCGCCTCACGCCGGCGCAGCGCCGCAACGTCGAGGCCGAGCTCCAGGCGCTGCGCACCGTGCCCGTCGTCCTCGCTCCCTCCGAGGTGCATCGCTACTACGACGGCTTCTCCAACGGCGTCCTCTGGCCGCTGTTCCACTACCTCCTCGAGAAGGTCCACCTCGACGCGCGCTCCGACTGGGAGGCCTACCGCGACGTCAACGAGCGCTTCGCCGACGCGGTGGCCGAGCACGCCCGGCCCGGCGATCTGATCTGGATCCACGACTACCAGCTCGCGCTCGTGCCCGCGCTGGTGCGCAAGCGCCTGCCCGAGGCGCTGATCGGCTTCTTCCTCCACATCCCCTTCCCCGCGGCGGACATCTTCCGGATCCTCCCCTGGCGCGAGCAGATCCTCCGCGGGCTGCTCGGCGCTGATCACCTCGGGTTTCACACCGCGGCCTACCGCTCCAACTTCGTCCGCTCCGCCGCGCAGGTGCTCGGCGTCGAGACCGAGATCGACGCCGTCTTCCACGAGGAGCGCCGCGTCGAGCTCGGCGTTCATCCCATCGGCGTCGACGTCGAGGCCTACGCGCGGCTGGCGTCGGATCCCGGCGTCCAGGCCGAGGCGCAGCGCATCCGCGACGAGGCGCGGGGCCGTAAGATCGTGCTCGGCATCGATCGGCTCGACTACACGAAGGGGATCGCCCGCCGCCTCCTCGCCGTCGAGCGCCTCTTCGAGCGCGAGCCTCCGATCCGCTCGCAGATGCGCCTGATCCAGATCGCCGTGCCCACGCGGGAGCGCACCCCGGCCTACGCTGATTTCCGGCGCGTGGTCAACGAGCTCGTCGGCAGGATCAACGGGCACTACGGCTCGACCGGCGCGGTGCCGATCCACTACATGTACCGCTCGTTCACCGAGGCGCAGGTCGCCGCGCTCTACCTCGCCGCCGACGTCATGCTGGTCACGCCGCTCCGCGACGGGATGAACCTCGTCGCCAAGGAGTACGTGGCCTCGCGCCGGGACGAGACCGGCGTGCTCGTGCTCAGCGAGTTCGCCGGCGCCGCGGCCGAGCTCGCCGAGGCGCTCCTCGTCAACCCGTACGACATCGACTCGGTGGCGGGGGCGGTGAAACAGTCGCTCACCATGCGCCCCGCCGAGCAGCGGCTCCGCATGCGCGCGCTCCGCGGCCGCGTCGCCGCGAGCGACGTTCACCTCTGGGCGCGCGGCTTCCTCGACGATCTCGAGCGCGCGGGCCGCGCCCCCACGGCGCCGCGCGCGCACCCGCTCCCGCCCCCGCTCCCCGGCGAGCTCGCGGCCTCGATCCAGCGCTCGACCTCGACGGCGCTGATCCTCGACTACGACGGCACGCTGGTGCCGATCGCCTCGACGCCCGACCTCGCCCTCGTCGACGACGATCTCCGCGCGCTCGTAGAGCGCCTCGCCCAGCGCGACGAGCTCTCGATCCACATCGTCAGCGGCCGCGCCCGCGAGGATCTGGAGAGCCGCTTCGGCGCGCTGCGGGTGAGCCTGCACGCCGAGCACGGCTTCTGGTCGCGCCCGCCGCGCTCTGCGGTCTGGACGCCCCTCGACACCGTATCGACGGAGTGGAAGACGCCGGCGCGAGCGATCCTCGACGACATCACCCGGCGCTGCGCCGGGAGCTTCGTCGAGGAGAAGACGGTCTCGATCGCCTGGCACTACCGCCTCGCCGACCCGGAGCTCGCGCTCCTGCGGCTGGCAGAGGCGCGCGCGGCGCTCGCCGATCTGGTGCGCCCCGGCGAGCTCGAGCTGCTCACCGGATCCAAGGTCCTCGAGATCCGGCGGCGCGGCGTGCACAAGGGGCGCGTCGTCCCCGCGATCCTCGCCGAAGCGCCCGCGCACCGCGCCCTCGTCGCCATCGGGGACGACCGGACCGACGAGGATCTCTTCGCGGCGCTGCCGCCCTCCGCGTTCACGATCCACGTCGGTGCCGCCGGCACCAAGGCTCGCTACAGGTTCGCCGATCCAGCCGCCGTGCGGCGCTTCCTCCGAGGGTTCTTGAAATGACGAGCGAGCTACGTACGCCCACAGGTGAGCCCACGGAGAGCGCGGAGAGCGCGCCGCGCCCGGGCCCGCGCCTCGATCACGGCGCCATCGGCAACGGGCGGATTCTCGCGCTGATCTCGCCCACGAGCTCGATCGACTGGCTGTGCCTCCCGCGCTTCGACTCGCCCTCGGTCTTCGGTCGCCTCCTCGACGACGAGCGCGGCGGCTGCTTCCGCTTCCTCACCAACGGGCGCGAGGTCGAGGGGCGCATGGAGTACCTCGCCAACACCAACGTGCTCCGCACCGTCTTCACCGACGGCGAGCACGCGTGGGAGCTCATCGATTTCGCGCCGCGCGTGCTCCAGGGGGCCGGCGAGCACGCGCCCCTCGAGCTCGTCCGCGTCGCGCGCCCGATCGCGGGCAGCCCGCGGATCACCGTCGATTTCGATCCGCGGCCGGACTACGCGCGGGTTCTACCTACGCTCTCCGAGGGGCACGAGGCCATCGAGATCGAGGGCGGGCCGCAGAGCCTCCGCCTCTTCTCCAACCTGCCGCTCTCGTTCATCCTCAACAAGCAGGAGCTGACGCTGCGCAAGCCGCTCCACTTCGTGCTCACCTGCGGGACGCGCAGCGCAGCGCCGGGCGAGACCGAGGTCACGCAGACGCTGGAGGACACCGTCCTCGGCTGGCGGCGCTGGGCCAAGACCTGCGCGCTGCCGACGTTCGCGGCCCACGCGGTGCTGCGATCGGCGCTCTGCCTCAAGCTCCACGCCTACCGCGACACGGGCGCGATCATCGCGGCGGCGACGACGAGCATCCCCGAGGCGATGGGCACCGAGCGCACCTGGGACTACCGCTACTGCTGGCTGCGCGACGCGGCCTTCGTGGTCGAGGCCCTGCGCCGCCTCAGCCACCTCGCCGAGGGCGAGCAGTTCATCGGCTTCCTCCGCGACGTCGCCGAAGCGGGCCCGCTCCAGCCGCTCTACGGCATCGGCGGCGAGCGCGAGCTCACCGAGATCTCGCTCCCTCACCTCGCAGGCTTCGGCGGCAACGGCCACGTGCGCATCGGCAACGCCGCCGCGCTCCAGCAGCAGAACGACCTCAACGGCGAGCTCATCCTCTGCCTGGAGACGCTCCTCACCGACCCGCGCGTCGTCATCGACGATCCGCAGTCGTACTTCCCTCTCGTGGAGCGCCTGGTGGAGCAGGCGATCGCCATCGCCCCGCAGCCCGACACCGGCATCTGGGAGTTCCGCTCGATGCTCCGCCCCTACACCTTCTCGCGCGCGATGTGCTGGGTCGCCATCGAGCGCGGGAGCAAGGTCGCGCGCCTGCTGGGCAAGGCCGCCCTCGCCGACCGATGGGAGCGCATCGCCATGGAGGAGCGCGACGAGGTCCTGCGCCGCGGCTACAGCGAGAGCCTCGGCTACTTCACCCAGTCGCTCGACGGCCTGCACCCCGACGCCTCCAACCTGCTCTTGCCGACGATCGGCATCCTCGACGGCCGCGACCCGCGCTTCCTCTCGACCCTCGACGCCTACAACGAGCGCCTCGTCCGCAGCGGCCTGATGCTCCGCTACCGCAACGACGACGACTTCGGCGAGACCACGAGCGCCTTCACGATCTGCTCCTTCTGGTGGGCCGAAGCCCTCGCCCTCGCCGGCCGCCTCGACGAGGCTGTGGCCGTATTCCAGCGCGTCGCCTCCTTCGCCAACCCGCTCGGCCTCTTCTCCGAGGACATCGACCCCGCGACCGGCAAGCTCCTCGGAAACTTCCCGCAGGCGTACACCCACGTGGGGTTGATCCACGCGGCGATCACCATCGGCGAGCTGCTCGAGGCGCGGGACGGGCGCGTGCGCGCCTGGGTTTGATCTCGTGTGCCTCGAACGAGACGAGAGCAGTGAATGGCTTGAAAGCTTGAGGAGATCGAGGCGTCCAGTACCGCGACCGTCAGGGAGCGGTGCAGTTCACGCGAGCCCACTGCACCGCTCCCTGACGGTCGCGGTACTGAGCCGCTCGGCTCTCCAGAGATCCATCGACATCAGAGATCGACCTGCATCCCGAGCTCCACCACCCGGTTCGGCGGCAGCCCGAAGTACGCCGTCGCCGGCCTGGCGTTGCGCGACACGAAGGCGAACAGCATCTTTCGCCAGCGCGACATCCGCGCTCTTCCGGTGGGCAGCAAGGTCTCGCGGCCGAGGAAGTAGCTCGTGCTTCCGGGGGGCATCAGGAGGCCGAAGCGGGCGCACTCGGCGAGGGCGCGCGGGACCTCGGGGCTCTGCATGAAGCCGTAGCGGATGGTCACGCGGGAGAAGCCGTGCTCGAGGTCCTCGACGCGCACGCGGTCCTCGGCGGGGACCTCGGGGATGTGCAGGCCGATCACCGTCAGCAGCACCATGCGCTCGTGCAGCACCTGGTTGTGCTTGAAGTGGTGGAGCAAGATCGCCGGGACGCCGTTGGGGTTCGAGGCCATGAAGACGGCGGTGCCCTTCACGCGCCAGGGCTTCGTCTCTTTCACGTCGGCGAGGAAGACGTCGAGCGGGAGCATGGCCGCGGCGAGCACCTGGGCGAGGTGGCGGCGGCCGGTGTTCCAGGTCGTCATCACCACGAAGATGCCGGTCGCCAGGAGCACGGGGAACCAGCCGCCTTCGAGGAACTTGACGGCGGTGGAGCCGAAGAAGGCGAGATCGACCGAGAGGAACGCGACGGCGAGGGGAGCCGCCTTCCAGATCGGCCAGCCCCAGGTCCTGGTCGCGACCACGTAGTAGACGATGGTGGTGATGCTCATCGTCCCGGTCACGGCGATGCCGTAGGCCGCGGCCAGCGCGCTCGAGCTGCGGAAGGCGAGGACCAGGCCCACGCACGACACGAGGAGGAGGTTGTTGATCTCGGGGATGTAGATCTGCCCCTCGGTCTCCTTCGAGGTGTGGACGACGGTGACGCGGGGGAAGAAGCCGAGCTGCACCGCTTGCTGGGTGAGCGAGTAGGCGCCGGAGATCAGCGCTTGCGAGGCGACCACGGTGGCCGCCGTGGCGACGATGACCGTGGGGTAGAGCGCCCAGCTCGGGACGATGGCGTAGAACGGGCTCGACGCGTTCTCCGGGTGCGAGAGGAGGTAGGCGCCCTGGCCAAAGTAGTTGGCGAGGAGCGCCGGGAAGACGACCGCGTACCAGGACTGCCGGATCGGCTTGCGGCCGAAGTGACCCATGTCGGCGTAGAGCGCCTCGGCCCCCGTGATCGAGAGCACGACCGCGCCGAGCACGAGGAAGCCGTGGGTGCGGTTGTGAATGAAGAAGCGCACCGCGTGGCGCGGATCGATGGCCGCGAGGACCCCGGGCGCACGCACGATCTGGGCGAGGCCGAAGCTGGCGATGGTGAGGAACCAGAGGACGGTGATCGGCCCGAAGACGCGCCCGAGGCCGGCGGTGCCGCGGCGCTGGATCAGGAAGAGGCCGAGGAGGATCACCACCGTGAAGGGCACGATCAGCGGGGTGAAGGCCTTGGTCGCGACCTCGAGCCCCTCCATCGCCGAGAGGACGGAGATGGCCGGGGTGATCACGCCGTCGCCGTAGAGCAGCGCCGCGCCGAAGATCACCAGGAGCACGATCAGCGAGGGGGCGCGCTTGGCGTTCTTGGTGGCGGCCTCGGGGACGAGGGCGAGGAGGGCGAGGATCCCGCCCTCCCCGTGGTTGTCGGCGCGGAGGATGAACGTGAGGTACTTGATGGAAACGACGAAGGTGAGCGCCCAGAAGATCAGCGAGAGGACGCCGAAGACGTTGGCCTGCGTGGCGCCGACGGCGTGCTCTCCGTGGAAGCACTCCTTCAGCGCGTAGAGCGGGCTCGTGCCGATGTCGCCGTAGACGACGCCGAGCGCTCCGATGGCGAGCTTGAGGCTCCCGGCTTCGACGTGGCCGTGGCCGCCCGGCTTCGAGAGCGGCGAGGGCACGGGCGCTTCAGCGCTTGGAGAGGCAGGTATCGACATAGCGGGGGCAGCGTATACCAGAGCCGCGGCGCGGTGGATCCGCGGCGGCGCGCGGCGTCATTCGAAGCGGAGCGCCTGGATCGGATCGAGGCGCGAGGCCTTCTGCGCCGGGTAGAGGCCGAAGATGATCCCCACCGCGCCGCTGAAGGCCACGGCGATGGCCACGATGTCGGGGCGGATCAGCACCGGCCAGCCGAACTGATCGGCGATGCGCGTCGCCACATAGACGCCGATGCCGACGCCGAGGAGGCCGCCGCCGATCGCCAGCGCCATCGCCTCCATCAGGAACTGCGTGAGGATGTGCCGCGCCTGCGCGCCGACGGCGAGGCGGATCCCGATCTCGCGCGTCCGCTCCGTCACGCTCACCAGCATGATGTTCATGATCCCGATCCCGCCGACGAGGAGCGAGACCGCGGCCACCGAGGCGAGCAGCGTGGTCATCGTCTTCGTGCCCTCTTGCTGGGCGCTGGCGAGCTCGGCGAGGTTGCGGATCGAGAAGTCGTCGTCGGCGCCGGGGCGCGTGTGGTGGCGCTCGCGGAGCAGGTCGCTGATCTGCGTCTGCGCGGTGACCGTCGCCGCGCCGCTGGTCGCGGCGATCACCAGCGAGCCCGAGATGTACGCGGCGAGGCCGCCCTGGATCTTCGCCTGGAAGGTGGACGAGGGCACGAAGCAGGTGTCGTCGTAGTCCTGCCCCTGCGCCGACTGCCCCTTGGTCCCGGCGACGCCGATGACCTGGAAGGGGATGTTCTTGATGCGGACGCTCTGCCCGATCGGATCGGAGTTCGGCCCGAAGAGCTTGTCGGCCACCGACGCGCCGAGGACGACGACCTTGGTCCCCGACTCGACGTCGGTCTCGGTCAGGCCCGTGCCGCGGACGACCGGCCAGTTGCGGATCACGAAGTAGTCGGGCGTCGTGCCGATCACCGACGTCGTCCAGTTCTGCTCCTCGGAGACGAGGGTGGCGTTGGATCGCAGCGACGGCGCCGCGCCCGTGACCGAGGGGATCTGGGTCTGGATCGCCTTGAGATCGTCCCAGGTGAGCGAGGCCGAGGAGCCCGAGCCGCCGCGCACGCCGGAGGCGGTGGAGGAGCCGGGCTGGAGGATGAGCAGGTTGGTGCCCATCGCCGCGAACTGCGCCTCGATCTGCTTCTTCGCGCCCTCGCCGATGGCCATGACGGCGATGACGGCGGCCACGCCGATGATGATCCCGAGCGCGGTGAGCGCGCTGCGCGTCTTGTTGCGGAGGAGGGCGCGGAGGGCGATGCGCAGGGTCTCGAAGGGGTTCACGGCGCCACCTTGCCGAGCCCGAAGCCGCGGTGATCGGCGAGCGTGCAGCGGTCCTGGATGACGTCGATGCCCGCGGCGACGAGCGCCTCGGCGAAGGCCTCGTTGCGGATCCCGAGCTGGAGCCAGACGAGGTGCGGGGGCGGCTTCATCGCCAGGATGTCGCCCAGGTGCGAGGGCAGCACCTCGGCGAGGCGGAAGACGTCGACGATGTCGATGGGCTCGCCGAGCTCGGCCAGCGTCGCGCGCACCGGCTCGCCCCACAGCGTCGTCCCGACGAGCGTCGGGTTGACGGGGAGGACGCGGTAGCCCTGCGCGTGCAGGTAATCGGGCACATAGAAGGCGGGCCGGCTCGGCTGGTGGTGCGCGCCGAGCACGGCGATGGTCCGGGCGCGCGCGAGGACATCGCGGATCTCCGGCAGGCTCTCAATCTCGGGCATGCGCGAACGTACCGCGCCGCGAGCGGAGCGGGTACCTGCTCCGCACTTATATGCCCTTCGCTACCTCGTTCCGGCCCGCTCCGACCGCGGTGTTGGTATCGGGTGCTCGCGCTGCGCGAGCTGGGGCGTGAGGAAGAGGCCTTGAAGGTCCTGAAGAAGGTGCTCGAGCCCAGCGAGGGCGCGCCGTCGAGCGCCCGAGCTCAGGCCTGCTCGACCGTACCGCGGCCCGAGGGAGCGGGTATATGCTCGCCCGGCGATGACCAACCCCGGCGCTCCGCCGGCTCGCTCGGGCCCCAGGCCGCCCGATCACGAGCTGCGCGGGGACATGATGCAAAAGCCGCTCTTCGGCCCCAAGCCGCAGCCGGCCGCTGTCCCCGGGACCAACGTGACCGTCGACGGCGAGGTCGTGCGCGTGACCTTCGAGAACGACGAGACGGGCTTCCGCGTGCTCCGCGTCGCCGTCGAGGGCCGCCTGGCGCCGGAGACGTGGGTCGGCGTGCTCCCGTCGACGGCGCCCGGCACCCGCGTCCGCGCCACGGGTCGCTACGAGCGCGACGGGCGCCACGGCGATCAGCTCAAGGTGGAGACGCTGCTCACCGTCGCGCCCTCGACGATGGATGGGATCGAGCGCTACCTCGGCTCGGGGATGGTGCCCGGCATCGGCCCGGCCTTCGCCAAGCGCATCGTCGAGGTCTTCGGCCTCGCGACGCTGGAGATCCTCGACCGCTCCCCCGAGCGCCTCGCCGAGGTCCCGGGCCTGGGGCGGGGCCGCGTCGAGTCCGTGACCAAGGCCTGGGAGAAGCAGCGCGCCATCGGGGCGATCATGATCTTCTTGCAGGGCCACGGCGCCTCCCCCGCGCTGGCGATGCGCATCTACAAGCGCTTCGGCCCCAAGGCGATCGAGGTCGTACAGCACTCGCCCTACCGCCTCTCGCTCGATGTGTGGGGCATCGGCTTCAAGACGGCGGACCGCATCGCGCAGTCGATCGGGATCAAGAAGGACGACGCCGCGCGCGCCCAGGCCGGCGTGCACCAGACGCTCCACGATCTCTCGGGCCGCGGGCACGTGTTCGCGCCGCGCGGGGAGCTCGCCGAGCGCGCCGCGGCGATGCTGGAGCTCGACACGCTGCCGGTGGAGGCGGCGATCGACGCGCTCGCGGCCTCGAAGCACGTGCGCCTGGAGTCGCTCGAGTCGGGCGAGATCGGCGTCTACCTCGTGGAGCACTACGAGGCCGAGGTGCGCCTGGCGCGGCGGATGCGCGCGGTGCTGCGCAAGGACGCGCCGGGCCAAGCGCGCCTCGCCGCCGGCGTCGAGGCGGCGATCGCGGGCTTCGAGAAGCGCGCCGGCGTCGAGCTCGCGCCGGCGCAGCGTCAGGCGGTGCAGATGGCCGCGCAGCACAAAGTCCTGGTGCTCACGGGCGGCCCCGGCGTCGGCAAGACGACGATCGTGCGGGCGATCCTCTCGCTCTTCGCCGAGGCAAAGCTGGTGGTGCGCCTGGCCGCGCCCACCGGCCGCGCCGCCAAGCGCATGAGCGAGGCCACGGGCCGCGAGGCGGTGACGCTGCACCGCTTGCTGGAGTTCGACCCGAAGTCGCGCGCCTTCGCCCGCCGCAACGGGCGCCCGCTCGAGGGCGGCGCGGTGATCATCGACGAGGCCTCGATGCTCGACCTCGCCCTCGCCGACGCGCTCCTGCAAGCGGTGAGCGACGACGCGCGCCTGGTGCTGGTGGGCGACGTGGATCAGCTCCCCTCGGTGGGCCCCGGCGCGGTGCTCCGCGACGCCATCGCCTCGGGCGAGGTGCCGACGATCCGCCTGACCGAGATCTTCCGCCAGGCCGCGGGCAGCTTGATCGTGCAGAACGCGCACCGCATCCACGAGGGCCTCCCGCCGGAGAGCGCGACGGGCGCGAGCGGCGAGTTCTACGTGATCGAGCGGACCGGCGACAAAGCCGCCGCCGACACGGTGCTGGAGCTGGCGACCGGCCGCATCCCCAAGGGCTTCGGCCTCGATCCGCGCACGTCCGTGCAGATCCTGACCCCGATGCACAAAGGCGAGGCCGGCACGTTGATGCTGAACGAGCGCCTGCAACAGGCCTTGAACCCGCACGGCCAGGAGGTGAAGCGCGGCAACAAGATCCTCCGCGTCGGCGACAAGGTGATGCAGCTCCGCAACGACTACGACCGAGAGGTCTACAACGGCGATATCGGCTTCATCACCGAGATCGACGCGGCGACGAAGAAGCTGGTGGTGCGCTTCGAGGAGCGCAACGTGGACTACGAGGAGAGCGAGCTCGACGAGCTCGTGCTGGCCTACGCGACCAGCATCCACAAGAGCCAGGGGAGCGAGTACCCCGCGGTGATCGTGCCCATCTTGACGCAGCACTTCGTGATGCTGTCGCGCAATTTGATCTACACGGCGGTGACGCGCGGAAAGAAGCTGGTGGTGCTGGTGGCCGATCCACGCGCGGTGACGCTGGCGCTGGCGGAGACGCGTAAGGAGGAGCGGAAGACGTACCTCGCGGAGCGGTTGCAGGGGAAGGGCGGGGGGTAGAGCCGCCGCGCTACAGCGCTCCTATCCAGGACGACCACCAGCTCGGAATGGCGCCGTGGCTGGCTGCCCGGATTGCGATCCCTTTCACTGTCTCCCGGGCCAGCGCCTCGCGCTCAAACAGGGTTCGAATGAAGATCGGCACGCGCATTACCCGCTCCCCTGTGTGGAAGAGCTCATTCAAGGCCACCAGAACAGCGGCCTTGTCACCCGTCACAAACAAGAGGGCAGGGTCGCTGGTCGCGACCGCGATAGACGCCGCTTCGCCCTGATCCTTGTCCTTGGTGCCCGAGACCGACGCGAGGAGGGCTTGCATGAGCTCGGCCTCGCGGGTGCCTGGAATGATCTCGATCTTGGTGATTGGCGCATCGCGAAGGGCGAGCGTCGCTCGTTTTTTCTTGCCGATGAGATCGCTCGAATCGCCCGCCTTGGGCAGCGTGACCTCGTCGAAGACCTTCTCGGCGACGGCCATATCGACCACATGCGCCGCCGCGACCAGCTCGGGCAGCAGCTCCGCGTTCTGGAAGTCGAGGAAGACGTTCGCGTCGAGCAAAAAGGTCATGGAACGTCGCGTTCCCACGGAAGCGGCTCACCGACCGGAAGCTCGAGGAGCGCTCTTGCCGTCCCGTCGATGATGAGGGAGCTGTCATGAGCTTCCCGCGTTCGAGCGAGCAGAACCTGGCGCCACGCGTCACTCTCGCCGCCGGTCTGAGGCGGCATCTGGCGGAGCTCACGCTTCTGCGCTGATTTGATCAGCTCTTCACGAAAGTCCGAGACTCTCGCGACGTAGCCATAGTTGTAGAGATGGTTGACGGCAATCTCGGCCGGTGTCCAGAAATGCGCTCGGACATCATCCACCAGCTGATCCGCCTTGTTAGGCGTGCTCATTTCACGGCCTTCCGGTCCCAGCAATTTCTGCAAGCCGAACAGCGGGATGAGCATCTCGGCCGCGAAAGCACCGGCCCGCTGCTCGATAGGGGACTTGTCCTGGCCCTCTCGCGGCGGGTCGTCGAGGACCACATCGACAACGCCGCCTTTCGGCTCGTCGAACAGGACGTGGCAGAGCTCGTGGCAGATGCTCACGCGATCGACGAGCCAGGTCTGGGGGCTCTGCGGCGAGGTCCCGTTCTTGACCGAGGTATTCAGGATGATGGCCCCCGCCTGTACCGCCGCGGAGCGAACAGCGGCAGCCAACAAGGCTGTCGTCGCGAGCGGAGTCGAGATGACAGGAACGCCGAACTGCTCCGCGAGCACCAGTTGCAGATCATGCAGCGGCTCTGTGGTGAGGCCGAGGGCTCTGCGTACGAGCCTGGCGCAATGATACCCATCCTGGGCCGGCTCGGAGCCAGGCGGCCTGGGCTTGAACTGACTCGCCAGGCTTTTTCTACCCAGAATGACGGACACTTCGAGAAGCGCCGTGGCCCGCTCGAGCGCGCGGCGCAGCAGTGGAAGGTCGTCGCTCTGGAAATCGCTGCGCGCAGCATACCGGGGCAGCACCACGAGCCCCTGCTGTACCTCGCGACCACTGTAGAGCGCGAAGGCATCAAGGCCCAGCGTCGAGGCGATTCGGTCGAGCTTCGCGGTCGACAGGAGCTGCTCTCCCAGCTCCACCGCGCTCAGCAAGGCCGCGTCGAGGGCTGTGCTCTCGGCGAGGTCCTCAAGCGACATTTCCAGTCGTTTTCTTGCCGACTGGACAACTCGTCCTATATCGCGCGCGAGCATCGTGGAACGGTATCACACCTCCAGTGGCCCACGCCTCCCAAATCCTGTCGCCCTCGCTTGATTGAGTAGACGGAGAAGCGGAAAGGATTCGGAGGGTGATTCACCGCAAAGGCGCAAAGATGCAGAGGCGCAAAAAGACGAAGAAAGAATCTCCCTCTCCACTTCCCTTTGCGCCTTTGCGTTGAGTCCGGGTCCGACTCCGGCCAGCGTCAGCTCAGATTGACGTCCACCCGCTCCGCCGCTCGCCCCGCCGAGGGCTCGCTCCAGGCTTCGCTCATGACGCGACCCTTCATGATCGCCGGCACCGGAATGCCGAGGAGCGAGAGCACGGTCGGCGCGATATCGAGGTTCGTCGTGTTCTTGATCTCCACGCCCGGCCGGATGCCCTTGCCGTGGAGCACGAAGAGGCCTGTCGGATGGTGCATGCCCTGCTTGCTCGGGGTGTCGCGCTCGAAGAGCTCTTCCAGCAGGTAGCCCTTGGGGTCGGCGTTGGGGGCGTCTTCCGGGAAGAAATAGCGAATCTCGCCCGAGTGCTTGCCGATGCCGGCCGGGGTAACGGTGAGGATCTCGCCGGTCTCGCTCACGAAGAAGGCGTTGGGGCGCTCGACGTTGGTGACGCGGGCGCGGTTGAGCACGCTCATCACCCTGGCGCGCTCGGCCGCGTCGGGGATCTTCACGTTCCACTGCGGGACCATGGTGGGGACGAGCTCGGTGATGCCTTTGGCGCCGACGAGGTCGAGGATGCGCTTCGGGTCCTTCATGCGGACGACGACGCGGCCGTCCGGGAACATCTCGGCCACATAAGGCTGCTGGCCCATGCTGGTGGCGAGGGCGATGATCGTGTCTTCGCCTGCGAGCTGCAAGAAGCGGCCGAGGAGCTCGTCGCAGAGCTCGTAGCCGTACTCGACGGCGGCGCCCGTCCTGGCCTTCTCCTCGGCAGAGGCCTTGTTGATGAAGGCCGAGTCGTCGTAAGAGCGCCAGTAGTGGTGCATGTAGTGCGCGGCGTGGTTGGTGTGCCAGGTGGCGAAGTCCGGCCGGTAGGCGCGGTACAGGCTCGAGAAGAAGTCGTAGTTCACGAGCGGCTGCATCGACACGCGCTTCCAGCGGATGTTGGGGTCGACGCGCTCGCGCACGAGCTGGGCGGCGATGGCGGCGCACGTCGCCGGCTTCAAGCCGAGCTTGAAGAGGTTCACGCCCATCCGGGCCATGGCGAGCGGCGAGTCTTCCTTGGCGGCTTTGCCGTGGACCTGGGTGTACTTGCGGTTGAGATCCTGGGCAGGAGAGATGAAGGGAGGGTAGGTGTCCGACGTCGGCGCAAAGGGCCCAGGGACGATGAAGCCCGGCACCGGGCGGGGCGGATAGGCGCTGATGCTGCCAAAGATGCCGATCGATTTGCCAGCCTCCTCGACGTAGTCCCAGGTGCGCTTGGCCTTGATCGTCGTCGCGTCTTGCTCGAGCACGGTGGCGCCGTGGACGCCGCGATCGACCCCGGTGTGGACCGTCACCCAGGTGACCCAGGGATCGAGGTGCGGCGCGTGATCGACGCTCTCCGGAGCGGCCGTGGCGCCCTCGCGGAAGAGGCGCGCGAGGTTCGGCATCTTCCCCTTGGCGATCAGCGGATCGATGATCGTGCGGGTGATCTCGTTGAACTCGAGGAAGAGGACTTTACGCGGTCCGAGCACATTCGCCATGACGATCCGAGCTCCGTCGCTTGATGATGTACGACAGTACATGGTTACCATTCGGGCCGATGAGCGGATAGAGGGAATCCGGTCTTTTCGCCTGGAATTGGCGGGCTTTGTGCTCGATTACGTCCGCGCCTCGGACGCAGCACGTGCGCTTCGTGCAACCGCTGCGCGGGCGAGCGCGAGGGCCCAGGCGGCGTATTCGCGGGTGATCCA
>FSTQ01000367.1_pt1 | contig 14567 bp, 11 predicted proteins | sample 1637281 | NCBI WGS metagenome assembly FSTQ01 (sample SAMEA3914818, study PRJEB12502) | metagenome | biome: forest; material: soil | place: Canada | collected 2010-06-26 | depth 0.1 m
AGCTTCCCCGACGAAGCGTCGAAGGCATACTGCGTCACGGTGTTCAGGCCCTTGTTGGGCACGAACGCGAACGTGTTCGACGGCGAGGTGATCATCTGATGAGGGTTGGCGTTACCCCCGTGATCGTGCTTGTCGATCGCCTCGCCGAGCACGCCGCCGGCTCCGATCGGGAGCACCGCCACTGTCCCGCCGCCGTAGTTGGCGACGAAGGCGAACTTGCCTGTCTTGTCGGTCGCCACGTGCGCTGGGCCGTCGCCCTGCGAGCTCACCCGGCTCACGAAGGTGAGCGCGCCGGTATTGGCGTCGATGTGGAACGAGGCCACAGCGGCCTTGTCGCCCCCGTCCTCGTTGACGGCAAACAGGGTATCGTGCGCCGGGCTCACCGCGAGGAAGCTCGGGTTGCTGCCCGCCTCCACCGGGGCTCCCACCGGCGTGAGCGAGCCGTCGGCGACCTCCAGGTGGAAGACGTGAATCTGGCTTCCATAGCCGCCGACGTAGACGAAGGGCTCGCCCTTGGGCGCCCCGCCGCCGGTGCCCCCGCCGCCGCTCCCGCCCGTGCCCGTGCTCAGGCTGCCTGTGCCGGTCGCGACGCCGCTTCCGCCCACGCCGGAGCCGCCGCTGCCCGTCGCGCTGCTGGAGGCGCCCCCGGTGCTCCCCGTGTCACCGCTGCCGCCGCACCCCCCCGAGACGGCGGCCAGGCAGAGCGCCGCGATTGAAACCTTGCTGAGCGAGCTTTTCATCCAGCGAGGCTATCCGATAGCGTGCAGTGTTTACAAGCTGCAGCCGATACGGTCCTTGTCGATCGCGATCTCGTCGATCCACACGTCGAAGTGATCGGGCGTCGAGTTGGTCTGGTACATCCACCAGCCGACCCAGACCGAATCGAAGCTGGGGAGGTTGTACTCCACCGCAGAGTTCGCCCCGTGCTTGACCTTGGGGAACGTGTAGAGCGAGGGGTGCTCGACGCCGTCCCAGAAGAAGCGAGTCTCGTCGGTGTCGCCCTTGTAGAGCCACTCGACGCACATCCATTTCTTCTCCGGGATCTCCTTGGCCGTGTCCTTGGTGGGGTCGGCGTCGATGTTGGTCCAGTCTCCGGTGGGTCCGCCGTCGGTCCCGACACCGAATTTGCGGTACTGACCGCCTTCGCGAACCCGCGAGGAGTCGCCCGTCCCCGCGGCCTCGACGATGGTGAAATGGGCGTAGTCCGGAGTCACCGGCAGCGCGTCGATGTAGAAGAACATCCGCCCCCAGAAGGTGTTGTTGACGGCCGGGAAGGTCTTCTTCTCCTTGATGTACGAGAAGCCGTTGAGCTCGGTGTGGAAATGAGCCGACCGGGTGCCGCGCATGGATTTACCCGTGTCGATGACAGGCGCGTTCCCCCCGACCTCCCAGATGTTCTTGTCGAGCGTCCCGCTCTCGAAGTCCTCGCACAGCTGGGCGTTGAGCTTGGCGCAGCGGGTCTCGCCGCCGAACTCGGCGGGGTTGGTCGAGTAATAGCCGCGCACCTGCGTCGGATCGCCCCCGGCGCCGCCCGCGCCCGTCGACGTGGCCTGGGCGCCGCCGGCGCCGGTGGTGCTCGCCTGCGTCGCTCCGCCGCCCGCCCCCGTCGCGTTCGTGGCCGAGCCGCCTTGGCCGCTCGTCGACGAGGACGATGAGCCGCCGTCACAACCATTGAGCACGGAGCCGACCAGCGCGAGAGCCACGAGAGCAGCGGAGTTACGCATTGAATTTTCCTGTTCATGTCGGGTGGACCAGGCACCGCAACGCGGGCGAGCATAACCTGTCTCGCGGCCTCGTGGTGAGGTTACAAGGCCCGATCTGCAACTCCGCCGATGCTGTCAAAGTGCACCGGATGTAGAGATATATTCGTGTCGTAACGTGATGTCGCGTTACAGGGAGCGGCGATAGCGCACCGATGGGAGCACCGCGGGGCCGATCTCTTCTTTCTGGGCGCCGCCATCGGCGTCGTAACCACACTGCTCGTAGAAGCGCCGCGCGCGGGTGTTTCCGGCCAGCACCCAGATCGTCGCCGTCCGGTAGCCACGCTCACAGAGGTCGTCCTCGGCCGCGCGGAGCAGCTCGCCGCCGAGGCCGTGGCCCCACGCCGTCGGCGCGAGGTAGATCGCGTAGATCTCGCCCACCTGGCCTCGATGATCGTCGTCGTCGCGCGAGGGCCCGGCGCTGACGAAGCCGAGGATGCGCCCGCCGATCACCGCCACCCACGAGCGCGATCCGCGGGCCTCGCCGTCCTTGAGAATGCGCTCCCAGCTCGCCGTCCGCGTGCGCACCGACAGCTGGTTGAGGACCGAGGCCGGCACGAGCCCGAGATAAGCGGCACGCCAGCTGTCGACGTGAACGACGGCCATCGCGGCCGCGTCGGGGAGCCGGGCTCGACGAACGATCATCATGCCGTGCACAGCATAGACGACCTCGCGTTTTTGCGCCGCGCCGGAACGCCTCGCACGGTCGAGGCCGCGCTCGGGCTCGCATTCGCATGGTATCGTGGCACGATGCCCCGCTGAAATGCGTGAAGTTTTGCGCTCAGTTCAGCATTGCGCGCGCGTCTGTTGACATGGTAAATGCAAGGATGAGCCCGATGGTACGATGGTACATGAAAACTCTGGAGAGCTGAGGGGGGCGTGAAGCAATACAAGGTCAAGGGGACGCATATCTTCCAGGCTCGCAAATGGATCGACGAGCATCTGGGCGAAGGTAGCTTCTTCGAGCTCGCCAGGGATCTGAGCAGCGGGGGAGTCGACTGGCCTGGGCCTATCCTCGCAGGGAGCTGGTACGACGTCGATCCGCTCCAGGAAGTGCTCGCCGCGGCCTCGGCGCGGACCCGGAAGACAGTGGAGAACATCGTCACAGAGATCGCCGTGATGAACGCGAGGAACGATCTCGTCTCCGTCTATCGTGCCTTTCTGCGCGTCTCCGGTCCTCACCTGACGTTGGGCGCGACCCACAAGCTCTGGTCGAACTATGTCGCCTTCGGTGAAGCAAGGGCCGTACAGAACGAATTCGGGACGTTCGTCGGCGAGTGTTACGGGATCCCGAAGAAGCTCATCCCGTGGGCCTGCGGTTGCTGGGGCGGATTCATCCCCACAGCGATAGAGATCTCCGGCGGCAAGCGCTGCGTCTGGGACATCTCCTTCAAGGGCCGTATGGAAAACAGCGATCTCTGGATGCTCCGCCTCTCCGCCAAGTACTCTTGACCATGCGTTCGCATCATTTTTTCATCATGTGGCATCTCGAATCAGCTCGAACGGGGGTAAATTCTGAAATTTCGCGGGTGAACTCATGAGCATCGATGGTCGCGATTCGACAGAGGTAAACGCCTTCAACCTGAGGTCGCGGCTCGCCCTCTCGACGAGGACGACACCCCCCACCCTCTACTGCCCCTTCCCCTCGCGGGTGAACCCGTACGCCTCCCTCATCGACGGGCGCACCGTCGATTGGGCCTGGTCGGTGGGCCTGGTCGACGAGTCGCGGGCGACGCGCCTCCGGGGGTCGCGCATCGGCTGGCTCGTCTCCAGGGCCTTCCCCGACGCGCAGGTGTTCCCGCTCCAGCTCGCCGCCGACTGGACCACGCTCTTTTGCCTCCTCGACGACGGCACCGAGAAGATCGACGAGCCCCTCCAGCTCGAGCGCTATCTCCACACCATGCTCGAGGTCTTCCGCGGGCGGGTGGTCCCGGAGTTCGACGACGAGATGGGGCAAGCCTTCGAAGACCTCGGGCGGCGCATGCGCGAAGAGACGCCCCCGGAGTGGCTCGCGGGCTTCACGCAGCGCCTCATCGAGCTGTTCAATGGCTTCCAGGCCGAGGCCAACGGCCGCGCCCAGCTGCTCATCCCCAAGCTCGAAGAGTATCTCAAGATCCGCGAGGTCACCGTCGGCCTCTACGTGGAGTTCGAGTTCGGCGCGCTCACGAACGGGATCGTGGTGCCCCGCTCCGTGCAGCAGAACCTGATCTTCAAGCGCCTGGTGCAGCACGCCTGCAACATCGTCGGCTGGGCCAACGATATCTACACCTACAAGAAAGAGATCATGGCGGGCGAGGTCCACAACCTCATCGTGGTGGCCATGCGCGAGCGCGGCCTCTCCCTCGACGAGGCGGTCGACTGGGCCGTCGATCTCCACGACACGGAGACTCGGTTGTTCGAGCGCCTGCTGGGGAAGCTCCCCTCCTTCGGCCCCGAGATCGACGCTCAGGTCAAGGCCTACGCGGGAATGCTCACCGCCTGGGTCCGCGGGCACCTGGATTGGGCGCATGAAACCGGCCGTTACGTAACCGCAGACGGGAACCCGCCGAGCTCGAAGCGCTGGCAATCGTTCATGGCCGCGCAGATGGCGTCGGGGACCATGCCTTTCTCCGACATGGCAGTCCCGAGCTCGCGACGAATGTCCCTGTCGAGCCTGGCCGACGCGCTGATGCCCACTGACCCCTCCATCCCCAGCCCCAGCTCGCGGCGAATGTCCCTGGCGAGCCTGGCTGACGTGGTGCTGCCGCCGCCCGACTCCAATCCAGAGTCGGAGCCGGCGCGGTCGTCGCGGTCATCTGTAGTGGACTGAATCAGCGTTCGCGATCACGCTCAACTTGTGCAGATACTGCATAATAGAACCGCGCGTGTTAACAAGCGGACCAGAGCCGCGCGCGTGAGCAAGCGGACACCTTGGCTAAAGGTCCCCTTGCTGACGCGCGCGGCTCTGGTCCGCTTGCTCACGCGCGCGGTTCCAAGCCCTGTGTTGGCTCAGGATCGTGAGCGGTGATTTAGAGCGAGGCGAGGCGAGGCGTGCGAGGAGCGGAGTCGACTACTCGACCGGGAGCTCCACGTCGATGCCGATGACCTTCATCAGGCGGAGGGCGTTGGCCGTCGTCACCACGCCGGGCTTGAGCTGGTAGTCGAACGTCATCTTGCCGTTATCGACGGACTCTTCGAAGTGCACATTGACGATCTTGCCGCCGCTCTCGGCCTCGAGGTCGGCGAGGCCGAGGTCGTGGGACGAGACGGCGCCGACCGCGCCGTGGGCGAGCAGGTGCTTGACGATGGCCTTGGCGCCGATCTGGCGCTCGCGGGAGTTGGTGCCGTGGAGCACCTCGTCGAGCAGGAAGAGGACCTTGTCTCCAGCGTTGACGGCGTCGACCACCGATTTGAGGCGGGCGAGCTCGGCGTAGAAGTGCGACACGCCCTCTTCGAGAGAGTCCTTGATGCGCATGCTGGTGCGGACCGAGCACGAGGCCAGAGAGAGGCGCTTGGCGCACACCGGGCCTCCGGCGAGGGCGAGGACGGAGCTCACGCCCATCGATCGCAGGAGGGTGCTCTTTCCCGACATGTTGGAGCCGGTGATCAGGAGCGCGCGGCCGGCGGAGCCCACGTCGACGTCGTTCTCGACGCGGCGGTTGGCCACGATGAGCGGGTGCCCGAGGGACTCGGCCTCGAAGTGCGGAGGGCCGGAGTCGACCGAGGGGAACGCGAAGCTCGGGTGCTCGTCGGCGAAGGCGCCGAGGCTCGCCAGCGCCTCGATCTCGGCGAGGGTGTCGAGCCAGGCGCGCATCTGGGCGGTGCGGCCAAAGCGCTCTCGCCAGCCGGCGAGGGCGCGGGCACAGAAGACGTCCCAGAGGAGGAAGAGATTGGCAATGACGTGGATGAGGCCGCTGTGGCGGATCTCGGCGAAGCTGACGATGCGGAGGAGCGAGGCGACGGCGCGGGAGGCGTCGGCGCCCGAAGCGCCGGTGAGCCTGGCCCGGAGCGCGACGAGGCGAGGTGAGGTGAAGGCCTGCCCCTCGATGCGGCGGAGGAGCGGGACATAGCGGCCAAAGGGCGCCTCCTGCGAGGCCACCACCGCGAGGATCGGCTCGATGGCCGAGCGCAGGAGGCCGAGGACCCCTATTTGCGCGACGAGCGAGACCACCCAGAGGTGGCGCGCGGGGCCGAGGTTGTTCTCGCCAAGCACCCTCCCTGCGATGGAGAGACCAAGGGTGACCGCCACCAGGACAGCGCTCACGACGACGAGGGCGCTCGAGAGCGGGGGAGCCGCGATGGTGGTCGTGCCCGGCGGCACGGGGGCGCCCGAGGCATCGTTGGAGGGTGGCAGATCGGTCTTGGGAGCGCGCACGCGGATGCGGCCCTCGGCCCAGTCGAGGAGCGGCTCGGCGTCACGGCCCTTGGCGCCGGACTCGGCACCATCGACGGCGAGCTCCTCGCGGAAGCTGCGCATCGTCGCCAGCTCGCGCACGGCCTCCTGGCGCTCGGCGACCTCTTCGGCGGAGGCGGGCTCCGAGAGCCAGGAGGCCAGACGCCGCTCGCCGGAGCCGGTCTCGGCGGTGGAGACGAGCTGAAAGAGCGAGGAGGGACCGAAGATGTCGAGATCGCCGAGGTAGGGATGCCCGGGGACGAGGAAGCGGTCGCCGCGATCGGGGAACGCGGCGAAGTCGCCGGCGATGCGCTTCAACCCGCGCTGGAACAGGGCCACGCGGCGCTCGAGGATGGTCGTCTTCGTCACCAGCAGCGCGTGGACGATGACGAGGACCACGAACGCGAGGGCGAAGAGGCCCGAGGCGATCCACGCGCCGAGCGGGAGCGGGCGGCTGACGCGGACGAGGGCGATGCCCGCGGCGGCGAGGAAGGTCACGCCGCGCAGGGACGAGATCGCGGCGGAGCGGCGCTCGAGGACATGCAGCGTCGCCCGGAGCTCGGCGAGGCGCTCCGCGTAGTGAACCGCAGCGGTCTTTTCGGGGGGCAGGATGGCCGCAGCTAAGCGGGCGCACCGCGGCCCGTCAAGCGCACCCGCCGACGTCGGCAGGATTGTCGCGCTCGTGCCCCCGGTCTACGTGCCCTGGTCATGCGCCGGCTTCTCCTTCCGCTCCTCGCTCTCGTGACCTCGGCTTGCACGGGGACGACCACGCCGACGACGCCGACCACGCCGACGACGCCGACGACCGCGGCTCCCGAGCCGATCGTCGCGCCGCCGACGGTCGGTGCGGAGGCGCTCGAGCTGCAAGGCACCGTGCGCGAAGAGTGGCTGCCCCTGCTCAAGGCGCCGATCGTCGATCCGGCGAAGGCGCAGCTCACCAGCGCGCCGGCCGGGCTCTCGGCGCTGCCGGCGAGCTGCGATGCGTTCGTGAGCCGCAAGGGCGCGGGCCCTTTGCCCGCGTGCGCCGACAAGGCCGCGGCGCTCGCCGCGCTCGACGGCGCGATGGGCGAGAGCGACGCCGGGAAGCGCGACGCTCGCCTGCTCGATCTCGAGGGCTGCGCGGGGCTCCCGGCCGGCGTGGCGCGCGCGCTCCGCGCCGAGCTCGCGCCGATCGCGTGCGGCGAGGCGATCGTGGCCAAGGTGCTCGCGGCGCCGCCGGCCGGGATCGATGGGAACGTGCACCACGCGCTGCTCGGCCTCGCGATCTCCTCGCGGCTCGCGCGCACGGCCGAGGGCGCGCCCACGCTCGCGCCGCCGTACACGCGCGCCCGCGTCGTCGAGTTCACCAGCGGCCCGATGAAGACCTGGTTCTCCGAGCAGGCCACCGCGATCCAGAGCATCTCGCAGGCCGCCGTCGAGCTCTCGTATTACGGCAAGGCCCTCACCGCGATCGAGGCGGGCACCGCCGAGATGCGCCTCGTCGAGAGCGTGCGCAACGCGCCGGTGCCGGTGGAGTTCGCCAAGGACGCCGAGCTCCGCAACCAGTACTACGCCACGCTCGATCAGGTCCTCGATCCGCGCAAGGATCGCGGCCGCGACGCCGCCCTCGTCGGCCTGCGCGAGATGGCGCTGGTCGGGGCGATCCACGACGCGCGCGTCGATCGCGCCCGCGTGCTCCTGGCGCGCCTCTACGGCGGGCGGCGCATCGACGTGCTCGACGGCCTGCTCCTCCCCGCGCTGCCGCCCGCAGCGCCCGCCAACGCCGAGGAGCGGCTCGCGGCGAAGCTCCCGACGTTCTACGCGGGCGCGCTCCTCGAGCCGGCCGCGGCGAGCCGCGCGGGGACGCTGCGCCAGCTCCTCGAGCGCGGCGTCCCGCTCGGCCACCGCAACGCGCTCAAGACGGCGACGCTCACCGCCGAGGCGCGCGGCCTCTTCGCGCGGGCGCGGCTCGAGCTCGGGCGCCTCTACTGGCGCGCGGTGGACTTCGATCAGGCCGCGCAGCTCACCGCGGCGTGGCCGGCGGGCGCGGCTCGCCCCGCCGACGCGACCTTCACGCTCGCCCTGGCGATCGCCCTGCGCAACGGCCCCGACGACGCCGCCGACATGATGCGCAAGGCGCCGCTCCAGCTCACGGCGATCGGCAAGGTGCAGGGCCTCGACTACGTCGCGCAGCAGAGCCCCGCGGGCCCCGACGCGGCCTTCGCGGCCTTCGACGCCGCGCTGATCCACCAGCTCGCGGCGCCCGAGGGCTCGGGGGCGGCGTACTGGAAAGAGGTCTCGGATCGCTTCCGCCGCGCCGCCTCGCTCCTCACGGATCCGGCGCGCAAGGCCGACGCCGAGGAGCGCGCCAGGTCGGCCAGCGAGCTCGCCGCGGCGGTGAAATAAGCCCCGATCGCCGGCGGAGGGCGCATGAGGCAGATCCTCCACATCGACATGGACGCGTTCTACGCGTCGGTCGAGCAGCGCGACGATCCCTCGCTGCGCGGGCGCCCGCTCATCGTCGGTGGGCCCTCGAAGCGCGGCGTCGTCTGCGCGGCGTCGTACGAGGTCCGGCCCTTCGGCGTGCGATCGGCGATGCCGATGGCCGACGCGCTTCGGCGCTGCCCGCAGGCGATCGTCGTGACGCCGCGCATGGCGCGCTACGCCGAGGTCAGCGCCCAGGTCTTCGCCGTCTTCCACCGGTTCACGCCGCTCGTCGAGGGGCTGAGCCTCGACGAGGCCTTCCTCGACGTCACCGGGAGCGCCTCGCTCTTCGGTGACGGCGCGACGATCGCCCGTAAAATCAAGGACATCATCCGCGCCGAGCTCGGCCTCGTCGCCTCGGCCGGCGTGGCCTCGTGCAAGTTCGCCGCGAAGATCGCCAGCGACTTCGACAAGCCCGACGGCCTCGTGGTCATCCCCGCGGGCGACCTCGTCGCCTTCCTCGCGCCGCTCCCGATCGAGCGCATGTGGGGCGTCGGCCCGAAGGCCGTCGAGCGCCTCCGGCCCGCGGGCCTCACCACCTTCCGCGATCTCGCCGCGGCCTCGCTCGACGACCTCGAAGCGCTGCTCGGCCGCGCCGGCGCGGTCCACGTGCAGACGCTGGCGCGCGGCGTCGACGATCGCCCGGTGGTCCCCGGCCGCGAGGCGGTCTCGATCGGCGCCGAGGAGACCTTCGAAGCCGATCTCGTCGATCGCCGCGCCATGGAGCTGCGCCTCCTCGATCTCGCCGGGCGCGTGGCCAGGCGCCTGCACAAGGCCGGCCTCGAGGCCGCGGGCGTCACGCTCAAGGTGAAGTACGCCGACTTCACCCTCAAGTCCCGGAGCGTGACCCTGCCCGAGCCCATCGCCGACACCATGGCGCTCTTCAACGCCGCGAAGACGCTGCTCGATCGCGTCCCCGGAGGCCGCGTGCGCTTGCTCGGCATCTCGGCGGCGACGCTCTCGCCGGCTCGAGGCGACGAGGCGGCCACGCTCTCGCTCTTCCCCGACGCCGCGCCGGAGCGGAGGCGCCGCCTCGAAGAGGTGGTGCTCAAGGTGGGCGATCGCTTCGGCAAGCAGGGCCTGCGCCGCGCGTCGCTGCTCGAAGGAGAAGAGCCCGGCCGCGGCGGGCGGCGGCAGCCTTGATCAGGCCGCGGCCTTGCGCGCCGAGACGATGCGCGAGGGGATCACGAAGAGAAAGTTCGGCCGGCTCCGCGTGACCTCGATCAGGCCCGCCTCGCGCAGGAGGCCTTCGTACTCGGCGGTGTGGCGGATATCGATGATCCGCACGCGCCCGCCGGGCTTGAGCACGCGGGCGATCTCCAGGATGGCCCGGCGCCGCCCCTCGGCGTCGTAGATGTTGTGAATGGCCCAGCTCGAGACGACGACGTCGAAGCGCTTGGACTTGAACGGCAGGTCGCGCATGTCGCCGGTGGCGAGATCGACGCGCGCCTCGACGCCCTCGATGCGCGCGTTCTCGCGCGTGGTGTCGATGGTGTTGCCGGACTGATCCTGCTTTTGCCAGAGGTCGATCCCCGAGGCCTTGCCCTTCGTGAGCCGCCGCGCGGCGCCGATGAGCAGGAGCCCGCGCCCGCAGCCGACGTCGAGCACCTGCTCGTCGCCGCGGAGCGCGAGCTCGCCCAGGATGCGATCGCGGAGGCGGAGCTTGCCGACGCGGCTGCCCCACACCATCACCGAGGCGGAGATCGCGCACCAGATCGCCGTCGTCCGCCCGATGCCCACGATCTGGAGCGCGAGATCGCGGCTGTGGACGACGAAGGGGCCGACCACCGCGGCGATCGTCCCCACCACGGCGAAGATCATGAAGCGGAGGACGACGCCGGGCGCGTCGACGCCGTAGTCGGCCTTGGCCTTCTTTTCGCTGCTCATGCCGGCCTCTTTACGCCGGTTCTCGCTAGAGGCCTACCGGCCGCGTGATCACCAGCGCGTCGGCCTTGCCCGCGCCGAGGCGGAGCTCGTACGCGCCCTGGATCGGCGCGCTCCCCGCGCACAAACGATCGCCGGCCACGTCCTGCGATCGCGTGATCGTCCCCTCGGTCCCCGGCGCCGTGAGCCGGAGATCGACGCCGGTGCCGCCGCCGTCCAGCGCGGCGATGACCTCGACGCACGACGACGCGGGCACGGCGAGCGGGAAGCTCTTGAGCTGCGCCGGATCGAGCGCGACCAGCGTCGCCGCGGCCGCCGCCGAGGCGTCCACCACCTCGCCGCCCGCGCCCATGCGCTCGAGCAGGCGCGCCGCCGCGATCGGGTGCGCGACGAGGAGCGCCGGCGCCGCGGGGTCCTTGCGCAGCTCGACGGCGAAGGGCCCGGCGCTCTCCAGCGCCTCGAGATCGAGGCGCGCGGGGCCGCCCTTCCCGCAGGCGAAGATCGTCGCGCCGGCGCCGCCGCGCGTGTCGGCGATCATCGCGCCCTTGTCGTCCCAGAGCGTCGCCGCGACGTCGGCGAGCGGGCGCCCGGCGACCACGTCGAGGCGCACGCAGCCGGCCGGGAGATCCACCGCGATCGAGGTCCGCGATCCGACGCGCGCGCTGCCGGCGCCGACGCTCTTCGGCGCCCCATATCCCTTCGCCGCGAGCGCGGTCTCGAGGGCGCGGCGAGCGGCGTCGAGATCGGCCGACGCGGTGACATGAACGAAGCGCGCGCTCGCCGCGAGCTCGGGCGCGGCGAAGGTGCTCGATCGGCCGATGGTGATCGCCGCGAGCCCCTGCGAGGCGCGCGGCCGCACCGCGATGGTGATCGTCACGGCCGCCGCGGAGCAGAGCACCAGCGATCGATCGCGCCCCTGCTCGCGCCCGCGCACGAGGATGCGCGAGGCCGCGTCCTCGGCGACGAGATCGAACGAGGCGACCTCCTCGCTCGGCGTGGCGAGCACATCGAGGCAGCGGTTGGCCTCGATCGTCGCCGAGACCCGCGTCGCCGCGCGCGGGCTCAGCGGCACCACGACGCGCCGCACGTCATCCCAGCGCGCGCCGACGGAGAGCCGATGCGCGCGGATCCGCCCCTCGAGCCCGGGCCAAGCATCGAGCCTCCCGCTGTCCTCCCCGGGCCGCCCGCGCGCCCCGACCGCCTTGGCCACCGCCCCCTCCGCCGCGCGCGGCACGCTCTGCACCCCGACCGCGAGGAGCCCCGACCCGGCCATGACACGCGCGACGACATAAAGCCTTCGCGGATGCGGCGGACACACCAGCACCGCGGCCTCGGGATCCGGCGACTCGTCCGTCGCAAAGGCGCTGCCATCGTCGTCGTAGGCGAAGAGATCGACATCGACGATCGTGGGCGAAGCCCGCGTGAACGCGAGCAAGCACTCGTTCTCGGGGATGGCGACGAAGGCGCCGAGCCGATCCCCTTCGGACGCGACATCCGCGCCGAGGACCTGGAGCGCCCCCGCGCCCGCCGCCGAAGCCACAGCAGCCTGCGGAGCGAGCCAGGGATGAGCGTCGAGCCGATCCGGGAGGACGCGAAGCGAGGCGACGGGCGCCGGCCCCGCGGGCGTCGTCGAAGGCGAAGCGGGCGCGGCGCCGCAGCCGAGGAGGGCAGCGGCGGAGAGAGAGCAGACGAGCGCGGAGAAGGCGCGACGCGGGGGCGCGGGGGGCACGGCGGCGGAGGATAGCCGGAGGTGGCGCGGATCGCCGCAGGAGTCGGTCAGGGAGGGGCTGCGAAGCAGACGTCGACCCTCGCGAGCCAGGCGAGCAGCGAGGCTGTATCCTCGGGGATTTTGCTGCGATCCGCGCTCTCGACCGCACCAACCTTTCCGGCGCACGTCGTGATGCCGTGCTTCTTCACGAGCACGGCCTTCGCGTCGGCGTGGCGCTCGGCATATCGCTCGCCCCGCAGCGCCAGCACCCATGACTCGATCTCCTGGACGGCGACGCCGCCCACGATCGCTGGCGCAAACCTGCCATCACAGGCCTGGCGTATACCGATCTCGATGCTCGCCTGGCGGTCGTCATAACCATCCTGATCGCGGACGAAGACGAGCACGTCGCAGCCAGCTTCCTCGGCCTCGTTCATCAACCCGAGGACGTTTCGAGTCTCGGGCTGCGCGTGTTTTCCGGCCTTGAACTTCCGGATCCGCTTCCACACGCGGGCATCGACCACCGTGAACTCGGCCTTCGCCGTCTTCCGGAGAAGAGCCTCGATGATACCGATGTTCGGAGGGTGGCTTCGGTACTGCGGCTCGTGATACCAGTCACCCAGATCGTCAGGGCCCTCTCCGCTCAGGAACACTCTCACGGTGCCTCGCGCCCGTGAAGGAGAGGCTCTTCATCGACGCCGTTGGCGTAGCTCAGCCAGAGCTCGCCGAGCGCATAGATGCTGGATCGTTTCTCGAAATTATGAGTCTCCGAGATGGGCGTGACCTTGGTCCCGGCCTCCTCCGTGCGCGTGACGACAGAGACCTCCTCGGGCTCCAGCTCGTTGATGACGAGCGGACTGTGGGTGGCGATCACGACCTGGGTGCCCGTCTCTTTCACGATAGCGCGCAGAATCTTGACCACCTCGGCAACACGCGCGGGATGGAGGCCATTCTCGGGCTCCTCGACGAGAAGCAACGAGGCCGGCTGGAGGTGGCGGAGCGCGGCGAAGGCGAGGTAGTAGAGGAGCCCCTCGCTCATGCGCTCTGCGCCGACGCGCGCACCGTTTCGAAGCTCGATCTCGAGCTCGACGGTGCTCGAGCTAACAGCTTTCACCCTCAGCCCTTTGACGGTTTGAAAGTGCCTTCGCACATCATCAACAATCGAAGGGAACACGTCATCCCCGAGATTCCGAAGCGCGAAGTAGACGCCGGGGAGGCCGAAGCCTCGCTCATCCACGAACTCGACGGAGTGAACCTCAGGGATGAGGCCGCTCGGTTTACGAAGCGCGTCGGGGTCGAAACGCACAAGACGAGCTGTAGCGAGTTGCGGGAAGACCTTATCCTCAGATCCATGGGCAGCATATCCAAGCTCGCTCCCTTCAGTCACAAGCCTGAACGTTTTGGAAGCATAGGGACCTGAGCCGAACGTGTCTCCCGATCCTATATGACTCACCCGCTCTTCCGGTCCCCCTCGACTGACCTCATAGGAGTACCAGCCACCCTCGACGCCGCACCCCAGGAGGATATCATCGGACGTTGGCTTCTCTTCAGCAAGTCGAGCCGGAAGAAAAGGATCGAATGGCACCCAGCGTCCTTCACGTTGCGAGAATGTCCCCGTGGCAAGCTGAACGACCGTCCGCATCCCATGCAGCAGGGTGCTCTTCCCGCTGTCGTTCGGCCCGATGAAGGCGTGGAGCGGCGTCAGCTGGGCCGTGACGTCCACCAGGCAGCCGTAGTTACGCGCGCGAAACGTCTTGATCATGGGGTCCCCCGCCGGCTCTCGTGGGATGACGTCCATCCTCCGGGCTCATCAACAAGCTCGACGAGCGCGTCCTGAGGGAGAAGGTCGAGGAGCTGGCCCTGGGTCGGCATGAGGGCGCGGAGCGTACGCCAGGACGGGATGCCAGGCGAGCGCAACGATCCGTCGCCGCGCAGGCGCGCCAAGCTCCGCCCCCGATGAGCCCCGCGCGCCCAGCCTCGCCCCTTCAAATCGTGCTCATCCCACCATCGATGAGGATCTCGCTCCCCACCATGAACGCCGCCTCGTCCGACGCCAGGAACACCACCGTCTTGGCGACCTCGCTCGGCTCCCCGAACCGCCCCGCGGGCACCTGGCTCCGGATGGCCTCGGCCGCCTTCTGCAGATCGGCCTCCGAGAAGCCCAGCTTGCCGTAGAGCGGCGTCGATATCGGCCCAGGGCTGACCGCGTTGACGCGGATACCGCGCGAGATGAATTCGCCCGACAGCGTCCTTGCCATCGAGATCAGCGCGGCCTTGCTCGACGCATAGACGGTGGAGCCGGGCATTCCGATATGCGCGTTGACGGACGTGTTGAGCACGATCGACGTCGGGTTGGCCAGGATCGGCAGCAGCGCTTGAA
>FSTQ01000506.1_pt1 | contig 14543 bp, 13 predicted proteins | sample 1637281 | NCBI WGS metagenome assembly FSTQ01 (sample SAMEA3914818, study PRJEB12502) | metagenome | biome: forest; material: soil | place: Canada | collected 2010-06-26 | depth 0.1 m
GGGTCGCGGTGCCCATCTGCCAGGCGATCTTCGCGCTCGCCCGGCAGCGGGCTCGGCTCGCTGGGTGTTATCCGGCGGCGTGAACCAGTACCGCGACCGTCAGGGAGCGGTGCAGTCGGCTCTCGCGACCTGCACCGCTCCCTTGACGGTCGCGGTACTGGGCCTCTGCGTACCAGTCTCACTGAGTACTGGGCCTCTGCGTACCAGTCTCACTGGTGAGGCGTGACAGCCTCTCTCGCGCTTCACGCATGCGGCCCGGCTCGCGGACGCGGCGGGCGCGGAAGAGCAGGTTGTGCGGTGTCACCGTCGGGGGCACGAAGGGGACGACGGTGGTCTCCCAGCCGGCGGCCTCGAGGCGGAGGGTGCGCTCGGCGTCGATGAGGGAGATGACGAAGCGACGGCGGACCTCGGCGTGGCGGGGCAAGCCGAGGCGATCGGCCTGCGCTTCGGCGGCGGCGGCGAAGGGGACGGCGGCGGCGTAGCAGCAGGGGACGAGGAAGATCCAGCGGGCGTCGGCGCGGACGGCGGCGTCGAGGACGAGATCCGAGGCGGGGCCGCAGGCGTGGAGGGCGGTGACGACGTCGGGCTCGCGCGGCCAGAGGGCGGGGTCGCCGGCGTCGCCGGGGCGGAGGTCGATCTGCGCGGGCCGGGTCAGGCGCGCGGCGGCGGCGCGGCAGGCCTCGATGCGCTGGAGATCGCGCTCGATGACGACGAGGCGGGTGAAGCCGAGGAGCTCGACGGCGAGGAGCCCGAGGTACGATTTGCCGGCGGCGACGTCGACGAGGAGGCGGTCTTTCCCGAGGCGGGCGAGCTCGTTGAGCAGCGCGGTGACCTCGACGGCCTTCTTGCGATCTTCGCGGCGGAGCGAGGTGCCATCGGCGGCGATGAAGCTCTGCTGGAGCGCTTGCTCGACGGCGCGGGTGGTGATCACGCGGGCGACGATAGGCCAGGTCGGGCGTGGGCGAGGCGGGGAAGCGCGCGCCTCAGAACCAGACGTCCCAGAGGCCTTCGTCGACCTCGACGGCGTGGGCGGTGATCGAGATGCGATCGTGCGCGCCGCCGAAGCCCTGGATCTGATGGAGCCGGTAGCTGTCGAGGAGGAGCACAGAGCCGGCCTGGTAGCCGGCGATCACGCTCGGGCGCGCGAGCTCCTGCGGCGTGGCTTCGTCGCGGCCTTCGTGGATCACGTCCCAGAGGCGGAGGCCGCCGCCGCTCTCGGGGGGCTGGAGCATGATGACCAGGGTGAGGGCGCGCGCGTCGCACTCCATCTGGTGCTCGGAGAGGCCCTCGGTGTCGAAGTGGACGACGCCGCCGCGCTGAGCGAGCCAGCCGCCCGCGGGGAAGATGTGGACGCCGGGGCCGCACCAGCGCGCGCGGCGGCGCACATGGCCGGCGAGGAGGGCGCGGTAGAGGTCGAGCACGCGCTCCTGCATGCCGGGGAGGTGCCGCTCGACGAGCGCGTCGGAGGCGGAGGCGCCGGCGAAATAGGCGGAGGCGCGATCGGTCTCGAGGTGGGTGTAGAAGGCGCGGCCGAGCGCGAACTGATCGCCGTCGAAGTCGACGCTCCACGCGGGGCGCGCGGCGAGGACCGCGGCCGACCAGCGCGCGCAGAGGTCGGGCGGGAGGACCGAGGTCAGCGCGAGGCCGAGGTGAGCGTCGAGGCGCGCGAGCACGGCGTCGCCGCCGGAGAGCGCGAGCGGCCAGCCGTCGCGGGCGAGGGCACGAGCGGGCACGCGCCGATCTTCAGCCGGGCGGCCAGGCCATGGCGCGGCCGCCGAGCACGTGGAGGTGCACGTGAAACACGCTCTGCCCCGCGTCGGGCCCGGTGTTGACGACGAGGCGGTAGCCGCTCTTGTCGATGCCGGCGATCGCCGCGGCGCGGGGCCCGGCGAGCATCAGCTTGCCGAGGAGCGCTTCGTGCTCCGGCGCGGCGTCGTTCATTGACGCGATGTGGAGCTTGGGGATGACGAGGATGTGCGTCGGCGCGCCCGGGTTGATGTCGTGGAAGGCGAAGAGATCGTCGTCCTCGAACACCATCTTGGAGGGGATCTGCTTGCCGGCGATCTTGCAGAAGAGGCACATGCGAGAGGTTTACACCGGCGGCGGCGGCGGAGGAACGGCGGCGCTCACGGGCGCGAGCCGGCTCAGCACGAGCTCGATCCGGCGGCGATCGGGATCGTCGGCCGGGAGCGCGGCGCCGCTGTCGCCGGCGCGGGAGAGCACGAAGCGAAGGAGCGAGAGCTCGATCGGCGCGAGCGCGACGGTGCGGCGCAGGCCGAGGGCGGGGACCTCGTAGAAGAGGCGCACGAGGCCGTCCGCGGCCGGCGGATCGCGGCGCGAGGTGATCCCCGGGCGCACGAGGTGCTCGATGACGCCGCGGAGCTGCCCGGCGCGGCGGCGCACGCGGCGGACCTCCTGGTCGGCGTACATGTCGAAGAAGCGGTTGCGCGAGTACGTCGCCGGGGCGAGCACCAGCGCGGCGAGCAGCGCCTCGCGATCCAGCGCCGGGCGAGGCTGCTGCGTTGTCGCGGCGTCGATCACGGGCGTGGCTCGGGCCCAGTGGTGATGTTGATGCCGCCCTGGCGCAGCAGCTCGGCCTGGCGGTGGTTGCGGAGCGCGCCGATCAGCTCGTCGAGATCGCCGGCGATGATCTTGTCGAGCTTGTGGAGCGTGAGGCCGATGCGGTGGTCGGTGACGCGGTTCTGCGCGTAGTTGTAGGTGCGGATCTTCTGGGCGCGATCGGCGGAGCCGACCATGGTGCGGCGCTCGGCGCTGACGGCGTCGTCCTGCTTGCGCTGCTCGAGCTCGAGGAGGCGGCTCTTGAGGACCTTCATCGCTTTGGCCTTGTTCTTGAGCTGCGATCGCTCGTCCTGGCACTTGACGATGAGGCCCGTGGGGATGTGACGGATCTGCACGGCGCTGTTGGTGGTGTTGACGCCCTGGCCGCCGGGGCCGCCCGACGCGGCGATGGAGATGTCGAGCTCCTTCTCGTCGATGTTGATCTCGACGTCGTCGGCCTCGGGGAGCACGGCGACGGTGGCCGTCGAGGTGTGGATGCGCCCCTGCGTCTCGGTCGCGGGGACGCGCTGCACGCGGTGCACGCCGCCCTCGTAGCGAAGGTGCGAGAAGACGTGGCTGCCGGTGACGAGGCAGATAACCTCTTTGATCCCGCCGGCCGACGCGTCGCTGGTGCTGAGGATCTCGATCTTCCAGCGCTTGCCCTCGGCGTAGCGGGAGATCATCCGGAAGATGTCGGCGGCGAAGAGCGCGGCCTCTTCGCCGCCCTCGCCGCTGCGGATCTCGAGCACCGTGTTGCGCTCGTCGTTGGGATCCTTGGGGAGGAGCAGGAGCTGGAGGTCCTCCTCGATCTTCGCCCGCTCGGCCTCGAGCTCGGGCAGCTCGGCCTGCGCGAGCTCGCCGAGCTCGGGATCGCTGAGGAGCTCTTTGTCCTCCACGATCTTCTTCTCGAGCTCTTGCAGCCGGGCGAAGGCGAGGACGACCGGCTCGCTGTCGACGCGCTCTTTGTTGAGCTTGTTGAGCTTGGCCGAGTCGCTGAGGACGGCGGGCGAGCAGAGCAGGTGCTCGAGCTCTGTAAAGCGGCGAACGAGCGCCTCGAGTTTCGCGGTGGGGAGCATATCGGCGTGGATTCGGTGCGGGGTGAGGGCCCCGAAATCGAGGCCCGCGGAGAGAGACCGGAGCGCAGGGAGCGGCGGTCGTCGTCGCTACGCGCGCGCGTAGCCGGGGTCGGCGAGGAGCTCGCCATAGCCGGGGAACACACGGTCGGCCGGCGCGGGCGCCTCGAGCGCCGCTTCGCGCCAGAGCGCGGCATGAAGCGAGGCGAGCGCCACCTCGAGCTGCGTATCGTCGGGCTCGGCGGTGGTGATCTTCTGCACGAGGAAGCCCGGCCAGAGCAGCGCCCGGAGCGGCCCCGTCGTGCAGTAGCGGGCGAAGATGCGCTGGATCTCGAAGGTGAGCGCGGCGATGAACGGGAGGAACGGGAGCTTCATGAAGAAGAAGGCCACGCTCTGCACCGCGCGGTGCGTGGAGACGACCGGCAGGAGCGCGCCGACGCCGGTGAACACGAGGATGGAGACCAGGGCCACCATCACCAGGAACGTCGTCCCGCAGCGGGGATGCATCGTCGTCTTGCGGCGCGCGTTCTCGACGATGAGCTCTTCCTCGGCTTCGTAGGTGGAAATCGCCTTGTGCTCGGCGCCGTGATACTGAAATACGCGGCGAACCTCGGGCATCCGGCGGATGAGGGAGAGGTAGCCGACGACGATCGCCAGCTTGGAGGCGCCGGTGATGGCCTGGAAGCCGGGCGAGTTGACCTCGAGCCCGAGCTTGAAGAGCTTGTTGATCCCTTCGGCGCCGAGCTGCGGCAGCGCGACGAAGAGGCCGATCGCGAAGAGGATCGGGAGCACGACGAGGAGCGGGCTCCGCTTCTCTTCCGGCGCGGGCGCGAGCGGCGACGGGCCGTCTTCGCGCGTCACCATGGCGACGATGCCGAGCGCGAGCATGGAGAGGACGCCCGGCCCCTTGGGAGCGGGGGCGCTGCGGCCCTCCTCTTCTTCCTCGGCGAGCAAGTCTTCTTCGTAGAGCTTTGCCGACCAGCGCAGCGACTCCGAGCCCATCTTGAGCGACTCGACCACGGTGGCGATGCCGCGGATGAAGGGCAGCTTGCGAAACCCGCCGGGCTGCTCCACGACCGGGCGCTCGCGGACGACGAGGTTGCCAGTGCGGCGCCGACAGACGATCGAGATGGAGCCGGGCGATCGCATCATCACCCCCTCGATCACAGCTTGGCCGCCGATGTAGGGACGCGCAGGGACCTGAGGCATGGGGACGACTCTAGCGCGGCGGCGAGCGCGGCGCAGCAGGCGGAAATCAATGAAGGACGAACGACGAAGGCCGCGCCCTGCAAGCAGGGGCGGCCTTCGTGAGAGGGAAGCGCGGGGCTACGCCTGCGGCTTCGGAGTTTCCACGGCCGGCGTGTTGTTCGCGTAGCGGCGACGGAAGCGATCGACGCGACCGGCGACATCCATGACCTTGTGCTTGCCCGTGTAGAAGGGGTGGCAAGCCGAGCAGATGTCGGTGGTGAAGCTGCCACGCGTGGAGTGCGTCACCGCCGAGGCGCCGCATGCGCAGGTGATGGTCGAGGCTTTGTAGACGGGGTGAATGCCGGGTTTCATAGGGATACTCCTGCGAGGGGCCGACGGATCTAACTCACGGTCCAGGTTCTTGCAAGTGCGCTGCCTCGACGGGTCGATTCCGCTGGACGTGAACGGATGTTACGTGAAACACCTTTCGCCACGGATTCTGGCACGAACCATTCCAGAGCTCGTTGACGGGGTAGGCTCGGTGGTTAGCTTCCGGGGCGCGGGATCGTCGACAACCGATGACTCCGCGAAAAATATAGAGATTCCAGCTACTTTGCCCCTCATGGGCCGGGGCTGGAGGGGCGCAAACCTGCCGCTGGCATGCGGCGGGCGCGCTTCCTAAGAGTCGCGCTGCGCCGCGAGAGAAAATTCGGAGGCTAGGGCCATGGGCAAGATCATCGGAATCGACCTGGGGACGACCAACAGCGTGGTCGCGGTGATGGAGGGCAAGGAGCCCAAGGTCATCGTGAACGAGGAGGGCTCGCGGATCACGCCGTCGATCGTGGCCTTCGACGAGAAGGGCGAGGTCCTCGTTGGCCAGATCGCCAAGCGCCAGGCGGTGACCAACCCGACCAACACCGTGTACTCGGCGAAGCGCTTCATGGGCCGCCGGGTCGACGAGGTCACCGAGGAGATCAAGCGCGTCCCCTACAAGGTCGTGAAGGGCAAGAACAACGACGCGGTCTTCGACATTCGCGGCAAGAACACGGCTCCGCCGGAGATCGCCGCCAAGGTCCTGCAGAAGCTGAAGAAGGCCGCCGAGGACTACCTGGGCGAGAAGGTGACGGAGGCCGTCATCACGGTGCCCGCGTACTTCAACGACGCCCAGCGCCAGGCGACCAAGGACGCCGGCCGCATCGCCGGGCTCGAGGTCAAGCGCATCGTCAACGAGCCGACCGCGGCGGCGCTCGCGTACGGGCTCGACAAGAAGACCGAAGAGGTGATCGCGGTCTACGACTTCGGCGGCGGCACGTTCGACATCTCGATCCTCGAGGTCGGTGACAACGTCGTGCAGGTCATCTCGACCAACGGCGACACGCACCTCGGCGGCGACGACGTCGACCACCTGGTGATGGACTGGCTCGTGGCCGAGTTCAAGAAGGACACCGGCATCGACGTCGCCAGCGACAAGATGGTGATCCAGCGCCTCAAGGACGCGGCGGAGCAGGCGAAGATCGAGCTCTCGAACGTGCAGGAGACGACGGTCAACCTGCCGTTCCTCACGGCCGACGCCTCGGGGCCGAAGCACCTCCAGAAGCAGCTCAGCCGCTCCAAGCTCGAGCAGATGATCAAGGGGCTGATCGAGCGGACGCTGGAGCCGACGCGCAAGGCGCTCGCCGACGCGAAGAAGACGGCGCAGGAGATCAACGAGGTCGTGCTCGTCGGCGGCTCGACGCGCATCCCGCTCGTGTACGAGACGGTGAAGAAGTTCTTCGGGAAAGAGCCGCACAAGGGCGTCAACCCGGACGAGGTCGTGGTCATCGGCGCGGCGGTCCAGGCCGGCGTGCTCTCCGGCGACGTCAAGGATCTCGTGCTCCTCGACGTGACGCCGCTCTCGCTGGGCGTGGAGACGCTCGGCGGCGTGATGACGAAGATGATCGGGCGCAACACCACGATCCCCACGCAGAAGAAGGAGATCTTCTCGACGGCGACCGACAGCCAGCCCTCGGTCGAGGTCCACGTGCTCCAGGGCGAGCGGACCGAGGCTCGCTACAACCGCACCCTCGGCAAGTTCCACCTCGAGGGAATCATGCCGGCGCCGCGCGGCGTGCCCAAGGTCGAGGTCACGTTCGACATCGACGCCAACGGCATCCTCTCCGTGCACGCCAAGGACATGGCCACGGGCAAGGATCAGAAGATCACCATCACGGCTTCCGGCGGTCTCAAGGAGGACGAGATCCAGAAGATGGTCAACGAGGCCGCCGAGCACGAGGCCGAGGACAAGCAGCGCCGCGAGGAGATCGAGCGCCGCAACAAGCTCGACAACCTCTGCTACACGCTGGAGAAGACCATCACCGACAACAAGGACAAGCTGCCCGAGGGCGACGTGTCCACGCTGACCGGCCTGATCACCGAGGCGCGGAGCTCGATCGAGAAGCAGGACGACGCGGGCGTCACCGCGTCGCTGGAGAAGCTCGAGAAGGAAGCGCACCGCATCGCGAGCGTGATGTACGAGAAGGCCGGCCCGCAGGGCGGCCCGCCGGCGGACGGTGACGGCGGCGCGCCCGAGGCGCCGAGCGGCGGCAAGAGCAAGGGCAAGGACGGCGTGATCGACGCCGAGTTCGAAGAGACCCCGTAGCCCTGGTCGAGGGCATCGTTCCTCGCAGAGCCCCTCTTGCCCGCGTCGCGCTGGGCGGGAGGGGTTTTCTGTTTCCGGCTGATCTCGTGGGAAATCGTCACTGTGGATCTTGATCTCGCCATCGTCGGCGGCGGGCCGGCTGGGATCGCGACGGCGCTGTTTCTCGCGGCGGCGGCGCCGGGGCGGGGCGCGCGCGTCGCGATCTTCGAGAAGGAGCGCTACCCGCGCGAGAAGATCTGCGCGGGCGCGATCGGGGCGCGGGCCGAGAAGGCGCTCGCGCGGATCGGGGTGCGCGTCGACGTGCCCTCGGTGTGGGTGAACGGGCTCTCCATCGCGACGCCGCGGGGCGCGCTGCGGGCGCGGGATCCGAGCCTCGCGCAGCCGATCGGGCGCGTCGTCCGGCGCCTCGAGTTCGATCGCGCCTTCGCCAACGAGGCGCGGGCGCGCGGGATCTTCATCGTCGAAGGGGCGCGCGTGCAGCGCCTCGAGATCGACGAGGGCGGGGTCCGGCTCCACGGCACGATGGGCGAGATCCGCGCGCGCGCGGTGATCGGCGCCGACGGCGTGGGCAGCTTCGTGCGGCGCGCGATCGGGGCGCCGCGAGGGCGCTGGCGGGCGCAGGTGATCGAGGTCGACACCGCGGCGATCGCGGCGGACCACGCGCGCGACCTGCTCCACTTCGACCTCGGCGATCGCACGCTGCGCGGCTATGCGTGGGATTTTCCCACCCTCGTCGCCGGGCAGGCGCTGATGTGCCGCGGGCTCTACGAGCTCTCGCGCGACGACGCGGGCGACGGCGGGATCGACCTCGGGGCGCGGCTCCACGCCAGGCTGGCGCGGCAAGGGATCGACCATGTGGGGCTTCATTTCAAGCGCTTTGCCGAGCGCGGGCTCGCGCTGCACGAGCCGCTCGCGAGGCCGCGCGCGCTCCTCGTGGGCGAGGCCGCGGGGATCGATCCGGTGCTCGGCGAAGGGATCGCGCAGGCGATCCTCTACGGCGCCGCGGCCGGGCCGTACCTCGCGGGGTGCCTCGATCGCGGGGACCTCTCGTTCGGCGATTGGCCGGCGGCGCTGCGGCGATCGCGCGTGGGGCTCGATCTGCGGGTGCGCGAGCTGGCGACGCCGTGGGTCTACGACAAGGTGCGGCCGGAGGTGGAGCGGTGGACGGCGAGCTCGCGCGATCTGGCGCTGATCGGCGTGCGCTATTTCGCGGGCGAGCGGGTCGAGCGGCGGCGCATCGCGGGAGCGGTGATCGATCTGGGGCGCGCCTTCGCGGAGCGCGCGCGGCGAGCGATCACCGGGCCGCGCGCGTCGTCAGCGAAATAGGCCGACGCCCACGCCGACGCCGCCGAGGCCGGGCGTCAAGCCCGGCGTGTAGCCCGGGCTGTAGCCCTGGTTGTACGGGCGCTCGTCCTTGAGCTTCATGCCGAGGAGATGCGACACGATCATGCAGGTCTGGTGGGCCGGCGCGGAGGCCATGCAGTTGCCGACCCAGGCGCCCATGCTGGTGCGCACGCCGTCGTCGCCGTAGCGGACGACCTCGCCCGAGGGGAGGAGGGACAGCCACGCCGACGTCTCGCCGGGGAGCGAGGCGCTCCACACGCCGGCCATGCCGAGGGGCTTGTCGTTGGGGCCGAAGAGGCGTCCGTCGCGCTCGATCAACGCGACGGGGTGCGCGTCGACGTCGAAGACGCGGCCGCCGCGATCGATGGTGAGCTGGTGCTCGCCGTTGACGAGGACGCGGCCATCCGGCGCGATCTCGATCGAGGTGTCGCCGCGGACCCAGCGGGCGCGGGGGATGTCGAGCGGGGAGCCACCCTCGGCCCAGTGGGCGGGCGGCCGGGGCGTACAGCCGAGGAAGAGCACCGTGGAAAAGCCGAGGAGGAGCGCCCGCTTCATGGGCGCGAGCATAGCGCAGCGGCAGAAAACTCGCCCACGGCGACGGCCGAGGCCCGGTCGTGATAAGCGATCGGCGTGGCCGATCCGCACTCCACTTCGCCGATCGACGGCCTCTACTTCGAGGCCGGGGACGCTCGCTACCACGCGCTCGCGGCGCCCGCCGTCCTCGAGTGGCTGCGTCCGCTCGAGCAAGCCGGGCACGGGCGCAAGACCAGCGCCAAGCGCCTCGGCGGCAAGGCGGCGATGCTCGGCCGGCTCCTGCGCGACGGGTTCCCCGTGCCGCGCGGGTGGGTGATCGAGGCGCGGCACTTCGATCACGTCATCGAGAATAGCCTGCCGCGCGGGCACGATCTCGCCTCGCTCATCAAGCTCGCCGGCACGCGCGCCGGCACCGATCACGCGGCGCGCGCGCGGGATCGCGTGCTCTCGCTGCCGCTCCCGGGCGGGCTCGTGACGGCGGTGGAGCAGCTCTGGCGCGTGGTCGAGGCGGACGCGCCGTGGGGCCTCGCGGCGCGATCGAGCGCGACCGCCGAGGATCGCGAGGAGACGTCGCTCGCCGGCCTGGCCACGTCGGTGCTCGGCGCGCGCGGGCCCGAGGCCATCGCTGCGGCGATCCGTCAGGTGTGGGCCAGCGCGTTCCACCCGCGGGCGCTCACCTACCTGAGCCACGCCGGCGTGCGCGAGCTGGGCATGGCGGTGGTCCTCCAGATCATGGTGCCCACCGAGGCCGCGGGCGTGCTCTTCACCTCGCCGCCGCCGGGCCTCGAGGGCGAGCAGTGGCGCCCCGACGAGCGGCTGATCAACGTCACGCTCGGCCTCGGCGCGCCGGTCGTCGACGGCGCCGCCTCGGTCGACACCGTGCGCCTCTCGCGGCGCTCGGGGTCGATCGTCTCCACGTCGGTCGCCGACAAGAAGCTGGCCCTCGTCATCGGCGATCACGGCGTGGAAGAGGCCGCCGTGGACGAGCGACGCGCGCGCCGGCCCGCGCTCTCGACGGAGACGCTGCACGTGCTCGGGCGGCTCGCCGATCGCCTCGACAAGGGCGGCCCCGGCCCGTGGGACGTGGAGTTCGCCGTGGAGATCGCCGGGCCCGACGAGCCGCGCAAGGTGTGGCTCCTCCAGGCGCGGCCGATCACCGGCCACGGCTTCCCCGAGGGCGGCGACGCGAAGACGGCCTGGTCGCGCACCAACGTGGGCGAGGCGCTCCCGGGCGCGGCGACTCCGCTGACGTGGTCGATCGCGCGAGCCTTCTCCGACAAGGGCTTTCGCGAGGCGTTCGGCGCGCTCGGGTGCCACGTGCCGCGCGGCGCGCGCCTCGTCGGCAACGTGCACGGGCGCTTCTACTTGAACCTCACCACGTTCATGCAGATCGCGGCGCAGGTGCCCGGCCTGACGCCGCGCGCGCTCCTGACGGCGAGCGGCGGCGCCAACGACACGGTGATCGCCGCGCTGGAGCAAGAGGTCCACGACATCTCGCACCGCTCGTTCCTGATGAAGCTGCCGCTGACGGCGCCGCGGCAGCTCGCGCGGCAGGCGCGGCTGGAGCACGACGTCACCGCCTTCGAGGCCGAGGCCGATCGCGCGCTCCGCGGCGTGTCCGACATGGATCTCACCCTGCTGCCCGACGACGGCCTCGCCACCACGCTGAAGGGCGCGAGCGCCCTGCTCGATCGCACCGGCACGCTGATGCTCGCGTGCGCGTCGGCGTCGCTCGCGGGGCACCTCGCGCTCTGCTTTCTGCTCGAGCGCGTGACGCAGCGCCGCGCCTCGGCGCGCAGCTCCTCCGCCGACGGCGACGCGCCGCTCATGGGCGGCGGCAACCTCGGCGCGGCCGAACCGCTGGCGCAGGCCCTCGTCGGCGGCGTGCGCGAGCTGGAGAGCGCGGGGCCGGGCATCGCGCTCGCCCGCGTCGCCGAGACGGTGCGCGCCGACGCGGCCGCGTGCGAGCGGCTCCTCGCCGGCAAAGCGCAGCACCCGGCGGATCTGCCGGCCGGCCCCGGGCGCCGCGCCATCGAGCACTTCCTCGAGATGTACGGCGACCGCGCCGTCCGCGAGGCCGAGCTCGCCACGCCGCGCTGGCGCGAAGATCCAGCGCCCCTGCTCGACATGCTCGTCTCCAGCCTGCGCGCGCCGCAGAGCGATCCCGAGCGCGCCCTCGCCCGCGCGCGGTCCGTCGCCGATCGCGAGATGGCCCGCCTCGAGACCCACCTCAACTTCGTCGAGCTCGCGCTGGTGCGCACGCTGGTGGAGCGCACCCAGCGCTTCACGCGGCTGCGCGAGCGCATGCGCTCGTGGGTGACGCGCACCCTCGGCACGCTCCGCAGCATCGCCCTCGACGTCGATCGCCGCCTCCGCCGCATCGATCCCTCGCTCAAGGAGGGCAGCGTCTTCTTCTGCACCTACGACGAGCTCACCGCGGCGCTCGCCAGCGGCCGCGCCGAGATCGGCCACGTCGTGCGCCTGCGCCGCGCCGAGCACGCGCGCGACGCGGCGCGGCCCGACCCTCCGCCCACGTTCATCGGCAGGCCCTCCTCGGTGATGCTGCCTCCCGCCTCGGGCGACACGCTCGTCGGCCTCCCGGCCAGCGGCGGCGTCGTCGAGGGGCGCGCCCGCGTGCTCGAGCCGGGCGCGCGCGGCCTCGACACCGTCGAGCCGGGCGAGATCCTCGTCTCGCGCACCACCGACGTCGGCCTCTCGCCGCTGTTCCTCGTCGCGGCCGGCGTCGTCACCGAGCTCGGCGGCCCGCTCTCGCACGCCGCCGTCGTCGCGCGCGAGTACGGCGTGCCCGCCGTGGTCAGCGTCCCCGGCGCCACGCTGGCGATCAAGACCGGCGACCGCCTGCGCATCGACGGCGATCGCGGCCTGGTCGAGCGCCTCGACGAGCGCCCGGCGCTCTCGATCCGCCCGCCCCCTCCTCCTCCGATCGCGAGCACCTCGTGAGCGGCGGGCTCCACTGGGTCGTCCGCGAAGGCGACGGCGCCACGATCGCCGAGGTCCTGGCGCGCGCCCCCGACCACGCCCGCGCCGCCGCGAGCGAGGGCCGCGCCTTCATCGACGGCCGCCGCGTCCTGCCCACCGACCTCGCCAAGCCCGGCGAGACCCTGGTGATCTACGAAGCGCGCGCCGCCGACGAGAACGCCGTCCGCATCCTCGCCCACGTCGGCGGCCTCATCGTCGCCGACAAGCCCGCGCTGCTCCCGACCACGCCGGATCGCCGCGGCGAGCGCTCCCTCATCGGCGAGGTCGCGCGCCTCCTCGACGTGCGCGCCGTGCATGCGGCCTCGCGCCTCGACGTGGGCGTCAGCGGCGCCGTCCTCTGCGCCATCGACGAGACCGCGCAGCGCCACATCACCGACGTCCGCGAGGCCGGCGCCCTCCACCGCATCTACGCGGGGATCGCCGGCGCCACGATCGACGGCGCCGGCTCGTGGGACGCCGCCATCGGCCGCACCGCGGGCGGCTCCGGCCGCTCCAGGCCCACCGTGGGCGGCCGCGACGCCGAGCCCGCGTCCACCCGCTACCGCGCCGTCGCCCACGGCCGCGGCGCCGCCCCGCGCACCTCGAGCACCCTCGTCCGCTTCGAGCCGATCACCGGCCGCATGCACCAGATCCGCGTCCACGCCGCCGCCGCCGGAGCGCCGCTCATCGGTGATCGCGAGCACGGCGGCGCGCGCACCCTCGTCGACGCGCGCGGCAGCGTCCACGCCCTCCACCGCATCGCCCTCCACGCCGTCGCCGTCGAGCTCCCGAGCGAGACCGGGAAGCTCCTCCGCGCCGTCTCGCCCATCCCGTACGAGCTGCGCGCGATCTGGAAGACGCTCGACGGCGACGAGGCCGCGTGGGAGACCGTCGCCGCGCCATGACGTCCCCTCGCCCCGCCCGCCGCGCCGCGCTCGCGCTCCTCGCCGGCGCCTTCATCAGCCTTGGCGCAGGCAGCCTCATCGCGCTGGCCGAGCCCTCGAAGGCCGGCTTCTCGCCGGACCCGCCCGCCCGCGCCAGCAAGAAGCAATGGACGCTGGAGATCGCCGCGCGCGCCGGCAAAGTCTCCGCCGAGCGCGCCACCTCCTCGCTGCTGAAGCAGCCGGCCGAGTCCCCGCGCGTCCTCGGCCGCTTCGCCCTCGAGCTCTATGTCGGCCCTGAGCTGCTCGACCGCGTCCGCTTCAACGTCCCCCTCATGGGCAACGGGCCGGTCGAGCACAGCACCAAGCGCGCCTACCACAACCCCGACACCAACCTCGTGACGACCTCGCTCAAGGTCCGCCTCGCCGACAACCCGCGCGCCGCGTACCTCGTCCTCGTCGACCGCTTCACCGAAGAGCGCCAGCGCTTCGAGTGGCCGCCCGCCCCCGACGGGCAGCTCATCCCCTGGAAATCCGGCCTCAGCGACGCCGGGCCGGGGGATTTTCCCGACGGCGGCGTGCGCGTCGTCGGCCCGCCCGCGAAGGACGCCGGCGCCGCCGACGCCGCGAAGGACAGCGGCTGACCAAGGGGTCTCCCACCGACTCGTGATCGTGATAGAGCCTCTCCTCGCGCGACGCCGCGTCGCACCGCGAAAGGAAAGATCATGGCCACCAGCACCCTGGCAGGAAAGACCCTCTTCATCACCGGAGCGAGCCGCGGTATCGGCCTGGCGATCGCCCTCCGCGCCGCGCGCGACGGCGCCAACATCGTCATCGCCGCCAAGACGACGGAGGCGCACCCCAAGCTCCCCGGCACCATCTACACCGCGGCCAAGGAGATCGAGGCCGCGGGCGGCAAAGCCCTCCCGTGCGTCGTCGACATCCGCGACGAAGCCCAGATCGCCGCCGCCGTAGCCAAGGCCGTCGAGACCTTCGGCGGGATTGACATCCTCATCAACAATGCCTCTGCCATCAGCCTGACTGGCACGGTCGCCACGTCGATGAAGCGCTACGACCTCATGCACGGCGTCAACACCCGTGGCACCTTCGCCTGCTCGCAGGCCTGCATTCCCCACCTCCGCAAGGCCAAGAACCCGCACATCCTCAACAACTCTCCCCCGCTCAACATGGAAGCGAAGTGGTTCAGCCCCCACGTGGCCTACACCATGGCGAAGTTCGGGATGAGCATGTGTGTCCTCGGCATGGCCGAAGAGCTCAAGTCGGAGGGCATCGCCGTCAACGCCATCTGGCCGCGCACCGTCATCGCCACCTCGGCCGGGCAAAACC
>FSTQ01000457.1_pt1 | contig 14537 bp, 13 predicted proteins | sample 1637281 | NCBI WGS metagenome assembly FSTQ01 (sample SAMEA3914818, study PRJEB12502) | metagenome | biome: forest; material: soil | place: Canada | collected 2010-06-26 | depth 0.1 m
CCGCCCTTGGTGGGCTCGAGATCGATCTCCTTCTGCTCGCGCCGCACCAGATCGTACTTGTCGCTCCGGTCCGGATCGCGGGCGACGAAGTAGCCGAGCTCGTTCTGATCCGACTCGTGGAGATCGCGCCCGAGGCGGCGGTGCGAGAACGAGGTGAAGTCGACGCGGTCGCTCGTGCCCTGGTTCTTGGCGACGAAGGCGGTGGTGCGGATCCACTGCGATTGCTGGTTCGACTGGTGCATGGAGAGGAACGCCGACTGGAGCTCGCGGCTCATGCGCGCGAGGGCGCTGCGCCCCTGCTGGTAGCGATCGTCGAGCCGGGTGAGGCCGGCGCGGGAGCGGGCCATGCCGTCGAACGCGCCGTAGATCAGCGTGGAGATCAGCGCGAGGATCCCGATCGAGACGAGGACCTCGAGCAGAGTCAGGCCGCGAGCGCGCCTGCGTCGGCGAAGGAGGCGAGGGCTCATCTGGTTGGTTTCTTCGGCTGGTTCCGGTCCTTCGGATCCGGCGGCGAGTCGCCCGCACCGGCGTCGGCGTCCTCGCCGGTCACGCCCGCGCGCTGCGGGCTCGCCATCCACTGCACGAGGTTGGTGGTGAAGCTCTTCGGGCCCTCTCGCCAGGTGAGCGTCACCGTGATCCGGCGCGTGCTCGCTTCGAAGATCAGCTTGAGGCTCGGGTAAACGAGGCCCATCACCATGCTGGCGATGCCGCCGACGCCGCCCGCCGCCGCGCCGGCGAGGGCGCTGGGGTCGCCGGCGTTGGCCGCGGCGAGCGTCTTCGAGATGTCGCCGACCCCGCTGCCCGGATCGATGGGCGGGGCCGATCCCGGCGAGCTGCCCGTGAGGAGACCGATGGCGCCGCCGAGGCCGGGGCCGCCCGAGGTGCCGCTGCTGCCGAGCATGGAGTCGAGGTTGAGATCGCCGAGCTTGGCGTCGGGGAGCTGGGGCTTCTCGATCTTCCACGAGCACTTCATGTTGGGCGTCTCGTCGCCCTCGCAGCAGATGCCGCTGTCGGTCTCGTCGAGCTCCTGGAAGCCGTTGCGCATCAGGTGCTCTTCGAGCTCCGTCATCTTGCAGCGGAGGAGCCCGACCGAGAGGCTGATGTTGCGGCCGTGGTTGGCGCTCGCGAACGCGCCGGCCTGCGCCGAGAGGATCGCCGTGAGGCCGAGCCCGAGGATGGCGACGGCCACCATGACCTCGAGCAAGGTGAACCCGCGACGCTGTCGGGAGGCGCGGATCACGTCAAAACCCCGTGTCCTGCCGCTCGGACGCGTCGACGTCGTCGCGCGGTCGCGGCATGAGGAGCCGGCCCTTGCGGAGCTCGGTCTTGCCGGTGAGCGGCGAGACCAGCATCGTCATCGAGTCAGCGTCGATCTCCGTGTTCTTGATGGCGATCTGGATCGCGGCGCGCTCGGTCTGGCCGCCGGGCCAGAAGTAGAGGTACGCGCGGCCGGTCTTCTGCGGCAGATCCTGGTGGTCGATCTCGACCTGGAGGATCTGGATGTTCTTCTCGAGCTCGCGCCCGGCCTTGTCCTTGTCCGGATCCCAGCCCACCGTCTTCACCTTCTGGAAGGTGGGGCGCGTCGTGCGCGGGCCCTTGAGGATGGCGTCGGACTCCTCGGTGGCCTTCTTCTCGGCCTCGGTCGCGGCGGCGGCGCCGCCGGTCACGTCGTTGCGCGCCACCTTGAGATCGCCCGAGGCCTCCTCGATGCTCACGGTGCGCTGGTCGATGTCGAAGACGAGGCGGACGACCTTCGACGTCGCGTTGGCGTGCCCGTAGGCGATGCGCACCGCGCTGGCGACCATCACGGCGGAGTGCTTGAGGCGGGCGCCGTCGGCGACGCTGCCGCCCATCATCGCCATGCCGGAGACGACGGCGACGAGCGCGACGGCGATGAGCACCTCGACGAGGGTGACCCCGCGCGAGCGCCCTCTCTTCGCCTGCTTTGTCGCCTCGTACAGCACGTCGTTGGCCCCGGGATGCTCGCGGTTACAGCGCGCTGACGCGCTTCACGTCGGTGGGCGTGAAGTCGTCGCGGAGGTCGTCGGGCGTGTTCTCTTTGCGATCGTTGCCGGAGGAGAACACGCGGATGTCGCCCTCGCCGCAGCCGATGCGGAAGGGCTTGCCCCAGGGATCGTCGGCCGTCTTGGCGTCGACGCGCTTGGCGGCGACGAGGTCGGCGATGGTCGGGCAGCCCTCGGTGGTGGCGTCCATCTCCATGTAGAGCTGCGCTGCCTTCTTGATCTCCCTCGCGCTGACGATGGCCGTCTTGATGCGGGCCTCCTTGTACAGCGGGAAGGCGAGCACGACGGCGCCGCCGCTGATGACGGCCATGATCGAAACGACGATCAACACCTCGACGAGGGTCACGCCGCGGGCTGCGGCGCGGCCCATCGTTCGAACAGTCTTCTTCACGTTGGTTTCCATGTGCGTTCACTCCACCCGGTCCAGCCCGCCCATCTCTCGGTCGGGGCCATCGCTCATCAACTCGTAGCCCTGCGGATCTCTTCTACCCGGGCAGACCAGGCGAATCTGCCTGCCCCATGCGTCGATCGGGTCGACGGCGAGGTAGCTCTCGACCTTGAGACCCTCGAGCGTCGGCGGGCACCTGCGCTCGTGATCAGCACGGTAAGCGTCGACCGCGGAGGCCACGAGCCCGATCGTCGCCCGCGTCGATCGGATCCCCACGAGGCGCCTCTCCCGAGCCCCCAGCACGAGGAGGAGGGTGATCATTCCCGCCGCGGCGAGGATCGGCCCCACCCGCGATCCGCGCCGACGAAAGAAGCCGCCCCCGCGCTCCCACGGGAAGAAGATCGTCTGCTCGCGGGGCCTTCGTCGCATCGTCAACCCGCGAAGCTCGACATCTGGATCAAGGGCATGAGGATGGCGACGGCGATGAAGCCGACGGCGCCGCCCATGATCACGATCATCATCGGCTCGAGCAGGCTGGTGAGGATCTGCACGCGCGTCTCGACCTCGGTGTCGTAGGCGTCGGAGACGCTCTCGAGCATGGCCTCGAGCTGCCCGCTCTTCTCGCCGACGGCGATCATGTGGGTGACGATCGGCGGGAAGCGCCCGCTGCGCTTGAGCGGATCGGCGATGCTCTGGCCCTCGCGGATCGAGCCGATAGCGTCGACGATGACCTTCTCCAGCGCGGCGTTCCCGAGCACGTTGCGCACGATGTCCATCGCCGAGAGCAGCGCCACGCCCGACGAGAGCAGCGTCGCCAGCGTCCGCGCGAAGCGGGCGATGGAGAGCATGAGGATGAGCTTGCCGAAGACCGGCACCTTGAGGACGAAGTTGTCCCAACTGAGCCGCCCCTGCGGCGTGCTCTTCCAGCGGCGGAAGAAGTACGCGACGGTGACCCCGATCAGGATCACCAGCCACCAGTAGCCGGCGGCGAAATCGGAGACCGTGATCAGGAGCGCGGTGTACCAGGGCAGCGCCTGATCCATCGAGGCGAAGATCGTCGTGACGTTGGGCACGACGGCGATCATCAGCACCGAGATCAGCGTCATGCCGATGATGGCCATGAGGATCGGGTAGGCGAGCGCCGAGGTGACCTTGCCCTTGAGCTTGGCCTGCGACTCCATGAACTTGGTGAGCCGCTCGAGCACCTGCTGGAGCGTCCCCGAGGCCTCGCCGGCGCGCACCATGTTGATGTAGAGCGGCGGGAAGATCGTCGGGTGCGCCTCGAGCGCCTTGGCGAAGCTGATGCCTTCGCGGACCTGCTCGCGCACCTCGGTGAGCGCGCGCTTGAGCTGCTCTTTCTCGACCTGCTCGATCAGCGCGTTGAGCGACTCGAAGAGCGGGATGCCCGCGCCGATCAGCGTGGCGAGCTGCCGCGTGAGCACGGCGATGTCGCTCGTGGAGGGCCGCCCCATGAAGGCGAAGATCTTGATGTCGTTCTTGGCCTTGGCCTCGGCGGCCTTGCCCTCGGTGGCGACCGTGAGGAGCACGCCGTCCTTGCGGAGCGCGGCGCGCAGGACCTTCTGGTTCTCGGCGTCACGGACGCCCTTCACCGGCTTGCCGGTGCCGACGAGGATGCCTCGGTACTCGAAGACGGCCACGGATCACCTCTACTCGTCGACGAGCGTGTCTTCTTGCGTCGCCGCCAGGACTTCTTCCACCGTGGTCAGCCCCCGGATCACCTTGCGCGCGCCGTCGTCGCGCAGCGTGTCCATCCCTTGCATGATCGCCATGCGCTTGATCGACTGCGCGTCGGAGCTCTTCAGGATCAGCGGGCCGACCGCGTCGTCGATCACCATGAGCTCGTAGATGCCGCGCCGGCCGATGAAGCCCTTCTGCATGCAGGCCTCGCAGCCGCCCGGTTTGTAGAACACCGGGTCGGGGCCCATTGTTTCGCCGATGAACTCGTATTTGAGGCCCTGGACCTGGTAGCGCGGCGAGATGCGGCGGTGGGCCTTCCAGGCGAGGCGATCGGCGTCGAGGCCCATCTGCGTGAGCTCGTAGTCGGTGGGCTTGTACGGCACTTTGCAGGCCGGGCAGAGCATGCGCACCAGGCGCTGGGCGAGGATGCCGATCACGCTCGAGCGCACGAGGAAGGGCTCGATCTCCATCTCCACGAGGCGAGTCACCGCGCCGGCGGAGTCGTTGGTGTGGATGGTGGAGAGCACGAGGTGGCCGGTGAGCGACGCGTGGATGGCGATCTCGGCCGTCTCCTTGTCGCGGATTTCGCCGACCATGATCACGTCGGGATCCTGGCGGAGGAAGGCGCGGAGCGCGCTCGCGAACGTCAGGCCGATCGCGGCGTGGACGTGGACCTGATGGATGCCGCCGATCTCGTACTCGACCGGATCCTCGGCCGTGAGGATGTTGCGGCTGGGCTCGTTGATCCGGTTCAGGCACGCGTAGAGGCTCGTCGTCTTGCCGCTGCCGGTCGGGCCCGTGACGAGGATGATCCCGTCGGGGCGCTGGATCAGCTGATCCATGATCCCGAACTCGCGCGGGGCGAAGCCGAGGTCGTCGAGCCCGAGGAGGACCGACGCTTTGTGGAGGATACGCATGACGATCCGCTCGAAGCCGCGGCTCGTCGGGACGGTGGAGACGCGGATGTCGACGCTCTTGCCGGCGATCTTCAGCGTGATGCGCCCGTCCTGCGGGAGGCGCTTCTCGGCGATGTTCAGCGACGCCATGATCTTCACGCGGGCGACGATCGGCGCCATGAACTGCTTCGAGGCGCGCTTGGCCACGTAGAGCTCGCCGTCGATGCGGTAGCGGACGACGACGTCGCGCTCCTCGGGCTCGATGTGGATATCGCTGGCTCGCTCGCGCACCGCCTGGGCGAAGAGGCCGTTGACCCAGGCGATGATCGGCGCGTCGTCGTCGGAGTCGATGATGTCGACGAGGTTGTCTTCCTCCTGCGCGTGATCGCCCTGGAGGGTGCCGCCGCCGTCTTCCTTCTTCTCCCAGACGCGGTTGATGGCGTTGGTGACGACCTCGCTCGTGGCCACGGCGATGTCCACGGGCTTGCCGAGGAGGGCGCGCACGTCGTCGATGGCGCCGGTGTCGAAGGGATCGGCGACGTAGCAGAGCACCGCGCCGCCCTCCTGCTCGCCCGCGAGCAGGATCTTGTGCTGCTTCGCGTACATGATCGGCAGCTGGCTCGCGAGCGTGAGCGAGATGGCCTCGATGTCGATCTTGGCGATGAAGTCGACGCCGCACTCGTCGGCGAGCGCCTGCGCGATCTTGGTCTCGTCGGAGATGTTGGCGGCGACGACGAGGTCCGGCAGCGACTGCCCGCGCTCGCGCATGGAATCGAAGAGGCCGGGCAGCCGCTCCGCCGGGACGACGCCGCGACGGACCAGGACTTCGCCGAGATATTGCTGCGGAACTGCGCTCATCGCTTCACTCCACGCGGTCGACGCCGCGCGGCGCCGGAGCCGGCCCGCCGCCGGGGTTCACTCTGTTCCTGCGGCCGCCGGGCTGGACGTTGAGAGGCGCCGCGGGGGCGACCGTCTCTTCGCCCGTCACCCCTGTGCTGCCACGTCCGCCCAGGCTCGGCAGCGCGATCGGCTCGCTCGGAGCGTGCTTCTTCACCGCCTTGGGGGCGCGATCGGCCTCGAGCCGGGCCTTCTCTTCCTGCTCGTTCAGCGTCTGGCGGATGTCCTCCACGAGGCCGTTGGCGCGGCTGAAATCGTGCGGAGGTTCCCACTTCGCGGTGTCGTTGAAGACGAAGTAGCGATCGAGGAACTCCTGCCGCTCCTGCATCTTGCGCTCGAAGATGGCGCGCAGATCGTCCTGATCGCGGATGACGTAGGGCGTGAGCACGAGGAGCAGGTTGGTCTTCTGCTTGGTCTTCTTGGTGCTCTTGAAGAGGAGCCCGAGCACCGGGATGTCGCCCAAGATCGGGATCTTGGTCTCGCCGTTGACGATGCTGTCGCGGACGAGGCCGCCGATCACCACCGTCTGCTGATCGCGCACGATGAGCGTCGTGCTCGCGGTGCGCTTGTTGATCGGGATGGCGCCGAGGCTGCCTTGCGCCGCGCCGGCCTCGGAGATCTCTTCGTTGAGCTCGAGCCGCACCTGATCGGAGTCGTTGACGTGGGGCGTGACCTTGATCTTGGTCCCGACGTCTTGCCGCTGCGCCTGGCCGCCGAGCGCGCCGAGCCCGCCGAGCCCACCCAGCGCGCCGAGCGCGCCCGCCGCCCCGCCGCCGGCCCCGCCGAGGAGGCTGCCGAGGCCCTGCACGTTGGTCTGGAGCGGGATGTTCTGGCCGATGGAGATCTCGGCCGGGATGTTGTCGGTGGCGAGGATGTGCGGCGTCGCCAGCACGTTGGAGTCGCCGTCCTTGGCGAAGGCGTGCATCACCACGCCGAGCGCCGGGATGGAGAGGCCGGTGCCGGCCGCGTCGATGGTCGGCCCGCGGACGCCGAGGGCCAGCGCCTCGAGGTTGGCGGGGAGGCCGACGAGCGCCGACTGCTGCGCGTTGTTGCCGCCGAAGATGATGCTGTCGTTGGAGGCCTGGGTCGTGAAGGGCGCGCCCGCGTGGTAGCCGATGCCGACGTCCGTCGTGCGGTCGACGCTCACGTCCATGATCACCGCCTCGATGAAGACCTGGCGGCGCGGCTTGTCGAGCTGATCGATGACGTTGCGGAGCTGGGCGTAGTCGCGCAGCGACGAGGTCGTCACGATGGAGTTGGTGGCCTCGTCGCAGGTGACGCGGATGCGGCCCTCGAAGACCTCGTCGAGGCCCGAGCCCGCGGCGCCCGGCGTCCCCGTGCGACCCGCGCCGCCCGCCGTCCCGCCGAGCCCGCCCGCGCCGGTCCGCGCGCCGGCCGTGGTGCCGCCGCTCGTGCCGAGGATCGAGTTCAGCGTCGTCGAGAGATCCTTGCAGGCCGCGTATTGCAGCGGGAGCACGTGGATCTCGCCCTCGCCCGTCTGCTTGACGTCGATGCGGTTGATGAGCTCGAGCAGCCGCTTGTAGTCCGGATCGGTGGCGACGATGATCAGCGAGTTTCCGCGATCGTCGGCGACGATGCGCGCCCCGCCCGCGCCGCCGCCCGACTTGCCGCCGGCCGCGCCGCCCGCGCCGCCGCCGCTGCCGCCCTTCTGGAGGCCGAGCAGATCGTTGAGCTTGGTCGCCATCTCGGCGGCGCTCGTGTAGTTGATCGGCTCGACGTAGATCTGCTCGCCCGCGCCGCCGACGTCGATCTCCTCCACGATGCGGAGCATGCGCTGGAGGTTCGATCCCGTCTCGGTGATGATGAGCAAGTTGCTCGGCGGGTAGACGGTGATGTCGCCCTCCTTCGACTTGAACTTGCCGAGGACGGTCGAGGCCTCGGTCGCGTCGATGTGCGAGAGCCGATAGAGGCGCGTGATGTAGCGATCCTCGTCGGGCACGGGCGACGCGGTCCCGTAGATCGGCGTCGTCTCTGTCACCACGCCGGGCGTCTCGATGATCTTGAGGAAGCGGCCGTGCGGGATCACCGTCATGCCGTTCTGATCGAGGATCGAGAGGAAGGCGCTGTAGGCCTCGCCCGCGGAGATCTTCTCCGGCGAGTACACCGTCGCCTTGATCTGCCGGAGCTTGCCGCCGTAAATGAAGCGCTTGCCGGTGATGTTGCTGATGGCCTTGACGAGGTCGGGCAGGTCGGCATCGTCGAGGTTGAAGTTGACGGTGAACGCGCCGGCCTTGGGCTTGAAGTCGATCTCCTTGGGGCCCATCTTCACCGCGGCCATCGGATCGGGGGCGTCGGCGCCGGCAGCACCGGCAGCGCCTGCGCCGGCAGCGGGCGCGGCCTTGCCGCCCGCGGCGGCGCCGGCAGCAGCAGCACCAGCAGCAGGAGCAGCCGGGGCGGCGGCAGCGGGCGCGTCAGGCTTGCGGCCGGGCGTACGCAGCACCGGCGCGCCGCGCGTGGTCGGCTGCGCTTCCGCCGGTTGCGCCAGGACGGCCACGAGGGCCGCCGCCAGCGGGGCGGAGATCAGACGGCGGAAGCGCGATCGCGGAGAGGTGTTCATGGTCATCTTCTTCGACAGAATCGGCCTGTTTCCGCGCGATGCGGATCGGGCGGCGTGGTTTCTCGTCACCGTGTTGGTCGGGAGCAGCGCCGCTCCCTCGTCACCGGGCGCGCGGCGCCGGTTCGAACCTCGAAGGCGCCGCGCGGCGCGTCACTCGTCCTTGGGACGCTCCGCCGCGACCGGGGACACCTTCTTCTTGTTGATGCCCGACTTCAGCCCGGGGATGCCCGACTTCGTTCCGGCGAGGACCGGCTTGCTCGAGGTGTCCCCGTCCTCACCGTCCGCGGTCGCGGCGTCGCTCCCCGCGGCGTGCGGCCCGAGGCCCCGCGCCACCGACACGAGCACGAAGCTCACCACGCTCACGAACACGATCGAGCCGACGAGGAACGTCGCCACGTGAAGCAGCGTCCGGCGGAGCAAGCTGCCTTCGTTGAGGCCTAATTTCGGTAACGCCACCGTCTCCCTCACTTGATGTTGAAGTCGATGTTCATCGGCTTGCCGCGGCGGTTGACGGCCACCGTGAGGTGATCGGCCGTGCGGAGCTTGGAGTAAGCCTCGAGCGCCTTCTGCGGGTCGCTCATCTCGAAGCCGTTGATGCTGCCGAGGCGATCCCCGTTCTCGATCCCGAGCGTGCCGAGGAGCGAGTCCTGGCGAATGCCGAAGAGACGGATGCCGACGACTTTGTCGCCCTCCTTCTCGGGCACGATGCGGGCGGAGCGCATGAGATCACCCTGGTTCTCCAGGATGCTGTCGATCGCGGAGCGCTCGACGTTGAACTCGGTGTCGCTGACCTTGTGGATCTTGGAGGCGATCTCGTCGGAGACCTTGTTCTTCGAGGCCTTCTTCGGCGCTCCGTCTGCGGGCGGCGCCGAGGCCACCGACTTGACGGGCGCCTTGCCGCCGACCTCGATCTGGCAGCGGCCGCTGCTGTTCTGGAGCCAGACGCGATCCCACACGCGGCGCTCGTCGGTGGCGCGGCGCTCTTCGGGGCGGAGGTCGCCGATGAAGAACACCGTGTAGCCCGAGATCTCGTCGCCCTTGCGCCGCATGATCGTCTTGCCGTCCGAGCCGGCGAGCGTGGCGAACGACCACTCCGGATCCTCCGAGGCGACGATCATCATCGCCTTGGCGACGTCGCAGTACGGATCCTCGTAAGGATCGCGGTTCATGTCCGGCGCCGCCTTCTCCGCGGTGGGCGCGTCGATCGGCTTGGCGTTGAGCGGGCCCGTCACCGAGTCGAAGGGGTTCCGCGCGATGATCGGCTCGGCGTTGCTGGAGTGATCCGGGTTCGACGCCGGCGCGATGTACCCCGACCGCGGAGGGGCCGGAGCCACCGGCGTCGCGGAGGGATCGAGCGCGACCGTCGCGCCCACCAGCTGCCCCATACCCGAGGCCTGGAAGTACGCCGCCACCCCGATCAGGAGGCAAACGACGACCGCGAAGTACCGCTTGAAGACTGCGTCAAACCCCATGCGCCCACCATCCTCCTAAGCGAGTGCCGTGCCACGGGTCAACGCCCGAAATCGCCCTGAAAATCCGCCGCGAAGCCGGGCCCTCTCGCCAAGGTGACAGGGCGGAGGGGAGCTCGACCGGGGGCTCGTGACAAAGTGTCAACGGGATCGTACGCGGGCTCATTCGAGCTCCCCGAGCTTCCGGTAAATGGTCCGCGTCGAGATCCCAAGGAGCTGGGCCGCGACCGACTTGTCGCCGCGCGCGTGGCGGAGCGTCTCGCGGATCAGCCGGCGCTCGACCTCGTCGAGGGGCGTGCCCACCGAGAACGTGAGCGTGCTCGGCTCGGCGCCCTCGGCCTGGTGCACGTAGTCGGGGAGGTCGGCCTCGCTGAGCTTCTCGGCGCGACAGAGGACGACGGCGCGCTCGATCACGTTCTCGAGCTCGCGCACGTTGCCCGGCCACGAGTAGTCGACGAGGATCTTCAGCACCTCGCGCGGCGCCTCGAGGCGGGCGCGCGCGTTCTTCGCGCAGTACACGCCGAGGAAGTGATCGACGAGGAGCGGGATGTCCTCGCGCCGAGCGCGGAGCGGCGGCGCGGTGACGGCGATGACGTTGAGCCGGTAAAACAAGTCCTCGCGGAAGCGGCCGGCGGCGACCTCGGCGCGGAGATCTTTGTTGGTGGCGGCGACGATGCGCACGTCGGCGCGCACCGTGTCGCCGCCGACGGGCTCGTACTCGCCCTCTTGCAGCACGCGGAGGAGCTTCACCTGCACCGAGGGCGAGAGCTCGCCGATCTCGTCGAGGAAGAGCGTGCCGCCGGCGGCGCGGGCGAAGCGGCCCTCGCGCTTGGTGAGCGCGCCGGTGAAGGCCCCGCGCTCGTGGCCGAAGAGCTCGGCCTCGAGGATCGTCTCGGGGATCGCCGAGCAGTTGACGGCGACGAAGGGCGCGCGCGATCGGGCGCTGTGATCGTGGATGAAGCGCGCGACCAGCTCCTTCCCGGTGCCGCTCTCGCCCAGCACCAGCACCGTCGCGCTCGAGGGCGCGGCCTGCGTGGCCACGTCGAGCACGCGCCGCAGCGCCGGCGAAGAGCCCACGATCTCGCGCTTGGTGAGGAGCTTGATCTCGTTGCGGAGCGAGCGGTTCTCGGCGACGAGCGACTGCCGCTCCGCCGCCTTGCGCACGCTCTTGATGATCGTCATGCGCTTGAGCGGCTTCTCGACGAAGTCGTACGCGCCCTCGCGCATGGCCTGCACGGCGGTCTCCACGGTGCCGTAGGCGGTCATCATCACCACCTCGGTGTCGGGCGAGAGCTGCTTGAGCGCGCGGAGGAGCTCGATGCCGGAGACGCCCGGCATCATCAGGTCGGTGAGCACCACCTGGACGCGGTGCGAGCGCGCGATCTCCAGCGCGGCCTTGGCGCTGTCGGCGGTGAGCACGCGCAGGCCGTCGCGCTGAAAGATCTTCTCGATCGAGGCCAGGTTGGAGGGCTCGTCGTCGACCACGAGCACCGTGGGCGCATCCGGGGAGGTCGGCGGATCGAGATCCCTGCCGGAGGTGCTCGATGCAGACAAGTCGTCAACCATCAGGACAACATGTCACGCGATGTGGCACTTTGTCCAGGCTCGTCCGAATTACCGCACCAGCTTCGAGATTTTCTTGAACTCCGCGGTCCCGGCGCGCTGGAGCCAGTCGAAGACCACGGTCTCCATCGTCGTCAGCGTGGCCCCGGCGGCGCGGCAGAGCTCGAGGCCGGCGGCGCGGTGGTCGTCGCGGCGCGAGGCGACGCCGTCGATCGGGACGAGCACGTTGATGCCGCGCGCCGCGAGCTCGCGCACCGTCTGGAAGACGCAGACGTGGGCCTCCATGCCCAGCACGATGGCCGTCTTCGAGCGCGCGGCCGACCACGCCAGCTCGAAGGCGCGGTTGTCGCACGCGGAGAACTCGACCTTCTCGATCACCGGCGACGACGCCGCGGCGAGGCGCTCGGCGAGGGGCGCGATGGTGTGGCCGAGGCCCTGCGGGTACTGCTCGGTGGCGATCACGCGGGCGCCGAAGGTGGCCGCGGCCTCGAGGAGCACGGCCGCGGCGCGGGTGACGTCGGCGAGCGCGGGCGCCGGCATCGCCGCGGCGAGCTTCTCCTGCACATCGATGACGAGGATCGTGGTCTCCCGGGGATCGAGCCTGCGCATGCCCGCTCTTTAGCGCTTCAGCGCGCGGCCCGGAAGCTCTTCGCGAAGCGGACGAGGTCGCCGCGGAGATCGAAGCGGAGCAGCGCCTCGCCCGCGAGATCGCCGCGCGCGTCGTGGATCGCGCCGACGAGCAAGGTGAACGACGTGACGAGCCCGCTGCGGGCGAAGGTCTTGGCGCCCGTGAAGGCGTAGGCTGCGCCGTCGTCGCCGAGGAAGGTGAACGCGTAGCCGAGGCGGCGATCGACTAGGAGGCGCGTGGCGTCGATCGCGCCCGCGAGGCGCTGGTGGGAGGCGAGCCCGCGGGCCTCGATCGCGCCCTCGATCGCCAGCGTCGGGCGCCGTCGAAAGAGCGCGAGCGGGCCGGATCGCGCGTGGAGGGTGACGACCATCGGCCGCTCGACGCCGTCGCGCGCGAGCCGGAGCCGACCCGCGAGGATCTCGGTCAGCTCGAAGCCGGCCACGGCGACGGCGCTACTTCTTCGAACCGGGGAGCGGCAGCGGCGGGTGCGCGGTGGCCTCGTCGAAGTCCTCGGGCGGGAGCACGAGGCGCTCGACGCGCGTCCCGTCGGCGAGGGCGTCGAGGATCTCGGGGACGTCCGCCAGAGTGACACGACCGTAGAAATAGCCGGCCGGCTCCACGGCGATGACCGGGCCGGCCCAGCAGGTGTCGACGCAGCTCGCGCTGCAGGCGCGCGCCTCGAGCTTGGCCATGCCGCGCTCGGCGAGCCCAGCCTTGAGAGCGGCCTGGATCTGCACCGCGCCGCGCGCCGCGCACGAGCCCTTCGGGGTGCCGTCGGGCCTGCTGTTCACGCACACGAAGAGGTAGCTTTTGCGCTGGGCCACGCGGCGAGGTTGGCCGCGGCGTCCGCCCGGGTCAACCGCCAAGAGCTTGCTTACCAGGCTCCAAGGCGCGGTGGCGAGCCGGCGCGGCTCGACGTCGTCACGTGAGGTGGTGGGAGACCGTCTCCTGACTCCCGCACGCGGCGACGGCAATCAACGCCCCGAGGAGAGCCGAGCAGGCGAGCGACGCGCGCCTGCTCGATCCCGCGCGCCGCGATCTCACTGATCAGCGACGCACGAGTAGGTGATCTGCCAATCGTTGACGACGGGTGTCACCGTCATCGAGGTGCTGGGCGTGAAGTCCATCGAGAGCTGGAGGAAGTTGTAGCGAGCCGAGGGCGGCCCCCCGAGCTTCTTGTAGAGATCGATCGGCAGGCACGTGGGAGCGGGCACCTGCGCTGGGATCTTCGGGACCGGGCACACCTGCGTGTCCGGCGCGGTCGAGTGCGCCGAGGCCAGCGCGATGTACGGCGCCGTCGCGAGGCCGGCCTTCGTCGGCGCGACCTGCACCTTGAAGTCGACGTGAGAGTCGCTCGCCGCCTTGGCGTCGTACCCGAAGAGCCCCCACTGCGCCTGCGTGCCCGGCGGGCAGGTCGCCTCGTAGAGCTGCGGGGGCGCCGACCACGGCGCGTAGAGCGTGGGGCAAGCGATGACGACCTTGATCGCGCTGTAGAGGGTGACCCGGTACTTGGCGCACAAGTTGGGGCAGATGATCACCTTCGTCGGGTTCGCGTTGTTGTCGTAGTAGTAGCCGTCGGTGGCGCCGCACGCGGCGGCGTTCGCCACCTGCGTCTCCGTCGCGGGCGTGGGCGGAGTGCCGGAGACATAGGCCAGGAAGGGGTTGTTCGGATCGAACAGCCCCGGCGCCGGGAGGTCGTACGAGCAGGGGAAGATGTTCGCCCGGATGGAGTTGAGCGCGGCCGCCAGGTTCGTGCCGAGGTTCGCATCGGGCAGGATATTGAAGGCTGTTCCGCCGCCGGCCTTGGCGATCGTGCTCGTCGTCGCGGAGGACACGCCGATCCCGATCACGAACGTGCGGATCTTGTGCGTCGAGAGCATGGAGGCAGCCTTGGCTGCCATGTTGGCGACGGACGGGTCGCAGGCCGCGGGCTCGCTCGCCAGGACCAGCACCGCGAGGTGCGTGTCGTTGGCGTAAACCACCTTCAATGCGTTGAGCTTCGCGTTCCTGATCAAGGCGTCGAAGGCGGCGGAGGTCGGCGGACCACTGATCGGGAGGCCCTCGGCTGCAGTGACGCTGGTGAACGCGCCCATGTTCACCTGAGCGAACGTCGCGCGCGCCTCGCAGGAGGTCGACGTGCTGCACGCCGTCGTGTTGCACACCGGAACGGTGAAGGGCGGGCTGCCGGGGCCCTCGGGCGGAGTCCCATCGGGGAAGAAGGACAGCATGCTGAAGGTCGTGGCGTTCGCGGGGTTCGTGTAGAAGCCGTTGAGGCCCGCTTGCATCAGCGTCCACCACTCGGTGGTGCCGCCGATCTTCGCGTGGGTCGCCGGCAACGGGCGCTCCACCGCGACGTTCATGATCACCCTGTTGATGGCGAACGTGCTCTGCGGCCC
>FSTQ01000527.1_pt1 | contig 14384 bp, 8 predicted proteins | sample 1637281 | NCBI WGS metagenome assembly FSTQ01 (sample SAMEA3914818, study PRJEB12502) | metagenome | biome: forest; material: soil | place: Canada | collected 2010-06-26 | depth 0.1 m
GAGTCGGGGCGCGCCGGCTCCGAGCTGGGACGCGTTCGGTCTGGGCCAGGGCGCGCTCGGTGCGAGTCGGGGCGCGCCGGCTCCGAGCTGGGACGCGTTCGGTCTGGGCCAGGGCGCGCTCGGTCTGGGCCGGGGCGCGCTCAGTCCGACCTGGGACGCGTTCGGTCCGAGTCGGGGCGCGCCGGCTCCGAGCGGAAATTCTCTCGGTCCAGTAGGATATTATCGCTATCGAATATATCGTCTCCTCGCACCTGCTGCCGTCCTGAACAGTGATCCGCTTCTACCGACCGACATGCTCAAGAAAATTAGCCTGCGCCACTTTCGCGGCTTCAAATCGCTCGACGCTGATATTCGCCCGATCACTGTAATCGTTGGTCGCAACAGCTCCGGAAAGACGTCGATTCTTCATGCCGTACGGCTGGCTGTCGAGGCCCTGACGATCGGGCTTGAAGAAGCTACTCCGCATCTCGAGGCGGACGGCAACTTCATGATTTGTCGTGATCACATCGTCTCGGATCACGATCGGCTCTGCCCCGTCGCAGACTGGGCCGAGCTGTTCACCGACAAGGAGATCGGACAGGGAGCAGCGATGGTCATCCAGCTCGAGTTCGAGGAGAGCGATGCCATCCAGCACATCTGGGTCCAGCTCTCCTACGCGCGGAACGTTCAGCTCAAGATGGATGTGAGTGTACTGGCCAGCGCCGCGAGCGAGCAGGTCGCCGAGTTGCCAAAAAGATCGAAATTCCGTGGTGATCGAGCGCGTGAGCTGCTGAAGCGCGGTATTCCTCGGGCCGTGTTCGTCCCGGCGTTCTACGGGGTTACTCGGCAGGAGGAGTATCGAAGCCGTGCGCTCGTCGATCGCTTGCTGGGTGGCGGTGATCAGAGCCGCATCGTCCGGAACCTGGTGGCCCGGCTCAGCGGACCCGCCTTCGACAAGCTCAACGATTTTCTGCGCCGGGCCGGCGTAGCGACGCTGGTCTATCGGACGTCGTCGCAGGATGCCGAGAACGTGCAGCACCTCAACGTCAGCTTCCAGGACACCAATGGTCCGCTGGAGCTATCTTCGGCTGGTGCCGGGCTCATCAACCTGGTCGCGCTCTATGCGGCCATGGAGCAGTTTCGTCCTACGGGGGAGGGGATCGACAGGCGCGCCGCGATGTTCTTGCTCGACGAGCCGGAGGCGCACCTGCACCCCAGGCTGCAAGGGGAAATCGGAGAAGCTCTCGGCGAGATCCAGTCCGAGTTCGGCGCCCAGCTCCTCATTGCAACGCACTCGGTGGAGATGATCAACCGGCTCGGTCAGCGCCGGGACGCGCTGCTCCTCTCGGTGGACCGGGCGAAGTCGACGGCGGTGGAGCTCGCGTCCGAGGACGCTTTGGTGCGCGAGCTCGGGTCATGGTGCGATCTCACACCGTTCACCAGCTTGAACTTCCTCGCGTCGCGGCGAATCCTGTTCCATGAGGGCCCGAGCGACGGAGAGATCCTCAAGCGCTGCGGAGAGATCTACTTCCGCAACGACGGCTTGAAGCTCGCGCGCTTCCGCGCCTGGACCATGGTGTCGCTCGACGGCGTGGGAAACGCCAAGTCACAAGCCGTGCTCGGCGCCGTGCTCAGCCCGAAGCTCTTCCCCCTCCTGTCCTCGAAGGACCCTGTGCGCGCGGTCTGCGTCTTCGACCGCGACACCGAGCGAACGCCGGGAAGAAGGGTTGTCAAGGCTTTCACCAGAGATCATTTCGAGGCCTCCGAGGTGGTCTGGTCGCGCTACAGCATCGAATCGTTGTTCCTGGAGCCGGGGTGTCTGGCAGCGTGGGTGTCTTCGCTCCTTCCGCCGGGCTCGGTCGCTGAGGCGGAGCTGCGCCGGTATGTGGAAGAAGGGATCGTCAAGGCAAACGTGGACAAGGATCTACAGAACGATGCTGAGTCCCGGTTGATGATCGCGAAGATGCGCGCGACGCAGGATGGTAAAGGCGCGCCCAGGAAGCAGCTCGTGGCGCCGGACGCATTGAAGCTCGCCAGACAAGAAGTGGAGTCGGCGCCTCATCTCTGGCAAAATGGAAAAGATCGCGCTCGCCTTGTTCTCCAGAGCGTTCGCGATCTCCTGCCCGAAGACGTTCACAAAAATGTCGTCCGAGGCACTATCCTCGGTCTGGTCGAGGCGGCCTCGGTTGAAAAGCTCGGAGATACAACGGTGCTCGTGCCCGAGGAGATCCGGGATCTCCTCGACTACATGACATCGACAGGCGCTTGAATCGGCAGTGAACGGCTTGGCCGCTGGCGTCTCCCGCCGTCACCTCACCCAAAGATGCGCTTCCAGAAGCTCTTCGGCTTCTCCGGCTCCGCCCCCGCCTGCACGTCGAGCTCGATCTTCACCACCTGAAGCATCCCCACCATCAAGCTCCCACCGTCCGCCGTCGTCACCTTGAAATCTCGCTGCCCGAGCCCCTGCGCATACCCGATCTCGCGCTCCCACGTCGTCATCTGCCCGGTCCGCACCATACCCATCTGGGCCTTCCCCGTGCCCGTGTAATAAGAAGGCACCCGCACCGTGAGAGCTTTGCCGCCGGCCGTGATGAGCTCGGTCGGCATCCACATCACGTCGAGTGACGTCTTGCACTCGAGGAAATTCACCGCGCGGAGCTGGCCATACGGCACGTCGAGGAGCGTGGCGCCGTCGTAGCAAGGGAGGGTCGGGCCGGTGAGATCGTCGGAGTCGGTGAGGTCGGTGAAGCGCGCGCTGCGGCCGTTGGCCCAGGTGAGCGTGCCTGTAATGGGGGGCGTGTGCGCCCTGGCTTCGGCGAGGGCGGCGGCGGCGCCGGCGTAGTCCTTTTGCGCGTGGTGCACCGCGGCCTTGACGTAAGCGAGCGCATAGGGCGGCGGCGCGCCCAGGGCCTTGCGCTGGCCGGCGAGCGCAGGGTTGGTGAGGCGGGCGGTGGCGGCGGCCTCGGCGCGCGCGGCGAGGCGGTAACGCTCCATCACGGGGGCGACCTGGGGGGCGGCGGCGAGGAGGCGGCCCATCGAAGCTTCGGCGGCGTCGAAGCGCTGGAGGCGGGTCTCCAGGTTGAAGGTCGTGAGGAGCTGGCCGGGATCGGGGCGGGGGCCGGCGGTCGCCTGGGCGAGGAGGGAGAGGGCGGCCTCGAATTCACCTTGCTCGATGCTCTGCTCGATAGACATGGATGCCTCGCTTTTGGGGATCCGCTCATCGCATGGACACGAACGAGCGTCGAGGGTGTAGCCTCGGCGAACAACCCTTCATGAGGCAGGTTACCGATGCGTCTCCACGTCTCCCGTGCTGTCTGGCTCGTACCCGCTCTCTTCGCGCTCCCGGCCTGCAAGAGCGGGGGTGACGCGGCGCCGGCCCCGGCCGCCTCGACGGCGCCTGCGGCGAGCGCGGTGACTGCGGCGGCGTCGGTTGCCGCGGCGCCTGCCGAGATCAAGGGCGCGCTCTCGATCGTCGCCGAGTCGCCCGATCCCATCCTGCTCTATGCCCTCAAGGGCGGGGCGTTCGTCGACGCCGCGGGCTTCCTCGCCCTCCTCGGCGACGGGCCGATTCGACAGGTCCCCGCGGTGATGAAGGGGCTCGAGAAAGGCCCCAGCGGGAAGATCGTCGGGATCTGGCCCGACGGCGCCTGGCTCGTGGCCGACGAGCTCCTCAAGTGGACGCGGGATCGCTGGGCGCCCAATCAGCTCCTCCGCGAGAACGAGAAGCTGCTCGACGTCGCCGCCTGGAGCGACAACCGCGCTGTCGCGGCGATCGCCATGCCCAACAACGATATGCGCTTCTTCCTCGTGGGCGGGAAGCCCGGGGTGGTCGTGCCTTCGCCCTATCCCGCCGACAAACCCAAGACGGAGGTCAAGGCTCCAGAGGGCGCCGTCGACGGCGGTGAAGCCGGGGCGCCCGAGCCCGCGCCGCCGCTGGGGGAGTCCGACGACAAGCCCGCTGACGACGCCTCGTGCAAGGTGAAGATGAAGCCCGAGCAGGTCTCTCTCGGCGGCCTCCCGACAGGCCACCTCTACGCCGCAGGCTACGAGTGCCAGGAGAGCGGCAAGGGCGAGGCGATCGTCGAGCGCTGGGAGCCAAAGAAGGTCCGCGGGGTCGTGGAGCCTTTGCCCAAGGCGGAGGGCGGGGGAGCGGTGGATATCCAGGGGGTGCTCGCCCGGTCGCCGGACGAGGTCTATGTCTTCGGCGCCGCCGGCTCGCCGGAGAAACCGTATCTCGCGCGCTTCGATGGGAAGGCCTGGGCGCTCGAGGCCGCGCCCTTCGCCTCGGCGATAACCTCGCTCACGGCGGGGGGCGACGGCGCGCTGTGGGCGGTCGAGCGCCAGCCGGGGGCGGCGGCGCCGGGCGGGCTCTGGAAGAAGGCGACCGGCGGCGCGTGGGCGGGAGTCGCGCTCCCGAACATCGAGAGGGTCAGTGTGGTCGCAAAGGGCCTCTGGGTGCGCGCGCCTGACGATGTCTGGGCGGTGGCCACCACCGCGGCGGGGCATGGCGTGCTGCTCCGGTCCAGAGCCGAGAAAGAGCCGCTCCAGCTCGCTTCACGCAAGGTGATGACCGATCTCGTGGCCTCGAATCGACGCTGGGCGGCCACGCCGGTGTGCGACAAGGTCTATGCTCACCTGACCACGCTGGGGTCGAGCAAGGACCCTGTCCCCAAGGGCTTTGGCACGCTCAAAGAGGTCTTCGCCGAGGAGCCGTTCAAGGGCCTTCAGCCCATCGTGGAGGACGACGGCGCGCACCTCTACATCGGTGTCCCGGTGCCGAGCCTGGACGTGGGGCAAAAGCTGCTCGCGAAGTACAAGGAGAAGAACCCCAAGGCGCTGCCCAACCTGTTTTGCCACGAGCCGGTGATCACCAAGCTCGCGATTCACTTCGAATGAGCGAGGTGGCGACGGTGCCGCCACCTCGCCCAACGTGCCCCTCGACCATATTGTGCTCAGTCGCTGCTCGAACTGCTCGTACCGCCGCCGGTTCCACTGAATGCGGTGCCCGGGCGGCATATCTTGAGACAGAAATCCACTATGCACTGATCCACCGCCAGGGCCTCGGTGTTGGTCTTGCAATCCCCGGTTCCGTAATTTACGCAATCCAGACAGGCCTTATCCGCGCAAGACGCGACCTGAGCGCAGCACTCTTTGTGGAGGCAGATATCGCAGCTATTCCCGGCATCAAACCCATAGACGACGGTGACAGCATCGCAGTTTGGAGCCCCACCCGTGCCACTGCTACCTATCGTTTGGCTTGCGGGGTCCTGACTGCACGCAAAGAACGCAAGGCCTGGCACGAGTAACACGGCGAATCCAATCGTCAGCGGTCGCATGGATCTCCTCGAGATTCGGCGCAACCGGCTAGGGTGCGGGCTGCGAGACACTGCTCGGTCGGCAGCAGAAGGTAAACGATTCGCTCTCGGTGGCAACGCCGCTCGGCTTGCCTCCCATCGGCTGGCAGGTGCCGGGGATGTAGGTCGTGGGTCCGGCGGACTTGCTGCCCAGCGGTTGCCCGGGGGGCTGAATGTCGATGCACCTCGGACTCACCGAACTGACGGTACCTTGATCCACGATAGGACCGCCGCACATCCCGTCCGCATCTTTGTAAACCGAGATCATCGTCGTACACAGGCTCCCCGTCGGCGGCCCGCAAGTACACGCCGAGCAGTGGCGATCGTCCTTGATCCCGTCGTAGAAGATGTGCTGCTCGGTGAAGATGTCGCCTGGGCCCGTCGGGCAGTTATGCTTGCCCTCGTGGGTGATGCATACGCGAAAATCGAGAGGATCTTCGTTCGGGGCGCACACTGACTTGCTGTCCAGGCATGGCAAGAACCCAGGGCCGTGGCACGCGCGCGCGTCTGTGGTCCAGTAAGCGGAAACCATCTTCGCGGCGACTGGGGGACCGGGCATGCACCCGCTCTCCGCAATGGTGAGCGGCGCGATCGTGAGAGACGTGGCCACGCCGGTCGGGACTTGGATGGCGGTGTCACACTGTCCATCCCAAGGGACAGGCGCGTCGAATGAGGCGCTGCCTCCGCCCTGGATGTTGCACGCCTTCGTGCTCGCCGTGAGCGTCGACGGGAGCGCACACGATCCCGTCGGCGGCGCGCAGGTACATATCTCGCATTCGTTCGGCGCCACCAGATCGTCGTGCCCTTCCCAGGCGATCCCATTGGGCCCGGTCGGGCACTCCAGCGCCTGCCCTGCTGGACCGGCCCAGAGCAACGTCGGCCCGTCCCAATAGAGTGGGACCTTGGTGCAAGCCCCGACGCCGCACCCACCTCCTGCATCTGGCAGATCCCTGCGGTGGCAAAAATCCGGTTTCCCGTCCGCGCCGAGGTGCCCCTCCTCGTAGACGGATGGGTCGCAATTGTACCCGATCTCCCCGTACAACATGCACCCGCCGACGGTGCCAATGCTGGCGAGCAGAGCCCCCGCCCACCTCCAGCTCGTGAACATGGGGTCGAGGCTATCGCTCCGCGACGCGAGAGCACATCCTTTTCGCACAGGCCGAATCAGCGCCTGTCCGTGGACATACCAGCAGAGTGTCAATTGTTTGGCGGCGAATTGCGGTGCTTCATTAATTGTATGGAGTAAACGGCACCGCTCGGGATTCACCGTGATAGTGTCGCCGCGTATGCTGGGTCATTGCGCCGCACCTCTTCTCGTGGCCATCCTCGTCCTGCTCTCGCCGCCGACATTCGCCGCGGATCTCCCGCCGCACACAGCCCTACGCCTCACGTACGAGGTCGGAGGGCTCAAGGGATGTCCGGGCGAGCAAGTCTTCCGGGACGTGATGCTCGCTCGCATGAGCTATGATCCGTTCTCCTCCGACGCCGAGGCTCGCCTCGTCGTGACAATCGTTCGCGCCGGCCAGTCGTATCGTGGTCGCGCCGAGCTGCGCGACAAGGCCGGAGCGGTCCTGTGGCCGCGGGCGCTGTCGCCTCTCAACGACTGCTATTCGGTCGTCGAAGGGCTAGGATTCGCCGTCAGCGTCAAGCTCGATCCCGTCGGATCTGAGGTTCCAAAGCCGCCTACTTCTCTTCAGGAGTCCAGTCCACCGCAGCCGAGTCTGCCGAGAACAGATGAGCCCAAGCCTCTGTTGGCCACGCCGGTGGTCCGACCCTGGATCAACGTAGGTGCCGATCTGGTGCTCGGGCTCAGCGTCGCGCCGCGCCCTGCTGCTGGGGTCGCGGCCTTCGTTGGCCTTCGCCTGCCGAGCTGGCCGGATTCGCTGTGGATCTCGCTGGAGGCGCGGGCGTTTCCTCCGGCGGAAGGGCCAGCCGACGTGGGGCTCACGCGAGTCCGAACCTGGCAAGCAACCGGGGCTGTGGTGCCTTGTGGGCACTGGCGCGTGCTCTTCGGCTGCGGTGTGGCGGAAATAGGCACCCTCGGAGCGACGACGGGCGCGAGCGAAACGACGCACCCGCAGACAGCAAGACTCTCTCATTTTGCGCTCGGGGCGCGAGCGGGCGCGGAGTGGCAGGTCCTATCGCACCTGGCGCTGCGCCTTTCCGGTGATGCGCTCTTGTCGCCTGTGCGCCAGACGCTTCAAATCGAGGGCATTCTGCAATGGGTGACGCCATTCTTTTCTGCCACCTTCGAGTCAGGTGTCGTCGCTTCATTTTGATACGATGACGATTTGAGAGAGGAGGCCCACGCAACAACCGATCTCGCCGCCTCCGAACGGTGAAGAGGTGTTGAAATGGCACTCTGGCGGGCATGGCAGAGCGCCTGTTCGCGGAGACGAGGACGAAGCGCTCGCCGAGCGCCATCGTGCTCGGGCTCATCGTGGTCGGCCTCCCCGTGAACCTCCCCGTGAAGGCGCGCTGCTCGGCGCTCGGCGCGCTACCCTCTCCGCCGCATGACGCCGCAGGCACATAGGCTCCGCGATCACCTCGCTCGCGCTCCTGTTCGGGCCGAGGTGCTCGCGGTCGTGTGGGAGCTCTTCTCCGCGGTCCTCTTCATCTCCACGGTCGTGCCCGCGGCGTTCGACACGCCCTGGCCGGCGCTGATCCTCGGCGCGTCGCTGGCGATCTCGGCGGCGATGGCGCCCTCGCTCCAGGCCTACGGCGCGCGCGGGTACGCCATCGCCGGGGCGGTGCGCGCGCTCTCGTGGCCGCTCGCGGTCGGGCCGCTGGCGTGGGCGTCGGGGCCGCGGGTCATCGTCGCGGGGCTGGCCTTCGGGCTGATGGCCGGGGCGCTGCGGCGGGCGATCTACCGGCGCTTTCTCTCGCCGGCCGACACCGAGCTCGACGACGACGCGCTGCGCGGGGCCCTGCGCGAGCGGCTCGGCGAGGCGGCGATGATGGCCGGGATCCTCGGCGGGCACGTGATGCTGCTCTTCAGCGTCGCCTTCCTCCGCACCAAGAGCCAGGTGATCTTCGAGGCTTGGTTCGAGTTCGTCCCCGCGCTCGCGCTGCTCGGGACCGTGGGGTTCACGCTCGCGGTGCGGCCGCTGACGCGGGCCATCCTCGCGGCGCTGCGGGCCGGGCCGAGCGGCGACGCGCAGGTGCTCGCGCGCGGGCTCGCGCGGGCCGAGGCGCTGCCGACGCTGCTCGCGTACCTGAACTTCGCGGTGTGGTGGGGGTGCACGGCGATCGGGATCCTGCGCATGCGCCCGGGCCCGGTGTCGTGGCAGGCCGGCGACGCGGTGATGCAGCTGGCGTTCGGCTCGCTCTTCGCGTGCGGCGTCGTCTTCTACCAGCGCGCCTGGCACCGCGACACGGTGGCGCCGGCGGTGGAGCGCCTGCGCGCGTGGACGGGGACCGAGGAGGCCGCCGAGCCGATCTCGCTGATGCGGCGCATGCTCCGCGACTTCGGGCTGCCCTTGCTCTTCACGGCGGCGCTCTCGCTCCTGGCCTCGATCGGGCTCTACCGCGCGCTCGGGAGCGGGCTCACCGTCACCGAGGACGTCAACGCGGTCTCGGCCCTCTTCGCCTCGTTCGCGATGCTGGTGATCGCCGTCGGCGGGGTCGTCGCCCGCGCCGCGATCGATCTCTCGCGGCCGATGATCCAGCTCGCGCAGGCCGCGGATCGCGTCGCCAACGGCAGCCTCGACGCCGTCGTGCCGCGGGTCGTCGGCACCGTGGAGATCGTCGGCCTCGGCGAGAGCATCGAGCGCATGCGGCAGGGCCTCCTGCGCACCATCGACGAGCTCTCGAAGGAGCGCGCCGGGCTCGAGGTCAACGTCGAGACGCGCACCGCCGAGCTGCGCCGCGCCCTCGCCGATCTCAAGCAAGCGCAGGCCGCGCTGATCCAGGGCGAGCGCATGGCCTCGATCGGCGAGCTCGTCGCGGGCGTGGCCCACGAGATCAACAACCCCCTCAACGCCATCGCCGGCGCCTCGGTGCCGCTCGTGGATCTGGCCGCGAGCCTGCGCGAGATGCTCGCCGCCTACCGCGACGCCGAGGCCGAGCTCCCCCGCGAGCGGCGCGAGGCGCTGGCCGCGCTGCGCGAGCGGCTCGACGTCGAGGGCTCGCTCGACGATCTCGGCGGCATCGCCTCGGTGATCCGCCGCGCGACGGAGCGGAGCGTGCGCATCGTGCAGAACCTCCGCAATTTCTCGCGCGTCTCCGGCGAGGCCGTGCCCGCCGATCTCCACGCGGGCCTCGAAGAGACGCTGCTGCTGCTCGGCCCGCGCCTGCGCCACGGCAGCGTGGAGGTCGAGCGTCGCTTCGGTGAGCTGCCCCCCGTGGTCTGCCGCTCGGAGGAGATGAACCAGATCTTCATGAACCTCCTCGTCAACGCGCTCCAGGCGCTGGAGCAGGGGAGCACGCCCGCGCCGCGCATCGTCATCGAGACGCGGGTGGAGGGGGACGCGGCGGTAGTGATGATCACCGACAACGGGCCCGGCGTGCCCGATTCGCTCCAGCAGCGCGTCTTCGATCCATTCTTCACTACAAAACCGCGGGGCCACGGGACTGGGCTGGGGCTTTCAATCTCCACCGACATTGCCCGACGTCATGGCGGATCGCTCCGTCTAGAGTGTCCCGAGGGCGGTGGGGCCCGTTTCACCTGCACAATTCCAGTTGCGAGCCGCTCTCCTACACGAGCGCCTTCGGCAACAGAGAGCTCGCCCTCCTGAATCGACGCCGCGAGCGGTCGACCAGGAACGCGGTCCGCTGTTAGGATGGCGCGATGTAGTGAGGGGGCCGAGGAGAAGACGAGGATCATGGACCAGCGCCCGAGTCAGCGTTCAATGCCGAGCCAGAAGGCCGTCGACCCGATGATCGGGAAGGTCGTCGCCGGTCGTTACCGCCTCGAAGCCCGCCTCGGGGAGGGCGGGATGGGCATCGTTTATCGCGCGCGGCACGTGCTCATCGACCGCGTCGTCGCTCTCAAGCTGATCAGGCCCGACCTCCGCGGCGAGACGCACCTGCGCGCGTGGATGCTGCGCGAGGCGCGCGCGGCGAACCGCGTCGATCACGCGCACATCATCGACATCCACGACATCGGCGAGACCGAGGACGGCGAGCTCTACCTGGTCATGGAGTACCTGGTGGGGACGCCGCTCTCGGCCGAGCTCGCGCGCGGGCCGATGCCGATCGCGCGCGCCGTCGACATCCTCGAGCAGATGTGCGCGGCGCTCGCGCGCGCTCACGATCTCGGCGTCATTCACCGCGATCTCAAGAGCGACAACATCCTCCTCACGCAGCGCGGCGGGCGGAAGGATTTCGTCAAGATCCTCGACTTCGGCCTCGCGGCCATCGCCCGCGATCCGCGCCTCGCGCCCAAGGGCGCGGTCTTCGGAACGCCGGAGTACATGTCGCCCGAGCAAGCGCGCGGCGAAGAGGCCACGCCGCACGCCGACCTCTACGCGCTCGGCGTGCTCTTCTTCGAGATGCTCGCCGGCCAGCTCCCGTTCCGCTCCAGCGATCGCGACACGCTGCTCGAGATGCAGCGGACGCACCCGGCGCCGCGGCCGCGCTCGATCCGGCCCGACGCCAACCCGACGGGCGAGGCGATCTCGCTGCGGCTCCTCGAGAAGGACGTGCGCAAGCGCTACCGGGACGCCCACCATCTCCAGGAAGAGCTCAAGGCGCTCCAGCGCGCGCTGCCGACGCAGGCCTGGGACCTCGAGAGCAGCGACGGGATGCCCGCGCCCCCGCCGCCGCCGCCGCCGCAGTCGCCCGGCGTGATCGAGTGGGCGAGCCGCGCCGCTCTGTTCTCGCGGATGGTCTCGCGCGCGTACCCGTCGAGCAACGCGCCGGCCGAGGTCATGAACGGCCTCTCCACGGCGTGGGATTTCGCGGCGCGCGCCAACAAGCTCGAGGGCGAGGTCGCCAGCCACACGCGCAAGCTCGAGGCGCTCGAGCGCCGCGGCCGCGCGCTCCGCGCCGAGATCGGCCGCAAGGTGGAAGAGCTCGCCCACGAAGAGTCGCGCGTGATGCGCGAGGCCGCCGCCGACGGCGAAGACGTCGAGAAGGTCCGCGTCGAGCTCCTCGCCGCCGAGAAGCTCCTCGGCACGGCTCGCCAGGCCGCCGACGTCGCCCTCCGCAACGGCACGGGCGATCCCGCGACGTTCGAGCGCGCCGGCGCCGCCGCCGCGACCGCCCAGGCCAAGCGCGAGCAGCTCGGCCGCTACGAGAACAAGAAGGGCGCGCGCGAGACCAACGCGCGCGACCTGCGCCGCCAGATCGAGGAGCTGCGCAGCCAGCTCGCCCGCTACGCCGAGGCCCTCGAAGAGGATCTCGCCCAGGGCCGCGAGAAGGTCGCCGTCCGCACCCGCGAGGGCGTGGGCTTCGAAAAGGGCTTCAGCGAAGTCTCGAACCTCCTGCTCGGCCACCTCCGCGGCAAGCCCGAGTGCCGCGACTTGATGACCGAGCTGCTCAGCGCCCACCACCAGCCCAACGGCGGCCAGCAGGCCTCCAACTCCAGCGACAACGCCGACAAATTCGGCGGCGACAAGCGCGCGTAGCACCACCCTCCGAGCTGGCCCCATGGCGCCGCGCCCGCGGCGCTACGGCCTCACTCATCATCCGAACACTCTCGACGTCCATGATGACGCGTGGTAGCTAGCGCGCGCCTTGCCGGCCCCCAAAGCCGACAAGGGCGAGGCCGTGCTGAAGCGTCGGTGTTTGGCGCCCGCTCGTATCCTGTCCGGTTCCAACGGACTCCTCATCGGAGCCCTTTGCTGGGCGGGCTGAACGAGCGCGCTGACGTCGACGGCCAACCCCTCGAAACCCACGGGGTCGTCGAGCGCGGTGTCCTTATCCGGCTCGGGGGCTCGAGTTGGAAGGAGGCACACCGAACATGTTTTCGAAGCATTGGTCCCGTTCCACAGCGCTCATGACGCGCGCCCTCGCCGCCGTCGCGACGCTCTTTGCGATCCTCGGCGTCGCGGGCACCGCGCGGGCGGACGAGTCGAGCCTGGTCCTGCCCGACCTTCACAGCGTGAAGTTCATGGGCGGCACCGACGGCCACACGCTGCTCCTGGGCGGCATGGGCGTCTGCCTCCTCGGCATGGTCTTCGGCCTGACGATCTACACCCAGCTCAAGAACCTCCCCGTCCACAAGGCGATGCTGGAGATCTCCGAGCTCATCTACGAGACCTGCAAGACGTACCTGATCACCCAGATCAAGCTCATCCTCATCCTCGAGGCGCTGATCGGCGGGATCATGGTCGTGTACTTCGGCGTGCTCCGGCACCTCGACGCCGGCAAGGTCGCTCTCATCCTCATTTGCAGCGTGATCGGCATCGCCGGCTCCTCGGGCGTCGCCTGGTTCGGCATGCGCATCAACACCTTCGCCAACAGCCGCACCGCCTTCGCGGCCCTGCGTGGCAAGCCCTTCCCGACCTACGCCATCCCGCTCAAGGCCGGCATGAGCATCGGCACGGTGCTGATCAGCATCGAGCTCTTCGTGATGCTCACCATCCTCCTCTTCGTGCCCGCCGAGAGCGCCGGCGCCTGCTTCATCGGCTTCGCCATCGGCGAGTCGCTCGGCGCCTCGGTGCTCCGCATCGCCGGCGGTATCTTCACCAAGATCGCCGACATCGGCTCGGATCTCATGAAGATCGTCTTCAACATCAAGGAAGACGACGCGCGTAACCCCGGCGTCATCGCCGACTGCACCGGCGACAACGCCGGCGACTCGGTCGGCCCCAGCGCTGACGGGTTCGAGACCTACGGCGTCACCGGCGTCGCGCTGATCTCGTTCATCCTCCTCGCCGTCCAGCCGCAGTACCGCGTCCAGCTCCTCGTCTGGATCTTCGCGATGCGCATCATGATGGTCATCGCCAGCATCGCCAGCTACCTCATCAACGAGACGGTGGCCAAGGGCCGCTACGAGACCGTCGACAAGATGAACTTCGAGGCGCCGCTCACCGCCCTCGTGTGGCTCACCTCGTTCGTCTCGCTGATCATGACCTTCGTCGTCAGCTACCTGCTCATCCCCAACCTCGGCGGCGACACCACCCTCTGGTGGAAGCTCTCGCTGATCATCAGCTGCGGCACCCTCGCCGGCGCGGTCATCCCCGAGATCGTCAAGGTCTTCACCTCGACCGACTCGCGCCACGTGCGCGAGGTCGTCACCGCCTCGCGCGAGGGCGGCGCCTCGCTCAACGTGCTCTCGGGCCTCGTCGCCGGTAACTTCAGCGCCTACTGGCTCGGCATCGCCATCGTGATCCTCACCGGGATCGCCTACTTCGTCTCCGGCCAGGGGCTGAGCTCGCTCATGCAGGCCGAGGCCGTCTTCGCCTTCGGCCTCGTGGCCTTCGGCTTCCTCGGCATGGGCCCGGTCACCATCGCCGTCGACTCGTACGGCCCGGTCACCGACAACGCCCAGTCGGTCTACGAGCTCTCGATGATCGAGGCGGTCCCGGACGTCGCCGCCGGCATCAAGAAGGAGTTCGGCTTCGACGTGAACTTCGAGAAGGCCAAGCACTACCTCGAGGAGAACGACGGCGCCGGCAACACCTTCAAGGCGACGGCGAAGCCGGTGCTCATCGGCACCGCGGTCGTCGGCTCCACCACGATGATCTTCTCGATCATCATGGTCCTCACCAAGGGCCTGACCACGGGCCTCCAGAACCTCTCGGTGCTCCACGCGCCCTTCCTCCTCGGCCTCATCACCGGCGGCGCGGTCATCTACTGGTTCACCGGCGCCTCGATGCAGGCCGTCGTCACCGGCGCCTACCGCGCGGTCGAGTACATCAAGGCCAACATCAAGCTCGACGGCTCCGACAAGGCGTCGATCGAGGACAGCAAGAAGGTCGTCGAGATCTGCACGCAGTACGCGCAGAAGGGGATGATCAACATCTTCCTCGGGGTCTTCTTCTCGACGCTCGCCTTCGCCTGCCTCGAGCCGTACTTCTTCATCGGCTACCTGATCAGCATCGCGATCTTCGGCCTCTACCAGGCGCTCTTCATGGCCAACGCCGGCGGCGCCTGGGACAACGC
>FSTQ01000523.1_pt1 | contig 14361 bp, 11 predicted proteins | sample 1637281 | NCBI WGS metagenome assembly FSTQ01 (sample SAMEA3914818, study PRJEB12502) | metagenome | biome: forest; material: soil | place: Canada | collected 2010-06-26 | depth 0.1 m
GCCTCGGCGGGGTTCCGGCCCTTCTCGAGCCACGGCTTCGAGATCATGGGCGGCTACACGCTGGCCTCGCTCGGCGGCGGCGTGAGCGCGCGTCAGGCCGTCGAGGCTGTCTCGGGCGTCGCCGTGCCCGCGGAGATCCCCGACGCGCAGATCCAGCTCCGCACCACCATTCACAGCCTCCATGTCTCGCTCGGGTGGCGCTGGGTCGTGGCCGATCACCTCGTCATTCGCGCCTCGCTGGCCTACCTCCAGAGCGTGGGATCGTCGTCGAGCCTCGCCGTCCCGGCCAGCGTCACCGCGGTGCCCGCCGTGGCGGCCCGCGTCGAGCAGGTGAGCCAGGCCGTGGATACGACGTTGAACGACAGCTACACGAAGTACGCGAAGCTGCCAGTGATGGGCCTCTCGCTCGGCTATCGCTTCTGAGCGTGTTTAACAGGCTGCTGCGCGCCCCGAGTCGTCGGCCTTCGCTCGGTCAACTTGCTGAAGCACGCCTCCCTCGGCCTCCCTAGCCTCGGTGCGCTCGCGACGCCTGTTAAACACGCTCCGAGGTGCTCTGCGCTACGTCGGCGCTCGAAACACCGCGCGCGCGGCGCTCTCGTCGTGCGGTCTCGGCCGCGGGCGCGCATACTCGCGCCGCGGAGGGAGGCCACGATGATCGTCACCCGGAGCCAGATCGAGCGCAGGCTGGAGGAGATCCAGGCCGGGGTGAAGGACCCTCGCTGCGGCCTCTTCGGCCCCGGCTCGATGACCTGGCGGCTCGCGCGCGAGTCGGTCGTCTTCCTCGGCGCGGGGCGGGCCGCGCTCCTCCAGCTCGCGCACCCGTACGTGGCGCACGCGGTGGACCAGCACTCGGCCACTCGCGCCGATCCCATCGGCCGCTTCAATCGCACCTTCCTCCACCTCTATGGCATGCTCTTCGGCGATCTCGAGAGCGCGCTCACCGCGTCGCGCCGGGTCCGCGGCGTCCACGACCGCATCCACGGCCCGGTGGACGAGGACGTGGGGCATTATCGCCGCGGACATCGCTACACCGCGCACGACGAGTCGGCGCTCCTGTGGGTCTTCGCCACGCTGATCGAGACGACGGTGATGAGCTACGAGATCGGGATAGCCCAGCTCTCTCCCGCCGAGAAAGAGGCGTATTACCAGGAGAGCAAGCTCTTCGCCGCCCTCTTCGGCATCTCGGACGAGGCTTTGCCGGCCGACTGGCCTGCTTTCAAGCGTTATTGCGAGGACATGGCCGCGGGCGACGCGCTCGCCGTCGGCCGCCCCGCCCGCGAGACAGCGGGCTTCCTGCTCTCGCAGACACGGACCGTGACTCGGCCCTTCATGCGGGTCTACGCGGCGCTCACCACAGGCATGCTCCCGCCGCGCGTCCGCGAGGGCTATGGCCTGCCCTTCGGCCCTGCCGAGGAGGCCACGTACCGCAGCGCGCTCCGCGCCGTGGCGCGCGTGTGGCCGCTCTTGCCGGAGCGGACGCGCTGGGTGCCTGACTATGTGGAGGCCCGTCGCCGCCTGGCGGGGAGGCCGCGCGCCGACAAGGTCGGTCGCTCGGTCCAGCAGATGATCCTGAGCAGCATCCGCCCGCGCAGCTGAACATAGCTGCGCGGCGCGACACCTCGAGTCGCGAGAGGGCTACTTCTTCTTCTTGCTCTTCCAGATCTGCTCCATCCACTCCTCGACGTCGTCGACCTGGCTCGGGATGTGGGCAGAGAGGTTCTCGTAGCCGGTCGCGGTCACCACCACGTCGTCCTCGATCCGCACGCCGATGCCGCGGTACTCCTCGGGGACGGTGAGGTCGTTCTCCTGGAAATAGAGGCCCGGCTCCACCGTCAGGACCATGCCCTGGTGGAGCTTGCCGAACTTGTAGACCTCTTGCCGCGCCTGGGCGCAGTCGTGGACGTCGAGGCCGAGCATGTGGCTGACGTTGTGGAGGGAGTAACGCTTGTAGAACTGGTGCTCTTCCTTGAGCGCCTCGGCCGCGGTGGTCTTGAGGATGCCGAGCGACTCCAGCCCTTCGGCGAGGACCTTCATGGCGGCGCGGTTCGGCTCCATGAAATCGTTGCCGGGCTTCACCTGCTTGAGCGCGGCCTTCTGGGCCCGGTAAACCAGCTTGTAGATCGTCCGCTGCTCCTTCGAGAAGCGGCCCTTGATCGGGAGCGTGCGGGTGATGTCCGCCGTGTAGAGCGAGTTGCCCTCCACCCCGGCGTCGAGCAGGAGCAGCTCGCCCTTGTGGAGCGTGCCGTCGTTCCTGGTCCAGTGGAGCACGCAGGCGTGCGGGCCCGCGGCGGCGATCGTCCCGTAGCCGACGTCGTTGCCCTCGACCCGCGCGCGCAGGTTGAAGACGCCCTCGACCTCGCGCTCGCTCGTGGCCTTGCGGAGGCTCTGGATCACGTCCTCGAAGCCGCGCTTGGTGGAGTCGATCACCGCGCGCAGCTCGCGGATCTCGGTCTCGTCCTTGAGCAGGCGCATCTCCGAGAGCGAGGTGGCGAGGGCCTTGTCGCGATCGCTCTCGGGGAGGGCGCCGTCGACCTTGGGAGAGAAGCCGCGGAGCACGCAGCGGGGCTTCTGCGGATCGCCCGCCAGCTCGTCGAGCAGGGCCTTGAAATCGGGGAGGCTCTTGCACTCGTGGACGCCGAAGCGCACCAGGCTCTCGGGCACGCCGAGGCGCGGGCCCACCCAGAGCTCGCCCTTGATCCGGTCGGTGAAGAACGTGGCGTCGGCGCGGCCCGGGTTCGGCTCGACGAAGAGCACGTCGCGGTGGCCGCCGTCGGCCTCGGGGATCATCACCAGCACGCAGTCGGGCTCGACGCAGCCGGTGAGGTAGTAGAAATCGGTCGCGGGGCGGAAGCGATAGTGCGTGTCGTTGGAGCGCACCTTCTCGTGGCCGGTGGGGATCACCAGCATCTCTCCGGCGAAGATCTGCGAGAGCGCGCGCCGTCGCTGCGCGAACGTGGCCTGATCCTGGATCGGCTCGATCGGCGCCGTCGGCCCCTTGGCCCAGTCCTTCACCATGAAGTCGAGCAGCGCCTTCGGCGGCGGCGTGTCGTGCGACGCTCGGGGGGCGGCCACAGCGCTGTTTTCGCTGAGAACGCCGGTGTTTTGCGTCGTCTCGCCGGCCTGGGGAGCGGGCGCGTGGGCGGCGTCGTCGTTGAGCTGGTTCATCGCGATCTGCGATACTTGACCAATCAGGCTCCGTTGCAAAGCGCTTTCGCGGACGGCCGGCGCGCCCTCGATCCTCGAGTTCCTGTAGGATGCGGTGCGGCACCGGGGACGGCCTCGAACGACAGGCGGCGCGAAGATGCAAAGCGCGTGGATGGGAAGCGTGGGGTTCTTCGCTGCGGCGGCAGTGCTCGTCGCGGCGTGCTCCTCGACGGGTGGGAGTGATGATCCCTCGCGTGACGGCGCGCCGGGCAGTCGGCTGATGAACATCGGCGGGTTCGGTCCGATCGCCGACGCGGGCGAGACCATCGATGCGGACATCCCGACCGGTCTCGGCGGCTCGGAGCCGACGGGCACCGTGGCGAGCACGAGCGGTGTGGGCACGGGCGGCTCGGGTACGGTCGGCTCGGGGTCGACGAGCACCGTGGCGAGCACGAGCGGCGCGGGCACGGGCGGTGCGGTGTCGACGAGCTCCGTGTCGAGCACGAGCGGCGCGGGCACGGGCACGGGCGGCGCGGTGTCGACGAGCTCCGTGTCGAGCACGAGCGGCGCGGGCACGGGCGGCGCGGTGTCGACGAGCTCCGTGTCGAGCACGAGCGGCGGCATGGGCGGAGCAGGAAGCTCGAGCTCCGCGTCGAGCTCGAGCGGGATGCCGACGAAGGGCGTCGACGGATCGCCGTGCGGGCTGAACATGGATTGCATGTCAGGCGCCTGCGCCGACAGCGTCTGCTGCAACACCGCGTGCAACAGCCCCTGCTTCGCTTGCACCTTCGCGAAGAAGGGGAGCGGCAGCGACGGCATGTGCGGCTTCATCAAGGCGGGGAGCGATCCGGACGACGACTGTACGGGGGCCGCTCCCCCGTGCGGCGCGCCCGGCCTCTGCAACGGCAACGGAGCGTGCCAGCCGGGGCTGGGCGTCGGCGCGACGTGCGGCGTGGGCATGTGCGGCGGCGGGACGGTCACCGCGGCGCCGACCTGTGACAACAACAACGGGTGTATGTCGCCGGACCCGCAGCCGTGCGCTCAATGCAACGGAGCGGTGTGCCAGAAGGTCTGCACGCAAGACAGCGATTGCCCGATGGATCAGTACTGCGCGGGCTCGTCGTGTGCGGCCAAGCTCCTGCCCGGCGTGGCGTGCTCGAGCGCCGGGCAATGCGCTCTCGGGTTCTGCGTCGACAGCATCTGTTGCGACGCGGCGTGCGGCGCCGGCCCCTGTGAGGTGTGCACGGCGGCCAAGGGCGCCACGAAAGACGGGGCCTGCACGCCGCTCAACGGCGACCCGCCGCCGGGCAGCTCCTGTGACGATGGGAACGTGTGCACCGACGACGCGTGCAGCGGCGGAAAGTGCGCGCAGGTCATCAAGAGCTGCCCTTCGTCGGACCCGTGCGAGACGAGCGTGTGCGACGTCGACGCGAAAGGGTGCGTCGTGCGATCCAAGCTCGACGGGACGCCGTGCACGGCGGCTGGGAACTCGGGGATTTGCGTGGCGGGGAGCTGCTTCACCGTCGTCGGCGTCAGCGGGGCCGGGGGCTCTGCGGGCGCGACGACGACGAGCAGCGCCGCGACGTCGGCGAGCGCGACGACGGGCGGCGGCGGCGCGGGCAGCGGCGGTGCGGGAGGAGGCGGCGTCGGCGGTGGCGGCCTGTTCCGCTTTGCCGGCGGTGGGTGCAGCGTCGGCGGCGCGGACGAGGGGCGGCTCGCCTGGCTCGTTTGCGGGCTGCTCGTCGCGGCGCGCAGGCGACCGAAGCGCCCCGCTGCGACCTCGACGCGGGGGGCGCGCGATGCGTGAGCGCCGGGCGCCTCGGGCCTTCGTCGCGGCGCTCGTCCTCGCCGCTGCCTCGTTCGTCCCGGCGCTCGCGCGCGCCCAGACGTTCGGGGGGATCGCCCTCGATCAGCTCAGCCCCGCGCCGCCGGGGGACACGTTCACGCTGGTGCCTTCGCCCTTCGCGGCGGGGCACCTCGTCCCGCGCGGCCTCGTGCTCTTCGACTACGCCGCGCGCCCGCTCACGCTGGTGACGGCGTCGAGCTCGCGGCCCGTCGTGGGTGGCCAGGGGTTCCTCCATGTCGGCGCTTCGCTCGCGCTGTGGGATCGCCTGCTGCTCTCGCTCTCGCTTCCCGTCGCGCTGGTGCAGAGCGGCGAGGCTCCCAGCGCGGGGCGCTTCACCTTCGCGTCGCCGTCGTCGCCGCAGGTGGGCGATCTCCGGCTCGGCGCGCGCATCCGCCTCTTCGGCGAGGACAGGGCTCTGTTTCAGCTCGGCGGGTCGGTCGACGTCCACGCGCCGACCGCGCCGAGCGGATCGTTCGTGGGGGAGCCTGGGGTCCGCCTCTCGCCGCGGGTGATCGCCGGCGGCGAGATCTCGCGCTTCGTCTGGAGCGCCGCGCTCGGCCTCGATTTTCACGCCGAGCCCAACCCGACGACGTTCACGTGGGGGGCCGCCGTCGGCGTGCGGCTCGGGGGCGATCGCGCGCAGATCGGCGCCGAGATCGCCGGCGCGACGCCGGTGCAGGCGTCGTTCTTCGATCTCGATCCGCAGACGCGGATCGCCCGCGGCCTCACCTCCAACGTCGAGCTCCACGCCGGCCTCAAGGTGCGCGTGATCCGGAGCCTCTTCGTCTCCGCCGGCGCCGGCCCAGGCCTCACCGACGCCGTCGGGACGCCCTCGTTCCGCGCGATCGGCGCCATCGCCTGGGCTCCGCGGCCCGAGGCGCCCGCCGCGCCCAGCGAGGCGAGCGCGGCCGATCCCGACGCCGACGGCGTGGCCGATCCCGGGGACGCGTGCCCCTTTGCGTTCGGCGTGAAGAGCGCGGATCCCCGGCGCAACGGCTGCCCCGTGGCGGACGGCGACGGCGACGATGTCGCCGACGCGGACGACGCCTGCCCCGATCAGGCCGGCGTGAAGAGCGCCGACGCGAAGCGGAGCGGCTGCCCCGCCGACAGCGACGGCGACGGCGTGCCCGACGGCCTCGACGGGTGCCCCGCGCAGAAGGGCACCGCCGCGACCAACGGCTGCCCGGCGACGCAGCGGTAATGAACTACTTCATGAGCTATTTCAGTATCCGGACGATCGCCCCGTCCGCCTTGTCCGCCGTGCCTTCGTTGACCCAGTAGATCGCGTCGGTCCCCACGGCGATCGCGCCGGGGTTGTTCTGATTGCCGGCGATCTCCTTCAGCGCGCTGCCCTCGAGGCGCATCACTGCGCCGCGGGTGCGGCTCGTCCAGTAGACGACGCTGCCGTCGACGGCGACGCCGCTCGGGTAGTCCTCGCCGTCGGGGAAGCCGGCGTGACCCTCGGTCAGGTTCTTCACCGCGCCGCCCGCGGTCGACACCGCGAAGACGCCGCCGCCCTTGGTGTGATCGGCGAAGGCGGCGAAGTACACGGTGCCCTGGCCCTTCCCGTCGGGGACGAGCGCGAGCGAGCGCGGCGTCGATTGGCCCGTGGCGACGGCGATCGAGGCCTTCCCGTCGTTGCAGGCGACGACGCCGCCTTGGCTGTCGAGCTTGTCTTCGTACGTCCAGCAGCGGAGCCCCGGGGCGGCGACGACGCGGCGAGGCGCGGCGCCGAGCAGGCTCGCTTGATCGAGGGGCTGCGGCGCGCCGGCCACGGCCTGGTCCTTGTCGAAGGTGATCAGGGCCTCGGAGACCTGGTTCGACGTGAGGTTGGTCCACACCAGCGTCGCGCCGTCGAGGGCGATCCCTTCGGGCTGGCCGGGGTCGGCGAGCAGGGGCTTCACGTTCGGCGCGGTGAGCGGCGTGCCCATGATCGCGCCGCCCGACGCGTTGGTCCAGAACACGAAGCCCTTGTCCCCGGCGTGCACGAGATCGTGCGGCGAGGCTTGGGCCGAGGCGATCTCCACCGCCTGCTCGCCGGTGACCTGCGCCCGCTTCACCGTCCCGTCGCTGTTCGGGTTCTTGCTCGCGTCGAACGTCCCGCGGGTCGTCCAGTAGACGCGGCTCTCGGCCGTCGTCTCCGCCACCACGAGCGACACCGGGTTCTGCTGGCCCGAGGCCACCACCACCGGCGCGCTCGGGCTCAGCGGCGTGTACCGACCCGACGACGAGAACGGCCCGCAGATCGGCAGCGCCCCTTGCTTGCGCGCGCACGGGCTCTTGCCCGCCGGGGCCCGGACCACGCCGGTGACGGCGCCGCTCTTCAGCTTCTCGCAGACGGCGGGCGGGAGCTTCAGCGTCCCGTCGGGGCCGGGCTGCCAGCCGGAGTCGCTCTCGGCGTCGAGCGGCACGAAGCACCCGGAGGCCCCGCACATGCCCGCGCCCTGCGTGACGAGCGCGATGTTGTCGTCGTTGGCCGCCGTGATCCGACAGGGACCATCGTCGACGACGGCCAACGTCGCGCCGTCGAAGCAGGTGGTCGCGTCGAAGCAGTCGCCGTCCCCGCTCGCGGTGCCGCCGCCGAAGATGGTCGCCTCGTCGTAGACCGGGAGCGTGCTCTCAGGGACGGTGGCGTCGACGCATTTCCCCGCCGCGCAGGTCATCCCTGCGCCGCACGTGCTCTGGAAGACGAGGTTCCCGTCGGCGTCGCGGATCGGCTTGCCGGCGGCGTCCGTCACCGCCTCCGCGGTGCCGTCGCAGAGGAACTCGATCGGGATCGGGAGCGTCACCGTCCGGTCGGCGGGCACGGTGGTGATGACCTCGCGGATCATCCGCGGGGCCTCGTCGCCCCGGGACGCGTAGACGCGGACGCGCACCGCGGCGCCCGGATCGTCCTCCGAGGCCGTGAAGGCCAGGGTCGCGGGCAGCTTGAAGGTGTGATCGGGCTCGAGCGCCGCGTAGGGCACGTGGTATTTCACCGCGCCGGTCGCGGCGAGCGTGACGTCGATCACGATCTTGTCGATGTCCTTGGGGATGGAGACGTCGGTGCGGATCGCGAGGACGACCTCCCCGAGCGACGAGCTCGAGCACGAGAGCACCGACGGCAGCGCCGACAGCAGCGCGAGCGAGGCCCAGGATCGAATCGTTCTCATCACCGACCTCCGTACGAGTACGAGAGAGGAAAGGTCCCCAGCGTGCCGTCGACCTCGGGCCGCCGCGTCGGCTGGAAGAGGAAGGCGCCGCCCACCACCGCGCCGGCGACGACCACCGCGCCGCCCGCGATCCACAGCCACGTCGAGGTGCTCGAGGCCTTCGCCTGCGGGTTGAGCGTGACCAGGATCTCGCGGGACCTGTCGTCCTGGACCAGGACCTCGGCCTGGTAGGTGGTCATGCCCGACGCCGTCACGCGGAGCGTGTGCCCCCCGCTCGGCAGCTTGCCTTCCCACTTGCCCTGGCCCACGGCCTTGCCGTCGACGGCGATGAGATCCCTGGGGCCCGCCGTCACCGCGACGCGGCCCTGATGGAGGTCGCGCTCGAGGGCGGCGGTGATCGCCAGCGCCGTCCCCCCGGCGACCTGCTCGGTGCGATCGAAGGGCTTGAATCCCGCCTTCTGGACGCGGATCCGGCGCCTGCCCAGATCGAGCAGCACCGGCGCGGCGAGCGGGGAGATCCCCACCTTGTCGTCGTCGACGAGGATCTCCGCGCCGGGCTCGGTCACCGTGAGGCGGAGGGCGCTGACGAGCGGCCGCGCGGCGTCGGCGAGATCCTTCGCCTCCTGGCGATCGGCCGCGGAGAGCAGCGGCCCCGCGCCTTCGAGGTAGCGATCGAGCGCGGCGAGGACGCGCGTGTAGCGGCGCAGGTTCTTCTCGCAGACGGCGATGTTCCAGTGCAGCCGGTCGTCGTGGGACAGCTCGTGGGCGCGCTGGAACTTGACGAGCGCGTTCTGGAAGTCGCCGTCCTGGTAGAGCAGCTTGCCCGCCTCGTACTCGGCGCGCGCGAGGCCGGTGAGCGACGCGGAGAGCGGAGGCGAGGCCGCTGCCGCCGCGGCCCCGCTCTGCGCGAGGGCCGGCGCGGGCACCGCGGCGAGGGCCACGGCGAGCGCGATCATCGGGCGCCAGAATGGGTTGCGACTCGGGCGCATCGTCGGCATCTCCTCGCTACTTGATCGTGACGTCGAACGGGCTCTTCTTCGCCGTGGCCGTCGCCGTCGGCGCGACCGGGGCGGCGGGGGGCGGCGCGGCCGCGACGGCCCTGGGGCTCGCGCTCGACCGCGGCGCGGCGCTCGGGCGCGGCGGCGCCGCCGAGGCGGACAGCGGCGCCGCCGGGGTGGACGGCAGCGCCGACGCGACCTCGACGTCGGGGCGAGGATCGGGAGCCGCCTGCCGCGCCGACGCCTCCGGGGCCCGCGCGGCGGTCGCCGCGATCGGCGGCGAGGCGCTCTGCGCCGATGCGGCGAACGATCCGCCGGGCGCGGCCCCGCCCGGCCGAAGGAGAGCGAAGATCCCGATGAGCACGCCCGCCGTGCCCATCGCCGCGCCCGCGAGGAGGAGCCGGCGATCGTGCGGAGCGCCCTGCGCCGCCGTGGGCCCGGCGATGGTGGTGATCGAGGCGACCGCCCCGCTCGGGGGATCGATCCCGCCCGCGCGGTGCGGCGACGAGCCCTCCTTTGCCGCGGGATCGAGCGGCGAGGCGCTGCTCATCGTCCGCACGATCCGCCGCGCCTTGGCCTCGGCGTCGGGGTAACCGAACGGCGCGATCGCCTCGGCGAGCTCGGCCACCGAGGCGAAGCGCTGCTCCGGCTTCTTCTCGAAGCAGCGGAACGTCGCGGCCTCGAGCCCCGCGGGCACCTCGCGCCGGCGCGCCGCGAACGCCGCCGGCCGGTGCATGTTCACCGCGAGCACGAGATCCGGGTAGGTGGCGCCGTCGAACGGGATCGCCCCCGAGAGCAGCTCGTAGAGGATCACGCCGAGCGACCAGATGTCGGAGCGCGCGTCGGCGTAGCGGGCCGATCGCATCTGCTCGGGCGACATGTACGCGGGCGACCCGAAGACCGTGGTCGTGGCCGTGAGCTTCTTCGTGTCGGGCTCGTCCTCGGGCTCGATCAGCTTGGAGATGCCGAAATCGAGGACCTTGATCGCGTCGGAGCCGTCGGGCGCGCGGGTGAGGAACAGGTTGGCGGGCTTGAGATCGCGGTGGATGATCCCCGCCGCGTGGGCCTCGGCGATCGCCTCGCAGGCCTGGAGCAGGTACTCCACGGCGTCCTTGGCCGGGAGCGCGCCGCGCTGCTGGACCACGCGCGAGAGGTCGCTCCCCTCGAGGTATTCCATCACCATGAAGGGCACGCCGTCCTCGGCCTCGCCCACGTCGAGGACGCGGGTCACGTGCTCGCTGCGGAGCCGCACCAGCGCGCGGGCCTCGCGGAGGAAGCGCTCCACCGCCTCCTCGTTGATCATGTCCTTGCGCATCAGCTTGATGGCGACGCGCTGGCCGAGCCGGAGGTTCGTCGCCGCGAGGACGACGCCCATGCCTCCCTCCCCGATGACGCGCTCCACCCGGTATTTTCCGGCGAGCATGTCCCCCGACTTCAGCGCGTCGGGGCTCATGCGGGGGATCTCCTCGGGGGCTGCGTCATGGCGCGAAGGCTCGGTCGTGGGGGGTGATGGTAGAGCGCAGGACGGCGCGATGTTCGACTAAATCATTGTGCGCCCGCGCACCCTCCGCGCGGCACGGCTCGCCCACAACGCGTCAGCGCGTCGCGCGGTTCGGTGTCAGCGCGCGCTCCAGCGTCTCTTCTTCGAGCTCGCCGTAGATCGCGTCGCGCAGCGCGGTGCGGACGTCCTGGTTGACGCAGGTCTCCACGGCGACGCGGAGGCGGAGCACCGTGTCGGGATCGAGCCCGCGCGGCGCCGTGTGCTGGCCAGCCTGGCCTCCCGAGGTCAGCGCCAGCGCCGCGCCGATGCGGAGCTCGCCGGACGCGTGCCCGTCCTCGAGCACGGCGAGGGCCTGCTCCTTCGGCAGCGCCGCGGTCCGGTAGTCGCCCGCGGCCTCGCGCACCAGCTCGGAGAGGGCCTCGCGCCAGGCGCGCACCGACCTCCCGCGCCGCTCGAGGAGGGCGCCGGCGCGGACGATCTCCGGCCCTCCGGGGAGGAGCCCTTCGCGCAGCAGCGCGAGCAGCCGCGCCTGCCGCGTGGCGAAGAGGGCGGCCGTGAGCGATCCCGGGGCCTCGTCCTCGGGCCGCGGGGCAGGGAGGATGTCGACGGCCACGGCCTCCCCGCTCGTGAGCAAGAGGCTCGCTCCAGCCTCGGTCTCGTCGACGCGCTCGATCGATCCGAAGGCGATGAAGCGATCGATGGCGCCGTGCTTCAGGGCGATTCCATCCTTCCCGACGACGACGGAGCCGACGACGCCGGGCTTCGCGGCGGTCACGGCGGCGAACCGCACCGCGCCGCCCGCCAGCGCCGCCAGGGCGAGCGCCAGATCGGGGTGCGCGAAGGGAAGCGTCACGAGGAGGGCGATCAGCGCCGCGGCGAAGCTGCTGAGCCAGGGCCACTGCGCCCACCACGACGCGCCCTCGCGCCGGTACAAGCTCGAGAGCCAGGTGCCGTGGACCTTGCCGACGGCGACCGCCTCGACGATCGAGAGCCCCTCGTCGCGGCCGTCGACCTTGGCGCGGATCACGTCGCCGTCGCGCGTGCGGAGCTCGAGCTCGTCTTCCTGGGGCGACATCCTCGCCTCCGCCACGAGGACGAGCGGGATCACCGTGCGCGAGCCGCCCTCTTCGAGGACGAGGCCGTCGTCGACGCGCAGCGACCCCGCGCGGAACCGGGCCAGAGTCGCGCTCAGCCAGGCCACCGGCGCGCTGACGGCGCAGAGCCCGCCGACGATGACGAGGCAGAGCGAGACGAGGAGGAGCGGCACGGTGAGGATCATCGCCCCGGCCTCGAAGACCTCGGAGAAGACGCGTTGAAACGACGCGAGCCACGCGAGCCCGAGCAGGCTCCAGCCGGCGCCGCGCCGCATGTCCCGCGGCCCGCCGAAGCGCTGAACGCAGATGCGCGAGGATCTGGCCGCCGCTGCGAGGTTACGAGAGCGATCCGTCACGGCGTTCGCCGCTGAGAATGCCGGGCGAGCACCGGGCGCGCAAGGAGCTTGGCGCCGGCCTCGCGGCGCCTCACGCCTCCGCGATCACCGGCCCCGGCGGGGCGGCGATCGCCCCGTAGGAGCCGAGGAGCCGCACCGTCGTCGCGTGCGCCTCGACCTCCCGGAGCGCCTCGTTCAGCGCCGGCTCCGACACGTCCCCGGTGACGTCGATGAAGAAGGCATATTCGAACGGCCGCCCGCGGAGAGGCCGACTCTCGATCTTGCAAAGGTCGATGGAGCGCCCCGCAAAGACAGCCAGCGTCGCGGCGAGCGTGCCTGGCCGGTGAGCGAGAGTGACAATCAACGAGGTCTTGCGCGCGGCGCCCCAGAGCGGCTCCGGCGGCGGCGTCCCCGGCCGCGCCGCGAGGAGAAAGCGCGTGAAATTCTGCGGGTGATCCTCGAGCGCGCGGAGGAGCACGACGCCGCCGTGGACCTCGGCGGCGCGGCTCGAGGCGATGGCCGCGGCGTCGCTCGCGCCGGCCAGGATCACGTCGCGCACGGCCCCCGCGGTGTTGTAGGCAGCGACGGCCTCGATCTGCGGGTTCTGCCGGAAGAACTCCTCGCACTGCGCCAGCGCGACGGGGTGCGAGAAGACGCGTCGAACCGCGTCGAGCTCGACCCCGGGCGGAGCGATCAGCGTATGAGAGACGCGGAGCACGACCTCCCCGACGACCCTGAGCCGATGAGCGTCGAGGACGTCATAGCTGGTGAGCACCGAGCCCGCGAGGGTGTTCTCGATGGGAAAGGCCGCATACGAGGCCGCTCCGTTCTCGACAGCTCGAAAGGCATCTTCCAGGCGAGGACACGGGAGCGTGCGCGCCGCCCCCCCCGCAAAGGCAAAGGCTGCTTCCTCCGCGAAGGCCGCGGCGACCCCCTGAAACGCGACGTCGTGGCGGGCGGTTGCGTCCATGTTGGTGCGGGGCTCCTCGAAGGGGTGAGTTGAGGATATTGAGCCTTGGACAAGTAGCATTTGTGGGCGCGATTCGCCCGAGAATCTGCGCACGGCGCCCGCGTCGAGAGCATTGCCGTTCAAGCTGAGAATGATTGCCATCGACGCATGGCCAACGCGCGGAGTGCGTCGTCCGGATTGGCCAGCAGATCGGCCACCGCCGCGCGGGCGAGCTCTTCCGGCTGCACGCCGAGGCTCTTCGCGCGCTCGCTCAGGCGGTCGGCCTGGGCAGGAGAGAGGTCGATGGCGATCTTCATCGGCCGCAGACTACCTCGGCGCGCTCTCCCTCGTCATCGTCCGCGTCACTCCTGGCAGGCGACGGCGGGTGCAAGAAGATGCGCTCTCTTCCCTGAAGTTTGGTACTGTCGCGAGTTCCCGGATCACGGTCGCCTGCCTGGCCGCGCTCCCCAGCTATCCGACGTTCTCTATCGAGCAGGCGACAGGCAATCAGGCCCCGGGGCGATGGGGCGGCGCCGCCCGCGTAGGCGCCCGGCGGATCCTCCGGCGAGCGGCGGCGTCAGCGCGTCCTTTCGCCTCGCGCTGGCTCAGCAGTCGCCGAGAACTTCGGCAAGCGAGGCCGCCGTGAGCCCGCGATCAAACCACGCGTCGAGGTCCGCCGGCCCTGCCGCGTTGACGCGGGCCACGGCATCCTCCGGCAGCGCCCCGAAGCGCTTGCTCAGCAGCTTCAGGAGCATCGCGCGCTGTCCCTCGTTGCGCCCCTCTGCTCGAAGCACATCCGCTGTCGTCACGATGGCCTCCTCGACGTCCTTTCCAACCTCGCGTGCCACGAGCCGCCGGAGCTCTTCGGCCCCGATCGTCTCGTCGACCTCGTAGATATACCGGAAGATCTGCCCGAAAGTAGTCGCGCCGTTCGGGGCCCGCACCACCTGGCGCATCAGCTCACCCCAGCGGCCGAGCTGCGCCATCGCCGGAGCACGATGCCGGAAGCGCTGAGCGCGTGCACGTTTTTGGAGAAGAATGCCAGTCAATAGGTGCCGCTTTTCTCGTCCAGTACCGCGTTGACGCGGCGGGTGAGCGTGAACCGGAGTCGAGGAGTCGATGTTGGTGTTGACCGCGCCGACCTTGCGCCGACAACTCCCCCGGTTTACGCGAGAGCCGCATGCCATCATCGACAGGAAATCACGAGAGCGGCTTCGGCATCGGGCGCGCCGCCGTGCGCGCCGCGATCGTTCTCGGCGCTCTCGGGCTGCTGTCCGGTGTGGGCTGTGGTCAGGCCCCGAGCGAGCGCGGAGCGCAATCGGCCTCGAACCCGGCGGCCTCC
>FSTQ01000357.1_pt1 | contig 14302 bp, 12 predicted proteins | sample 1637281 | NCBI WGS metagenome assembly FSTQ01 (sample SAMEA3914818, study PRJEB12502) | metagenome | biome: forest; material: soil | place: Canada | collected 2010-06-26 | depth 0.1 m
CGAGCCTGTAAGGCCCATGCTGGTCAGCGTGCAGCGCTCGTCGTCCCGCCCGTTCGCCATCGCGCTCGAGCATACACGGGCGCTCGGGAGCGCGGCTCTCCGCTGTCGCGCCGCCGAGGCGCTCCGGGTCTCGTCGGCGCGACCATCACGACACGACGAGCTGCGAGATCACGCCGGCCGCAGCGGCGGCCCGGGGTCGTGGTCTCGCAGGTAAACGAGGTTGACACCGTTGACGACGGCGTGCGCCAGGAGCGGCCCGACGAGCGAGCCCGTCAGCGCGAAGATCGATCCGAGGCCGAGCCCGATCACCGTCGCCCAGCCCACCCAGACCCAGCGGCTCGGGCCCTTCATCTGGTGGGCGAGGCCGAAGAGGATCGCCGCGGGGATCACGCCGATCCACGGCAGGAGCAGGCCGCGGAAGAGCAGCTCTTCGCCGAGGCTGGAGAGGCCGGCGACGAGGAGGATCTGCGGCGCCGAGAAGTCGCGCGCGACGGGGCGCAGCTCTTCGTGGAGGCGGCGCGCCCACTCGAAGCGCGCCACCGTCACGCGCGTCGCGGCGATGGCGGTCGTCGCCAGGGCGAGGCCGAGGGCGGCGCTGAGCGCGAGGCTCACCGCGAGCGGCGCCGGGAACCACGGCTCCGGGTGGATCCAGGGCAGGCCGTCGCGCAGCGCGAGGGTGATGGCCGTCGTCACGGCGGCCAGCAGCGCGTAGAGGACGGCGGTGCCCATCGCCGCCGCTCGGTTCCCCGTGCGAGCCCAGCGCTCCGGCTTGACCAGGGGCATCTGGTCGAGCCGCCCGCGCTGGGTGAAGCCGGGGCGCATCCGCGGGATCTCCTAGCGATCCCGATCCACTCGGCCGAGATCGGTCGCGATCCGATCGAGCACGCCGTTGACGAACGAGCCGCTGTCCTCGCTGCCGAAGCGCTTGGCGAGCTCGACGGCCTCGTCGAGGATGACGGCGCGGGGGACGTCGTCGATCTGCGCGAGCTCCCACGTGCCGAGGCGGAGCACATTGCGATCGACGCGGGCCATGCGCTCGATGCGCCAGTTGGTGCTCGCCTTGCGGATGGTGCCGTCGACCTTCTCGAGGTCGGCCGCGACGCCGCGCACGACGCGCTCGGCGTACTCGCGCCCCTCGGGGTCGCCCGGCGTCTCGCGCCAGAACTGGTTGATCACTCGCTCCGCGCTGTTGCCGTTCGCTTCGAGGGCGAAGATCATTTGCAGCGCGGCTTCGCGTCCTGTGGTTCGGGCTCCCATGATCCTTCTTCCTAGAGCCCCGCCCTGTCGAGCGCCGCGCCGAGGGCGACCATTTCGATCGCGCTCACCGCGGCCTCCCAGCCCTTGTTGCCGGCCTTGGTGCCGGCGCGCTCGATCGCCTGCTCGATCGAGTCGGTCGTGAGGACGCCGAAGGCCACGGGCACGCCGGTCTGCATCGACACGGTGGCGATGCCCTTGGTGACCTCGGCGGCGACGTAGTCGAAGTGCGGCGTGGAGCCGCGGATCACCGCGCCGAGGGCGATGACGGCGTCGACGCTCTTCTTGTGGGCGAGCCGCGCGACGATGGTGGGGATCTCCCAGGCGCCGGGGACGCGGACGATGGTGATCCGCGAGGCGTCGCCGCCGTGCCGCACCAGCGCGTCGAGCGCGCCGTCGACGAGGCGGTCGACGATGAAGTGGTTGAACCGGCTCGCCACCAGCGCGAAGCGCGCGCCCGCCGGGACGACGAGGCCGCCCTCCACCACCGTCGCGCGCTTCTCCGTACCTTCGCCCATCTCGCTCACGCTTCGCCCTTCATCGAGACCACCGGGACCCGCTCGACCACCTTGAGCCCGAAGCCCGTGAGCCCGGCGATCTTCGGTTGATTGTTGGTGAGCAGGCGGAGCTGCTGCACGCCGAGATCGGCCAGCACCTGGGCGCCGAGGCCGAACTCGCGCAGGCGCGCCGGCTGGCAGGCCGCGGCGTCCTCGGGGAGCGCGGGGCTCACGGCGAGGGCGTCGAGCTCGCGCGCGAGATCGCCCTTGGGCGGGATGTAGAGCACCACGCCCGAGCCGGCGTTCTCGATGGCGAGGATGGCCTCGCGCAGGTTGTGCCCGCCGTCGAAGGGCGTGGAGCTGAAGATGTCGCCCACGATCGACCCCGAGTGCACGCGGCAGAGCACCGGCTCGCCCGTGGCGACGTTGCCCTTCACGAGCGCGAAGAACTGCCGCGACTCGCCGATGATCTCGTAGACCGCGGCCAGCCACTCGGTGCCGGTGATGTCGAGCCGCATCTGCCGCTCGGAGACGCGGCGCACGAGGCGCTCGGTCTGGAGGCGGTACTGGATGAGATCGGCCACCGTCAGGATCATCATCCCGTGCTTGGCGGCGAAGCGCTCGAGGTCGGGCATCCGCGCCATGGTGCCGTCCTCGTTCATGATCTCGCAGATCACGCCCGAGGTGCCCTTGCCGGCGAGGCGGGCGAGGTCGACCGAGCCCTCGGTCTGGCCGGTGCGCACGAGGACGCCGCCGCGGCGCGCGCGCAGGGGGAACACGTGGCCGGGCGTCACCACGTCGGTGGGCTTGGCGTCCTCGGCGATGGCCACCTGGATGGTGCGGGCGCGATCCGCGGCGCTGATGCCGGTGGTCACGCCGGTGCGGGCCTCGATGCTCACCGTGAAGGCCGTGCCGAGGGGCGGGCCGCCGCGGCCGGGCGCCGACATCATCGGCAGGTCGAGCTTCACGACCTGCTCTTCGTCGAGGGTCAGGCAGATGAGCCCGCGGCCGTGCATGGCCATGAAGTTGATGGCCTCGGCGGTGACGGCCTCGGCCGCCATGCAGAGGTCGCCCTCGTTCTCGCGGTCCTCGTCGTCGACGAGGATCACCATCTTGCCGGCGCGGATGTGATCGAGCGCGGTGTTGACCCGCTCCAGCATCACCGAGTCGATCGTCAGTCGGTGCGTCATGGGCGCGCTGGCCTCCGTGACCTCATGCGAAGCCGCTCGATCGGAGCTTCGCGAGGATACGTTCATCGTGGTCGACATCGGGCTCGTCCTGTTCTCCCCGCCCCTCGCTCCGAGGTCCGGGTAGAGCCGTGACTTCGAGCTGACGCGCCACGTAGCGCGCGAGCACGTCGACTTCAATGTTGACGTGCGCCCCGACACCGGCCTCTTCGAGCAAAGTGCGCCCGATCGTGTGCGGGACGAGCATGACGTCGAAGACGACGCCCCCCGCCGAGGCCCGCCCGACCGCGTTGAGCGTGAGGCTGACGCCGTCGAGGCAGACCGACCCCTTGGAGGCAAAGAAGCGCTCGAGCTCGGCGGGCGCGCGCAGCTCGAGGCGCGTCGCCGTGCCGACCGGGGCGACGGCGGTGACGGTCCCCACGCCGTCGACGTGCCCGAGGACCATGTGCCCTCCGAGCCGGCCGCCCACCGCGGTGGCCCGCTCGAGGTGCACGCGCGACCCGATCGGCCGCTGCCCCAGCGTCGTCCGCGCCAGCGTCTCGGCGCTGATGTCGCATTCGAAGCCGCCGCTGACGATCCGGTCGACCGTCAAGCAGGCGCCCTGCACGTTGATCGACTCGCCCAGGACCAGCGGGGCGAGGCTGGTCTCGATCAGCGCGCGCGCCACCGGGCCGCCGCCGCGGCGGCGGAGGACGCCGATCGTCTCGACGAGGCCGGTGAACATCGTGGGGTGGGGAGCGGCGCGACGGCGCTGCCGATCACGCGCTCGAGTGGAGCTCTTTGTTCGTCAAGAGCTTCTCGATCAGACCCTTCGAGTAGCCCGACAGCTCGGTGAAGACGACGCCCATCCCGGGAGGATCGTCGTGCACGCGGACGACCTCGCCCACGCCCTCGATCGTCTCGATGTCGTCCATGATCACGGTGAAGCGCAGGTTCACCTTGGTCCCGACCTCGAGCGGCGTCTTCGAGCGGACGAAGACCCCGGTGCGGGAGATGTTGGTCACGTACTCGTTGATGAACGAGTCGTAGGACTCGAACTCTTTGTTGATCGTGACGCGGTCGTCGCGACGAGGCGGGACTTCAGCTTCTTCGGGGCTCTTGAGGTCGGGCATGGCCTGCTTCACCTGCCTTGCAGATCGAACTGTTCGAGGTGGTACTCCTTGCGCGGGATGAGCTCGAGGCGGCGCTGGAAGAGGCGCTCGGCCTCCGTCACGGCCACGCGCTCGTCGCTCTTCAGGAGATCGATCACCGCCGGGTGGGCGTTGACGATGATGATGTACCCCGGCAAATTCATGCGCTCGCGCCGGATCTGCCGGAGGATCTCGTAGGCGATCGTCTGCTTGGACTGGAGCTGCCCGGTGCCGTCGCAGTAAAAGCACGGCTCGAGCACGGTGCGCCCCAGGCTCTCCCGCGTGCGCTTGCGCGTCATCTCGATGAGGCCGAGATCGCTGATGCGGTTGAGCGTGGTCTTCGCCTTGTCCTTGGCGAGGAGGTCTTCCATCCGCTTCCGGACCTTCTCGCGGTTCCCGGCGCGCTCCATGTCGATGAGGTCGAGGATGATCAGCCCGCCGATGTTGCGGAAGCGGAGCTGATAGGCGATCTCTTCCACCGCCTCCATGTTGGTGGCGAGGATGGTCTGCTCGAGATCGGTCGAGCCCTTGCCGACGAAGCGCCCGGTGTTGACGTCGATCGCCGTGAGCGCCTCGGCCTGGTCGATGATCAGGTGGCCGCCCGAGGGCAGCGGCACCTTGCGGGACTGGGCGCGCTGGATCTCGTCCTCGATCCCGTAGGCGTCGAAGATCGGCTCCTGGCCTTCGTAGAGCTCGATCGCGTCGACGCGCTCGGGCATGAAGACCTCCACGAAGCGGCGGAGCCGGTGGTACTCCTCGGCGCTGTCGATGACGATCTTCTCGATGTCGTCGGTGAAGAGATCGCGCGCGGTCTTGAGCACGAGATCGAGCTCGGTGTAGAGGCACGCGGGGGCGCGCACGCCGGTCTCGCGCTTCTCCACGACCTGGCCCCAGAGGCGCACCAGGTAGCCGACGTCGGCCTTGAGCTGCTTCTTCGTGAGCCCCTCGGCCACGGTGCGCACGATGAGGCCGCCCTGCGGGGGCTTCATGGCCTCCATCGCCTCGCGGAGGCGCGAGCGCTCGCGATCCGAGCCGATGCGCTTGGAGATGCCGACGTGATCGACCGTGGGGAGGTAGACGACGTAGCGCCCCGGCAGCGAGATGTGGCTGGTGACGCGCGCGCCCTTGGTGCCGATCGGCTCCTTGGAGATCTGGACGAGGACCTCTTGCCCCTCGCGCACGACCTCGCGGATGGGCGTGGTCTTCGAGACGCGCGGCGGCTCGTGGTGGCTGCCGCGCTTGCCCGCGTCGCGACCGCCGCTGGGGCGAGCGTCGCGGCTGCTGCTGCCGCCGCTGCCGCTGCGCTCGCTGCTGCGGCTGCGCCCGTCGCGGTTGCCGCCGGCGCGAGCGTTGTTGTCGCGACCGCCGCCGCCGCCCTGGCGGTTGTTGTCGCGACCGCCGCCGCCGCCCTGGCGGTTGCTGTCGCGACCGCCGCCTTGACGGTTGCTGTCGCGGCCGCCGCCCTGGCGACCCTCACGCGGGGCGCCTTCACGAGCGACCGCGGGCTCGCGCGCCGCGCCCTCGGGCAGCGCGCTCGGCGCCTCGGGCGCCTTCGCGGCGACGGTGCCCTCGACCTCGGGGCGCGACTCGCGCGTGCTCCGTGATCGACGCACGCGCGCGTCGCGACCGCCGCGACGCCGACCGCGAGCGCGGGGCATGAGGAGATCATCTTCCGGCTTCGCGCCCTCGACGGCGACGCCGGCTTCACCAGCCGCCGCCTCGACCGCGAGAGGAGCGCCGCCCTCGGCGGACTCTTGCTCGGCGCCCGCGCTCGCCGCGGCCTCTGCGGCGGCCTCGGCGTCGTCGTCTTCGGCGTCGGCGTCGGCGTCGGCGTCGGCCGCTTCAGCGCCCGCAGCCTCGGCGCCGGCCGCCTCGACGACGGCTTCGGGGGCGTCGTCCTGCGTATCGGGCTCCGCCTCGTCGTCCGAGGCCTCCGGCTCTTCGTCCGAGGCCTCCGCTTCGACGTCCTCGGAGCTGTCGGCCTCGTCGACGGCGACGAGCACCTCGTCGTCGCCGGTGTCGGCGACCTCGAGCGCGGTCGGCAGCTCGATGCGCACCTCGCGATCGGGCTCGACGTCGCGAGCGACGAGGGACTCGTCGACCGTGACCTCTTCCGTCGCCTCTTCGGCGGCGTGAGCCTCGAGCGCGTCGTGCTCTTCGGCCTCGGCGGCGGCCTCCGCCTCTTCGATGGCGGCGTCCTCGGCGGTGGGGCCGGAGGAGCGGTCCTCGTCGGTCGAGGCGCCTCCCCCGCTGCTTCGAGCGCCGGCCGCCGCGTGGCGGTGACCGGAGAGGTACGCTTCGAAATCATCGGGCCGGATCAGGTCCTCGACGTGGAGGAACGCCGCGCGCTCCAGCCCTACGTCGATGAACGCCGCCTGCATCCCGGGGAGGACACGGCTCACCTTACCGAGATAGATGTTCCCGAGCGTTCCCCTCGAGGTCTCTCGCTCGATGTGCAGCTCGGCGATGATCCCGTTTTCGATGAGGGCGACGCGTGTCTCGCGGATGTCGACGTTGATGACGAGGAGATTCTTGGCCATGTCCGAGCTCGCCGAAGGGGTCGGCGTTCGCCGTCCTTATGACCCAACAATGGGGGTGGGGCGGGCGTGCAAAGCGTTACCACGGGTTTCGCGAGCACTGAACCGAGAAGCGCCCGGCGGCTCCCGGGAGCCGACCAAGCTCGGCCGGCGCCGCCGCCCCGGGGCCCACCCCAGGCCGACCCACGTTGAGGTCAACTCCTCGTAATTGCTGCACTTCGGCTCCGTGCCTGCCCCCGCGCCGAGACCCCGGGGCCCACGCCCGCGAAGCGCCGTACGCCGGAAAAGAGGCGCCCGATTTCGCAGCCGCCGCGTCGAAGCTTCGTCGTCGGGCGAGCTAAGTGTCGGAAATTTCGAGAATCCGCCGTTGTGCGCGGCCCGTGCTTGAGGCCCGAGCGGGCGCCGCACCGCGCCCCTTCAAGGAGACGGCCGATGGCAAACGCAACGAAGCTCCTCATCCTCCATGTCCCCGCCGGCGGCGGTCACAAGGCGGCGGCCCGCGCGATCGCCGAGGCCGCTGCCGCGCGCGGCGCCGAGGTCGAGGTGCAGGACGCCCTCGAGCTCACCCCGCCTTGGTTCGCGCGCGCCTACGTCGACGCGCACCTGCGCAGCACGGAGCACACGCCCGCTTTTTACGGGTACGGCTACTCGGCGCTCGACCAGCGCCATGCCCTCGTCGACGGCGTCCGCGGGGTCTTCGATCGCGCCGTGGGGGCGCGCCTCACCCGCTTCGCCGAGAGCCGGCGCGCCGACGTCATCGTCTCGACGCACTTCTTCCCGCTCGAGGTGCTCGGCCACGCGCGCCGTACCGGCGCGCTGCGCGCCCCGCTCATCGGCGTCGTCACCGACTACGCGGCCCACGCCTTCTGGGCCGAGCCCGGCGTCGATCGCTTCTGCACCGCGGCCGGCCGCGCCGCGCGCGATCTCGTGCGCCACGGGATCGATCCCTCCACCATCGTCGCCACGGGGATCCCCATCCGCCCGGCCTTCGGCGCGGCGCCGAGCTTCCGGCTCCCCGCCGCGGGCGAGCCGCTCTCCGTGCTCGTCACGAGCGGCGGCTTCGGCGTCGGCCCGATGCTGCAGATCGTCCGCTCGTTCGCGGGCGTCCCCGGAGTGCGCCTCACCGTCATCTGCGGCGACAACCCGGCCCGCGTCGAGCAGACCCGCCGCGCCGCCGCGGAGGCCGGCGTCGCCGCCGAGGTCCTCGGCTTCGAGCGCGACATGCCGCGCCGGATGGCCGAAGCCCACGTCCTCGTCGGCAAGCCGGGCGGCCTCACCACGAGCGAGTCGCTCGCCGCGGGCCGGCCGATGGTGATCGTCGGCGCCTGCCCCGGCCAGGAGCTGATGAACCAGGCCTGGATGCTCGATCAAGGCGTCGCCGTCGCCGCCGACCCCGCCGCTGCGGGCGCCGCCGTCGCCGACCTCATCCGCGAGGGCTCGCTCCCCGCCCTCGCCGCCGCGGCGCGAGCCCTCGCCGCGCCCGACGCCGCCGCGCGCGTCGCCGACGTCGCCCGCTGGATGGCCGGCCGCGCCCCGACCTCGACGCGCCTCCCGCGCGCCGCGTGATCGCCGGCTCTCGGCGCTCGTCCGTCAGGCGCTTAAGAGCTTGTTTAACAGGCTCTTACTTGCAGGTGTCCGGCGCGTGCTCGCAGAGCACCGCGCAGTCGCCGCAGAGCACGCAGCGGGTCAGCGCTTGGTACTCCGCGGCGCCGCTGGGCGACTCGTTCGCGCAGAGCTGCGCGCACTCGAGATCCTTGGGCACGCACTTGTCGAGGCAGAGCGAGTAGGCCTTGCAAGGAGCGTCGTTGAAGCACGCGTCGTACTCGGCGCTGCACGCCGCCTTGGCCGCGCACTTGATGCACCCGGCGCCGAAGTTGCCGCACTCGCCCGTGTCGGCGCAGTTCGTGGGGAACGCGCCGCCGCTGCCGCCGCTCGTCCCGGTGGAGCTCGGCCCGCTCGTCCCTGATCCGCTCTGGCCGGTGGCCGTCGCCTCCCCTGTCCCCGTCCCCACGCTCCCAACGACCTGGCCCCCAAAGCCGCCCGTCCCGATCGGTTCTGCGTCAGCGCTGCACGCCGTCCCGACCGCACCCGCGGCGATCATCAAGAAGAGCAAGCAGTCGAGCTTCATCGCCCGAAGGTAGCGCCGCGCGAGAAGCGGCACCAGCCGCGGCGCCGAGCCCCTACACAGGGAGCAACGCATCGATCCACGCCCCGCGCGCGCCATCCCAGGCGCTCTGTTCGGCTCGAGGCGGAAGGCGGTGACACGAAATCCTGATCCCACGAAATTCCGGGTTTGAATCCTCAAGGGCAGGCGCAAACAGAAGAAGAGCGGGCAGCCCGTGGGGGCGCCCGCTCTTCTCGCGCGATCACCGGGGCGCAGCGACCGGCGCCGGAGCGATCACCACGGGCTCAGCCCGCGCAGCTCTGCTGGCACATCGCGAGATCCTTGCAGACCGAGTCGGCGACGCAGTTCTGGCTCGCCTTCATGACGCACGCGTTCTGCCCGAGGCCGCCGATGCACGTGCCGCACGCCTGCGTCACCATGGCGTTGGGATCCGCGCAGAGGGGCGGCATCGTGTTGGCGGTACCGCCGCATTGCGTGAAGCAGGGCGACGCGGCCGCACAGACGCAGTTGGCGACGGCGAAGCCGAGGAACTTGGTCTGCGCGGCAGGGAAGGCCGTGGCGCAGCACTCGGCGCAGGTCTTGTCCTGCGCCTTGCAGAGCGTGCAGTCCGTGCCGGCCGCGCAGGTGCCGCCGCCGCTCGAGCTCGTCGACGTCGTCATGCCCGTGCCCGTCGTCATGCCCGTGCCCGTCGTCATGCCCGTGCCCGTCGTCATGCCCGTGCCCGTCGTCATGCTCGTGCCCGTCGTCATGCCCGCGCCCGTCGACGTCGCCATGCCCGTGCCCGTCGTCGTCGTCTCCGTGCCCGTCGACATGCCGGTCGCCGTCGTCGACTCCGTGCCGGTCGACGTCGTCGTGCCGGTGGTCGCGCCGCCGGCGCCGCCGTTGCCCGTGCTCGCGCTCCCGCCGTTGTTTCCGCTCGTCCCCGTCGTCGACTCCGAGCTACCGCAAGCCGCGATCGCAGCCATCGACAGGACCATCGCGCCAAATTTCCAAGCTCTCATGCTCAATTCCTCCAGCAACTTCGTGACGTTCGTTCGCGGACACCGCCCAACCCGGGCGGCGACCACCAGCCGTACTCGCGCACGTCGCTTTGTCTTCGGGCCCTGCGGGCAGGCCCCGAGCACCCCTTCTGGACAGGCGACGAATCAAGCATCCCGCGAGCGGCTGCCACCCGCTCGCGACCGGGTTGTTACACGGCGCCAGCACGGCACGCAACATCACATCTGCTGCAAATCGAGCGAAATCTACCGGCTGTAATGGATTTTCATCCGCCGGAGCGGAGGGGATTACGGCTCCTTCGCTCTGGAGCGGAATGTTGCCGTGCTTCTTCGCAGGGCCCTTGTCGCGCTTGTCCTTGCTGGAGCGGACGCGGGGATTTGGGGCGAAGCCCCATCGTACCTAGAGCGGGATGTTGCCGTGCTTCTTCGCGGGGTTCTTGTCGCGCTTGTCCTTGAGGAGCTCGAGCGCGCCGGCGAGGCGGATGCGGAGCATGCGCGGGTAGATCACCTCGTCGATGAACCCGAGCTCCGCCGCCTTGTAGGGGTTGGCGAACTTCGCCTTGTACTCGTCGATGAAGCGCGCGCGCGCCTGCGCCGGGTCCGCCGCGGCGGTGATCTCTTTGCGGTAGACGATGTTGACCGCGCCCTCGGGGCCCATCACGGCGATCTCTGCGGTCGGGAAGGCCATGTTGTAGTCGGCGCGGATGTGCTTCGACGCCATCACGTCGTAGGCGCCGCCGTAGGCCTTGCGGGTGATCACCGTGACCTTGGGCACCGTCGCCTCGGCGAAGGCGTAGAGCAGCTTCGCGCCGTGGGTGATGATGCCGCCGTACTCCTGATCCGTACCGGGCAGGAAGCCGGGCACGTCGACGAACGTCACCAGCGGGATGTTGAAGCAGTCGCAGAAGCGCACGAAGCGCGCGGCCTTGATGCTGGCCTTGATGTCGAGGCAGCCCGCGAGCACCTGCGGCTGGTTGGCGACGACGCCGATGGGCTTGCCGCCGATGCGCGCGAAGCCGACGACGATGTTCATCGCGTAGCGGTCGTGGACCTCGAAGAGGTGGGCGTCGTCGACGACGGCGCGGATCACGTTCTTGATGTCGTAGGGCTTCGACGCGTCGGCGGGGACCATGGCGTCGAGCTCGGGCACCTCGCGCAGCGTCGGGTCGGCCGAGGCGCGGCGGGGCGCGTCCTCGGTGTTGTTCGAGGGCAGGTACGAGAGCAGCTCGCGCAGGCGCGCGATGGCGGCCTTGTCGTCGCGCGCCGTCAGGTGGCACACGCCGCTCTTGCTCGCGTGCGTCGCGGCGCCGCCGAGGGCCTCCTTCGTGACCTCCTCGTTGGTCACCGTCTTGATGACCTCGGGGCCGGTGATGAACATGTAGCTCGTCTCTTCGACCATCATCACGAAGTCGGTGATGGCCGGCGAGTAGACGGCGCCGCCCGCGCAGGGGCCCATGATCACGCTTATCTGCGGGACGACGCCGCTCGCGAGCGTGTTGCGGAGGAAGATGTCGGCGTAGCCCGCGAGCGAGTCGACGCCCTCCTGGATGCGCGCGCCGCCCGAGTCGTTGAAGCCGACGACGGGCGCGCCGATGCGCATCGCCAGATCCATCACCTTGCAGATTTTTCTCGCGTATGCGGCCGAGAGCGAGCCGCCGAAGACGGTGAAGTCCTGGGCGAAGACCACGACCTTGCGACCGTCGACGAGGCCCCAGCCGGTGACGACGCCGTCGCCGAGCACCTTCTGCTTGTCCATCTCGAAGTCGGTGCAGCCGTGGACGACGAAGCGGTCGACCTCGACGAAGGTGCCTGGATCGAGGAACAGATCGAGCCGCTCGCGCGCGGTGAGCTTGCCCGCCTCGTGCTGCTTCTGGATCCGCGCCGCGCCGCCGCCGGCGAGCGAGAGGCGGTTCATCTCGTCGAGGCGAGCGTTCGCCGCAGAGCCGAGGCTCGAGACCCCGGGTGCTGAAGCCGCGCTCGCGGAGCCTGAGGATCGATCGTCTGCCATGGCGCCGCCCGTAGCACGTAGGCGCGGAGGCCGCGATCAGGTCGCGGTCACGGCGAGGCGGCCCTTCCCCGGCCCCCGCCGCGCCCCGCCGCCGAGCGCGCGCAGGCTATCGAAACAGGCTCGGCTCTGGAATCGAATTCAAGAGGCGCCGTGCTCTATCCCTCCTGAAGGGTCGATTTTCTGAATACATGGTAGCCGAATGTATTACGAAAATACGAAAGCCCGGAGGTGTGGGTCGGCGTCGCTTGCATCGCCCAGGGCGACCCATTTATGGTGGGACGTTCGAATAGGGCGCACGCGCACAAGTGCCTGCAGCCAACTAGGAGGTAGAAATGAAATACCATGTTGGTGCGGCGGTCGTGGCCCTCGCGTTCGCCGCACTGCCCGGCTCTCTCTCGGCTGCGACGACCACGACCACCGTCCTCGCGACCGAATACGTCAGTACGACGAAGACCTTGAATGGTCTCGACAGGAATTTTGCAGCTCAGAAGCTGCGGCACACGGCGGCGACGACCCATCTGTACGCCGTCGTCAGCGACGTCCCGCCGGATCCTTATGCGGTGGATGTGCCGCCGGATCCGTACCTCGACGCGGTGCCGCCCGATCCGTACCAGCCCGCCGCTTGCCGCAACCTCGCGTTGAACTGGAACGTGGCGGTCTATCAGAATCGCCAGCAAGGCGTGTTCGACGCCATCCTCAAGGCGGCAGGGTCGAACTATTGCTCGCTCGAGCTCACCCGCAATGTGACTGCCAATGCTGACGGCTCGTCGGATATCATTTCGGTCACCTTCTCCCCGCAGTAACACCCTCTCCTGATGATAGGCAGGTCGGCGTGAGCTCGAAGCGTGCCGCCTCGAGTCAGGTCCGCGCAATCGCAGCGGCGGCCCTCTCACGTGGGATCGTCAAGCCCGATGTCCTCTGGGACGCGGCCTGTCGCTGGACCCTGGGGGCCTGTCCCTCGGTCCGCGAGCTTTTCGAAGGCATCATCGAGCCCGTCCACCTCGACGAGCTGCTCCTGGAGCATGGCTTGGCCGAGGGGGCGGCCGAGCCGACCGAGCCGACGGACAAGCCGGAGCCGCCGGGCAAGCCGGAGCCGTCGGGCAAGAAGAGCGACCGGCTGGGGATCGGGGCGACGATCGCCGGGGCCACGGCGGCGATCGGGAAGCGGGCCTTCCTCGAGGCGCGCGGCGCGGAGCTCCTCTTTCGCGATCCAGAGGAGCCCCGCTACCTGGTGACGGAGGAGCTCGGCTCGGGCGGGGCCGGCCGCGTGGTCATGGCCCGCGACGGCATCATCGGCCGCACCGTGGCGCTGAAGACGCTCAAGGACGACGCCTCCTCGCCCGGCGTGGCCGAGCGCTTCGTCAACGAGGCGCGGGTCACGGCGCTGCTCGAGCACCCCAACGTCGTCCCCGTCTACGACATGGGCACGCTCCCCGGCGGGCAGCCCTATTACACGATGCGCGTCGTCAAGCGGCAGAGCCTGCAAGACGTGCTCGCGCGCGACGAGCTCCGGCAGCACTGGACCCTGGTCCGCCTCGTCGGCGCCTTCGTGCAGATCTCGCGGGCGCTGGCCTACGCGCACCGCCGCGGGCTGCTCCACCGCGACATCAAGCCGGAGAACATCCTCCTCGGCGATTTCGGCGAGGTTTACCTGGCCGACTGGGGCAACGCCAAGCAGATCGGCGCGAGCGCGCCCGAGGGTCCGCTGCGCTTCAGCGCCTCGGCGACCCACGTCGAGGCCGAGCCGAGCGGGCTCTCGGGCACGCCCGGGTACATCTCGCCCGAGCAGATCCGCGGCGATCGCGCGCGCATCGATCATCGATCGGATCTCTTCGCGCTCGGGGTCGTGCTCTACGAGATCCTCACGGGCGAGCACCCGTTCGACGCGCCGACGCTGCTCGGCGTGATCCTGGCGACGCAGACCAGGACGCCCAAGCCTCCGCGCGAGCTCGTGCCCAACTGCCCGCTGCTGCTCGAAGACCTCTGCCTGGCGATGCTCGCCAAGGATCCGTCGAGCCGACCCGACTCGGCCGATCGCGTCGTCGCCGAGGCCGAGGCCTTCCTCGAAGGGGCGAAGGAGCGCACGCGCCGCCGCGAAGAGGCCCGCCGCCTCTGCGAGCTCGCCAAGCTGCCCGTCGCGCAGAGCCGCACCCTCGGGCGCGATCGCGAGCAGCTCGTGGCCGAGGCGCGGAGCAAGCTCCAGGACATCAAGGGCTTCGAGCCGGTAGAGCGCAAGCGGCCCGGGTGGGCGCTCGAGGATCGCGCGGTGCAAGTGGAGCGCGATCAGGCCGGGGCGATCGCCTCGGCGATCGATCTCTATACCAAGGCGCTCGGCTACGACCCCGAGCTCGTCGACGCGCGATCGGGCCTCGCCGACCTCTACTGGTCGCGCGCGATCGAGGCCGAGCAAGAGCGGCGGCCGGCGCTCCAGGTGTACTACGAGGCCCTCGTCTCCGAGTACGACGTCGGCCGCTACGCCGCGCTGCTCAAGGCCGACGCGGCCATCTCCCTCGACTCCGCCGTCCCCGGCGCGGTGGTGATGGCCTACCGCTACACCGAGCAGGAC